>SXGQ01090774.1_pt1 | contig 28655 bp, 29 predicted proteins | sample 3178371 | NCBI WGS metagenome assembly SXGQ01 (sample SAMN11356859, study PRJNA531348) | freshwater metagenome | isolation source: freshwater sample F1-20 | place: China: Fuxian Lake, Yuxi | collected 2017-12-25 | reverse complement strand
GCGCGAATTTCCACCATCACGTTGCGATCGTCGTTGGGGTCCTTGGGGACCAGCAGGATCTTGATTTGGTCCGAGAGGCGTTCCTTGCGGACATTGAGATCGTTCAACTCCTCGAGGGCCAGGTCGCGCATCTCGGGGTCGGCGCCCTTGATCATCTCTTCGGTGCTGGCGAGCTCCTGGCTCACCGCCTTGAACTCGCGGTAGGTCTGGACGAGCTCCTCAATCTCGGCGAGCGCCTTCGACTGCTTGCGGAACTCGTTGGCATCGCTCTGCACGGCGGCCGTGCCGAGCGACGCCATCAGCTCCTCGTACTTGCCTTCAACGGTTTCGAGCTTGTCGAACAAACACGTACTCCTTGATCACGAACACGTCAGCCACCGAGGACGCAGAGGACACCGAGCCAACTCAACTAAACGCGATCGAGCTTCGAGCCGGTAAACGCGCATCGTGAAGAATTGACTCTGAGTCCTCTGTGGCAACTCTTCTCTAGCCGCCGGAGACCGGCGGGAGAAACGCGACCTCGTCGCCGTCGTTGACGGCCGCGGAAAACTTTGAATAATCCGCGTTAACCGCGCACGAGATCGATTTCTCGTACGGCGACAGTTCCGGGTGCTCGGCCACGAGACCCGCCCATAGGGCGCCGACCGTGGCGCCGCTCGGGGCTTCGCGCCGAAGCTCGCCGGCGCCGGCAATGTCGCGCAGACGGGCAAACAGGCGGATCGTTACGCGCATGCGATCTTCCGCGCCTGCTCGCGCGCCTCGGTGTTGCCGGGATCGGCGGTGGCGCCCTCAATCCACACGTCGCCGCCCTCGAAGTATTCGTGCTTCCAGATCGGCACGATCTGCTTGATCCGTTCGATCGCGTAGCGCGATGCGGCAAACGCATCGGCCCGGTGCGGCGATGCCGCCGCAATCGCCACGCTCGCCTCGCCAATCGCCATGCGGCCCACGCGGTGATGAATGGCCAGCCGCACCGCCGGCCACTCTGTCGATGCCTCGGTCACGATCAGGTCCAGGCCACGCCGCGCCAACGCATCGTACGCTTCGTACTCGAGGTGCAGGACGCGCCGCCCCAGGTTGTGATCGCGTACCAGCCCGATGAACGTCACCACCGCGCCAATGCCCGACGGGTCGAGGGCGCGCACGAGGGCGTCGGTGTCGAGCGGCGCCGTGGTGATAGCGGTCAGCGGGACCATGCAGCCCTTCAGTATAGCTTCCAGAAGTGGTTGAGCGGCCGGTGGCCGCCTCCCAGCGGAATGCCCGGATGCATGGCGCCGGCGACATACGCCTTGGCCTCGCGCACGGCGTCGACCAGGTTCGCCCCCTTCGCCAGGTGCGCGGCAATCGCCGCCGCGAACGTGCACCCGGTGCCGTGGGTGTTCGGACCTGCGATGCGGGGGCCGACAAATTCGTGGAACTGACCGCGCTCGAGCAGCACATCGACGATTTCGGGTCCCGCGAGGTGCCCGCCCTTGATCACGACCGCCGCCGGCTTGAGCGTGGCGATGCGGCGCGCCGCTTCGCGCATGTCCGCGACCGACCGGATCGGCATCTTTGCCAGGACTTCGGCCTCGGGAATATTGGGGGTCACCACGCGGGCGAGGCGCAGCAGCGTCCAGCGCACGGCGTGCACCGCTTCCTCATCGAGCAGGTGATCCCCGCTCTTGGCCACCATCACCGGGTCGACCACCAGGTTGGGCAGGTCGAATGACTCGACGGCCGCGGCCACCGCCTCCACGATCTGGGAGGTCGCCAGCATGCCGGTTTTGACCGCCTGGCACCCGATGTCGCCAGCGACGGCCTCGATCTGCGCGGTCACGAAGTCGTCCGGCACGACGTGGATGCCGGTGACGCCCAGCGTATTTTGCGCCGTCAGCGCCGTAATCGCCGAGGTGCCATAGACGCCGTGGGCGGCAAATGTCTTTAAATCGGCCTGGATGCCGGCACCGCTGCCAGAATCGGACCCCGCGATGGTCAGGGCGGCGGGCATAGTAGAATTCCGTGTCATGGCATCACGTCCCCAGGTTTCGCACGCATCCACGATTCTCGATCAGGTCAGCATGCGCGCCGGCTCCGCCAGCGCGTGGACCGGCGTGCAGGTGCTCTCGGTGGTCTTCGTGGCGGTGCTCACGGCGGCGGCGGCGCAGCTCAGCTTTCCGCTGCCGTTCACGCCCGTGCCGTTCACCATCCAGCCGATGGTCGTGCTCATCGGCGCGGCGGTCCTCGGGTCCCGCCTCGGTGCGCTCAGTCAGATCCTTTATCTCACGCTTGGCCTCGCCGGCCTGCCGGTGTTTGCGTTCTCGCCTGAGCTGCCGCAGGGCTTTCTGCGCCTCATGGGCCCGACCGGAGGTTACCTGATGGCCTATCCGGCCGCGGCGTTCCTCACCGGGCTGCTGGCCGAGCGCGGCCTCGACCGCCGTTACCGGTCGTCGATCCTGGCCATGGCCGCCGGCCTGTCGGTGATTTTCGCCGGTGGCGTGCTGTGGCTGGCGAACGGCCTCGGTCTGACCGCGGCGCTGGCGACCGGCCTCTATCCGTTCGTGATCGTCGACGTGATCAAGATCGTCGCGGCGGGGCTGGTGCTGCCGAGCGCCTGGAAGCTCCTCGGCGCTCGCTAGTTACTTCCCGAAGATCAAGAAATACTGATACGGCAAGAAGGGCTCTTGGCGCACCAGCCGGAGCCCTGCCTTGGCCGCGTCCTTCACCACCACGTCCGGGCTCACGCGTTCCTCGGGTGACGGTCCGGGCCCGCTACCATCCAGCCTGAAGTCGATGACGCCGATTCGCCCGTTCGGCTTCAGCGCGCGCGCGAGGTTGGCAAGCATGGTCACGCGGTCTTCCACCTCGTGATAGGCGTCGACGATCAGGATTGCATCCATGGCTGCGGCCCGCAGGCGCGGGTCGCTGTTCTGCCCATGCACCGCGCGCACGTTGGTCAACCCCTCGCGCTGCACCCGGCGGGTAATGGCGTTGATCATCTCGGTCTGGACGTCTTCGGCGTAGACCAGGCCCTGCGGGCCCACGCGGCGGGCCAGCCGGATGGTGAACCAGCCGCTGCCGGCGCCAATGTCGGCCACCACCGAGGCCTCGGCAATGCCCAGGGCGTCCATGATCTGATCCGGCCGCTGCCAGAGGTCGCGGTCGGGTGCTTCGAGCAGGCCGAGGTCAGAGGGAGGAAACAGCCGCCCGTGTCTCGGACTCTGTGGGGACGCTGATGCCGCCAGCAGGAGCACCGCCGCCACCGCCAAAACAACCTTCACACCGCCATGTTACCGGCGAAATGTATAAATGGGGCCAGGCCCCCAAAATCACCAAGGGATGATTGGGGTCAGGCCCCCGGAGTCACCATTCGGGGAACCTGCGGCGAAGCATCGCCGCGAGTGGTGGACTTCCAGTGTGGACTGTGGAAAAGGGGGCCTGGCCCCAATCATCCATCGGCGCGGAGCGCCGACATGGGATCTACGCGCGTCGCCTGGCGGGCGGGGAGCCAGGTGGCCACCAGGGCGACCAGGCCGAGCGCCGTCACCACGGCGGCGTAGGTGAGCGGATCGAACGGGCTGACGCCGAACAGCAGGGAGCTGAGCAGGCGCATCAACAGCGAGGCCGACACCAGGCCGACCCCCAGGCCGATGCCGGCCAGCGCGACGCCGCGGCTGATGAACATGCGCTGCACCGTGCCGCCGTGCGCGCCGAGCGCCATGCGAATGCCGATTTCGCGCCGCCGCTGCGACACGATGTAGGCGATCACGCCGTAAATCCCGACCACGCCGAGCAGCAGCGTGACCGCGGCGGCAATGCCGAGGACCACGAGCACGAACGATGTCTGCGCCATCGACTCGTCGTAGATCTGCGACAGCGTGCGCACGCGCGCGAGCGGCAGGTTGGGGTTGAGGCTCCACACCGCGCGCTGCACCTCCGGCAGGAAGGTGCTCGACTGCAACCGAGACGACCGGATGGCATACGCCAGCGATCGCTGGATAAAGGGCTGGCCGTCGAAGCCACCAGACAGGATCGGCCAGTAGATCGTCGTCGGCGATGGCTGCGTCGCGCCGTCCTGCCGGTCGTCGCCGACGACACCAACGATCTCAACCCACGGTGTTTGCGAGGAACGGCGAGTGCGCCGGCCGACGGCTCGTGACGGTTCCTTCCAGTACTCCCGCGCCAGGTTGTCGCTGATCAGCACGACGGGGGCCAACGTCTGCGCGTCGCGCCACGTCAGGTCCCGGCCGGCGACAATGTGATTGCCAATCGCCTCGAAGTAGCCTTCGCCGATGTATTTGTGACGCCGCAACGTCGGGATCTGCCCCTCGGGCGCCGGGAAGTCCTCGACCCAGACCGGATCGTTGTTGTTGTTCCCGTCCATCGGCAGAGACGAAGTGGTGCCAACCGCCACCACGCCCGGCACCGCCGCGATGCTGCGCACGATCTGCTCGTGCAGTTGCGCCACCTGCCCGGCGTCGCTGACCACAGCTTGCGGAATCGAAATGCGCAGCGTGAGCACCTCTTCCGGCTTCGTGAAGCCGGGCGGCACGTCGCGAATGGCCAGGAACGTGCGGACCATCAGGCCGGACGCCACCAGCAGGATGGCCGCCAGCGCGACCTGCGCGACCACGAACGTGTTGCGTGCGCGATGCCGTTCACGGCCTTCGCCTGACCCGCGCGAGCTGTCCTTGAGCGCGGCGGCCAGGTGCGGCCGCGCGTACTTGAGCACCGGGATTGCGCCGAACAGCAGGCCCGCCACGAACGACAGGCCGAGGGTAAACACCAGCACGACCGGATCGAGGGTGATCTCGTTCAGGCGCGGCAGTTGCGCCGGCTGCAGGTAAACGAGCAGCTGGATGCCACCGTAGGCCAGCCCCACGCCGAGCACGCCGCCGAGCATGGCCACCAGCAGCGATTCGGACACCAGCTCCCACGCCACGCGGCGCGCCGAGCCGCCGAGCGCCAGGCGCACGGCCAGCTCCTGCTGACGCCCTTCGGCGCGTACCAGGAACAGGTTGGCGACATTGGCACAGGCGACGATCAGCACGAGCGCGACGGTGCCGAGCATCAGCCACAGCATGCGGCCGACGTCGCCGACCACGTCCACCGCGAGCGGCCGCACCAGGCTGCCGAAACGCGCCTCGTCGAACATCTTCTTGGTGAAGCCCGGGGGGAGCGGGAAGCGCTCGGTCAACGTCGGCAACAACCGCTCGACATCGGCGTTGGCCTGGGCGATCGACACGCCCGGCTTGAGCCGCGCCAGCCCCTGGTAGCTGAAGCCGGCCGCATGGATTTCAGCGCGGTTGAACTGGAACGGGACAAACAGCGATGGGTTCTGATTCAGGAAGCGGAAGCCCTCGGGCAGCACGCCGATGACTTCGTGCGGCCGGCCGTTGAGTATCAGCGACTGGCCAATCGCCGCCGGACTGCTGCTGAACACCCGCTCCCAGTACCGATGCGAGAGCATCACCACATCGGCACCGGTCGGCAGGTCATCGTCGCGGCTGAAGCCACGGCCGAGCGCCGGCCGCACGCCGAGCACGCCGAGCGTGCCGTCGGTGACGTTCATCGTCTGCACCTGCTCCGGTTCGCCGCGGCCGGTGACCGTCGCCGAGCCGTTGGTCCACAACCCGATGTCCTCGAACACCTGCGCGCTGTCGCGATACATGAAGTAGGTGGCGGCCGACTGGTTGAGCGGTCCCGCCATCACGCCCGGGGCCACGTGCCATACCCCCACCAGCGAGGCCGGCTGGTGATACGGCAGCGGCTTGAGGATGATGCCGTTGACGACGCTGAAAATCAGGGCGTTGGCGCCAATCGCGGCGCCCACCGTCATGACCGCGGTCAGGGCGAATGCCGGGCTCTTGAAGAGGCGGCGCAGGGCGAGTTTCACCCTGAGTGAGACGATGGCGGAGCGTGGGAAGTTCGCCTAAACTGTGCAGATATGCTCCCCAGCTTCTTCGATTCCGTGGTCGCCCTGATTGTGAAGACCTCCACGGACCTGCCGCCCGATGTGCGGGCGGCCATGCGGCATGCCCGCGACACCGAGGCGGCCGACTCGCGCGCGGGCCAGGCGCTCAGCATCATCAGCCAGAACATCGACCAGGCGGCCGAAGTCGAAGGGGCCATTTGCCAGGACACCGGCATGCCGACCTTCGAGGTGAAAACCCCGGTCGGCGTGAACCAGATCCTGCTCAAGAAGCAGATCAAGGACGCCATTGCCGAGGCCACCAGGCGCGGCAAGCTGCGCCCCAACTCGGTCGATTCACTGACCGGCGAGAACAGCGGCAACAACCTGGGCCCCGGCACGCCGGTAATCCACTTCGAGCAGTGGGAGCGCGACGACATCGAGGTGAAGCTGCTGCTGAAGGGCGGCGGCTGCGAGAACATGAACGCGCAGTACTCGCTGCCGGCCGAGCTGCCGCACCTGGGCCGCGCCGATCGCACCATGGAGGGCGTGCGCAAGTGCATCCTCCACGCGGTGTGGAACGCGCAGGGCAAGGGCTGCGCCCCGGGCGCCATCGGCGTGTGCATTGGCGGCGACCGCACGAGCGGCTATGTCGAGGCCAAGCAGCAGCTGTTCCGCAGCCTCGACGACCTCAACCCCGACGCGCGGCTGGCCGATCTCGAGGCCGAGATCATGCGCACCGTGAATACGCTCGGCATCGGCCCCATGGGTTTCGGCGGCCGCATCTCGCTGATTGGCTGCAAGGTCGGCGCGCAGAACCGGCTGCCGGCCAGCTTTTTCGTGTCGGTCGCCTACGACTGCTGGGCCTATCGCCGCCTGGGCGTGACGCTCGACGGCACCACCGGGGCGATCAAGGAATGGCTCTATCGCGATCCGTCGGTGCCGACCATTCCGATGATGGACCAGGCCGGCTTCAAGCGCACCGGCCGCGAGGTGGTGCTGCGCGCGCCGATCGACGAAGCCACGATTCGCTCCCTCAAGGTCGGTGACGTCGTCCTGGTCAGCGGCCCCGCTTATACGGGCCGCGATGCGGTGCATCATCACCTGGCGAGCCACGCGCCGCCGGTGGACCTGAACGGCGGGGTGATTTATCACTGCGGCCCGGTGGTGGCCAAGCAGGCCGACGGGTCATGGAAGGTGACCGCGGCCGGGCCGACCACCAGCATCCGCGAGGAGCCGTACCAGGCCGACATCATCGGCAAGTACGGCATTCGCGTGGTGATGGGCAAGGGCGGCATGGGGGGCAAGACCCTGGCCGGCCTGAAGCAGCACGGGGCGGTCTACCTCAACGCCATTGGTGGCGCGGCACAGTTCTACGCGCGCTGCATTGACCAGGTGGAGGGAGTGTCGCTGCTCGAGTTTGGAACTCCTGAGGCCATGTGGCATCTACAACTTAGGGACTTCCCGGCAATCGTGACCATGGATGCCCACGGCAACAGCCTGCACCAGGACCTGGAGCAGGAATCGGGTAGCCGGCTCGAAGCCCTGGCGGCGCCTGCCTTTCCCGCGGTTGCGGAAGGGGCCTGATCTGGTAGAATTACGACTAAAGTAGTCCTATAAAGAGGCTTATCGACATGCAAACTGAAACGCAGACCCTCACTCTGAACATGCCCCCGATGACCGATCCGATGATCACGGTCACCGAATCGGCGGCCGGCAAGATCCGCGAACTGCTCGCCGAAGAGGGCAAGCTCGAAAGCGGCCTGCGCGTGTTCGTGCAGGGCGGCGGTTGCTCGGGCTTCCAGTACGGCCTGATGATCGAAGAAGGCGGCGGTGTCGGCGACCAGCTGTTCGAGTCGAACGGCGTGCGCCTGTTCGTTGATCCGGTGAGCGTCAGCTACCTGAAGGGCGCCGAAGTGGACTTCGTCGACACCATTACCGGCGGCGGCTTCACCATCAAGAACCCCAACGCCACTTCGACCTGTGGCTGCGGCTCGTCCTTCAGCGCGTAAGCAGGGCGCTGCCATGGCCACCCCGGCGGCCATCCCGGATCTCGATCGGCTGCGGCCGGCCGGCACGAAACGTTCGAGCAAGCGCGACCTGATCGTCAACGTGTTCCTCAAGCAGGAGGGACACCTGAGCGCCGACGATCTGGTGGTGCTAATCAAGCGCGAGGACGAGCGGATCAGCCGGGCCACGGTCTATCGCACCCTGCAGTGGATGGAAGAGGCGGGCATCGCCCGCAAGGTGGACTTCGGCGAGGGCCGGTTCCGCTTCGAGCACTCGTACCGGCATCCCCGGCACTTCCACCTGATCTGCAAGACCTGCAACCGCTCGTACGAGTTTCTCAGCTCCGACATCGAGTCGCTGGTCGAAGAAGTGGCGGCGGCCCGCGCGTTCACCGCGCGGCAGAGCGTCGTCCAGGTCTACGGCACGTGCGACGCCTGCACGACCGGCCGCGCGCCGGAAGAGTCCTCGAATTCCGAACTGCTGTTCGCGCGCGATGCCTTGCGCATTGCGATTGCCACGGAGCGCAGCGGCATGGAGTTTTACGGCCGGGGCGTGAAGCTGGTCAAGGATCCACGGGCCCGCGAGATCTTCCGCAAGCTGGCCACCGAAGAAGTGCACCACCTGAAGACCCTGGAGGCGCGTTACGACGCGCTGCTCAAGCAGGACCCGCTGCTCGAGTCGCGGCCGACGTTCCTGTTTTTCAAGGGCGCGGCCAACGGGCTGTTCGCTGCCGGCACCGATCAACTGCGCCGCGACGGGGTCGACGACCTCGAGGCCTACCGCATCGGCATTCGCTGCGAGCGCGGCTCGCACCGCTTCTTCAAGCGCTACGGCGAGCGTTTCGAAGACTCGGAAGGCAAGCAGGTCTTCCTCGATTTCGCCGAAGAAGAACGCGAGCACCTGGAGCTGCTGATCCGCGAGTACCGCGCCCTCGTCAAGCGACAGCGCGCCGGTCACAAACCACTGGGCACGGCCAAGCGTCCGCGCGCCAGCGCGCCGGACAAGGCCCGTAGCCGCGCCGCCAGCCGTTGATCGACCTCCATCTCCACACCACGGCGTCCGACGGCCGCCTGACGCCGCCTCAACTGGTGGCGCGCGCCGCGGCCGCCGGCATCACCACCATGAGCGTGACCGATCACGACACGGTCGCGGCGCTGGCCGAGGCCGGTGTCGAGGCGGCGGCGCGCGGCATCCGCTTCATCGCCGGCATCGAGATCACCTCCGTCGCCGACGAACGCGACGTCCACCTGCTGGGTTACTTCTTCGATCCTGCGAGCCCGGCGCTGCTGACCTTTCTCGAGGGCCAGCGCGCGCAGCGCGTGGCGCGCGTCCGCGAGATCGGTGCGCGGCTGGCCACGCTCGGCATGCCCGTGGACGTCGAGTCGATGGTCACCGCCGCGGCGACGCGGCCGGGCACCTCGATTGGCCGGCCACAGGTGGCGCGCGCGCTGGTCGCCGCCGGCCATGTCGCGTCGGTCGCCGAGGCCTTCGAGCGCTGGCTGGCCACGGGCCTGCCGGCCTTCGTGCCGCGCACCGGCCCGAGCCCGGCGACGGTCGTGGCGGCCATCCAGGCGGCCGGCGGGGTGGCGTCGTTCGCGCATCCGGCCGTGACCAGGCGCGATGCGCTGATCGGTCCGCTGGCGGAGTCGGGGCTCGATGCCATCGAGGTCTATCACTCGGATCACATGCCGGAAGACGTGCAGCTGTATCGCGGGCTGGCGCAGCGGCTGGGCATCCTCGTCAGCGGCGGCTCTGACTTCCACGGAGAGGATCCGCTGGCGCCGGTGGAACGGTCGCGCGCCCGGCGCAGCACGCTCGGCGCGGTGATGCTGCCTCCCGACGACCTGGCGGCGCTCGAGCAGCGCGCCCACGCCCGGCGCCCGTCGTGAGCGAGGCCCCAGCACTGCTCGTTGTTCAAGACCTGGTCAAGGACTACCAGGGACTCCGGCCGTTGCGCATGCAGTCGCTGGCGCTGGCGCCCGGGGAGGTGCTGGCCGTCGGTGGACTGGATGCCCTGGCCGCCGAAACCTTCGTGCACCTCGTAACCGGCGCGGCGCTGCCAGACGCGGGCGACATCGCCCTGTTCGGCCAGAACACCAGGACGATTGCCAATCTTGACGCGTGGCTCAAGTCGCTGGACCGGCTCGGCATGGTCACCTCCCGCGGCGTGGTGGTCGAGATGTTCTCGGTGCTGCAGAACATCGCGTTGTCGTTCACGCTCGAAGTCGATCCGATCGATCCGGAGGTGCTGCCGCAGGTCGCGGCGCTGGCTCGCGAAGTGGGGATCGCGGCCGCGGACTTTGACGTTGCCGCCGGCCGCGCCCGTCCCGACACTCACATGCGCGTGCACCTGGCCCGGGCACTGGCGCTCGGTCCGCAGCTGCTGATCGCCGAGCATCCGTCCGCCAGCCTGCCGCGAGACACCGTGGCAGCGTTTGGCGCCGACCTGGTCCGCCTCGCCCGCTCTCGCGGCCTGGCGCTGCTGGCGCTGACGGCCGACGCTGAACTCGCCAGGGCGATTGGCGGCCGCCGCGTCGAGCTGGTGGCGGCGACCGGTGCGTTGAAGCCCGTTGGATTCCTGAAGAAGTTGTTCTCTTGAACCCTGCACCCTTGAACCTTTGAACCCGTGAACCTGTCCATGACTCCTGCCCTCGTTCTCTTTGACATCGACGGCACGCTGCTGCTGAGCGGCCGCGCCGGGATGCGCGCGATGACGCGCGCGTTTGCCACCACCTTCGGCGTCCCCGACGGCTTCAGGCACGCGTCATTTGGCGGCCGCACCGATTCGTTTCTCCTGTCGCAGGCGCTGCAGGCGGCCGGCCTGTCCGACACGCCCGGCAACCACGCGCGGTTCCGCAACGCGTACCTGCCGCTGCTCGAGGAAGAGATCCAGCACGATGGCACCGGCCACAAGGGACTGATGCCCGGCGCCCGCGAGCTGGTCGAGGCGCTTGCCGACCACGACCACCTGCACCTCGCCCTGCTGACCGGCAACTACCGCGCGGCGGCCGAGATCAAGCTGACGTACTTCGACTTGTCGGACTTCTTCGAATGGGGCGCCTTCAGCGACGATGCCGCGGATCGCAATGCGCTGGTGCCGATCGCGCGGCAGCGTGCCGAGACCTACGACGTGCCGGCCGAAGCGCTCGAGCGCATCATCGTCATCGGCGACACGCCGCACGACATCGAGTGCGCGCGCGTGGCGGGGGCGCAGTGCATTGCCGTGGCGACCGGTGGACACTCGGTTGACGAACTGGCCGCCGCCGGCGCGGACTTCGTGCTGGCAGACTTGTCGGATACGCAGAAGGTGTTAGCGCTGTTGGTCTGAAGGTTGGCGGAAGCGCCTGGGAGTCGAACCCAGCCTGCCCCACAAGGAGGCAGCGACCGATTTTGAAGACCGGGAGGGCCACCGGGCCCCGTTCACTTCCGTCCCGATCATATCAGTCTGCAATCCCCAGCCAGTACGCGATCAGCCGCTGCGTCTCGAACAACGTGAAGCGCAGCGTCCCACGTTGCCGCCACCAGCCGTCCGTGTCGGTCAGGTCGTAGCGCGATGCGCGGAGGATCACCTGCCCGCCGGTCGTCGCGACGCGCCGGTTCATCACCAGCCTGGCGCGCCGCGTGTGCTGCTTCGAGGTCACGACGATCACTCGCGACCAGTTCCTGGCCACGACGATGTCCCGCAGCGCGTCGGCTTCGTCCTTGGTGCTGTCCTGTTCGCCCAGGATCTCGATGGCCGCCGGCGGCACGCCCAGCCGGGTCAGCACGTCCACCTGCACGTCGATTTCCCGGTGGTATTGCACGCCGCGCCGCTGCAATTCCACTTCGCCATCGTCGGCAATCTGGCGCATCAGCAGCATTCGCGGCGCCCATCCTTCGTGGTAGAGGTCCACGGCCTCGAGCGGACGCTCGAACAGGGTGCCGCCCAGCACGAAAATGGCGTCGGCTTTCTGCAGGGGATCTTCGACGACGAGCCAGGCGCCCAGGCGCGGCGCGGCCAGGGCAGCCAGCACCAGAAGGAGAGCCGCGATGGCGGCCAGGCGGACAAGGATACGTTTCAAGGCGACGAACTCCGGCCCCAGGCGGGTGGGGCCGGCCTTACTCTACCCTTCAACGAGCCGCACGTCTCCTGCTCTGGGGCCCTTCTGGGATTCCTCGATGACGAACTCGACGCGCTGTCCTTCGCGCAGCAGTTCAAACACCGCCCCGCGAACGGAACTGCGGTGGAAGAAATGCTCCAGGCCGGATTCATCACGAATGAATCCGAAGCCCTTGTCGATAAGGAGCCGTGCGATTGTTCCGGTCGGCATAACCTGTCCTCCGATGAACCGAAGCCTGTAGGAAACGCCCTCCAGGCCGCCGCACCCACGATACCGGTGGTATCAAAAATGAGGCCGATTACACTGTGGCCACTGGCAAGGGGGGCGCGAAAACGGGGCCAGTGTAGGCAGGTCAACAATGGGAAGTCAAGTATACGTCTCGAATTGTAACGATATTTACACAGCTCGAGCGTTCAGTACTGGATTGCACAGTTTTGAACGGGAAAGGCCATGATCCGTGGCATCGTGCTGGCGGCCGGCGCCTCGTCCCGAATGGGCAAGGCCAAGGCCGCGCTACCTTTAGGGACAACCGGAGACACGGTGCTGTCGCGGGTCGTGACTACCTTGCTGGCGGCCGGTCTCCCCAGCGTGGCGGTGGTCGCCGGCGCGCACATTGATGCTGTTCGCGCCGCGATGCCGGCGTTTGAACCGCGCGCGCGGGTGGTCGAGCACCTGGGCTGGGCCGAGGGGCAGCTGTCGTCGCTGCTGGCTGGGCTGGCCGCCGTGGACGACCCCCAACTCGAGGCGATCCTGGTCACCCTGGTGGACGTGCCGCTCGTGCGGCCCACCTCGGTTGCCGCCATCGTCGCCGCATGGCGAGAGTCGCGCGCGCCCATCGTGCGGCCGGTCCATGGCAAGCAGCACGGGCATCCAGTGATTTTCGATCGCCGCGTGTTCGGCGACCTGCGGCGTGCCGATCCGAAGGTGGGGGCGAAAGCCGTGTTTGCGACGCATGCGTCGCGGCGGCTCGACGTGCCGATCGAAGACCCGGGCGCGTACATCGACATCGACACGCCCGACGAGTATCGATCCGTGCTGAAGCGCCCGGACGGCAGCTAGACGTTGTTCACCACGCCGTTGAGGCCCCGGGGCAAGAAGCCGCCGGCGGCGGCGAAAGGCGTCGCGGTGCGGTAGAGCACGGCCAGCGCCTGGCTCGCGCTGCGAACGTTGCAGCGGCCTTCGGCATCGACGTTGAAGTGCCGGCCCTCGGCCTGGTCGTCACCCGCTTCGATGCGCTCGACGTGCCGCCGCCCCCCTCGGCCGCGCGAGTGGCAACCAACGACCCGATTCCAGCGCTCAACCCGCTACAGGCGAACTCGCGACGACTGATCCCCGCTTGTTTTCCGGCCATGACTCCTCAGTCATGAACCAGAGCAAGGGCTGTGCCACTAGCGACAGACGGGCTGGACGCCCTGGCCGCGAATCTGCGCGAACACCTTGGACGTGGCGTCGCCGTGGTTGCAGCCATTCAGGCGATAGCGCAGGTATTCGAGCACCCACACCACGGCGCCCTCGTTGTTCACAAACGACGAGCCGGCGCCGCGCCTGAGCTCGTCGCGGTACTTCACCTGCAGGGCGGTCATGAAGTCGAGCCCTTCGTTGCGCGGCGGGAAGGGAATGGTGCCGGCTGGCGTGAGCGCGCACACCCCGGAGACCCCGGTGTTGTCGATCGCGGCGAACACGCGGGTCTGCGCCGTCGAGTGATCGCACAGGCCGACCCGGTAACGCGCGTACTCGATCAGCCACACGACGATGCCTTCCGGATCGACGTAGGTGGTGACCTGGCCGGCGCGTAACTCGTTTCGGTACACGCCGATCAACTGGTTGAAGAAGTCGTTCGGCTCGTTGCGCGGCGGGAAACTGACGTTCGAGGTGACGCCGCCGCCGCCGTACAACGAGCGGCCCCCGGCGATGTCGTCGGCGGTCAGCGCGTCGAGGTTGCTGATCTCCGAATTCATCATCGCCCTGACGTTCTGGCCGTTCTCGTCGGGGTGGTCGAGGCCGAGAATGTGGCCGAACTCGTGCAGCGCCACGCGCATCAAGTCGTTGACCGGGGTGGTACCCGAGGTGCGCAAGTTACCGCGGTACGAGTTCCACGACTTGGCGTTGTTGAACACCACGTCACCCTCGATCTTGGCGCCGGTGCTGACGCGATACCAGCTCGTGGCGATCGCCAGGGTGTCGCGGTCGAACGGCTCGCCGAACACGTCGGAGGCGAAGAACACGCTGTTGAGGCCGTCATTCTCGGCGCGCCGCGCGGTGGAGTTCTGCACGGCCGAGAACTTGACCAGGTCGACATGGGTGTTCCAGGTGGCCAGGGCATTGGTGGCCACCTGGTTCCAGCTGGTCGAGCCGTCCACCAGCGTGCTCGACGCGCTGCCCAATTGCAGCTGCATGGTCACCGTGCCGTTCGGCCACTTGTTGGCGAGCAGCGAGAAGCCGAGCGACGTGTCGGCCGCCGTCACGCCGAGCAGCAGCACGACCAGCGCTCCCCACAGGGTGCCGCGCCGTGGCCGCGTCATCGGCGCCTCGCAGCGGTCGCCTGTGCACGCACGGCGCCTTCCAGGTCGCTGAGGCGCATCGGGGTAATTGACGCGAGCGACGCGGGCGCCCGCTGCGGGCCGATCTGCGTCACGCTGCCGACGGCCTGCCCGTCGTGGGTGCGGACCCGGTCGACGCCGGAAACCAGGTCGCGCTCGACGCGCATGCGCCCATGCATCAATCCCACCAACGGGCTGATCCGTCTCGCTTCGCCGCCGACGAACAGCACGTCGCGCTGGCCCATGCGGAACGTGGGCATGCCGTGCACCATCATGCCGAGATCGCCGATCTCCCCGCCCATGAATGCGAGTTGGGTGACTGCGCCGACGTTCCCCTTCCAGACGGCTTCGACGCGGAAGGTGACCGAGGTCACGATGACGCGCCCGGCGGGTGTGGATTCCCACGCGGCACGCACGTTCATCACCTCACCGACGAAGATGGTACTGGCACCGGATACCAACGCGCCGAAGCTGGGGGGAATAACCGTGGTCGACCGCGCCACGCCGGTTGCCACCAGCGTGCACAGCAAGGTCAGCGGTAAGAGTCGCCGGAACAATGTGGGCCTCCTCAGGATTGAGGAGACAGGATAGTGCAGGACGGATGAGGTGCGGGGAGGTTCAGGGAGGTTCTCCCAGAACCCCCCTGTACCCCCCGAGGGTCAGGTTCTATCCGACCGTGAACGGAATGCTCGCGCGCGTGGTGCCCCAATCGATCTGGAGCGTGCCGCCCGCGGCGGTGTCCTGGATCGAGATGGTGAGCTGCTCGGCAGCGGCTGGAGCCGTGCCCAGCGTCATCGGCGCGCGGCCGAGGTCTTCGCCCTTCGGGTAGGGAACGCCCCACTGGCCCGTCTTCTTGCTGATCACGAGCTGCCACGTGCCACCGGTCGGAATCGTATACAGCGTGTAGGTACCGGCCGGCACGTGCAGCGAGCCGAACATCAGCATCTTGTCGGTCTTGAACATGGTGGCCTCGTCTGCGCCGGTGCGCCACTCACGGCCCTCGTACGGATCGACGTCCTTGCCTGGGGTGCGGCCCTTGAGCGAGGGCCGGCCGTACTCGATCGACAGGTTGGCACCGTCAACGGTGAACTCGGTCCGCACGTGGGGGCTGCCGGCCTTGCCGGGGTGAATCGTGGTGGTCTTCTGCGCGCTGACCGCGGCGCCAAACGCCAGCGCGGTGATCGCGACGGCCAAAATAGTTCGCTTCATCAGTGTCTCCTTCGCACGGCCGAGCTTGGCCTGCGTAACAATCCCCGATCGTAACCCAGATCAAAAAGCCGCTGCGATCCATCCTAAAAACAAATCCGACGAACCTGAGCGCCGCCTCAATCTTCAGACGCCAGTGGTCGTCCAAGCCTGCACTGGCAACCCTCTTGCGGGACGCGCGCCACGGCACCGGTGCCGACCTGGAACAGGGCCGCCCGCAGGGGAACGATCAGAACGTCACTCCGGCGCTCACGCCGAAGGTGCGGGGCCGGCCGTTCTCACCGATGAAACCCGATGGCGCAAAGCCCTGGTAGGGGAGGGCGATGGGCACGTACATCGTGTTGAACGCGTTGCGAAGCCACGCTTCGGCGAAGAGCCACTTGCCGCGGCCGCCGACGCGGAGATTGGTCAAGCGATAGGCGTCTTGCCGCGCGGTGTTGGCCTCGTCGTACTCGAACGCGCCGGTCAGCACGACCTCGGCGCGGCCATAGAGCGTGACCGCCGAGTTCAGGGCGCGCGAGAGCTGGGTGCCGACCAACCCGGTATAGGCCGGCGTGAAGGGCAGCTTGTTGCCACCCACGTTGACGCCGGCGGCCATGGTGCCGTCCCTGAAATACGCGCTCGTGAAGCCAAACGACGTGAACACGTCCACCGACGGGTGCGGACGCGCCGTCAAGTCGAGCTCGAGGCCCCGGCTGTGGGCGCGGCCGACGTTGGCAATGTAGAACTGGCCCGGCACAAACGGGTTGGGCACGTTCAGCTGCATGTCGTCCCACTTGATCTGGAACACCGCGGCGCTGGCCGATGCCCTGCCGCCGGCGAAGGTCGACTTGACCCCGCCTTCGACGTGCCAGGCCTGTTCCTCGCCGAAGGCTTCGCTGCCGGGCAGCGCTGCCGGATTGAAGCCGCCGGCCTTGAAGCCGCGGCCGGCCGAGGCATAGAGCGATGTGTCGGTGACCGGCCGGTAGGCGACCGCGAACTGCGGCGACACATCCGAGAAGCTGTCCGCGGCGGTCACCAGGCTAGCCGGGGCAATCGCCGGCGTGAAGAAGGTGTTGAGGACGGCATCGCTCTGCTCATGGTCGAAGCGCAGGCCGACGATCAGGTCGGCTTTCTCCTTGAGGGTGACCGTCGCGTGGCCGAACAGGCCGATACCTGAACTGTCGATGGTGGATTCAGGCGAGGTCTGCGCTACCGCGAACGGAATCATCCGCGACAGGACGAACGGCGACAGCGAGTTGACCGCCAGCTGCTCGTAGCTCTGGTTGAAATACTCGAGGCCGCCCTGCCACTTCAACGTCACCGTGTCCGACAACTGCAGCGGGGCATTCTCCGGCGAGGCGATGCGCACCTCCTGCGTGAACTGGAAGTCTTCCTCAGCGTTGCTGCGGGTGGCGAGCGGCAGCGGCGTGTAGTCGAGGTCGGTCTCGTCTTCGGTGGTCCACTTCACGAAACCGGTGGTCGCCTCGATCGACAGGTTGAGGCCGGTGCCGCGCAGGCGCACCGTGGTGGCGTTGATGTCGCGGTTGGTGAAGCCCTCGAAGTCGCGCATGACCTCGAACGGGTTGGCGCGAATGGCGTTCAGGTCGCCGAGGGCGTAGTCGCCGTCGCGGTTGCGCTCGTGCGAATAGATGACGCGGGCCTGCCAGTTGGCGTTCGGCGTCAGCATCAGTTGCGCCTTCGCGAACGTGCCGTCGCGATAGTCGAGGTCGTTGCCGGTCAGCTGGTTGACCGTGTACCCCTCGCGCTGCTGCTTGCCCACCCCAAAGCTCATGGCTGCCTGGTCGCCGAGCGGGCCCGACACGCTGCCGCGCACTTCCCTGGCGCCGTAGTCGCCGAATGGCGCCACCACCGAACCGGTCCACGCCGTCGTGGACGGCCGCGCGCTCGTGACGTTGACGATGCCGCCAAGCGTGTTGCGGCCGAACAGCGGGCTCTGCGGTCCGCGCACGAATTCAATCTGATCGACGTCGAGCAACTCGATGTTCGACGAGTTGCTGTTCAACTGCGGCACGCCGTCGAAGTAGGTCGTGATCGCAGGATTGCCGGGACTTGAACCAATGCCGCGGAACCGGGCGTTGCTCACCTTGCGGGCGGTGAATTCGGTAAAGACCGTGTTCGGCGCGAAGATCGCCGCGTCGGTGACCGCGCGCAGGCCGGCGCTGGCAATGGTCTCGGCCGTCACCGCGGTGATGCTCGCCGGGACCGCCTTCACGTCTTCCGCCTCTTTCTGGGCGGTGACGATCACGGGCGGCAGGGTGATGCTGGGCGCCTGAGGCGCCTGCGCGAACGACAGGGTAGGAGCGGCCAGCCCAATCAGGACAGCCAAACGAAGTCTGAACATCTCGTCATTATGCACGGGCCTCCCGACGCGTTTCGGCCACGGCTTCCTTTCGTCCCTCAATACCTCGAAACCAACCCCAATGTTTCGTCGCGGTCGGTCCCGCCCCGCGCCACCTGGCAGCCACGAGGGCCGACCACGGCTGTAACTAGTTGGCTACTAAGGAGATCAACACCGTCCCCGGTTCGTCGTAGGCTAGCTGAAATGGTGTGGTGGATCATGGCGGCCGGCGCGTTGGGCACCGGCGCGCGTTACCTGGCCGGCGTGTGGGTCCTCGAACGTTTCGGCGCCGGATTTCCGTACGCGACGATGGCCGTCAACCGCATCGGGTGCTTCCTGCTGGGCATGGTGACGCACCTCTCCGCCGTTGCGGTGGGCAGTGCCGAACTGCGCGCGGCCGTGGCCATCGAGCTGCTTGGCGGCTTCACGACATACTCCAGCTTCAACCAGGAAACCCTGGCGATGCTGACGCACGGGGCCGCGGGTGCCGCCGCGTTGAACGTCGCCGCGACGCTGGCCGGAGGGCTGGTGGCCGGGTGGCTCGGTCTCGTTTTCGCGCGCCAACTTGTGGCATAGTCCCGCGCATGCGAATTCCGCTCGTCGTGATCGCGGTGGCCGGTCTGGCGGCCGTGTCGGCGCCCCCGGCTCCCGTGTTCGCGCAAGCGGGCCCGGCCGCGTCCGATTCCTGGCGTCAATGGGGCGGGCCGACACGCGACTTCATGGTCTCGTCCACCGGCCTGGCCGAGACCTGGCCCGAAGCGGGCCCGCCGGTGATCTGGAGCCGGCCGCTCGGCCCTGGGCACTCTGCCATTCTCGTGGACGAGGGCCGGCTTTACACGATGTACCGCGCCGGCAATGGCCGCGCGAAGCAGGGTCCGTGGGACGCCGAAGAAACCGTGGTTGCCATGGATGCCGCGTCGGGCCAGACGCTGTGGGAGCACAAGTATCCGTCGCGCCGTGAAGACTTCAGCTTTGGCGCCGGGCCGCATTCGACGCCGCTGATTGTCGGCAACCGGCTGTTCACCATCGGCACCAACAAGCAGCTGTTCGCGTTCGACAAGTCGAGCGGAAAGGTCCTCTGGTCGCACGACCTGGTCAAGGAGTTCAACTCGCCCGAGCTGCTGATTCGGCCGGTGGTCAAGACCGGCTACGGCTGCAGCCCGATCGCGTATCGCGACACCATCATCTGCAGCGTCGGCGGTCCCGGACAGTCGGTGATGGCGTTCCGGCAGAACGACGGCGCGGTGGTGTGGACGAGCGGCGACTTCCTGACGTCGGAAGCGCCGCCGATCCTGATCGAGATGAGCGGCCGTCAGCAGCTGGTGATCTTCGGCGGCGGCACCGTCAACGGCCTCGACCCGGCCACCGGCCGGATCCTGTGGTCGCATCCCCATGATCCCGGCAACGACCTCAACTGCGGGATGCCGTTGTTCGGCCCCGACAACATCCTGTTCGTCTCATCGGCATACCGGGCCGGCAGCCGGGCCATCCAGCTGAAGCAGGAGGGCGCCGCCACGCACGCCGAGGAGCTGTGGTTTACCAACCGCGTGCGCTTCATGTTCCTGAACGCCATTCGCGTGGGTGATCACGTCTACGGCACGACCGGCGACTTCGGCCCGGCGTTCCTGACCGCCCTCAACATCAAGACCGGCCAATCCGCCTGGCAGCACCGCGGCTTCGGCCGCGCGAGCCTGGTCTACGCCGACGGCAAGGCGATCATCATGGACGAGGACGGCGACCTCGCGCTCGCCAGGCTGGCGCCGGAGGGCGTGACCATTCTGGCGGAGGCCAAGACGGTGTTCGCTACCACCTCGTGGACCGTGCCCACGCTGGTCGGCAAGACACTCTACGCCCGCGACCGCGAGAAGATCGTTGCGCTCAACCTGGGGGCCCAGTAATGAGGTTCGGGGAACACGGATTGGGGGTCAGGGGGCTGGCGTGCCTCGTCCTGGCGTTGCTCGCGACGGCGACACTCGTGGCCCAGCCGCCGGACTTCTCGGGCACCTGGGTGTTGGACCAGGCGAAGAGCCAGGTGGTGGCGACCGCTGGTTTCACCGGGTTGATCTCCGCGGGCGCGCCGGCGACGCTGCACATCACCCAGCCCGCCAACGGCAGTGTCGTCGTCGAAAGCCAGATCAACGAGCAGCACGCCCGGATCTACAAGCCGGGCGGACAAACGTCCACACCGGCCGGCCAGGGTGGCGCGGTGACGATGACCACGAAGTGGGATGGCCGCACGCTCGTGAGCGAAGGCGCCATGAAGGCGCCCAATGGCGATACGACCCCGGTCAAGGAAGTCATGTCGATCAGCGCGGACGGCCAGGTGCTGACCGTGCAGATAACCACGGCCGCCGCGACGGCGGCGAGCGCGCTGGTCTACACGAAGGTCACCAGCGTCGGACCGTGCGAGACCTGGCCGACGCCGTGCAAGAGGGCGCCGGGGACCTAGTCGTGCGGCTTCTCGACCGCGACCAGTTCCTGTTCCTTCACCGGCGGTAGATCCTCGGCTTGGTCGAGGGTCGGCCGCCGTTCGGGTCCAAAGGGCGGCAACGAAACGGGCTTTCCAATGCGCGCTGACTCGTACAGCGCGTCCACCACCCGCACGTCCCAGCAGCCTTCTTCGGCCTAGGGCTCCGGGTTTTGCCGTTCAGGACGCAGTCCGAAAAATAGACCAGCTCGGCCGCGAACTGATCGCGCCGCCGGCCTTTTTTCGCGTCACTTTCTCGCCGACCGTGAGCGTATAGCCGAGGGCCTTGGAGTGCTGGTAGGCCGGCTCAGCATGGATGTCGCCCTCGGTGCCGACCACGCGCAGAGCTGACACGCCGTTGGCCGCGAAGCTCGTCGTGAACGTGGCGAGCCGGTCGCCGTCGAAACGCATTACACCCGAGGTCATCTCGTCAATCTCGGGCATGTCCGCGCGGGCGCCGTCGATGGAGTAGGCAAACACTTCGGTTGGCTCGGCGCGGAACATCAGCCGCGCCGCATTGATGCAATACACCCCGAGGTCAAAGAGCGTCCCGCCGCCCAGTTCCCGCCTGGTGCGGATGCCGCCCGGTGTGGCATGCATCGAGAAGAATGAATTGAGGAAGCGGGGTTCCCCGATCTTCCCGCTGCGAACCATCTCCACGATCTCAAGGAACAGCGGCTCGAAGTGCAGCCGGTACGCCGTCATGATCCGCACCAAAAGCGCGGTTGCGAATGAGCTGACGAGGTTCAGGCAAATATCGGCAAGCTGTGGCCAGGCAACCGGCTGAGCGCCTGTGCCTGCCAGTCGAGCATCACCTGCACCGCCCGTTCGTCCAACTCGACGGTGTACCGATTGACGTAGAGCTCGATATGCCGCTGCACCACGTCGGGCGCCATTTCCTGCGCGTGCGCGGCCACGTAGGCGCGGCTCGCGTCGGGATGCGCGAAGGCGTACTCGACGCTCGCCCGAAGCGCGGCATCGATGGCGGCGCCAACGGGCGCCACCAGGTCTCGGCGAATCGCGATCGCCGCCAGGGGCAGCGGCGACTGCATGCGCTCTTCCCACGCCGCGCCGAGATCCGCCAGCAGCGCCAGGCCCTTCGCCTGGTAGGTGAACCGCCCTTCGTGGATCAGCACGCCGCAGTCCACCTCGCCCCGCAGGATCGCACCTTCGATCTGGTCGAACCGCATCGCCACGGTGTCAAACTCGCCGAGCAATCGCAGTAACAGGGCAGCGGTCGTCCGCTCGCCGGGGATCGCCACCCGTCCCCCGACCGCCCGCGGCGACCGGCCCACGACTATCGGCCCCACGCCGTAGCCGGCGGCGCCGCCGGCACGCAGCAGCGCGTAGCGATCGCGAATGCGGGAGTACGCCGCGATCGAGACTTTCGTCACCTCGGCGCCGCCCAGCTCCGCGCGCGCATTGAGCGCCTCGACGTCGTCGATGTACGGCGTCACCGCCGGTCCGGGCACCAGCCCGTGGACCACGGCGTGGAACGCGAACGTGTCGTTCGGGCACGACGAGAAGCCGAAATCTATCGCCGGGCGATCCACGTGAGCAGTGCCTCCTGGGCCGCCGTGGCGGCCTCCTTGATCCGCCACGCGCCGGTGTCGCGATCGGTGACCATGTTGCTGATGCCGCGCAGTTCGCCGATCGGGATCCCGTGAATCGCGGCGACGTGCGCGACGGCCGCGCCTTCCATGTTCTCGACCGCGCCCCCGGTGCGCGCCTCGATCGCGCGCGCCGCCGCAGCGGTGCCGGTGCACGATGACATCGTCACGAAACGCACGCGAGTGGACGACGGGAACACCTGCATGGGCAGTTCGTTGTAGATCGGCGGCGGGCCGGCGACGATGGGGAAGCCGAGGGCGCGCATGTCGAGAAACCCGGAGGGGCTGGTGGCGCCGAGGTCGCCGTAACATTCGGTGCCGGCGCACGCGACCTCACCGATGGCGAGCCCCGAGCCCGGATAGGCGCCCCCGATGCCGCACACGATGATGGCGGACGGCCGTGAGCGCGCGATGGCCAGGGTCACGGCATGGGCGGCGTTCACCGGTCCCACGCCCATCGTCACGATCGCGACTGATCCGTCGGTGGCGAGGCGCTCGCGCAGCAGACTGCCTTCGAGTTCGGTGGCCGTGCCGATCAGCAGGTCGGGGTGCAAGACCCTTGCAGCTTACTGCACGCCAAACGCCAGCAGCACGTTGCCGGCCATCTGGCCGAACGAGCCGTAGCCGGAGTTGGTGAACACCATGCCGTTGGCGATGGTGGCGCCCGGGCCGTTGATGGAGCCGCCGCGCGCCTTCACGCCGTTGACGGTCTCGAAGTCCCGCGCGGTTGCGAATTCCCACAGCACCTTGCCGTCGGCCGCGCTGTAGGCCCGCATCATGCCGTCGGTCGCGCCCGAGAACACGACGCCGGGGATCATGCGGGCCGCCGCCGACTGCGCGGGGATGCACTTCATCGATTGATCAGGACAGGTGGCAATGGGCGGCGCCCACCACTCGCGTTCGCCGGTCGCCAGGCGAATCGCGGCCAGGCCGCCGGCGGCCTTCATCCCGAGCAAGCCGTCGGCATTGGGATAGTAGACGAGCCGATCGTCGGCGGCGCCGCCCCACTCGATGCCGCCGAGCGGCGTGCCCTGGCCGACCCGGTGCTGCCACACCACGGTGCCATCGTCGGGATTGATGCCCCAGGCGATGCCTGACTTCTGCCCGACCGCGAGAATGCGGCGGCCGCCCGGACGCGATCGCAGGATGGGCGACGTGCCGACCGCGAAATCAGGACCGGTTTCCTGGGGGCAGGTCTCCGACTTGGCGTTGGGGCCGCAGCCAATGACGTAGGCGTCGTTTGCCGTCAGCTGGCGGGTCCACAGCCGCTTGCCGGTCGCGAGGTCCACCGCCATCACCGCGTCGGTGGTGTTGACGGCGGGATAGGTGTAGCCGTTGCTGGTCGACAGGTAGATGCGGCCGCGTTCCGGATCGACGGTGGGCGCCGACCACACGGCGGCGCCGGCGGGTCCCCACAACTGCGTGCCGGTCGAGGTCTTGCGCATCGGCACGGCGGCTTCGGCAATCGTGAACGACTGCCAGCGCTGCTCGCCGGTGGTGGCGTCGTACGCGATCACGCTGCCGCGGAACGTGCAGCAGGGATAGGCCGGGTTGCCGCCCAGGGCCTCCTCGATCGACGACACGGGCACGTAGAGGCGGCCATCGTGGTAGGTTGGCGCCCCGGTGATGCGCGCCACGGGATGCGGGTCGGCGTGCTTGGTCCAAATCAGCGCGGCGCTTTCGGCATCGATCGCGTACACGTTCGCCCTGACGTCACCGAAGAACACCGCGAACCGCGAGGCGCCGGCCTTGATCGGTGCCACGGTAATCGCGGTGCGGACGCCGGCCTTGGCCTGGTACGACCAGTAGACGCACCCGCTGGCCGCGTCGAGCGAATAGACGAAGCCGTTGTCGGAGCCGACGTAAATGCGGCCGCCCATCACCGTGGGCTGTCCAAACGCCTGGCGCCCTTCAGGAAAACCAAACGCCCACTTGAGCGCCAGCTTGGGCACGGTCGCCGCGGTCAATCCGGCCGCGGCCGCGGGCTGGAAGCGCGAGTTCGCCGTGTCGACGCCCCAGCCGTTCCAGCCCGGGCCTGCCATGGGATTGCCGAGCGGCTGCGGCGCGCACTGATTCTTCATCGTCGCCGCATCGCCGGCCTTCGCCGTGCCGAACGCCCGTCCCGAGACGTACTCGGCGATCGCGCGCAACTGGCCTTCGCTGAGGCCCGACGCCATGGGCGCCATGCTGCCGGTGGTCATGGCCGCCAGGATCGCCTCGGGCGGCTGTCCGAGCAGTTGCGCCCGGGTCGGCGCGCGGCTGCCGGGTGCGGGAGCGACGTGGCAACTGGCACATTTCTCGTTGAAGGGCAGCAGACCGCCGACACCGAACCCCTGGGCCGCTGCATGCGAGGCGAGGGCAGTAACGAGAATGACGACAAAGAGGGACAGTCGCATGCGCGGATCCTATATCAGGGATCAGGGATCAGGGATCATGAATCAGGGATTTGAGGGGGCGCGCCAGGCTATTGTCCAGTTGCGCGGGCTGCGCGGCGACACCATCGACGAACTGATCGTCGTGCCACTGCCGCACGACCGCGGCCCTCCAGGAAGTTGGGCGATAATTCCGCCATGTCGAAAGCCTGCGCGCACATCTCGCTGATCGCTGTTCTCGTCGTCGCGGCCCTGTCGTTTGCCCGGGCGCAGGCGCCGGCCGGCACCTCTGCGGACGCCAGGCTCCGGGCACTCTATCCCGAGGAGTGGGACTGGCGGCAGAAAGAATTGGGACGCGGCGCCGCGGCGGCTGATCGCTTCGCGCCGGTCGATGCCGCGTCACAACAAGCACGGCTCGCCTACTGGACCAAGGCGCTCGCCACCCTCGACGCCATTCCCTTTGACCAGCTCTCGGCCGAGGAAAAGATCAACGCGCAGATCTTCCGCACCTCGTTGCGGGAGCTAGTCAGCGACGTGCAGTACCGCACCTACGAAGCGCCTTTCAACAGCGATACGTTTTTCTGGACCTCGTTTACGCCGCGCCAGGGCTTGGCCAACGCGGCCGCGTATCGGTCGTACCTCGCGCGGCTGCGCGACGTGCCGCGCTACTTCGACGAGCAGATCACCAACATGCGCGCCGGCCTGGCGCGCGGCTACAGCGTGCCGCGCGTGTCGGTGATTGGACGCGATCAAACCATCGAACCCTACGTCAAGGCTGACGCCGGCAATCCCCTCTACGCGCCGTTCGCCCAGATGCCGGCCGGCCTGCCGGCCGCCGAGCAGGCCGCGCTTCGCGCCGACGCCGACACCGTGATTCGCGACCTCGTCGCACCGGCCTATGCGAAGCTGCTGACGGTGATCCGGCACGAGTATCTCGAGAAGGCGCGCCGCACGCTCGGCGCGTTCGAGTTGCCGGACGGCACGAAGTTCTACCAGGCGCAGATCGAGAAGCACACCACCCTGACGCTGACGCCCAAAGCGATCCACGACATCGGCCTGCAGGAAGTGGCCCGCCTCGAAGCGGACATGCGCGCCACCAAGGACAAGGCGGGCTTCACGGGGACGATGGCCGAGTTCTTCAGGTTCATGAGGACTGACCCGCAGTTCTACGCGAAGACGCCGCGTGAGCTGCTGTCGTACTCGGCCTACGTGTCCAAGAAAGCCGACGACAAGCTTGCTGAAACCATCGGCTTCCTGCCGCGGCGGCGGCACGGCATCAGGCCCGTGCCCGACGCGATCGCGCCCATCTACACCGGCGGCCGCGGCGGTCTCGAGGCGTGCCAGATGAACACCTACAACCTGCCGGCGCGCCCGCTCTACACCCTCGCCGCGCTGACCCTGCACGAGTGCACGCCGGGTCACAGCTTCCAGGCGGCGCTGGCGCTCGAGGGGCCGGAGCGGCCGGCGTTTCGCCGCGGCACGTCGTTCTCCGGCTACGGCGAAGGCTGGGGCCTCTACGTGGAGTGGCTGGGCACCCTGATGGGGATCTACGAAACGCCGTACGAGGACATGGGCCGGCTCACCTACGAGATGTGGCGCGCGTGCCGCCTGGTGATCGACACCGGCATTCACCAGTTCGGCTGGACGCGCGAGCAGGCCATCAGTTACCTGCGCGATCGCGCACCGCTGTCGGAGCACGAGATCACCACCGAGATCGATCGCTACATCGCGTGGCCGGGACAGGCGCTGGCCTACAAGCTCGGCGAGCTACAGATTCGGCGCCATCGCCGCGAGGCCGAAGAGAAACTGGGCGCGCGGTTCGATCAGCGGCGCTTCCACGATGCGTTCCTGGCGATCGGCTCGGTGCCATTGCCGGTGCTGGAGCAGCACATGAATCAGTTCATCGCCGGTGAGCTCGCCGCCGCTAAGTAGCCCGCTTGCTGCGCCGCGCGGCCAGTCGATGAACGAGCGCCAGGCGCGGGACCAGGATCTCGCCGGCCGGATCGATCGCCGCATTGATCGGCACGAACAGCGTTTGCGCCTCGCGCCTCGCGAGCACGTTGCCAGCCACCAGCGCGCGCATCATCCAGACGGCGGTGCCGACGCTTGCCGTCTCCAGGCCCATCCAGCCCTGGTAGCGATGATCCACGGCGCGAAGGCCGTCCCTCTCGATGGCCGCCGCCACCGAGCGCCGGGTCTGTGCGGTGTCCGGCCCGTCGGCAGGCTCCGGATCGAGCAGCGGAAGCTCCTGCGACAGCAACGCAAACAACCCGCCGATGTCGGCCTTGTGGACCCGTGCCAGGTGGCCCATCCAGTAATGCGTCGTCTTGGCGATGACCGTGACGACGTTTTTGATTTCCTTGTCGAGCCGGAAATGCGGCGCGGCCGGAAGGTCGAGGTCCATCTCGCCGGCACGCGTCACGGCGACGTTCTCCATCGTGATGGCGCGCAGCAGCCAGTCGGCCATGGTGTCGCTGAAGCAGCTGACCCTGACGAAGCCGGGCATGGGCGATGCGATGGCCGGTAGTTCGCTCGCCATGGTCACGCCCCGGCAGATCTCGTCCGCCACGTCCTGGTAACGATCCGGCGCCGCCGAAATCTGATCGGGCCGTCCCGGTTCGAGCAGCGTACCCTTGTGCGGCGGCCCGCCGGCCATGGCCAGGTCGCAGAAGCTCTGCCAGATTTCGTCCCAGGCAACCTTGCCGCCGGCGTCGAATTTCAGTCCGGCCGGGCGCATGGGCACGGGTTGCACGTCTTCGGTGGCGTCCTGGTACTGGGCCGGCAGCAGCACGCGCATCCTGAAGTCGAGCAGCGCGAACGCCCGGTTGTCGTCAAAGGTCAGCACGGTGACCAATTATGTGTCCGGTGAGGTGGCGTTCGCGTTCGGTGGCGTCTACACAGCGAGCAACAACCCCGCGTCGCCGAGCCCAGCGGTCGAGGCGGATGGTGTCTACGTGTTCTTCCCCGACTACGGGCTGGTGGCCTACACCGCCGCGGGCCAGAAACTGTGGAAGCTGCCGCTTGGTCCCTTCAACAACATCTACGGCATGGGCGCATCGCCGGTAATTGCCGGCCACCTGCTGATCCTGGCCTGCGATCAGAGCCTGGGTTCGTACCTGATGGCGCTCGACAAGCGCACCGGCAAGCAGGTGTGGAAGGTCGATCGGCCCCGCGCAGCGCTCGATTCTGAAAATGGCATGCTGGCCATCCGCCTGGGCGGCGCCGGCGACATGAGCGACACCGCCATCCGCTGGAAGTACCAGCGCAGCGTGCCGCAGCTGCCGTCGCCGTTGCTGTACCGGAACGTCCTCTACATGGTGAACGACAACGGCATTGTCATTACGCTCCACCCCGACACCGGTGCGGTGATCAAACAGGGCCGGCTCACCGGCGCGCCCGGCGCGGTGTTCGCGTCGCCGATTGCGGCAGATGGTCACGTCTTCTTCACGACCGAAGCCGGCGCGGTGGTGGTGGTGTCGCCCGGTGGTGAGCTGACCGTGGAATCCGTGAATGCACTGAACGAAGAGGCGTACGCCACGCCGGCGGTGGCCGATGGCCGCATTTACGTCAGGACCACGCAGGCGCTGTATGCGTTCGGCGCCAGCTAACGCCGGGCTGAACCGCGTTTCTCTGCGGACCGTGGCCTGCTTGGCACCAAGCTGCACGCGATTCGGAGACGGTGAAGGAATTCTTCTGGAACCGAGCCAGCAAGCACGACTTCCTGCCGCGCCAGCACTACCTGATCTTCCGCTGACCGGACTGGGGTGGGCCGCGAGGCGCGGCCCACCCTCTTGCCGCTAGCTCGGCTTGCGCTGCTTCTTCTGCGCCGCGACCATGGCGCCGACATCGGCGAGCAGTTTCTTGGCGTCGTAGACGATGCCGTCCTTGATGGTGTAGCGAACGCCGCCGACTCGCTCAGTGCGACCGGTAGTGTCGTTCAGTCGAAAGTGACCGGTGCCGTAGAGCACCTTGAGATTCCGGATCGGATTCTGGTCGACCAGCACCATATCGGCCAGCATGCCGGCGCGGACAATGCCGAACTGGAGCGGCTGGTTCTTTGGCTCGTGCAGCGCCTCGGCGCCGTGCATGGTCGCGGCGCGAATCACCTCGAGCGGATGG
>SXGQ01309650.1_pt1 | contig 28661 bp, 24 predicted proteins | sample 3178371 | NCBI WGS metagenome assembly SXGQ01 (sample SAMN11356859, study PRJNA531348) | freshwater metagenome | isolation source: freshwater sample F1-20 | place: China: Fuxian Lake, Yuxi | collected 2017-12-25 | reverse complement strand
TATGGCGTTGCAAAAGCAGTGTCGCTGATTCCAGTACGCGTTCTCAGTTGTGCAGGAAGCGGCGCTACTTCGGGAGTGATTTACGGTATTGACTGGGTGATTACGCATCACGAAAGTGGCGTGCCTGCAGTTGCCAACATGAGCCTGGGCGGCAGAGCATCCGCAGCGTTGAACGCAGCCGTTGCACGCGGTATCGACGACGGCGTGGTGTTTGTGGTGGCGGCAGGAAACAACAATCGCCCTGCATGCAACTACTCGCCAGCCTCAACGCCTAATGCGATAACAGTGGGTGCCACCAGCAGCAATGATGCGCGCGCAAGTTTTTCTAATTACGGATCGTGCGTTGATTTGTTCGCACCCGGGGTAAGCATTCTTTCTGTTGGCATCACTTCGTCAAGTTCGTCGCGCACCATGTCCGGCACGTCAATGGCGGCGCCGCATGTTGCCGGTGCGGCGGCCTTGTGGTTACAGATTGACCCGGACGCAACGCCCGCACAAATAGCGCAGCGCATGTTGAGTATGGCAACTCCCGACAAAGTGACAAACCCTGGTGCAAGTTCGCCCAACTTGTTGCTGTACGCACGCTCCACGTTCGATACGCCTGCTCCAACAGCGCCTTCTACGCCTACGGCGCTCAGTGCGGTTGGTGGTGTTGGCCAAGCCTTGCTCACGTGGGTTGCACCTAGCCAAACTGGTGGCGCCGACATCAGTGACTACATCATCGAATATTCCGTTAGCGGTTCCACTACATGGTCGCAATTTAGCGACGGGGTTTCGGTTGCTACCTCTGCAACGGTTACTGGCCTCAGCAACGGAACCACGTATTTGTTCCGTGTTCGTGCGGTAACCAGCGGTGGTACCAGCGACGCATCATCATCGGCTTCTGCCGTTATCGGCGTACCAACCTCGCCACAGGCTTTGAGTGCAACGGCAGTCGATCGGGCAGTTCGTTTGGCATGGTCGGCGCCCGCACAAAACGGCGGTTCGGCAATCACCGACTACGTCATTGAATATTCGGCCGACGGGGGAACGAGTTGGACAACGTTCGACGACGGCACGTCGACTTCCACAACAACTACCGTCTCGGGTCTCACCAATTCAACGACCTATCAGTTTCGGGTCAGTGCCTCAAACACGCTCGGCACCGGTGCGGCCTCTTCAGTGGTCATTGCTGTTCCGTGGGCGGCGGCGTTACCAAGTGCTCCGCTTGCGGTAACTGTTGGCACGGTCGATCTCAATTCCATTTCACTCACGTGGTCTGCGCCTGCAACAAATGGTGGCGCAACCGTTACCGACTATGTCATCGAGTATTCGTCCAACAATGGCTCTAGCTGGGCAACCTTTGTCGACACGGTTACCACTCTGCGCGCCGTCACCGTTACCGACCTCGTCAGTGGCACGCCGTATATCTTCCGAGTTTCTGCGAAGAATTCGGCGGGTGTTGGCACGCCGTCCGAATCAACGGACGCACGCAAGCCCGGTGTTCCATCCGAGCCGTGCTGTATTACGAACACACTTGTTGGCCCGGCGTATGTTGCAATCCGGTGGGGTGCACCAACATCCGACGGTGGATCGGTGATCACCAACTATGTCATTGAGTACACCATCAACGACGGCACATCATGGACAACATGGCCCGAGCCACATGGCAACGGCACTTTGCGCACAATTACAGGCCTTGCAGATGGTGTCGCGCATAAATTTCGTGTGAGCGCACGCAACGCAATCGGAACGAGCGAGCCATCCGAAGTTTCTGATGCGTGGACACCATGGACGCCAGTCGCCCCGGGTAGGCCGCTGAACTTGGTTGCATCTGCACAGGCGGGGCAAGTCAATTTGGATTGGGACGCGCCAGCAACCGATGGTGGTGCGGCAATTACCGACTATCTAATCGAGTTTTCCATCAACACAGGTTCGTCGTGGTCGACGATCACCCATGGCGCCACGCCAGCAACAGCAGCCACTGTTCGTCAACTGCAGTCGGGTGTTTCACATATCTTCCGCGTGAGTGCCATCAACAACAGAGGTACCAGCCTTGCTTCTGACGTTTCGAATTCGGTTGTGGCCATCGGTGCGTATGCCAACGACGCATTTTCTGGCGCAACAGCATTTTCCGGCAATACAGGAACAATCAACAGTTCAACTGTTGCAGCAACGCGTCAACCCGGCGAACCAACACACGGAGGGTATGGCGCATCTGCATCGCTTTGGTACAAGTGGGTTGCTATTGAGGATGGAACGATCATTGTTGACACTCGGTTGAGTGCGTTCGATACGTTGCTCGGTGCGTACACGGGCAACGCAGTCAATGCATTGACAACAATTGCCCAAAACGATGACAGTGGCGGCGGCACATGGAGCCGCGTCACCATTGCACTGACCAGTGGAAACACCTACTACTTCGCAATAGATGGTTACGGCGGAAAAACTGGCCTGACGGCATTGAATTGGGAATACACGCGCGCACCCGACCCAGCGGTTCCAACGGCGCCGCGCAACGTGCGCGGTAGTGCAGGCAATGCAGCGGCCGCAATTTATTGGGAGGCGCCATTGAGTGATGGCGCTCGCATCATCACGCGCTACACCGTCACATCTAGCCCAGGGGCAAAACAGTGCACATCTAGCGGCTCTCTTACCTGCACTGTTGTTGGCCTTTCTAACGACACCGATTACACGTTCACCGTTACTGCAACTAATGCAATTGGTACAAGCGAATCTTCTGCGCAATCCGCAACCGTTACCCCTCGCAACGCGTCGTCGCTTGAAGTAACAACGTCTCTTTGGGGCCTCGATCGCATCGATCAACGCGCATTGCCTCTGAACGGAACAGTAAGCCGTGCGACCACCGGAAGCGGCGTCACCGCATATGTCATCGACACTGGCGTCCTCAGCACGCACACCGAGTTTGGTGGCAGAGTCGTTGGCGGTTACTCATCTGTGAGCGATGGCAACGGCACTGAAGACTGCAACGGACATGGCACGCACGTTGCCGCAACAATTGGTGGCAGCAATTACGGAGTGGCTCCAAGTGTTGCCATTGTCCCGGTTCGCGTGCTTGATTGCACTGGCGCGGGCTCGACATCTGCTGTTATTGCCGGTATCGACTGGGTTGTTGCGCATCACATTGCTGGCACCCCAGCGGTTGCCAACATGAGTCTTGGCGGCGGTCGATCTTCGGCGCTTGACATTGCGGTACAAAACGGTGTTCGCGACGGTGTGGTTTTTGTAGTCGCGGCGGGTAATAGCAACGCCAACGCGTGCCAAACTTCGCCTGCCGGCGAACCACTTGCCGTCACTGTTGGTTCAACAACGTCTGCCGATGCTCGCTCGTCGTTTTCCAATTATGGATCTTGCCTCGATGTCTTTGCTCCGGGCTCAAGCATTTTGTCGGCATGGTTTACCTCGACAACAGCAACGAACACCATTTCGGGAACGTCGATGGCTTCTCCACACGTTGCTGGTGTTGCAGCGCTTGGTTTAGGAATTGCACCAGACAGTTCTGTACAGCAGGTTTCCGACTGGATCACTAGCACGGCAACGCGCGATGCACTTGCCAATATCGGCGCAGGGTCTCCCAACTTGTTGGTCTATTCGCGCCTCAGTGCAAGTCCGCCACGGGCTTCTTCACCGTCTACAACTGTTCCCCCAACTTCAACCACAATTCCAAGCGCTCCAGGGGGCGGCGGTGATTCTGGTGGTGGCGGTGGTGGTGATTCTGGCGGCGATGAGCCCGAAGCCCCAGCCACAACTGTGCCAACAACGACTGTGCCCGCTTCAAGCACAACCGTTCCTGCTGCAACTGCGCCCGCTCCAACGACAACAGTGCCGCGCTCGGCTCGGGCAGCTGCACCGCTTCCGGGCTCAAATCGCTTGACCAACCCAAAGATCGGTTCGCAACTTCCTCCCGAGGTTCTTGCGGTTGCATCTTCGCCTGCTTCGTCCAAGGTGGTAGGCAACAACGTCGTACTCAATGTGCAGGCGCCTGCTCAATCGATGGTGCACGTGTACCGCGATGGTGTGCTGGTGAAGACCGTGCCCGCAGCAGCGGCACGAGCCATCAAGATCACTCAAAACAAGCAGGGCAGCTCGTCGTTCCAGGTGGTGGTGGTTGATAAAACAGGGAAAATGACAATTACTGGCAAGCAGACTGTGCGCGTGCAGAAGGCAAGCAAGTAGCCTGCCGCAAATGGCTACTGCGCAATCTCTACCCACAACTCTCGGTGCGCTTCGCGCGTCGGGCTGGAAGTCTGAACCGATCAAAGAAGAGTTGCGTCGCAACGCCGTAGCGCGGATTGCTGCGGGACTCCCGTTGTTTGATGGCGTGCTTGGCTACGAAGACACAGTGATGCCTCAACTAGAAAATGCATTGCTCGCCGGGCACGACGTCATTTTTCTGGGCGAGCGTGGTCAGGCTAAAACACGAATGATTCGTTCGCTCACTGGTTTGCTTGACGAATGGATGCCAATTGTTGCGGGAAGCGAAATCAACGACGACCCATACAACGTTGTGTCGCGCCGTGCGCGCGAGTTGTTGGAACAACACGGCGACAATTTGCCAATCGCATGGGTGCATCGCAGTGATCGGTATGGCGAAAAGCTTGCGACCCCCGATACATCAATTGCCGACTTGATTGGCGAAGTAGACCCCATCAAGGTTGCTGAAGGCCGTTACCTCAGTGACGAACTGACCATTCACTACGGCTTGGTCCCGCGTACCAATCGCGGCATTTTTGCGATCAACGAATTACCCGACTTGGCCGAGCGCATTCAGGTGGGCTTGCTGAACGTGTTGGAAGAACGCGATGTGCAAATCCGCGGTTACAAAATCAGGTTGCCACTCGATGTGATGCTTGTTGCGTCTGCAAACCCAGAGGATTACACCAACCGTGGCCGCATGATCACGCCTTTGAAGGATCGTTTTGGAAGCCAAATTCGTACGCACTATCCGCTTGAAGTTGCAACCGAAATACACATCGTGCGCCAAGAGGCCCGAACTTCGAGCATTGGAGACGTGGTGGTGCAATGGCCCGAATTCATGGAAGAAATCATCTCGACCATTAGCCACACCGCACGCGCCAGCACGCACGTGAGCCAGCGCAGCGGTGTGAGCGTTCGATTGTCGGTCAGCAATTACGAAACACTGGCAGCCAATGCCGTTCGCCGCGCGCTGAGGGTTGGTGAAACCCACGTTGCACCTCGCGTTAGTGATTTGGTGGCACTTGCTGCGTCAACTGCAGGAAAGATTGAAATTGAAAGCATGGAGGAAGGTCGTGAGTCGATCATTCTCGAGAACATCGTGAAGGCTTCAGTGCTACAAGTGTTCAAGCAGCGAGTTACTTCGGAAAAGATTCGAGATGTGCTTGCCGCATTCGATGAAGGTGTGGTTGCACACGCAGGCGAGGATGTGTCGTCATCCGACTATGTAGGGCTTTTTGCCAATGTTCCGGCACTTCGCGACTTGGTTGGCCTGCTTGTGCCTGCCGACGCGTCTCAAGCCACGCAGGCAAGCGCGGTGGAGTTTGTGCTGGAAGGTTTGCACTTATCGAAGCGCCTGAATAAAGACTCGAGCGGGGCTCGTTCTACCTACCGCTCGCGCACCTAAACGGCGCTAGCCAACAAACGGTGAGCGAGTCCAGAACTCGTTGATGTCGTAACGACCATCAATAAGCGGCTCGCCGGCAAGGGCAACTACTTCAACAGGCTGGGCAAAACCAGGAAGTGAAACGGGCTCGTGTGCAACTGCATACACGCCAAGCGGCAAGTTGTTTGCTTGATCTTCCGGAATGAGCGTGCCAACGAGTGCAGCGGCATCGCACAGTCGTGCTGCCAGGTTTGGCGCAGATCCGATGTAGTCCTGTCCTTCAAACAGCATGGTGTCGCCAGTGGCGATGCCGATACGCAGCGTGAGTGGGGCACAAGCGGTCACTGCATGACGCTGAAGCTCCATTGCAAACGTGATGCCGTCGATTGCTTCTACGGCAACGGCCATCAAACCGTCACCGAGGTATTTGTCGATGCGGACGCCTTGATGCGAACCAACGGCACGGGCAATGCCACGGAACTGAGCCAGCAACTGGGCGGCCGCACCATCGCCGTAGCTCTCGGTGTAGTTAGTAAAACCAGAGAGGTCAACGAAGATAAAGGTTCGGCCGAAGCGCATAGTGACCCCCAGCATAGGGGTGTGACGGATGTCTTGGGGTTCAGGGTTCCGTGCTGGTTGGGCTTAATGGCAGCACTATCGTGCGCCTATGAGTTCGCGCTTCACCTATTCGCGCTGGGATGGCACGCAGCGGGGCTTCGAGGTGGATGCCGATTCGTTGCTCGATGAAATGACCGACGATCTTTTGTATCACGGGGATGTCAACAGCGCGCTTCGAAAGATGATGCAAGACGGCCTGCGAGATGCGAACGGCGAACGAATTGCGGGCATGCGCGAGTTGATGCAAAAACTTCGTGAACAGCGCCAAGAGATTCAGGAGCGCGGTGATTTGGGCGGTGTGTATTCGGAAATTGCCGATGCCCTTAACGACATAGTCGATGAAGAACGGCACGCAATCCAGAACTACACGGAACAGGCCGCAAATTCAGGTGACGAACGCCGAGCAGAGACGGCCAAGCAATCGGCAATGGACAGAAATTTTCGGCTGGATATGTTGCCTGACGACCTGGCGGGAAAGGTTTCCGAACTCCAGCATTACGACTTTCAATCGAAGGATGCGCAGCAGCGTTTTGAGCAATTAATGGAGAAATTGCGCGAACAATTGATGCAGCAGCACCTTGACCAGGTGTCCAGCGCAATGCAAAACATGTCGGCCGAGGACATGGCGCGAATGAAAGACATGATGGCTGCACTGAACGAGATGCTCGAGCGGCGCAAAAATGGTGAAGATCCTCAGTTTGAGGAATTCATGAAACGGTTTGGTGATTTCTTTCCGGAAAATCCGCAAAGCCTCGACGAGTTGTTGGAAGCAATGGCGCAACGAATGGCGCAGGCACAAGCCATGCTCAACTCGATGACGCCAGAGCAGCGTGCACAGTTGCAGCAACTCTCTGAACAGTTGCTTGAAGATATGGATCTGCGTTGGCAGATGGATCAACTCTCGCAAAATCTTCAGTCGATGTTTCCTCAGGCTGGGTGGCAGAAAAGCTACGACTTTTCGGGCCAAGAACCGATGGGTTTCCAGCAGGCGATGCAGTCGATGCAAGATTTGGCCGACCTCGACCAACTTGAGAATTTGATGAAAAATGCCAGTAATCCTGCGGTTTTGGCCGAGGCCGACATGGACAGGGTGCGGGATTTACTGGGCGACGATGCTGCAAAATCGCTGGAAAAGCTGTCCCAATTGTCGAAGATGATGCAGGACGCTGGGCTTATCGACCAGAAGGAGGGAAGGCTGCAACTGACCCCACGCGCCATTCGAAAATTGGGTGCAAATGCATTGAGCGATTTGTTTGGCAAGTTGAATAAGGACATGTTGGGACAGCACAAGTTGGATGTAACTGGTGTCGGTCACGAGCGTGCGAACGATACGAAGCCCTACGAATTTGGCGACCCATTCCACCTCGATCTGCACGGCACATTGCGCAATGCACTTCGGCGCGGCGGACCTGGGTTGCCCGTAAAACTGCTGCCAGATGATTTCGAAATTGAACGCACGGAGCATTCGACAAAATCTTCCACGGTGTTGATGCTCGACCTGTCAATGTCGATGCCAATGAGAGACAACTTTTTGCCTGCAAAAAAGGTGGCGATGGCCCTCCATCACCTCATTTCATCCCAATTTCCAAGGGATTATTTGGGGGTAGTGGGGTTTGGTGAAACCGCTCGCGAGTTGGCACCCGAGCAGTTGCCGGAAGTGTCGTGGGATTTTGCTTATGGAACAAATATGCATCACGCGTTTACGCTCGCTCGTCGCATGCTCGGACGACAGACAGGCACCAAACAAATCATCATGATCACGGATGGCGAGCCGACGGCACACGTGTTGCCCACTGGCGAAGTGTTCTTCAATTACCCCCCGATTCGCGAAACAGTCGAGGCAACCTTGCGTGAAGTGATGCGCTGCACGAAGGATGAAATTCGCATCAATACGTTCATGTTGGACGCCGATAATGGGCTGCGACGTTTTGTCGAACAGCTCACAAAAGTCAATAAGGGAAGGGCTTTTTTCACATCTCCCGACACCTTGGGCGACTATGTGCTGGTGGATTTTCTGGAGCACAAGCGAGAGATGTCCCGGGGTAGGCGACGAGCCTCGTAAGGCGTGTATTTGCAATTTGCCCGTATCTTTGCCACAATGACATCGTTGTAATTACCTCGGTGTAGGCGCGTGCTCGCGACTGGGTCAGAGGCTTTGGGAGGAAAATAGAGTGCAAGAAGATCACATCGCGCTGAGCGCAGATAGGGCTTGGCAAGACCAGGCAAACTGCCTCGGTGTCGACCCCGACCTATTTTTCCCCGAGCGTGGTGCATCTACTCGTGAAGCAAAAGAAGTGTGCAAGGGCTGCGTCGTACGCGAGGAATGCCTTGAGTACGCGCTTGCAAATGGCGAAAAATTCGGCATTTGGGGCGGCCTTTCCGAGCGTGAGCGACGTCGACTCCGACGCCAGCGTGCTCAGGCTACGCGCAAAATCGTTAGCGCATAACTGTTTTAAGCGCGCAGTTTGCGGTTGCGTTCCGCAAGATTCCATTCGATGGTTGTTTCAGTGCTCAAGTCGAGTTGCGCCCAACGTTGCCGAGGAATTGCTGCAAGCGTGCGTGAAGGAACAAGACCAACAAGTTCGGCTCGATCAATTTCTGCAAATTGCGCAACCGCGTCATAAACCTGGTCTGGCCCTGTTACTTCTGGCGCGATGAGATTCATGCTTACCTGCACGCTTGATCCAACTTGCAATGCAAGTGTTCGTACCGATTCGCTCCTAATTTCAGCACATATTCGCTTTGCTAATTCCAGCGTTGAGCCCTTCAACCACAGGTTGTAGGCAATCAAAATCGGCCTTGCTCCAACACACATTGCGCCTGCGGTTGGGTGGGGGTTCGCCGGCCCGAAGTCTGGCAACAAGTCGATGAACGCGTGCTTGCGAATGTAGGGCAGTGTGCGTTCGGGCCCATACAGAAAACACGGAACCCCCAACTCTTCAGATGCGAACGCAGCAAATTCGTTGCGCGCATGCATTGCTTCATCAAAGGTGCTTGGCTCTAGTGCAACAAAGGGAACGACATCCACAATGCCAATGCGCGGGTGCACTCCGGCGTGTGCAGAAATATCAAACATTGAGATGGCTTCACGAGCAAGGATGCGGGAGGCATCGCTACCCGCAAGCGTGAACACGCTGCGGTTGTGGTCGGCATCGCTGTGCACGTTGAGCAGGTCGGGGCCAAGTTTTTCTCGAAGGGCGTTCAGGCTCTCGGGGTTGCCACCTTCACTGATGTTTATGACGCATTCAAGCATCCGTCTTGCTTATCGCATTTCGGGGTCGCCGTGCTACCCTAAAGCCATGCCTTCAGGTTGGGAATGGATCGTTGTATTAGTTATCGCAGTTGCCTTGTTCGGCTCGCGTCTTCCAAAGATTGCTCGCAATCTCGGACAGGCTCAGCAAGAGTTCAAGAAGGGTCAGTCGTCCGCAGGTAAGGACGAAACCCCGAAGAACGATACGCCCTCGGCGTAACTGGCAGTTTCGAAAAAGGGCTTCGCCGGCGTTAGCTGGCGGAAATTTTTACACGTACGCCAAGTACCTCGGCAAGCAGCGAGCGACGCTCGTTGGCTGCAAATTCATTCAGCTCGTTGTCCAACTTCTTTGACGTAGTAAACGAGATATTGAGATCAAGATCCGTTAGCGCCACGGACATCTTTTTTACACGTCCGTCTTGCGTTCGGTCGAGCCCAACGGCAATGCGCAAGATTGCAGCCAATGCTCGGACGGTGTGCTGGTCGGGCGAATCCAACGCCGCAAATTCCTTATGTTCCAACTTCGGCAGGCCCTTGCGGTGATAGCGCGCCACTTGAGCAATCAGTTCGATTTCTCGGTCGCTGAGCCCCACCAATTCGGAATTGCGGATGACGTAATAGGAATGCAAATGGTGTTTTGAATGTGAAATGACCACACCAACATTGGCCAACAGCGCGCCTGCTTCAAGTATGCGCCTGGTGGAAACATCGAGGTCCAGTTGTTGGTGCAGCAGATCAAAAAGTTGGCCAGCAATTCGGGCAACGTGCTGCGAGTGTTCTGGTCGGTCGTCGCAGCGGTCGGCAAGTAGTCGCACACTGCGCATGGCCGCGTCTACCTCGCTCGCTTCGGGGCCAAGCCCACGTCGCTGCAGAGTGTCGATCAGCAAACCTTCGCGAAGCGCATAGTCGCTGTACAGGAATGTCGAAATACCGAAAACGTCGGAGATCGCCTCAAGGATGATGGCGCCCGCAAGAATGATTTCAGAGCGACTTTTTTCAAGATTAAACATTTTTTGACGCTCTTCGACCGTTGAGACACTGGCAAGTTGCTTGACAGTTTCGGAAATGTCCTTGCCACTGAAAGCAAATCTGTTCATTGTTTTCGGCTCGGCATTGCCCGAACGAGCATGGATGAGTTTGGCAACGGTCTCTGCGGTGCCCGAAGATGCCACTGCGATTTCGTGCCCCATTTCGGCCATTTCAGACTGCAGCACCATAAACGTTGAACGAACGAAGGCACGACAGCTGCCAACTGCGCTGGGGTGCAATGCGGCGGTGCTAAAAAAGCGGTCCGTAAGTCGAACTGCGCCAAGTTTGAAACTGCGGGCAATCAGCTCTTCGTCTTCGTTTCCAAGAACGATTTCGGTTGATCCGCCGCCGATATCGCATAAGAACATGGTTTTGTCTGGTTCGCCTATGCCGTGCAGCGCGCCCAGATGAATAAGCCGTGCCTCTTCGACGCCGGAAATCACCTCGATCTCGATGTTGGCTTCTTTACGTGCTCGGCGCAGAAAATCCGACTTGTTCATTGCCTCGCGCACGGCACTCGTTGCTACTGCCCTGATTTCGGCACCGTGCGAGTCGGCAACTTGGCGCATCCTTGCCAGGCAAGCAATGCCGCGCTCAATTGCGTCGGTATCGAGTTGTTTCATTTCTCCAGACCCGCGCCCGATACGCACGGTTTCTTTCTCGCGGGTGATCACCTCAAAGCCGCCAACAACTGGCTTGGCGATAACCATATGGAAACTGTTTGTTCCGATGTCAAGTGCGGCAATTATGAGCTTGTCCGCGTCGTTTGCCACGTAGCGAGCCTAGTTGCCGACTTTGACGCACCTAGTCCGCAACGCGAAGTGCAACACGACGGCGCTTAGCAATACGGCGTCGCTCTCGCTCTGAGCATCCTCCCCAAACACCATGGTCAATATGTTCGGAGAGTGCATATTCAAGGCAGTCGTTGACAACGGGGCACGAGGCACAAATTGCACGAGCCCTGTCGACACCGGCGCCATCAACTGGAAAGAAAACGGTGGGCGGGAAGTTACGGCAGTTGCCTTGACCCATCCATCGAGTTGAACGAATGTTGTTATCCATTGGGGTTAAGCAGAACCGTATCGCACGGCGGTTGAACGGGCAATTTTGATGGGTAAGAACTCGGTAAGTTCCGCCGATAGCCTTTACGGAATGTCAGAAACTGCAGCAATTGTCGAGCCTTCACGCGGCCATGCCCGCATTGTGTATCTAGGCCCAGCATCTCCTCATTGGGAGGTCTACAGCGAATTTGGTGACTCAAATTTGCTCGAAGAGTTCCGTGCCCGTGTGCTTGCGCGCTTGGTGCTATTGCCCCGCAACGACCCGCAGTTTCGCCGCAATCAAGAACGCGTTAATCGTGATGCCGAGCGCGAGAGAATTACTGTCGAGTGGGAACTGGGTTGGGCAGCAGACGCCTAGAAACCCGCGCTGTATGAATGGCGAACTTCGCCAACATGACGAGCAAGTGAATCAGTAATGACTTCTTGGCGACAACTACTTCGCCGCAACGCGCCGGCATTGAGCGGTTCCTATGCTTCGGGTATCGATGCCCGATTGATTAACCGCGAACTGAGCTGGCTCGACTTCAACGAGCGAGTGTTGTCGTTGTCCGGTGACGTTGGTATCCCACTCCTGGAACGTTGTAAGTTTTCTGCCATCTTCAGCAGCAACCTCGACGAGTTTTATCAAATTCGTGTTGCAGCGCTTAAGGATCAGATTGCTGCAGACGTTCAAACACCAACTCCGGATGGTCGCACGCCCCAAGCCCAATTGCTTGCAATCGGTCGGCGCGTGCAACAGCTGGTTGACACACAAGAAAGTACGTGGAACAACGAACTTGTTCCCCAGTTGCGCCAACACGGCATTGAAATAGTGAGTTGGAAAAACGCAAACCCCGAAGAGTGCGAATATTTGGCCGAGCAATTTGAGACCAGAATTTTTCCAGTGCTCACGCCGCTTGCAGTAGACCCTGCGCATCCGTTTCCATACATCTCCAACCTTGCCCTCAACCTTGCCATCATTGCTAACGACCCACGCACACAGGAACGCCGTTTCGCTCGCGTCAAAATGCCACAAAACTTCCCGCGCTTCATGTCGGTTCCTGGATCCACTCGCTTTGTGTTGATTGAAGACGTGATTACTGCAAATCTGAATCGACTATTCCCAGGAATGAATATCGAACAGTGCTACACGTTTCGCGTGTCGCGTAATGCCGACTTGTCGCTCGACGATGAGGACGCAGAAGATTTGTTGGCTGCGGTGGAAATGGAGCTTCGTCGTCGACGCTTTGGCAGGGCGGTGCGCCTAGAAGTTCCCGACACAATCGATGCCGACATGTTGGCAATGCTGATCGACGAACTTGAACTTGAGGCCACAGACGTGACACGTCACCGTGCACCGATAGCGCTCACTGCGCTTTTCCAGATTGGCAATATTGATTTGCCAGCAATTCGGTTTACGCCGTGGCCGTCGCTGGTGGCTGGTCGTTTGTCTGCCGCGCAAGAGGCGGACAAGTCTATTTTCAGTGTCATTCGCGAACGCCAGCTGCTGGTGCACCATCCGCACGAGTCGTTTTCTTCGTCGGTCGAGGCATTTGTCGAGCAGGCCGCGCTCGACTCTCAGGTGCAGTCAATCAAAATGACGTTGTACCGCACATCCGGAGATTCATCGATTGCGCGACATCTCATCAAGGCCGCCGAACTTGGCAAGCAGGTGGCCGTGGTGCTCGAGTTGAAGGCCCGCTTCGACGAAGCCCGCAACGTCAGTTGGGCAAAAGAGCTTGAGTATGCGGGCGTGCATGTGACGTATGGGCTTGTGGGTTTGAAGACGCACTCGAAGTGTGTGCTTGTGGTGCGTAACGACCCAGACAAGATGCGTCGATACGTGCACATCGGCACCGGTAACTACAACTCGTCTACCGCTCGTTCGTACGAAGACATCGGTTTCTTTACATGCGAGGACGCCATTGGTTCTGACGCCACCGAGTTGTTTAACTACCTCACCGGCTACGGACACGAGCCCAACTATCAAGTGCTGCTCGTTGCGCCGCACCAATTGCGCGATCGAATAATTGCACTCATTGAAAAGGAAGCAACATTCGGTGGCGATGGTCGCATCATGATGAAGATGAACTCCATTTCAGACCCGGCAGTAATCGAGGCGCTGTATGCGGCAAGTAGCGCGGGGGTGCAGATTGACATGGTTGTTCGCGGTATCTGCTGCCTACGGGCTGGGGTAACGGGCATGTCCGAGAACATTCGTGTCCGATCAATTCTTGGCCGATTCCTCGAGCATTCGCGCATTTACCGCTTCGAGCACGGGCTGTCAGATAACGAGCCGCTACACCTCATCGGGTCGGCCGACATGATGGGTCGCAATCTTGATGGAAGGGTTGAGGCCCTAGTACCGCTCACTCATCCCAAACATCGAATGTGGTTGGACACGGTGTTGGGCTTTTTAACCGACGACGAAGCAACCCATTTCAGGCTCGGCTCAGACAACTCGTGGCAACGCGCTGGTAGCGCATCGTTTGCGGTGGACGCTCAGCAAAAACTGTATGAATGGGTTGTAGCAACGCAAGTTCGCTAATCGGGCGGTGCAGTTCACTCGCCTGTAATCTACAGTTGGCTCTGTCGTAAGAGTTCAGTTATAAAGTTATTTCTCGTCGGCTCGACATGTGAAGGAAGTGCAAAATGGACGAATTAAGGAAAACCTTCCACCAAGAACTCGACGCTATTCGCGACGAAGTAGTGCGACTGGGTGCTTCGGTTATCGAGGCAATTCCTCGGGCAACTGCTGTATTGCTCACGGGCGACCTAGAAGGCGCTGACTATCTGGTGAAAGCAGATGACGAAATCGACTCGCGTTCTATCGAAATTGAAGACAAGTGTTTCCAGCAACTTGCGTTGCAGGCCCCTGTTGCAGGCGATTTGCGCCAGTTGGTAGCCATCATCAAGATTTCTTCAGAACTCGAACGATCGGCAGATCTTTGCGTCAACATCTGCAAAGCCGCACGCCGCATTTACGGACACGACATCGACCCAGTACTTCGCGGCCTGATCAGCAAAATGAGCGAGCAAGCGCAACAGTTGTACATTGCCGCCCTCGATGCTTTTGAAACGAACGATGCACCGAAAGCGGCTGCAATTGACGACATGGACTCGTTCCTTGATGGCCTCCACCGTCAGTTCATTCAGGAAATTTTTGAAAGCCATTCTCGCGAAAAAATAGACCTGCAAGTTGCAGTGCAATTGGCGGTGGTGGCCCGTTTTTACGAGCGCATCGGCGATCACGCGGTAAACGTAGGCGAACGTACCAATTTCTTGCTTACTGGTTGGGTCCCCGAAAGCAAGGGTGCCGCTCGGTTTAAGGCAAGTCAGAAAGTGTCAGGCCTCAACCCACCAACCGAAACGCAGTAAGTGACGCGATGTCGGTCGGCTGGTTTTTCGCTGGTATTGCGGTGGCGTCAATCGTTGCCTATTTCATTTCACGGAAAAAATCAGGAGTAGTAATTCAGGATGAGTCGCCCATTGCACCGAGCGATCCAAAGATGGTGCATCCGCTTGCGTCGGCGATGGATGCACTGCCAATTGGCGTAGTGGTTGCAATTGCTTCGGCAGATCACTTGGTGCGAAACACCATCGCGTCTGCAATGACCGGGGTTCGTCATGTAGATGTACTTGTCGATCAAGCAGTCGAGTTGCTCCTCGCGCAAACGTTTACTGATGGCAATCAGGAGCGGTCGTTGGAAGTTGCTGGGCCACCAACTAGACATTTTTCCATTCGAACCGAAGTTCTTTCGGGCGGTGATGCGGTTGCGGTGATTGAAGACGTTACGCAAAAGGTGTTGATTGACACCGTTCGCACCGACTTTGTTGCGAACCTCAGCCACGAGTTAAAAACCCCCATCGGCGGCATTGCGGCACTTGGCGACACCATGACGAATGAGACCGACCCACTAGTTATTCAGCAATTGGCCGAACGAATCGTGAAGGAGTCATTTCGCATGTCGGGCATTGTTGACGACTTGCTCAGCCTCTCGCGCATCGAATTCGGCAAGTCGGACGACTGGCAACCGGTGGATGTGGGCTCTGTTCTTCGTGAGGCGGTAGGGCAGTGCCAACACTTGGCGCAGCGCCATCATGTAGAAATCAAGCTCGAACTAGAAAACGGAGCGACGGTTTTCGGTGATCGCAGCCAATTGGTTTCGGCCCTTTCCAACCTCATTGAAAATGCAGTGAAGTACAGCGAGCCTGGCAAATTGGTTCGCGTTGAAACAAAGGAGGACACCGAGACGGTGGCGATCTCCGTTGCCGACCAGGGCATTGGTGTTGCCCCTGCGGATCAGGAGCGAATCTTTGAGCGCTTCTTTCGCGTCGACCGCGCTCGCAGCAGAAGCACTGGCGGCACCGGGCTTGGGCTATCGATTGTGCGCCATGTTGTCGATAATCACGGCGGGAAGATATCTGTGCAATCAGAGGAAGGCAAAGGAGCCACTTTCACAGTGACGCTTTCAACCACCCCACAAGAAATACAAAACAATGAGGAGCGTCATGAGCACACAGTCTGAGTTGCCAACAGTGTTCGTTGTCGAAGACGAAGAATCGTTTATTGAAGCCCTTGAAATTGGTTTGAAGCGCGAGGGTTTCAAGGTGCAAGTAGCACGCGATGGCGCCGAGGCACTTTCCATGTTTGATGTCGTGAAACCCGACATTGTGCTGCTTGACGTGATGCTGCCTAAACTTTCTGGAACCGACGTATGTCGTGAATTGCGCAAGAAAAGCCAGGTTCCCATCATTATGGTTTCGGCCAAGGGGGCGGAAATTGACACCGTGGTTGGGCTTGAAGTGGGTGCCGACGACTACATCGTCAAACCGTACCGACTGCGTGAATTGGTGGCTCGAATTCGTGCAGCGTTGCGCCGCAGTTCACTTACCCCTGCAGAAATCGACGAAGTGGGCTTCGGAACGGTTCGTATTGGCGATATTTCTATTGATCCAGAGCAGCATGTTGTCACGGTTCGTGGCACGGTAACAAAGTTGCCGTTGAAGGAATTTGAATTGTTGTATGTACTTATCGCGAATGCCGGCAGAGTGATGACGCGCGAGACGCTGATTGACCGTGTGTGGGGTGCTGACTATTACGGTGATACGAAAACTCTCGACGTGCACATCAAGCGGCTTCGTTCCAAAATCGAGGCTGACCCTGCAAATCCAAGCCAGGTTGTCACTATCCGTGGTCTTGGCTACAAGTATGAGAAAGTAGTTGCATAGCAACCTCCTCTACTCAAAGTGGCCTTGCGCCGATTAGCCCGCTTTCCAAACTTGCGCGGGTGCATGGCGCAATTGTTGCCGGCGAGGCAGCATTGGCAGTTTCGCTTGCCGATTCGCTTTTTCTATCGGTAAGCCCAGACGCAGCACGCAGCAAAGTGTTGCTCTTCCTTGTGTTTAGTTTCACTCCATTTATCGTTCTCTCCGGACTGATCGGGCCATTTCTCGACAAAGTTCCAGGCGGACGGCGGTTAACAGTCGTTGGCGTTGCGGTGCTGCGCGCAGTAGTGGTGATCATGATGATCCGTTGGTTCGATTCGTTGGTGTTGTTTCCACTGGCGTTTGCTTCGCTGGTGTTGGCCAAGGTGTATGCGGTTTCTCGGTCGGCAATGATGCCGATGGTGGTTCGCAGCGACGACGAACTGATGGCAGCAAACGGCCGCATTGGTCGTTTAACCGGCATCATGGGTTTCGTTGCGGGTATCCCAGCAGCGCTGCTCCATCTCATTGATTCGAGAGTCTCGCTTGGCGCGTCCGTTCTCGCGTTTTTGATTGCGTCTGTGTTGGCATTCAACATGCTGCCGCGTGCTGCAGCAGCACCCAACCGTGCCACGTCGTTGGAGGAGGAGGAGTTGCATCGGCCCGCAATTATGCGTGCACGTTTTGCTATCGGGTCGCTGCGCGTCACCAGTGGTTTCATGTTGCTGCACCTGGCGTTTTGGCTACGCGACCAAAAGGCAGGAACGGCGTGGTTTGGCTTGGCACTTGCTGTTGGGTCGGCAAGCACACTGGTAGCCAACTCGCTCGGTTCGGTGATTAAGCGCATGAAATTGAGCGAGCACTCGGTGTTGGTTGGTTCACTTGGCACCGTTGCACTTGTCGGCTGGGTCGCCGCGTATTTCGGAAATATAACTGCGGGCATTGTGCTCGTCGGCGTAGTTAACGGGTTTGGTGCAACTGGCAAGCTGGCTTTCGACTCGATCGTGCAGTCAAATGCGCCCGACGCAAACCGATCCCGCGCATTTGCACGGTACGAGACGAGAAATCAATTGGCTCAGGTTGCGGGCGGCCTTGTTGCGGTGGTTTTTCTTCCCAGCGGTGCGGTTGGTTTTGTGATGGTTGGAATTTACGCATCGCTTGCCTGCGCGTATCACTTCTACAAGTACTAGTTGTCCTGCACGTCGATGCGGGCCAGCCAAAGGCCGGGCGCATCAAGTTCGTTTGGAGTAGGAAGGTTGCCTTCACGCGAGAACATCTGGGCCAGACCTTCCGCTCCTGCTCGTTCAACGATTCCCGAGGCAAATGAGTGACCCCTTTGTATTTGTTGGCGAGTGAGCCGTAAACCGAGCAATTGCTCAACGAACGAATCGTGAGGAGATGCCTCAACGCGTCGTCTACGAACTGCCTCGCTGATTTGTGGGCCGCCACCGAGCAGTGCATTCGTCGTGACGTCAACGCTGTAGTCGATGAAACCAATGATCGCAGCAATGACTGCGTCTAATACGGGTGCTTGCGCTTCTTGTTTCGAAGATCGAACTGCGCCAAGAATGATTGTCGGATCGGTAAAGAACTTTTGCATCATTGACATTGGGTCTGTCGTGCCCAGATCGAGTGTGGTGAGACGATCCATCAGTGCGTTGGGATTTGGTGTGAAACCAGCGATGTAATGACTGATAGCGGCCGTTAGGGCCTGCCGAATGTGTGGAACCCCAAGCACTGCATGCGAGGTGAGTTCGTGAACAAGAACCCACATGCGCATGTCGCTGATGGGGAGGCTCCAGTCGAGAGCAAATTGGTCGATGTTTGAAGAGACAATCAGCACTTGGTTGTGCGGCTCGCGTGGCAATGGAAGGTCGTACTGGCCAAATGTGCTGAGCGCTAGTTGCCCGATCATTGAACCAACCGACATGCCCATCATCGCGGGCGCCATCATTTTGTTGAGCGACGACATCATATTGCTCATCTGATCGTCGGCAGAATCGAGTGCGCCGTCCGGAACGATTGGTGATCCGCTGAGCGAGGTGGCTAATTCGTTGAACAATGGTTTGTAGGAGTCGAGTGTGTGGTGCGCCCACATGGATCTGTTGACAACGACAATGTTGGGAACCGAGCCATGTTCGGCCGTAGCCAGGCCAGTTTGGTTGCGCACATGCATGTCGGCAATGACCGCTAATTGCTCGATTGCGACTCTGGATGCTGGGTCGACATTGGGTTCGGAGTTGGTACCACTTGTGGCCGTCATCATTGCCGTTTGGCGAGCAATGTCCCATTGCAGGGGACCCTGCGACGACATGGCCTTGGCTAGGTCGCCAAAAAACGGCATTCCAGAAAATGGAAGGTCGTCAGGATTGTTCGACATCGGATTCAAGCCTATGTAGTTCTTGCAAGATTGCTTCGGTGGGCACAATCCAATGAGCACCGTTGTAATTAACACAGATACCGATCATGTTGCCAACATCATCAACCACGACACCTGGTCTAATCGGCCGTCCCAAATTGTTGACAGGCCACATGTCATCTGGTTGGCGTGGCATTCCACTCGAAATTCCAATTGCGATTGACAACGCCTGACTGTCGTTCATTAGCCATGCATGATCGCCTGTTGTGGCAGTGACAATGGTTGTCGGTACCGGCAGGTTGTCGTCGATGGAAATAAAACGATGCGAAACCGAATCGACTGCATGCAACCAAGCAAGACCGTGGGCGGTATCGATTTTTACCACCCTCGCAAGCAGATCCAATCCCTCGTCGGTGATGATGTGCAGTTCTGTGCCCACTTGTAAGTCGCTGGCACCTGCAACGAAATACCCAGACTCCGAGATGGCGAGCACTGGCGTTATCCGACCGCTGATCCGGGCAGTTCTTGGCATCGCGGCGAGCGGAAGAGGCTGAGCGAGAGCGGCATTTTGGGTGGTGAGCCGAGATTCTGGCAACCGCGATGCTGGAGTAACCACCTGCAGCACGGCCACGGACAGACAAACACTGATGATGGCGGTGGAGAACACAATTCCTCGGACAACTGAGCGTCCGAGTCCATAATTAACTGGCGATTCGACAATGTCAGAAAGTTCACTTGGGTGACGCCACTCGCGATCGTAGGGAGGAAGTGGGGCGTTGAAAAAATTTCCAGTTCCCTCATCGTTGCGTTCGTCGTCGCCCATCACCTGCCAAAGGATAGTTAGCCGCTGTTCACAAAGGTCATCGGCCTACTCGGGTACGCTGAAGTCGTGACACTTCGCCGCCTCATCGATAATGGCGACACGCTGTTGGAGTTGACGACCGAACCACTCAGCGTTGATCAGACTTACAACTGGTCTGTTTTGCCTGACTGCGGTGCGGTCGTGGTTTTCTCGGGCACTGTTCGAGACCACTCCGACGGACGGGCTGGGGTCGAGACTCTGGCATACGAGGCGTACGAGGAAGAAGTCTTGCCTAAGTGCCAATTGATTACCGAAGAGATGCGTAGGCAGTGGCCGACGCTTGGCCGAATCGCACTCATTCACCGCTTGGGCGAACTGCAACTTGGAGAATCGTCGGTGTTGGTTGTGGTGTCATCGCCGCATCGCCCTGAAGCATTCGAAGCCGCGCGCTATGGCATTGATGCGCTGAAGGCAACAGTTCCCATTTGGAAACGTGAGACATGGAGTGATGGCGCCGATTGGGCTGCTTCTGCGCAACATGTGACCACGCTTGATGCGTTGAACGAATCGAGAACCAAATGATTTTTGCTATAAGCGCAACCACAATGTTGTTCGCAGCGATTTCTGTTGTGTCGGCATTGACGCTTGCATTTCTGATGTATCAAGAAGGGCGTCGCACCAATAAAAGCAATGGGATGGTTGCATTTCATCGCCACTTGGATGCGTTATCTGATGATTCTCGCGCATATTTGCGACAGCAATTAAATGACTCGCGTGAACGGCAAAAAAGGGATTAAACAACCATGGCACGCGACTTAGCAATCGACTTGGGAACGGCAAACACCCTTGTGTACATGCAGGGTAGGGGAATTGTGATTGACGAGCCTTCGGTGATTGCGGTCAATCGCCGCACGGGCGAGGTGCTGGCCACCGGCCACGAGGCGTGGGGCATGATTGGCCGTACTCCTGGCTACATAGTTGCGGTACGGCCGCTTCGCGGTGGAGCAATAACCGACTTTGAAATCACTGAGAAGATGATCCGACTCTTGCTGCAGCGCGCAGGAGTTTCGCGTTTCTCGCGACCAAAGGTGTTGATCTGTGTTCCATCGGCGATTACGGAAGTGGAGCGACGTGCGGTCACCGATGCAACGCGTCGTGCCGGCGCCGCCGATGCTCAGTTGCTCGAGCAGCCAATGGCTGCTGCAATTGGTGCCGATCTCGACATCAATGAACCTGTCGGCAACATGGTCATCGACATCGGCGGTGGTACTACGGAAACAGCGGTGATCAGCCTCGGCGGCATTGTTGCACTCGAGGCAGTGCGCGTTGGAAGTTTTGATATTGATGCTGCTATTCAGTCGCACGTTCGACGCGAACATGGTTTGGCAATTGGTGAGCGAACAGCAGAAGAAATCAAAATAAGTATTGGCAGTGCCATTGCAACAGCCGAAGACCGGGACGCCGAGGTGCGTGGGCGCGATTTGGTTTCTGGCCTCCCCAAAACGGTGGTCCTTACATCGCAGGAAATCCGTGATGCAATTGAAGATGTGGTGTCACAGATGGTTGAATCGGTTATTCGTTGCTTGGCCGTGGCCCCACCAGAACTATCGCAGGACTTTCTTACGCGGGGTATGTACCTGGTCGGCGGCGGTTCAATGCTTCGTGGTCTTGCGCAACGCATCGAACGCGACACAAAAGTTCCTGTAAACATGTCCAATCAACCGCTCGAAGCCGTCGTGCTTGGTGCTGGTCACTGTGTCGAAAACTTCTCGGCACTGCGCGGCATGTTCATGGATGCGCGCCGCTAGTAATTACTTGTTGATGAGGCGTGTAAGCCCTTCTTGCACAACCGTGACGGCCAGTGTTCCGTCTTGACTAAAGATGTGTCCTTCGGCCAACCCGCGTGAATTAGACGTGGAAAGAGATGCTTGCTGATACATCAACCAGTTGTCTGCTCGGAATGGACGATGGAACCACATGGCGTGATCAAGGCTGGCCATCATCACCGATCCATCCATCCAGTTGAGGCCATGCGGCAACAACGCGGTATCTAGCAACGACATATCGCTTGCGTAAGTGACGATGCACGCATGGAGTACTGGGTCGTCGGGAAGTATTCCGTCTGCACGAATCCACACTCGTTGGCCTGGGAGTTTGTTGCCGCGACGGGCAACTGGGTCGCCGTCGACATATCGCTGATCGATCGGTCGTGGACGGTCGTACCAGTCGCCAAGTTTGTCTTTGTATGGCGCCATGCGAGTCTTGAAGTCGGGCAGTGTCTCCGGTGCGGGAACATCCATGTCCATAGCGATCTGGTGTTCCAAGCCAGCTTCATTTTTTTGAAAACTTGCTTGCAAGTTGAAAATTGGTTTGCCGTGTTGAATGGCAACTACGCGTCGCGTGGAGAAACTCTTGCCGTCTCGCAGGCGGTCCACCTCGTACAGAATTGGAACGCCTGGGTCGCCCGAGCGAAGAAAGTATGCGTGAAGCGAATGAACAAGTCTGTCTGGTTCGTCGATTGTTCGTGAAGCCGCAACAAGCGCTTGTCCGGCTACCTGCCCACCAAAAACCCGCTGACGGTCTTCGTCGGGAGATTGCCCACGAAAGGTATTGACCTCGATGGTTTCGAGATCGAGCAGCGTGATGAGGTCTTCGAGGGGGGTAGGCACCTCTCTATGTTGCCACTGATCGACAGAAGTTTCACCTGCGCTAGCGTGAAATCTATGTCTAATAGCCGGTCAAACACATTTCCAAAAGGATTTACCTGGGGAACAGCCACTGCGGCCCATCAAGTTGAAGGTGGTAACTGGAATAACGACTGGTGGGACTGGGAACATCGACCAAACACGGTGTGCAAGGAACCCAGTGGCGACACGTGCGATCACTACAACTTGTTTCCTCAAGACATCGAGATGCTTGCGAAATTGGGTTTCGATAACTACCGATTTAGTGTTGAATGGAGCCGCATCGAACCAGAAGATGGCGAATTTTCGCAAGCCGAACTCAATCATTATCGCGCAGTAATCGATGCCTGTCGGGCAAACAACATCACGCCGGTAGTGACGCTGCATCACTTCACTACACCTCGCTGGGTTGCTGCAATGGGTGGTTGGACAAACGATGCGACAGCCGATTTGTTTGCCAGGTTCTCGGAGAAAGTGGCCAAATCAATTGGGCAAGATGTTGGTAAATGGTGCACGATCAACGAACCAAACATGGTTGCAACAATCGGATACCTGCTTGGCGAATTTCCTCCCGGCACCAAATCTCGCGAAGCGCGCCGCAAAGCAAACGATGTTTTTTGTCGAGCACACGAGAAATCGCGTGACGCGGTCAAATCGGTGTCAAATGCACCGCTTGGCATCACTCTTGCGATGCAGGAATACACCATTAATGTTGACGATGAATCGCACCGCAGTGCAGCCGAAGCAATGCGCAATCAGGCATGGGATGGCCTTGAGGATTGCTTCCTTGAGGTTGCAAAGGGCGACGACTATTTCGGAGTGCAGACGTATACGCGCGAGCGCTTTGATCAGAACGGCCGAATCAAGCCTGACGAGGACATGCGTAAGACCATCATGGGTTACGAATTCCGCCCTCAGGCACTTGAGGCATGCATCCGCAGAGCATGGGACAAGACGGGCAACGTGCCCATCATCGTCACAGAAAATGGCATTGCGACGAGCGACGACAACGAACGAATCGAATATGTGCACGGTGCGCTCGAAGGTGTGCTTACTTGTATTGCCGATGGCATTGACATTCGTGGCTATACCTACTGGAGCCTGATGGACAACTTCGAATGGACGTATGGCTACGGCCCAACATTCGGTTTGGTTGCGTGCGACTGGAAAACCCAAAAGCGAACACCACGCCCAAGTGCGCATTGGCTGGGTGGCATTGCTAAGTCGAACACGCTTGCACCGCGGCCTGTATAACTGTGATTGATGCAACGTTGCGAGCGGTTGCGCTCGCGACAACTGGTTTCATGCCAGAAGACGAAGGTGACGCACTGTTCGCCGCTGCGATGTTGGCTGGCGCCACCTGCCCCGGATTGTCGATGGTTGAAATCGGTTCGTATTGTGGCAGGAGCACGGTGTGGTTTGGTGCGGCTGCGCGTGCGTGCAACACGGTGTTGCACGCAGTCGATCATCATCTTGGGTCGGAAGAGAACCAACCTGGTTGGGAGTGGCACGATGCGTCGCTTATCGACCCGTCAACTGGCCGTATAAACACTTTGCCGCACTTCGAACGAACAATGCAGGCCGCTGGGTTGACGCAATCCGTACTTGCAACCGTTGGCAATTCGCCGGAGATTGCTGCAGATTGGAAAGAGCCAATCGCGATGTGCTTTATCGACGGAGGACACGGCAGGGAAGTTGCACGCAACGATTACCTCTCCTGGACGCCGCATATTGCTGCAGGCGGAATTCTGGCAATCCATGATGTGTTTACAGACCCAGCATTGGGCGGGCAAGCACCGTTCGAAGAGATTTACTTGCCGGCAATTGCTAGTGGCAGGTTTGTTGATGTCAGCGCAACGGGCTCGCTTCGCGTGTTGAAGCGCGTTTAGTCAAGCACAGTCGAACACGTGAATAATGTGCTCGCAGGTGTTGCCTGAGCAATCGCATCGGCGGCAAGGATGACTGCGGCACCCGTGTATGCACTGCACTCATCGGCAGGAAACACGATGCGGTTCGGGTACGCAATGCCGGTGAAATACGCACCAGATTCGGTGCGGTGTGCGTGCGTCCAAGTCAGTAATTCTTTAGCTTTATCAACGTCACCAGTTGCGCTGTGCGCAAGCGAACACTCTGCAGTTTCCGCTGCGGTTACCCAATCTTCGTCATTGACGCAGCGCACGCCCCTGCCGTCGATAACGAATTCGTCCCATTGTGCGAGCAGGCGTGTTTTGGCGTCAGTGCCGGTCAGTGAGCCGGCGAGCACGGGGTAGTACCAGTCCATCGCCCAACGTTGTTTGGGTTCGAACAAACTTTGATCGGTGTTGATGATGTGGTCGATCACATCTGCTGCCGCGCGCCACTCTGGCTGCGGGTCGTTGACAAGGGCACCAATGTTTGCGCCGCAATGCAACGCATGGCGAATGGAGGATGAGCCTGTGAGTAAGGCGTAATTCCATGGAGTTACATCGATTTCACGCGCCCACACAATGGCGCCATCTTCGCGTCGCATACTCAGCACCCAGTTCAATGCTTTCTTAACTGTCGGCCACATGCTGCGAACAAATACTTCGTCGTTTGTACTGAGCCAGTGGTGCCAAACACCAGTGCCGATATATGCGCACACGTTGGTGTCTAGTTTTGGGTCTTCAAGAGTGAGGTCTGGTTTGAAATAGTTGTGCCAGCTGCCGTCCGCGCGCTGCACACCCGTTAGCCATTCGTAGGCTTTACGAGCCTCCGCGTGCATACCCATGACGTCTAGTGCCATTGCAGTTTCAACGTGGTTCCATGGGTCGCAGTGTCCGTCTTTGAACCATGGGATCATGCCGTTAGGCAGCTGCAACGCTGCAATGCTTTGCGCGGTTGCAAGCAACTCGTCGTGAGTGATCACGCCAGCAAGGTTGTCGTTTTGGGTACCGAGCATCATGCGGTGCTCGATGGTTTTTTGGAATAGACGATGAAACTCTTGCCAAGAACTGGCGCGAGCATTTTCTCGAGTACTCGAGTGAGGGTTGGCGACGAAACAATGTCCCATTCCAGAAACTTCTTGTACGCATTGACCAAGCGGTGATCTTCTTTGGCTGGGCCAACAGCACAACGTAGCCACCAATATGGCGAATGCAGACCGTGTGATCGATGTTGGGCCAATACGTTGAGGCCAGCGGCGCGCAGTTTCGCTTTCAGTTCGGTGCCGCTGTAGATGCGCACATGGCCACCCACAACGTGCGGCGCGTGGTATTCGTCGGACAACATCCAGTTGATCTTTTCCGGAAACCAAGACGGAACCGTTGCGGCCAGAACGCCGCCCGGCTTGAGCACGCGAGAGAGTTCGTGCAGCGCAGCAACATCATCTTGGATGTGCTCCAGCACTTCAGAAGTGATGATGCAATCGAATGAGTTGTCGGGAAACGGAAGGCGCGTGGCATCGCCACGAAGCACGCCAACGAAGTTGTTCTCCCTGATTTCCCCCGCCTCGAACATTGCTGCAAACGTTGCTCGGGTGACCAACACTTCTTCTTGGGCGTAGTCGAGAGCGACTACATGGGCGCCGCGGCGTGCCGCTTCAAATGCATGGCGCCCGAAACCAGCACCGGCATCCAGAAACATAGTGCCGGGGCCAATTGGCAGTCGATCAAATTGAACGGTAAGCATGGCTAATTGGCATCCCTGCGTCGAAGTTTTTCAACGTTGTGCGGCATGGCCAGCACTTCACGGTATTGGTCGACAGTGAGAGAAGCGCAGTGTCGCCAGCTCCAGCGTTCAACCACTCGTTGCCTTCCTGCGGCACCAATTCGGTTACGAAGTTCGGCGTTGTCGAGACCGCGTCTGATAGCCGCGGCGAGGTCAATTGCATCACCAGGTGCGCAGGACAAAACGGTCTCATTGTCGGCCCCGGTTACTTCGGGCAATGCGCCACCGGTAGTGGCAACAAGGCAGGTTCCTGTGGCCATTGCCTCGATGGCAGGAAGGCTGAAGCCTTCGTACAAACTTGGAACAACTGCTAATTCGGCTTCCGCATACAACTCGACAATTCGTTCATCGGTAACGCCCGACACGTGAGTAATGCAATCGCTTAGGCCAAGCTTGGTAATCAAATCTGCGTTTGCTCCTTCGCGTGGCCGACCAATGATGGTGAGGTGAATGTCTCGTTCGGTTCTTAACACGGCGAGTGCCTCAAGCAGGTACGACAGGCCCTTCAACGCAACGTCTGCCGAAGCGGTAGTAATCAGGTGGCCAGGTTTGCGTTGAACGTGCGTAATGGGCGCAAACAAATCGGGGTCGACTCCCACAGGAACAAGACGCATGCGATCAAGCGAAACTTTCATGTCGGTGTGAATGTCGGCAATCGAGTTCTCACTAACCACAACGACGCGGGGCATCTTGCTTGCAACTTTTCCCTGCATGTTGACAAATGAATACCAGCGCCGAATGCCCTCGCGCTTCCACCAAGTTGCCGTGTGTTCCATTTCCAATTTGCGATCTTTGGTGATGGGGTGATGAAGCGTGACGATGGTGGGTATCAATTTCTCAATCTTTAATATTCCGTAACCGAGGCATTGGTTGTCATGCACCAGATCAAAATCGTTCAGTCGTTCTTTCAATGCACGATGAGCGCGGATACTGAACGCGCGAGGTTCGCCAAAAGTTCCCTTTAAAAACTGTGCCGTTTCGACAAGACTTGGCCAATCCTTTATTTCCCAATAGGCGGGGAAGCGACCCGGATATTGGTCGTTGAAAATGTCGAGGCTCGGCATTTTGTGTAAGGCAATGCGCGAGTCGAGAACTGGGTATGGCTGCCCGCCAAACACTTCGACATGATGACCGAGGTCTGCCAACGCCTTAGTGAGATGGCGGGTGTAGACGCCCTGGCCACCAACATGGGGTTTACCGCGATACGTGAGGTATGCAATGCGCAATGGTCCGTTGGGGTCGAACGGACGCTGCATAACTCGTTCACTCTACCTGTCGGTAACCAGCCACGGTCAGGCGAAACCAGCGCGAAAGGGATTGCCCTTGAGCAATCACCGTTGGGCAGGTATTTATAGCGTCGGGTGGGCCTGACTGCGGCTCGACACATGTTGCGTGAACGGGTTTGTCGTAAATCACCCAATGGCTGCAGTCGCTTGCAAGCGAAAGTTGAATGCCGTCGCTGAACGACAGCACGGGGGAGATCGATTCCGAAACGAAACAGTCGTCGGTTATTCCTCCGTGAGAAGAAGCGAAAGTGGTTCGAATGATTTCAGTCGTAGTAATTCCCCCATCGTCTCGTAACAACATTTGTGTAAACGGTGCATCAAACACAATCGGTTTAACAAACCAAGGGTGCCATCCCACTTGGATTGGCATGTCCTCGCGTTCGGCAAATGCTGTGAGCGTCAGTAAGACACTGTTCTCTGAAACATTGATGCGGTGTTCAATGCGCCCACCAAACGGCCAGCGTTGATCAAACTCGGTGCGCAGCACAGCATGTGTGTCGGTGTGTTCTTCAACCTGCCACTTCGCGTCGAGCACCGTTCCATGTAACGAGTGAGGTGGCTCGTTGATCGGAAGTTGGTGTGACGAATTGTTGTGCGTAAAAGCGCCATTGCGAACTCGCCCAGCCCACGGAGACATCGGGTAGCAGCCCCATTCCCGCAGGTTGGCTTGTGCCGTTTGCTGCACGAGCAATTCGTGTTCACCTATTTGCAGCGAAGAGAGTCGGCCGCCATGTAGCGCATCAACACCAACCGATATGTGGCCGTTACGTAAACGAATTACATTGACCACGATCGCCGCCGCCGAGCAACCCACAGCAGTGAAGCAACGAGTGCCATTAACAAGATAATGATTGGCTGGTCGCCAAGTTGTGAATACAACGTGGAGCCGGTTCGTTGGGGAACGTCGCGAATGACTATGCGCTGCTCGCTCACTGCAGTTCGGTCGAACACTGCGCCATTGGGCGAAACAAATGCAGAGAAACCAGTAGGTGAAACTTGCACCAGCCAGCGCCCTGTCTCTACTGCGCGAAGGCGCGAGGATGCGATTTGCTGCGACTGCAGCACGGTGCCTGTGTAACTAGAGCCGTTGGTGGGGTTCACAAGCATCGACCCACCG
>SXGQ01562708.1_pt1 | contig 28662 bp, 37 predicted proteins | sample 3178371 | NCBI WGS metagenome assembly SXGQ01 (sample SAMN11356859, study PRJNA531348) | freshwater metagenome | isolation source: freshwater sample F1-20 | place: China: Fuxian Lake, Yuxi | collected 2017-12-25 | reverse complement strand
GTGCTGAAGGAGGAGGGCACGTTCGCCATCTACGGCGACTACCCGTTCTCGGCGCAGCTCGTGGACGACACGGTGCAGCTCATCGCCCCGGACTCGGTGACGGCCATCGGCTCGACGGTCTTCGCGCTCATGGACGACGGCGTCGTCGCCATCACCGAGGGCAGCATTCAGCCCCTCGACGAGCCCATTGACTCCCTGCTCAAACCCTACTTCGCCTCGTCGAAGCTCACGACCACGGCCACGGCCTTCGGAGTCGGATACGAGAGCGAGAAGGTCTTCGCGCTGTTCATGCCGGACATCAGCGTCACGGGCTACGGAGCGAAGGCGTATGTCTACGGCCTCGCATCTGGTGCCTGGACGACATGGTCCTTTCCCGCCGAACGCAAGTGCGGTCGCGTGAGCCCTTCGCTTGACGCCGGGTTCTACGGTCTTGCCGCCTCTCCGTACCTCGTAAAGGACCGGAAGACCTCGACGACCTTGGACTACGAGAACGAGAACGGAACGGACATCGCCTCGACGGTACAGTGGGCTCCGACTACGCTCGGAGCGCCCTATGCCACAAAGCAGGTTCGCGAGGTCCACGCGCACTTCCGCGACGTGAAAGCGTACCCGCCGGTCTATCCCGTGGGCATGACGTGGTCCTTGAAGACGGACATCGTCACTGCTGGTGAAAACATTCCGCTCTGGGCAAGCACCGACGGCTTCTCGGCCGACTCCACGGTCATCGGTCCGGCGCGACTGCCCCTCCAGTTCCGCAAGCTCGTTCCGCAGCCCGTGCAGCGTGCCACCTACTACACGCTCGGGTTGTCGGCGACGGCGAACCGGAGCTACTGGGCGCTGAACGGCTACAGTCTTGTCTACGAGGGCACGAGCGAACGCACGGGAACCGTGAGGTAGTCCATGGCGAAGATTCCCCCGCTGACACGGCTGCGAACGGACGACTTCAAGGACATGACCGAGGACGTCAAGCCGGTCATCGAACAGCTCGCCTATGCCATCAACCCATTCATCTCGGCCACGCGCAACGCCCTCGCCCAGAGACTGACCTGGGCGAACTTCGCCGCCCTTCGCAAGACCGTGAAGGTCCGGTCGGACTCGTTCCCAATCTTCGTTTCGACCAAGGAGATGACGGGTCTGCCCGACGTGGTCTTCGTGACCCAGTGCTTCGACGCAACGGACCGCGTGCCGGCGCTGACGCCTAGAATCGCGTGGAGTCGGAAGACCGCGAACGGAATTCCGGGCATCGAGTTCACGGCCATGTCTGACCTGACGGCAGGCCACGAGTACGAGGTGTCGCTCCTCGTGACGACGCAATAAACAAGCACTCCGAGAGGTGTAAAATGGCTCGTTTTGAAGACATCGGCGGCGGCAAGGTCGAGGATACCGAGACCGGCCTTGTGTGGCAGAAGGTCCCGTCTGCGGCAAGCCTGTGGGACGAGGCCGTCGCGGCGCTTGTTGGCGACGAGCGCATCCCAACGCTTGACGAGATGAAGACCCTGCTTGACGGGCAGAAGGACGTTCCGGCGGACTTCGCGGCTGCGTTCGGCGCGGGCAACGCTCCGGTGGACTGGTTCTGGTGCCACGTCATTCCGGCGGGCAAGCAGGCCGAGTGGACCACGGGACCGAAGACCGAGGCGCTGGCCGAGAAGCTGTCGACCGAGAAGCCGGGCCATGTGGCCGCGTGGTCGAACTGGGCAGGCAACAAGCCGGTGAACCGCCGGATTCTGAAGGCGATGCTCCGGTCGGTGGAGTAGCCCATGGCTGACGGAACGCTGTCGCGGTACTTTGAGAGGGACAAAGAGAAGGGCGCTCGCCAAGGCGGGACGTTCGGCTACTCCTCGGCCCCGTCCGGCGACACGGGAGGAGGTGCTGCTTCTAGCGGCTCCGCTCCCGCGTCTTCGGGTCCGAAGGCACCGACCTCGACCGGAGGTTCGGGCTTCGTGAACTTCGGTCAGTACTTCGGGGCCAACGCGCCCGCCGTCCAGCAGCAGGCTCAGCAGGCCGTAGGTCAGTCCTCCACGACGAAGGCCTTCAAAGCACCGCAAGGCGCATCAGGTCTTGGTATGGAGCGCCCCGAAAGGTTCGGGCCTATGCCGTCGGCCTCGACGATGCTTCAGAGGCAAGAGACAGGCCGGTCGCCGTCCGCGCAGCTCTCTCAAATCCCGGGGCAGATGGAGGGATTGAAGCAGGCCTCCGAGTCGGGCTACATGGGTGCGAACGTCAGCGCCTTTGACCAAATGCTGGGTGGTGGCTTGACGCAACGGGCGGCTCAACAAGAGCAGCAGCGTCTCGGTGCTCTACGGTCAGCCCTTGAAGGCCAGCAGGCGCAATATCAACAGGAGCAGGCCGCGCGAGCCGAGGCCGACCGTCAAGCAAAGCAGGCGGCCGAGTGGCAGGCTTGGTGGGACAACGAACGACGTCGAGCCGAGTACGCAGAGCAGCAGCGACAGGCGAACGAAGAGCGGTCGTTCTGGGACTCGCTCGGTCTCGGCAACATCGTCGGAAAGTAGGACACACTCATGGACCCTCTGACCGCAACAGCAGCCGGAACCGCCGCCACAGGAGGTGCCGCCCTTCCTTTGATGATTGGTGGCGCTGCGATTGCCGGCGTCTCACAGCTTGTCGGCCAACTCATGCAGAGCGGTGAGGCCGACAAGGCCCGCGCTCTCATCGAACGTGCCGTCCGCGAGTACGGTCCCGAAGCCTACGGCATCATCGAGCAGGAACTCGGTGGACCGAGTGCCATGTCCGAGGTCTACGGTGAGCGTCTCGCTCCCGAGGCCGCTGCCGCTCAAAAGGCCGCGCTCCAGCGACTCCAGCAGATATCCGAGACCGGCTACACGCCCGAGGAAGAGGCCGCGCTTCGCCGGATTCAGTCGCAGACCGCGGCCATGGCGTCGAGCCAGCAGGCGGCTCTTCAGGGCCAGCTTCAGCGGCAGGGTGTCCTCGACTCCGGTGCCCGCATCGCCATGCAGCAGGCCGCGGGTCAGGCCGCGGCGAACCGCGCCGGACAGGCGGGCCTCGACGTCGCCGCTCAGGCCCAGCGTCGAGCCCTTCAGTCGCTCCAGGCTCAAGGGTCGCTCGGTGGTCAGATGCGGGGTCAGGCGTTTGAGGAAGGTCGGGCCAGAGCGGCGGCAGAAGAGCAGAAACGACTGAACCGAGCGCAGATGAAGTCCGACGTGGCTCGCGGGAAGGCAGGGATGCTCACCGGTTCCGCCGAAGCGGGGTACAAATACGGCACCCTCCCCGGTCAGCAGGTCTCGGCTATCGGAACCTCTCTCGGTACGCCATTCATTGCGGCTGGAGCTGATGAGTGGGCAAGGAAGGGGAAGTAGGCCATGGCGAACACGTTTGAACTTGCCAGTGACCCCGTGCGGCTTGCCTATTTGGAGGAAACGGAAGGACGCGCCGGGCTTTCGCGCCTCGCGGATTATTTCTCAAACGCGGGGGAGCCCATGCCTCCTGCGCTTCAACGCGCCGTTGCTTTTAAAAGGAACGTAGGTCCTTTAGACGCCGCAGCAACCGGTGCAGGATTCAGCTACGAAAACCCCTACGCGCTCGCTGATTTGGCAATAAGAGCAGGACCGGCGGCTCTTTTTGAGGAAGCTAAGGCCCTTGAAAAAGCAGGGAGACCGTTGCCCGCCGCAGTGGCGCAGGCCCTTATGGCAAACAGAAGCGCCCTTTTTTCCGGCAAAAAAGACGCTGCTACCGCGCCCTTCACGCCCGCTTTTGACTTTGCGGCGAACCTTGAACCCGAAACACGTCCCGTGGCCCTGACGCCTCCCGCGGCGACAGATGCAACAGAAGAGCGTACCCCGAAGCAGACCGTGGGCAGTGCCGGTGTTGAGGCGGCAGCAGAAAACGTTCCGCCACGGGCGTACTCTCCGTCCGGTCGTTCGATTTCGTCCTTGTCTAGTCCTCCTGCGCCTTCCGTTGTCGCTCCTGCACGAGGCACGAGGTCTGCGGCCGTCACTCGACCGGCTGTTTCTAGCCCAACGCCCAGCACCACCATTGAAGGACGCGCTCCCTCGTTCACGCTGGAAGACCTGCCCGTGCAGGACACCCACAACCGGCAGTCATTCCCTCGTACACGCTGGAGGAGGCTCCTAAGGACCCAACGAAGACTGGTATTCCCACGGCCTCCGCTCCCGTGACCAAGGACGCCCCCGCGCCGGTCACCTCGGTCGTTCCCTCGACCGGACCTAAGACTCCCGCCGGCAAGCCCGATAGCATGGGCGCGCCTGGCCTCCCCGCGCCCTCGTCCGAAGGTGCCGGCGGCGACGCCCTGAGTCGCCTTGGTCTCGGTCAGGCCCTCGTCCGTGCGCTCGAGGGGTCGGGGTCGGTCATCGCCGGTCGTGACCTCCGCTCCGGTGCCGCCGAAACCCTTGGCGAGCGCATGAGGCAGATCGAGGCTCTGCGGGCGAAGAGGGAGGAGCAATCCCTCGAACAGCAGCGCGAGCGTGCGACCTGGGGAGCGTCGAACCGCGCACAGCTCTTGACTCAGATTGAACGATTCAAGGACCGTCCTGAAATCGTCGCTGCTCTTGAGAAGTTGGATGCCGGCGCGGATACGACCAAGCCGGTGGACTTTGCTCGGGGACTTGTCGCTGCCATTCAAACCAAACCCAAGGTCGAGGGGATGGAAGCGGGGGTCGATAAGACTAAAGCCGGAACGATACGAACGCTCGGACAGGCCACGACGGAAGAGGCCACTCGAGGGCCGAAGGTCGAACTGCTCAGGGGTAAGGTGGATTTGACGAAGGCGCAGGCCGACAAGCTTCGTCAGCGCGCCGTGGTTGTGAAGCAGGCGTCAGACACCAAGGCGGCGCGTGAGATTCGTGCTGCGGGAAACGATACGAAAGCCGCAGAAAAAGCCATCACCCGTGCGATGGAAACGGCTGAAACCGACAAGCTTGGTATCGTAGGGAACATCCGAGACTTTCAAGGAATTGAGACCGTTGCCCCTGGGTTCACGCGAGGTGTTGTTCCTTCTTGGCTCGGCCAAGGAGGCATTTCTGCGGCGCGTGCTGTTCCGGCCACGAGCAAGAAGGCCGCAGAACTGTCATCTGCTTTGGAGACGTTCGTCGCCAACATCCGAAATTCGCTTTTTGGAGCGTCTTTGACCGGCAACGAAAAGGCGTCGTTTGACGCCATCGTCAGTTCGGGTTTGTTGATGCCGCCCGCTGTGCTGGCCGCGAACATCAATCGTCTTCGCCAAGGCGCAGCTCGGTTCGCTCAAAACCACTTTACCGTTGCTCAGGAACTGCACCCCGAAGTCACTGGCCGTGTGTTGAGGGCCTCAAGTATTTTTGGTCCTGCTACAAGCGAAGGCGGCTTGTACTCGGATGTTTGGAAGCTTCCGGCGGGTCCTGCGGCGGGTGCTCCCGCGGCTCCTTCAAGCGGCGCTCCTGTGACTCGGCCTCTGAAGCCTGCCGATAGACCGGGAACCAAAACGCTGTGGAACAAGAAGCGTGGTACTTGGGTCCAGTACGGACCCGAGGCAGAGGCGAAGGCCCGCGCGGACAACGCCGTCGAGGACTAGACCATGGCTGAATACGACGAGTACGGCGGAGAGATTGTCGGCAGCGACAAGGAAGAGCTGGACGAGTACGGAGGCGTCATTGTCAAGGCTCCTGCTCCGGCCGAGGCCGCTCAAGCCTCCCTTCGTCAAGCCTTCAATACGCCTGAGCCGACACCCGTCGAACCGGAACGCTCGTTCGGCGAACGGGCTCTTCGGAAGGGCTTTGCCGTCGCCAGCGGCCTCTCGGACGTCGTTCCTTACGCCCCGCAGATCATCGCTCGTCTTCGCACGCTCAAGGGCCCCGAGACCTACGAGGAGGAACTGAAGCGGGTTCGCGAAGAGAAGGGCATGATCGAGGCGGGAGAACCTGTTACGACGGGTGCTGCTCGTGCCGGGGGAACAATCGCTGCCCTACCGGCTCTGTTTGCTGCGGCACCGGCCGTGGCTGCCGCTGTTCCTTTTCTCGGTCCTGCCGCTCTGCCTGCCGCGACCTCGTTCCTCGGCGGTCTTTACGGTGGCATGAAGGTTCACGAGCGCAAAGACGCGACCGCTGGAGACATCGCCAAGGGCGCGGCGTTCGGTGCCGCCGTTCCGGCCATGTTCAAGGGTGCGTCCACCGCGGCTCGTTTTCTCGCGCCGACGACCACGACCGGAACGCTCGGTACGCTCGGTCTTCGCACGGCCCAGACCGGTGTTCGTGCCGTGCCCTACGGTGTGATGGCCGAACAGCCCGTGACGACCCTGCTCTCGGACCAGGCAACGCCCGCCGAGAAGACCGAGGCCGCTATCAATCTCCTCGCGCTTCCGGCAGCGGCGACGCAGGAGCTGCGACAGGGAACGCGACGCGCGGCCCTGCGTCAGTCCGAGGCCATTGCGGAGCGGGCGCGTCCAGAGGCCGAAGCACTCGTTGCGGCGGAGCAGGAGGCTGCTGGCGAAACGGCCATGCGCGAGCAGACAGCGAAAGAGGCTCGGACGGCCATTGCGGAACGGCAGGAGGCAAACCGTCGAGCAAAGCGAGAGTTGGCCTTTGAGCAAAGCATTGATGTCGCTGCGGACAAGTTGAAGGGCGGCGCACAGAAAGCCCTTGGCGTCGTACAGTCAGAACTTGCGGCACAGCAGCAGTTGATTCAGGCCCTTGAAAACGCGACAGACCCAAGTCTTCTCGGTTGGCGTGCCAAGCAGTTTCAAGACATGGCGAACCGACTGAACTCCTACGAGGCCTCGTGGAGTCGCGAATATTTCGGTCAGCCGCTGCCGCAGGAATTCTACGACATTCGGTCGAAGCTTGATCAGTCTTTGATGCGGAACACGCAGCTCATGGGCTCGACAGCGACTGAGAGCTTCCTTGCGGACCCTGACCGCAAGTTCGCTGAGTATCAGGCTCGCAAGGTCGCGGAAGGAAGGACCAAGGAAGCCGACCTCCTTCAACGACTGAACACAGCCCTTCAGTTCGCCAACAAGGACTTCAGCGCCGAAGCTCGAGCGCAGGCCGCTGCGCGAAAGCCGCCATTATCGGATGCGCGGCGTGCAGCCATCTACGCGAAGCACGGATTGGCTGATCCAGGCCCCACGCCTCCGTTTGCGACACCCCCTCTCGCGGAGAGGCAGGTCGATGTGGCCCTCGGGCGGGCGGAGCCGACTCCGACCCGATTGCAGGACCTCGTAGCCCTGCTTGAGCAGGAGGGCCTTCCTTCGGGCATGACGCGCGAACAGGTACTGGCTCAAGCTGGCGTCTCTCCTGCGGACGCTGCCCGCATCTTCGCTGAAAGGAAAGCCGCCGCCGAGCGAGGGCTTGAGTTCGGCACCCCGAAGCCGGGAGCCAAGGCGCTTCAGCGGATGGACCTCGACAGCGCCACGCGGGCCGTCTACGAGATGATGAAGCCCGAATGGCTCCGCGGTGGTGTTCTCGCCCGCGTGCCGGGTCTGCGGGTCGGCGGTCTTGCTCCCGGTTCTCAAGCTCCGCAGTACCTTGGCGAGCGCATCGCGGAGGACCCGACGCAGACCCGCTTCGGTCTTCCGTTCCAGGCCTTTGCGATGGCCGACCGGTTCACCAAGGTCCTTCAGCGCAACGCGAGCGTTCGGTCCCGCTACGACCAGTTCGTTCGTGCCGCAGCCAAACGCGGCCGAGGGGAAGACCTCAAGGGTTTCATTCAGGATGTCGCGAGCTTCATCGCCAACGACCCCGAGGCCGCAGAGGAAATGCGGAACGCAGAGGCCGCGGCTACCGGAGCCGCTCCCTAAAACAAGCCCCACGAGACCCTACACCACGACGAGACAGCACGATGCCACGAGAGCAGAACGAGGACACCATGCACGCATTGAAGGAGTGGTGGCCCGTGCTCTTGTCCGTGGTCATGGGCCTCGTCGGGCTCGGCGGTCTGTACGCGAACATGACCAGCCGATTCGACGCCATCGAGCAGCGCGTGGTGAACCTTGAGACCGACCGGCAGCGGGACCGGGAGCTGATGCATACGCTCGTCGACCAGGTCTCCAAGATGGACCGAAGACTGGCCCTGTGGATCTGCTCGCAGGACCCTAAGCGGTGTCAGGAGTAACCGATGGCTGACAAGAAGAAAAAGACTCCACTTTCTCAACTGTCTGGGTATTTTAGCCCTACCGGCACGGCTATTCCGCAGGCTGCGATAGAGGCCGCGGGAACGCAACCTGTGGTTTCATGGACGACGCCGCAGAACGTGACCGTCCTCACGAACAATCCGCAGGTCAAGCCCAAAAAAGAGCCACCGTTCATGGCTCCGCGGGCAAAGCTTGTGGCCGTATTCAAGAAGCATGGAATCGACAACCCGTATGCACTGGAACAGCTTGAGAGCGATCCTGCGCGACTTGCTGGTCTTTTGTCTGAACTGACGGAAGCCGGAAAGGATAGCGAGACAGCGCGACTTGTGTTGCCCGAGTTGGCAAGACCATCCGACACGACGCACGCCACCTCGCAGATCATCTTCCAGAACCTTGCCGCACCGAATCCGAAGAAGGAACTAGAGTACACGCTTTTCGGCAAGGCGGATAACGAGGTCATACCGGAGCGGGGTTTGCTCAGTCGGCCCACGGCGACGGATAGGACTCGACCGGATTTCAATCCGCTTGAGGCGGAGGACGTTGCCGTAGCGAACAAAAGCATGCTCGCGGCTACACGGTCGTTCCTTGACGAAGCCCGAACGGGGAAGACAAAAGCCTATAAGCCAGTTGTTGCTCAGGGCTGGACGGGCGGCGGTGGTGTTCCGTTAGAACAAACGCAGACCTGGACTTACGAACCGTTCGAGCCGGAATACGGAGAGTAATCGATGGCCCTTTCCGAAAAGAAAAGCAGCCCCGGTCTCAACGCGCTCAAGGCCTTTTTCGACGAGGCAGCGGACTCGCTTCTAGCGGGGTACGGAGACGAGTTGTCGGCTGCTCTTGAAACGCCGCCGCTCGCGCCCGGGCTTATCGACAAGCAAAGCTACGGAGAGCGGTTCAAAAGCAATCTGGAAAGAAGACAGGCCGCAAGAACCAAGATGCAGGACGAGAACATCGCCGCGGGTACGCTGGGCGCACTGTCGGGAATGACTCTTTCCCCTATGGCTCGCGTGACGACGCTGCCTGTTCGCATGGCGACGTCGGCCCTTGAGGAGGCCGGACGCAGCGACCCTCAGTCCGCGCTTGAATATCTGAAGGCTCTTGCGGTGGGTGCCGGACAAGGGGTGTCGCAGCACGTTCTTCCGCAGCTTGCCGCCGACGCTCAGAGACTGAGGAGGGGGCGAAGTATTGCTCCCGTGTACACCAAGGTTTTGGACGCAGTCCAGTCCAACATCGCGCCCGGTCTTTTCCGAAAGGCGGAAGCTGACCGGAAGCAACGAGAAGAGGAAGAAGAGCGCATCAAAAACAGAGGTAATCGATGAGCCTCAATCTGGTCCTGCCCCTGCCCAAGGGCTGCGAGTACCTCGCCGACGTCGCTGAGAAGGCTGGCGAGGAGCACAAGGTGTCGCCGTACCTGCTCCTCGGCATCTGCTACGCTGAGTCGAACTACGGCCTCGCGCTCAAGCCGCCGGGACCGACCGGCTCGGGCGACTACATCGCTCGACCCGCGACGCCCGACCGCAACCAGAAGATGGCGGCTGCGCCCTTGCCCGGCGTCGTTCGCAAGGTGCTTCCCGACGGCATCAAGGCCCGCAAGCTCGTCGGTCCGACCGATGCCTGGGTGCCGACGACCACCGGATGGGGCTGCGGCCTGATGCAGTTCGACTACGAGGCGCACTACGACTTCTGCAAGTCGGGCGCGTGGAAAGAACCCGCCGCCATCTTCGCGCAGGCGTGCAAGCTGCTCCTGAGCAACAAGAAGTTCCTCGCGGGCAAGCTGCCGAAGCTGAACGCCCACGAACTCTCGCAGGCCAGCATCGCCGCGTACAACGCGGGCGCGGGCCGCGTCGCGAAGTTCATGGCCGAGGGCAAGGGCTACGATGCCGCGACGTTTCATCCCGGCTACGTCAAGAAGATCACCGACCGGGCCGAGGCCCATGCGGGCGCGAGCGGTGTCTGGTCCTTCTAGGGTCGGCACTCCCATCGGCGGTTCATGTCGCGTTGCAGCGTGTTGCGGTATGGGCTGACCCACGAGCAGCGCGGTGTGTCGTGGCGCTCTTGTGTCGCGCATCTCGCCCCAACGAGGATGGCGCAGAGCAGCAACGTCACGAGTAGTTCGCGCATCAGTAAGCCTCGCCCTGCTTCCTGAACCAGCACGTCCAGCACAGGACCTCGTACCGCTCCGAGCCGCCGACCATGCCCGCGGGAGCCGATGTGCGACGACGGGTCTGGTACGCTTTCAGACCGCACTCGCACTCGGCTGAGAGCTTGTGGACGACGTCCGCGTGAGCGAGGAGCCACGGCATCGGCCCGAAGTAGTTGCCGTTCGACTCCCGGTCGAGACCGGCGAGGACGACGGTCACGCCCCGCATACGGAGGTCACGCGCCCAGGCCACGATGCCGTGGTTGAAGAACTGAGCCTCGTCGACACCCACGACCCGCACCTCTGGATGCGCGGCCACGAGGTTGTGGAGCGCATCCACGTCGGTCGCGGGCCTCGCCTCGAGCGCCACGCCCGAGTGCGTCGTGACCGCCGAGGTCGCGTACCGCGTGTCGGAGGCGTGCTTGATGAGCAAGGTCTTGACGCCCGCTCCCGCGAAGAAGACCATGCGGTCGATGAGCCCCGTGGTCTTGCCGGCGAACATCGGCCCCGTAAAGACTTCGATGGTCGCCATCAGTGGCCTCCGACGAAGCGGGGAAGGCCGGACCACAGGTCCCGCAGCGCGGTCGGTCGCTCGGGCTCGACCTCGGCCCGCAGCCGGCGGACCTCGTTGACGAGCTTTCGGACGTCGTCCTTCGTCCACTGGACGTCGATGTGGGAGTTGAGCAGGGTGTCGTAGGTCTTCAGGTCTCGTTCGGTCACAGCGCACCTTCCGTTCTCGGGTCGACGTGGTCAAGGGCGTACTGGCGGATGGCCTCGTAGGTCCCGAGGCCGTAGTAGAAGTTGACCTCGGTGTCGGTCAGCTTCCGGACGCCGAGCTTGATGACGAGCCGGTCGATCTCGGGCTTCTCGCCGCGGTATCCGCAGAACGTCGCCTCGCAGGTCAGCGTGTCGACGACGTCGCCCTTGTCGTTTTCGATCTCGTAGTCGAAGAACATCAGCCCCGCCCCGCAATCTCGGCCTCGAGCCGGACGATGTGGGCCATGAGGTACTGGCCCATGTCGAGGGCCTCCTCGAGCGCCATCATCTTCCAGCAGAAGTTGTCGTTGTGGTCGAGCCCTCGGCCGTAGGTCTCCCGACCCTTCTTGCGCCTCGCGGCGACCAGCTCGTCGAACCTACGTTCCGCCTCGGTCCTGTCGTCTGCCATGTTCCTGCTCCTGAGCCTCCTGCAAGGCTCGTTGAAAGGTGTCCTGTTCGTCCTTCGGCCGCTCGCGACGCTCGCGCTCGGGTGGACGCCGGTCGGGGGACACGGCCCGTACCGGTTCAATCCTCCACGTCGACAATGCTCACCACCTTCGGGCCTCGGAACAGCATCCCGACCTGTGCCGCCATCCGGCGGGCATGACGCGCGGCCATCATCTCGACCTGTGCCTGGGTCATGTCCGACGAGCCGTAGTGGTCGACGCGCACGCACCAGTCCCACTTGCGGTCATCCATGTTCCACGAAATCTCACCGTGAATCTGGACGTTGCCGTCGTCGGCGTACATGACCTTCTCGGGGCAGCCGACCGTGTGCGTGCAGTCGATGTCGCCGCACTTCCAGCGCAGTCGGTCGCCGTGCTCGGCCCGAGGTCCGGTGGCGGGCAAGTTACGCCTCGACCGGGGCGGTAGCGGCCTTCGCTGCGGGAACGGTCGCGCTTTTCAGAGCCTCGATTCTGGCGTCGAGGAACGCTCGGTGCTGCTCAAGCTGGCCCTTCGGCAGGACGGCGAGGAAGTTCCCGAACAGACCGACGCGGACCTGTGTGCCGGTCTCGTACACCAGCACCGTGGCCTGGCTGAGGCCGTCGTCCGCCGTCACCCACCCGGTGACGTCGCGGGCCTCGATCTTGTCGGTCTTGGCATCGAAGAAGTAGGCGTCGTACCGCAGACCGGAATCGCTGGCGAAAGAGGTGAACACGAATGCTCCTAGAACTCCGCCTTCACGAGGCGGTCGGCGTGGGCCGGTGAGGTCCACGAGAAGTTGCGGAAGGTGATGCCCTCGGATGCGAACTTGGCGCAGATACCACGGAGGGACAGGCCGTTGGAAGACAGATTCTTCGCCATCGCGATGACCTCGCGCTCGGCGTCGTTGGCGACCAGCGAGCCGTCCACGTCCGAGAAGCCGTAGGGGACGCCGCCGACACGCTCGCCCTTAGCCTTCTTGACCGCGAGTGCTGCCGTCGTGCGGGCCTTGATGATGAGCAGTTCGTATTCGGCGAAAGCGTTGATGATGGTCCGCATGAGCTTGGCGGCGGGGTCGGTGCCGTCGCCCTCGCCCGCTGCACTTACGATGCGACCGCCGAGAGCCTCGGCACGAGCCTCGGCCATCGCGGACTTCATCACGTCGCGGGCGAGACGGTCGCGCTTGGCGACGACGAGAAGACCGGCACCGTGGACGCCGAGGTCCTCAAGCGCGGCCATGAGCCCCGTGCAGTCCGCGAGCGGGGTCGCGCCCGACACACCGATGTCGCGGTGGATGGCGACGACCGTTACACCTTGACGAGCGGCCCACGTCTCGATGGCGGCGAGCTGGGCCTCGGGGCCGAGGTGCTGCTCGTCGGTCGAGACGCGGATGTAAGCGACGGCCTTGGAGGCGTCGGTGGCGGGCTTGCGGGTCTTGGTAGCCATGTGTCCCTCGGTGTTCGTCGTCGACCCCTACAGTCGACGAGGGGGACTATGCCGGAAGTGTCACAGAGGGGTCAACAAAAAAGTGCATCGGACTACCGACAGGTAGACCGATGCGTTAGAGGTCACTTCGTCCCGCCCTCCGACAGGTCAACGAACCAGTTCAGGTGCCTCGCGAGGTCACGCAAGACGCGGGTCTGGGAGTCCTTGGTGTCGTCGGTCAGGACCGTGACCTCGTACAGCGTGTAGCCGTCGTCGTCCGTGTCGATGATGCGGCCCGTTACGCCGCCCGGAGCGGAGCGAGTCAGTTCAAGGACGAACTTCATCGCAGCCCCTTGAGCAGCTCCTGCGTTCCCGGCTTCTGTCGCAGAAGCAGGGCGGTCGCGGTTCGCTGCGCCCCGTCCGAGGTCTTGGCGAAGAGCGTGTGCGACGACAACCCGCCCGCGCCGTCCGGCTCGTGCATGAGCCACAGGTTCTCGTAGGGAGCTTTGGCCCGCTCGAGGAGCACGATGCGGCCCTCGTAAACGGCTCGGTAGCAGCCCTTGGGTCCCTTGCGCTTCCAGGTGATGGTCATCACTTGTCCTCGGGGTCGGGGAGGGCGCGGATTTCAGCCACCACTAGGGACATCGGGTCTTCGGTCACAGTCGCTAGGTTGCCAAAGGGGTCCATGACCTTGATTCTGTACGAGGCGACCGTCTGCGCCGCCGCCTCCCGCATCGCCGCCACGCCGCGCCGGAAGGCGGCACGCTCCACCTCGCGGACCCATGCGGCAGCGGGCAGCGGGTCGGCGGTCAAACGCTCGACCTCCGCGAGCAGGGCGGAAACGTCCTCGCGGGCCGCAGCGATGAACTGTGCGTCTCGCTGCTGTCGGGCCACGGTGTCGGGATGCGTGTCCGCAGGAATCTTGCCCTGCGTGTAGACGTAGCATCCCTCGGCATTGGAGCGAACGGCGGCGTACCGCTTCGGCGTGACCGCTTCCCACGGCCCCGGTGTAGCGGCATCCACGCGAGCGCGGATCGCGTCGAGTTGTTCGCGGGTCACGACTTCTTCTCCTCTCGTCGTTGCGCCTTGCGGGCCTCGTACCACCACGAACCGAGGGCGATGGCGACAGGAACGAACAGGTAGCCGGTCATCAGAATCAGCATCGGCACGGCATCGCTGAAGCCGCTCATCTCATCTCCCTCGCCGCCGCGATGGCGGCGGCCTTGGCTTCGGCCTCGGTAGCCGCGTACCCCTCGACACGTGTCTCCCAACCCCAGTTCCCGTCGAGTGTTTGGACGACCATCAACAACATGTTGCCCTGCCGGTGGTAGTCGAGCCCGAAGGCGTCCGTCTGCCACTCCACCGCCTCCTCGCCCGGCGGGACCGCGTCGTGAGCCGCGAGCGCGGCGTCGATGCGGTCGCGCATGATCTTGTGGCACTGAGCCGTCGTCTTCAGTCCGACGTTCGGCCACACGGTGTCAGGATGCCCGACGTACGAGGCCAAGACAGACAGTTCGTCCCGCGCCTCGCGCAGCAGCGCCCAGGGGTCGTGTTTCTCGGTGGTCATCGCGTGAACTTTCGACGAGGCGTGACCTTGGGCTTTGCCTCGGCAAGCAGCGTCAGTTTCCGTTTTTCCGGAAAGCGGTAATCGGACAGTATGTACGTCGTCACGCCGGTCGAGATCTTGTGCTCCTCCCAGAGCGCCTCGCGCTGTCTCTTGGCCGCAGCCTCGGTTTTGTGAATGCCCATGATCTCGACCATGCGGACCGAGACGTCCGGCGACTTTCGCTCCACGACGTACACGTTCATGTTGCCCTCGTCGCACCCCTACAGTGCGTCTGGAAAAAATACCGCCCTATGCCGACCGCGTCCAGCACATTGTGACGGAGGCTCGGCGGCGCGGCCCGTTCGACCATGGCCATCTCCTCGGGGGTCAGGGTCTTCACGAGCCGAGCGTGGTGGATTGCCTTTGGCAATTGACCCTTCCACTCCCTTGGTTTCACGCCGAAGTGCGTCGTCGCTCGGAAGATGTTCGAGAAGACTCCGACCACGCCCGCGAGCTGGATGAGGTCGTCGGGGTCGCCTTTCGACGCCCCCGCCCGGTAGACCTGCGGGACCTCCGAGATGAAGTAGTCGGGACGGTTGTCATAGAGGGGCAGGAGGTCGTACCCGACCCACGCCGCCGGACCGTCGCCCTTTTTCACGGGGTTCCGCAGGTAGTCGACGAAGAGCAGAGTCCCGTCCTCAGCCCACCACGCGACCCCGCTACCGCGGAGTCCGGGGTCGAGGGAGACGAGGTAGGCGCTCATTCTCAGGTCCTCATCGGCATGATGATGGCGTAGTCCTCAAGCCCTTCGGTCATGGACGGGTAGCGCAGGACCAGCGGTGTCGTGCCGTCCGGCGGGAAGAAGGCGTCGACCTTCTCGCTCCCGACCACGCTCAGGGCCTCACGAACGTACCCGCCGTTCAGGCCGAAGGTCGCGTCCGCCGCGTCGCCGCCATGCGCCACCCAATCCTCGACGTCACCGAGGTCGGGGTCGACGGCCTTGAAGCGAACGACCCCGCCGGCCACCTTCCAGGTGTTCGCCTCGTTGACCAGCTTCAGACGCCCGAGTACCGCCGTCAGTTCCTTCACGTCGAGCGTGCTCTTGTGTTCGATCTTCGGGTAGATGGCTTGGTAGTCGGGGAACTGGCCGTCGATGAGCCTCGCGACGATGACCTCGTGGCCCTGCGTCACCGAGATGGAATTCTCGCTCACCTCGACGTGGGCCTCGCCGCTCACGAGCACCCGGCGCAGGAGCGTCGAGGTCTTGCGCGAGAGGATGACGCCGCCGAAAGCGGGAGCGCCGCACGCCAGCTCCGAGTGCACGAGCCGATGACCGTCGGTCGCCGTGGCCGAGAGCTTACCGTCCGCGCCCTCGAGCAGCGTGCCGTTCAGCGTGTAGCGGGTCTCGTCGGTCGACTGACAGTACGCCACCTTCCCGAGCAGTTTTCCCAAGACGGTACCGTCCACGGTCAGGCCCACGCCCTCGACGCCCTCGGGCAGTGCCGGGAACTCCTCGGCGTTCGTCGTCGAGAGCTTGAACTCGGCCGACCCCGAGGTGACGACCAGCTTCGTCTTCTCCTGCCGCAGGGTCACGACCTCCTCGGGCAGGGACCGCACGACGTCGCTGAGCGCCTTCGCCGAGACGGCGACCTTGCCCGCCTTCGTGACCGTGGCCCCGACGAGGCCGACGTAAGCGACCTCGAGGTCGTAGGCCGACACCGTGAGCGTGTCGCCCTGAGCGTCGAGAAGGACCGACGAGAGGATGGGCATCGTTGCACGGTTCTCGGTCACGCTCGCGGCTTTTGACAAAATGGCAAACAGGTCGGACTTCTTCACGGTCAGGTTCATCGGGTCTTCTCCCACGGCACAAGGGTGCCGTTAGCGTCGTAGGTCTCCACGGCGTCCTTCGTCCAGTACCGCATCAGGGTCGGCGAGGCCGTGATCTTCACATCGGGGATGAGTTGGGCCATTTCCTCGCACATAATCTGCGCGAGACGGTTCGAAGCCGGTGCCGCGCGGTCTTCGGGAACCTCGGCGATGATTTCGTCGTGGACGAAGACCACCGGCCGCGAGCCGAAGAACGGCGAGTCCGGCTCGGCGTAGGCTTCCCGGGCGGCACGGTAGAGCGCCCGCTTCGCGCCCTGAGCGGCGAGGTGCTGGAAGAGATGGTTACATCCGTCCGTGTACCCGACGTCACCACGAACGAAGCCGGTGATGGGGTGTCGCAGGACCGCCTCGCCGAGGCCGACCGCCTGATTGACCCACTCAAAGTAGGTCACCATCTCGGGCCACGCGCGGAGCCACTGGGCCTTCATCTCGCGGGCCTGTTGCTCGTTGATCGTGACCCCGTATCCGGCGCGGGCGAAGTCGACGAGGGACGCCGCACCGAGACCGCCGGGAGCGCCGAAGTTGAAAACCTTGGCCGCGTCACGAGCGGTCTTGGCCGGCGAACCCTTCACCTTTTTGCCCTTCTCGACCTCCTCATAGGTCATGCCCAACATCGTCGCGCCGACCTGCGAGTGAAGGTCTCTGTCGGCGTTGATGGCCGCGGCCATCTCGGAACGACCGAACAGCGTGAGGCAGACCTGGGCGAGAGCGCGAAGTTCCAGCGTGTCGTAGTCGACCGAGACGTACACGAACCCGTCTCGAGGAACAAAGCACTCCCTCGTCCCGCCGACCTTCCGGCCGGAAGGCAGGTTCTGGAGGTTGGGCTCGCTGCACGAGGTCCGGCCCGAGTTCACGAGCGTGTTGAACCGAGCGTTGATGGGCCTCTGGGTGCCGTCCTTCAGCACCGGGACGTAGGTGCCGAGGACCTTGTCCACGCCGCCGCCATCGGCCACGAGGTCGAGAAGGTACGAGCCGGTCTGCTTCAGCGTGTCCTTCGCCGTCGAGACACGACCCGTGGCCGTCAGCTCGACGTCCATGCCACGCGTCTCCAGATACCGCTTGGTGTACGCCTCGATCTTCTTTGAGTCCTTGGCCCATCGCATCGGCGTGCGAGTACGGGTCACGACGTAGGCCACGCCGTCCTCGTACTCGATCTCGGGCGACGAACCGTCGAGGGCGGGCTGAAGGTCCTTCTTCGTGGCCTTCTTGCGCTTCACGACCTCCTCGTGGAACTCGGCCTCGGCCTCGGGGACGCGCTTCGGGACAAGAATGCCGGCTTGAATGACCCTCTTGCGGAGGCGAGCCTGCTCCTCGAGCAGCCGACGCTCCAGCGACTCGACCGAGGTCGCGTCGGTACGCACGCCCCACACGGACATGAGGTGCAGCGCCCACGCCGCTCGGACCTGCTCGACCTCCGTGGGTTGGTCGTTCTTCAGTCCGCCCTGGGCGAGGAAGATAGCCAGCGTGTCTTCGGCGTCTTCCTTCGCGTACCGCACGGCCTCGACGGGCCATTGATCGACAGGCACGTCTTCTAGTTCCGCGTACCGTAGCCGCCATGCGTCCGAGTCGGTCTTCTCGGCGAAGCGGTCCTTCCCGAGGTAGTGACCGGCGAGGCCTGCGAGAGAGTACGCGGCCTTGACCCACTCGCCGTTCCGAAGAGCGAAGGTGGCACCGTTCCGGGTGCTGCGACCGGAGGCGATGTCGAGGAGCTCCTGCCGAATCTTGGTATCGCGAATACGACCGGCGTCCATCGCATCGAAGACCAGCGGCAACAGTTCCGGGCGACGAGCGCAGAGGACCCCGAGGTCGTAGGCGACGTTGTGACCGACGAGCACGACGTCCGGCTTCTGGAGCAGGTCCTCGACGACGTTCGTGCCGGTGAAGCGGTCGTAGAGCTGGACCTCGTTGTCAAAGGCCACGGACACGCACACGAGCTTCGGCGTGAGCAGACCCGGAGCGATGAGATGCGTTTCGGTGTCAAAGGCGACGAGGTTCATCGCACACGCTCACACGAAACGGCGAGCAGCACGGCCCAGCGACGTTCGGCCTCGGTCATCGGCTTCGGGAAGAACCAACGGTAAATGGCTTGAAGCATCTCACCCTCGCAGCGCCCCTACAGCGCCTAAAGAAGAGGCCGACCGCTCACCACAGGCAGGGACCGTGCACTCGGGGAGGGGAACCCGAGGTCGGACTGTGGCAAGCGGTCGGCTTTTCGTGACGAGGCCCCTCGACCTCGTGCGTCAGCTAGAACGGAGCCGGGGCGTTCGCGCCGCCGTCGGCCACGGCGAAGAAGCGGTGCTTCGTGATGTTGCCGAGCCCGTTCTTTTTGGCCTCGCTCGTCACGTCGATCTGGAACTCGACGCCGACCGCCTCGTCCGTGTCGACGATGCCCTGCACGAGCTCGCCCGTGACCTCGTGCGCCGGAACCGCGAGGATGGCGGCGCAGAGGTTCTTGATGTCGCGCAGGTAGTAGTTGTACTTGTCCTTCTTGAAGACGACGCACGCCACCGTGCCGACGCTCGTCGAGCCCTCGCCCTTGGCCTCGACCACGCGGTAAGACGCGCGGAAGTAGGGTTCCTTCGTGAGACCACCGACACCCTGCTCCGCCTTCACGAGCGAGACGCGGTACGAACCCACGTTCAGGAACGGGAGCTTCTGCGACGCCTGAACTGCCTCAATGCCATCCCAAATCGCCATCTCAACCTCACCGGCCTTTCGGCCCACCGGGTCGGGGAGAGTCCCGACCGCTGCACGCGCTTTTAGGCTAGTGCCTCAAAGCAGTCAACGACTTTCTTCATCACACCGCAAGCCTCGGACACGACAGGGAATTCCTCGTCGAACAGCTCGCCGATACGGATGGCGACGTCGCGGTGCTCCTGTTGCGTGGACGGGTCGAGACGGCTCTCGAGGTAGTGAATCCACGACCGCACCGAACCGGTCATGTAGAGCCGCGTCGGGGTCGCGAGCGGGAGGACGAACCTCGCGACCTCCTTCGCCACACCCTTCTCGAGCGCCGCCTCGTAGAGGGCCTGAGCGTCGTCCATCACCCGGCCGGCCTCGGCTATCCACCAGTTGTTCAGCTCGAGGTCTTCGCACTCAAGGGAGGACTGACGGTTCTTTGGGTCCTGCATCCGAACCTGCGGGACCGTGGGCCGACCGAGGGTCTGTACGTCGGCGTACCGCTGTGAGAACTCTTGGAAGGTGAATGAGCGGTGGCGAAGAAGCTGAGCGGCAATGGCCCGCGTCGTCGCGACCTCGACGGTCATGCTGGCGGTCTCTAAGATGGACCAATGCCCGTGCTCGATGCAGTACTTGAGCAGCTTCGCCCCCGTCCCGACGTTGTCCTGGTTCGACGGGTTGGAAACGCGAGCCGTGTAAACGATGAGCTGCTCGGCGGTCTTGACGCCCCGCTCGACGAGCCACGGGGCGGGCTGGGTGGTGGCGATGATGCGGGTGATCACGAGAGCCCCTTCTCGTCAAAGTGCTTCCACAGGTGCTCGGCAAGCTGACGCCCCATCGCGTAGTCCGAGGCCCAATGCCACCCGGCTCGGACACGGTTCCAGCCGACCTGCCGGCCGTACTCCTCAAGCGTGGGCTTCGCCCTCGGGACCTTCTCGCCGAGAAAGCGCGCGAGGAATGCCCCGATGAGGGCGTGGTTCGACGGGTACGACGGCGAGTTCGCGGTTTGTGACGGTGGGAGGATGGTCTTGAACTTCTTGACCCGCAGCCATTCCTGCGGCCGGATGCGCTTGAAACGGTTCTTGTAGTGCCAGCCGATGGTTGCGAGCTGCTTGGACAACTCCTCGAGCTGCGCCCGAAGTTTCTTGGTCACGACGAAGTCGTACTTCTCCAAGACCTCGATGAACAGCTTCTCGACGTCCGGCGTATCCTCGTGGCGGATACGGTAGATCTGGGCGTCGGTCAGGTCCTTGAGCAGCCGTCGTATCTGTCCCATCTCCTCGACGGTCGTCTTTGACGAGTTCGTCGGAGGCGGCGGCATCGAGAAGCCCTTGGCCTCGGGGCCGAAGGCGGGCGTCGGACGACCGACGAGCCCCTCGTCGGTGGCCTTCGCGTCCGGTCGGTGACGCAGCTTGTCGAGCGCCTCGTTCTTCTTGTCGGTCTCTTCCATGGTCACTCCCCTATCCAGCCCTGCGCCCTCGCGAACCGCAGTGCGTCCTTGACCGTGCAGAAGTACTGAGCATGAGGACCGGCGTCCTCGCCCTCATGCCACCCGCTCTTGCGTGCCGAGCCGCACCAATACCAAGCGCCGGCCTGAATGGACGCGCCACCGGCTCGGTAGCAGACAACGTGGATGTGTTCACCTTCGGGTGCGTCGAATGTCATGGTGTCTGCCTTGTTCCCGGGCTACAGTCCGTAGACCGCCTCTGAATGAGCGGCCCCGGCCATTTCGGCCGGACGCGCAAGTGTCAGATGTGGTGGTTTCGAACGGGACCCGCTTCCTTGCACCATACGGGGCGGGTCATTTCGATGCCATCCATCGGTGCTCCAAGCAAAACCCGTGAAAGTTCCAGTACGCAATGCGTTCCGTGCAGTTGTCGAAGACACACTGCTTGGCGATGACGACGTGCTCGGGACAGTACGTCGTGCTCGCGTAACCGAGCTTGCCGCATCCCTGGAAGGGACAGGGCTTCTTCTTCTGGCGGCTAGGCATCATCCCCTCGGAAGGTCCACGTTGCCGACAGGAGCTTCTGCCGGTTGCCGGTCGTGGTCTGCTGATAGTCGGCGTCTCTGAGCGCCTTGTTCACTGCCGCTCGCATTTCGAGCGTGTGACGGTACACCTCGACCGTCACCTCGTCCGCCTCTTGTCCCGGTCGATGCGTTCTGCCGAGAAGCTGCTCCCAGACCGTACCCGAGGTCGGCGTCGTCGTCACCAAGTTTCGGCTGAAGCACTGGAGGTTCTTGCCCGTGCCATGGGCGCGGATGCTCGCGACGATGGTACGGGTTCCCTTCTCCTTGAGGATGCCCTCGGCCCCGGGACCGAAGAGCGGGAACCCACCCTTCCTCGCGATGGCCGCGCCGAGGGCCGCGTGCTCGTACCACACGATGCCGACGTTCTCTTGCCCCCAGGTGATGGCATCGTCCACGAGGTACTCGTCGAGCCACACGGCCTCGACGGCCGGTTGCGCCGTCTCCCGCACCGTGGCCCAGCGGTCGTAGTTCATGCTCGACAGCTTCCCCTCGGCACACGCCTTCGCGTACAGCATCGGCGAGTCGCACCCGGGCTTCGCCCGGTAGGTCAGGAAGTTCGCGACCTCTCGGTTCCATGCCTTGCGGGCCTCGAGCCAGTTCGCACGGACCTGCGCCGGCTCGCCCTTCGGCCAAATCCACCGGTAATAGAACCCCGCGGCCATCTGCCTTGCGTACCTGTGCAACGTGAGTATCTCGTCGAAGACCTCGCCCTCGTCCGGTGTCGTCCACGTCTCGCGCATGGTCTTGAGCGCGTCGCGAATGACCGGCGTGACCTTCAGGTGTCGTTCCGAGATGACGAGGCTCGTGCCGATGGACCCGTCCGTCGTGGCGACGACGCCAGGCGTGTCGACGATACGCCTCCGGAACCCCTCGCGGACCTTCTCGCCCGGCTCGCAAAGCTGAACGAGCGCCCCGGGCGGAGCGGGCACGGGCACCGAGTCAAGGGCCGCAGCCCACTCCTCGAGGACACTCCACTTCGTCGGGATGGGCGCGTTCTCGCGCAGCGAGAGCCACGCTAGATGCGCGTAGTCCTTGATGCTCTTCGACGTCATGGTCCCCGAGAGCACGCAGAGGCGCGTGTCCCGATGGCTGCGGAAGTACTGAAGGAACCGGCGGGTACGGGCCGCGGACGGGTGCCGAAGGGCGTGGGCCTCGTCGCAGACGATGAGGTCCGGCTGGAGCTGGTCGAGTAGGTCGTGCTTCAAGGGGCTTGACAGCTCGTTGTAGCTCAGGACGTGCAGCACGCACGGGGCGTCTAGGACCTGAACCTCGCCCTTCGCGAGCCGGGGTAGCCGGTACTGCGTCACCAAGGTCGGGTAGTCCTGTCGAAACACCTTCTCCCGCAGGTTCGCCGGCACGAGCAGCACCGCGACCTTGGCTTTCATGACCACGGGTAGGAGCAGGGCGATGTCGCTCTTGCCCGCACCGACGCCGATGGGTGCGAAGAGACCGTTCTGACGACGGGCTTCGGCGAGGGCGAGGGCTTGGATGGGCCTGAGCCGCCTGGTGCCGTTCGGGAGGCACAGTTCCTCGTGCAGCGCCGCGACCTCGGCCTCGGACACGTTCGCCGTGCGTCGGGGCAACGTGACGATGCGGTCGAGTTCCGGTGACGGACGCACCGCGAACCCGCCCATGTTCACCTCCCGCACGGGCGGGAGTTCAGGCCTCACGGGCGGCGGCGAAGGGTCGGCTGGGATGTCGATGCCCAGCTTCTTCGCCGCCGCTCGGACCCGTTCGACGAGGGCGCTACCGCTGTTCGGGTAGACCGTAGCTCGCGTACCGTTCGAGGTCTCGGAGGGCGTAGGCGAGCGCGGTCGTCGCTTCAACCTCTCCGAAAGCGTCAGCGAGTTCCCGGTCGGACCATTCGACCCCGTTCCGGTCGACGACTCGCCTGGCATTGTTGTGAACCTCAAGCTGAAACGTGCGACCTTGAACGTCGAACTGGATGGAACGCATCGCTACCTGCGCCCACGCACCACGAAGGCTGCGCGGGGAAGAAGGACCTCAAGCACCTTGCTTGAGGCCGGACCGAGCGTGGAGACGGTCCACGGGCCGCTGATGGGCTTGATGACGAACGATGCCGCGAGTGTGGAGTAGCCGCGGCCGAAGAGCACTTCGCCGAGGTCGACCGTACCCTCGGGGACGTCCTTGGGCGACGACTTGCGAAGGTGCTCGAGGAGCGACGGCGTGCGAGCCGCGATCTCGTCCTCGAGGGCTCGCAGCGACTCGAACGCCGCCCGCTCGGGATAGCAGTCGATGAAGAGGGACAGGGTTTCGGAGGTCTTGGTCACGGCCGCTTCGTCAGAAGCGGACGTCGCCGCGGACGCCTTTGCAACCTCGACCTCGCCCTTCGACCCGCCGGCCTTCTTCCACGCCTCGCGTGCCGACTCGACCATCTCCTTGACCTCGAGGTCGACGGTCTTCACGACGTCCTCGTACTCGACCTCGACCTTCGGTGTGACGATGGGCTCCGGAGCCTTCGACGTCGACCGACGCTTCGCCAACGTCGCCATGAGCCCCTTCGGCTCAATGCCCTCGGCCTTCTCGGGCACGAGGTCGCCGCCCGGGGCGTCGGGCGGAATGACGCCGATAGCGCCGGCAAAGCACAGGTCGACCGCGTTCGACGCCTGTGCCTCGACGACCGGAGCGGGTTCGACGACGGCCGGCGACTCGACGACCGGAGCGTCAGTCGCCTGGGTCTCGGCTGACGCCGCGACCGGTGGCGTTGCACCCAGCGACGGCGAGGACGCCGTCGCGAGCTTTCGGGCCTTCAGCTTCTCTGCGAGCGTGGTCATGTCTACTCCCTCTCCTTGCGCCGAGGTCTGCGACTCGGCTTCCAACATGGATTCCACGAGACCTTTCGATGCGGCGGGGCAGCGGTCTCGGAAGCTGCACCCACCGTAGTTGGAACAGTGCGACAAGTTCGCCTGCGTCTGAGCGACGACGGGCAGGGGTCGCGTCGCCGTCGCCTTCATCTCCTCGACAGTCTGCTCGATGTGCGACCACTGGGCGTCGATGAACGGCCGGTCGACCACGTCGGCGTCGACCTTCTTCGAGCCCGTCCCTTTCGTCAGGATGTAGACGTGCCGGAACTGACCCTGCGTCGCGAACGGGTAGTTCTCGAAGGCGTACTTCAGGTACAGCACGCCCTGGACGTCGCGCGTCAAGACGTCCGGTTCGGGAACGTACCGGAACGAGCTGGCCGACTTCCAGTCCACCACCCGTACAAGTGCCTCGCCCGAGGTCGGTGGGATGAGGAGGTCGATGCGGCCCTTCACCGGGACGTCGGCGCACAGAAGCCGCATTCCGTAGTCCTTCGGCTCCTCGACGAGGTACGCCCCGCCGGTCGGCGGAACGAGGCCCTTGGTAATGGCGTTCGCCACGCTCGGAAGCTCGGGCGTCCGGCCCTCCAAGAGATACTGCTCCACTTGGAGGTGAATGGCCTCGCCGAGGGCCTGACTTGGGGACTGCGGCATCGTCCAGCCCTCGACCCGCTGGAGGTACCACTGAAGGGCGCACGAGCGGTGCTGCTTGATCTGGGTGGCGGAGACGGAGCGAAGGGTCATGGTGACCTACTGAAGGTAGGTGGAGTTGACGACGGCGGTCGGGGTCGGCACGGCGACCGGTAAAACGGTCGCCGCGATGGCCTCGACGACGACCTTCTTCCCGCGGGCAGCGTAGTGCTGGGTGACCCAAGCCTGGAAGGTGTCGAAGTCGGGGCTCGACGCCACGGCCTCCTCGAGCGCCCACTCGCGAAGACGCTGGCAGCGACCCTCGACGAGGTTCAGGGCGGCGAGGAGACGGCGAACGAGCCACCACCGGATGCGGCCGAAGCGAGGCGGATTGCGGTCGATGATCTTCATGAAATCCCTCGGGTAGTGCGGGTGAGTGCCTCGGAGACCCCTGCGACCTCGTCGGCGGAAGGAGTATCTGCGTCGGTGGTTTAAAATACAAGCCCCTAGATGTTGTGGTCTATCCGACATCGGACCACGATGAATTGTGATTGTCCACGTCACGTCGCTGCGCGCCGTGCCGCGGCATGACCCACACACGCACGTTCTTGCCGGTCGGCGACCAGTGCCTCTTCTCGACCACGCCGTCCACGGAACGGAGCACGGGACCGAAACGGTTGGCGGAGAGCGGGTGTCGTCCCTCTGCCTCGCAGTGCACCCGGTACGCCTCGTACACCACGTTCTTCGCGAGGCCCTTATCGCCGAAGTCCCATTCCTTGCGGTTGGCCTCGCCACGGAACTTGAGTCCCTTCGGGGAGTCGAGCAGCTCGTCGATGAGGGCGTCGATGCCGTCCTCCTCAAGCCGCTGGACGAAGACGTCGTGGGCCGCGTGGCTCGAGGAGGTCAGGGCCTCGCGTGCCTCGTTGCGGAACGGGTCGGAGGCGAAGGGGAGCTCGACCTCCAAGTCCAGCAGCATCCGCCAGAAAGACCGGACCTCCTCGATGAAGTCCGGCGTGAAGCCCGTTCCGTCCGGCAGGTAGCACGACCGGAGAAGCGCTCGGTATTCCGGCGTTGGGGGTGTGTGGTTCTTGAAGTAGCTGTAGCGCCGGTCGTCGGCCTCGACTCGGATGGGACTGATCTTGTCGTTGCTCGCGAACATCCACGTCTTCCGGTTCGGGAGCGTCACGGCGTTGACGTTCTTGACCTCGACCATGGTCTTCGGGGACGCGATGAGGATCTTGAGCCGCTCCTCGACGTCCTTCTGGGCCTCATGGCTCTTGATCTCGTCGCCCAAGACGAAGAGCGCCCGAGCCCAAGGCGTGTACTTGGACTCGAGCTGCGCCCGGTCGACGATTTCACAGTTGTCCTCGCCCAGCATCATCGCGATGACGTTGAACAGGGTGCCTTTGCCCGCGCCGGGGGCCGTGCCGAAGATGGGCGCGACCATGGACAGGAGCGCGGGGTTCTGAATCTTGCGAGCGAGCCAGTGCAGGACCCACCGGAACCCCTCGACCTGCTCCTCGGACGGATCGTTGACCGGACAGAACGTCAGCCACCGGAGCAGGGTCTCGATGCGGGGCATGGGACCCGGGGCGTCGGCCGGCGTGTGCCGCGGCGGAGCCCAAAGGTTGATGACGCACTGACCGTCCGGCAGTCGGACGACGGGAGGCTCGTTCGGCAGGATGTCGAGGGCGAGGGCGCGGTGGTACAGACCCTTCCCGATGACCATGTCCACCACGTCCGGCGGGTAGTGCCGAGCGAGGAGGAACTGCCTGATGCCACGCTCGGTGACCGGAGTGCCGTCCTGCCACCGGCCTTGATTCCGGTAGATGTACTTCTCGTGGGGGACCGAGTAGGCGAACTCCCCTACCGCTTGTAGGAACTGGGCTTCATCGACGTCGGCGACGGTGTCGGTCATGTACCCCTCTGGTTACCCAACCCCTACCCTACGCAGGGGTTGTCGGTCTAGTGCGACGACATTGCGTACTATGGGCGGTGGTCAGGGCGTCGGCAGGCCCAACCGCTCGCGAAGCATGGCCTCGATTCTCTGGTCGTGCTCGCGCTGCGCCTCGAGCTTGAACCGCGCCGTCTCGTACATCCGGGTCACGGTCTCCTCGGTGAGGCGGGAACCCGCGCGTTGCATGGCCTCAAGGGAAGGCTGGATGATGGCGAGGCACTCGCCCAAGGTCAGATCCTCGAACCGCCGGACGAGGTCGAAGACCACGCGGGTCGTCGTTTGGTTCCGTGAGCCGTGCTCGGCGAGAGGACGGCCATCGAGAAGATCCTTGAGGATACGACGCCGTTCATCAGCGTCGAACTTGTTGGACTGACGCAAACCCGAAACAGCCTGAGTCAAACGTCCGCGGATGCGCTGAAGGCGTTCGGCGTTTGGTATGGACGGGTCGATGGGCTTGCGCTCGATGAGCGCGGGGCCGGGGCGTCGGTGCGGGACCGAAGGAACGCTGTTGGGGTCAAAGAACGCGCCCTCGTGACACACGGCCACGGGGTCTGCCGAAGGGCGACAGCTCGGGGCGTAGTAGAAGTGAGAGAGACCGCTACACTTCTTGAGGTCGGCAGGCACTCGGAAAGCCTGGATGAAGTTCGCTCGCCACGACGTCCAGTTTGCTGCGGGGACGGGGGTTGTCAGTGGAACGACGAGACGAAGAGCGGGTTTCGGATCATGCGGCTTGTAGGAGTGGGACGAATACCAGAGGTGCGCGTAAGGAGACAGCTTGCGGTCGCAGACCTCGACGTCTTCGTAAGTCCCGCAGTCCACGTCGAAGACGGCGAGGGAGACGGCATCGACGCACACGTCACAGCGATGCGGGGCCTTCGGGTGCTTCGGCCGGTCGCACACCCGGTCATGCAGGACGTAGGGGCCGAAGCCCGGGGCTTCAGCCTTGTTGGTGGTGCGCAGGTGTGTGCCAAAGGCTTCGACGAGGTCAGCCCATGTGGCTTTCTTGGTGACGCCCTCGTAATGGAAGATGGAGGGAAAGAGGGTGAGGTCGAAGGTCGGGAGGGTGGCTGTCGGGGGTGTTTGGGTCATGGGCGGAGCGTTGCACGGTCTAGGACGGGAGTCAAGAAAAGAAGCGGTCAGTGCTTTTGGTACGGAGACGCAACGGTAATGTACCAAGTTACACAAAAACATGGAGCTTGGTTCAACTTGGTTCAAAGGCATGGAGCTTGGAATAAAGTGTAATTTAGAGATTCAACACAAAGCACAAGCGGGAACCAAGTTATACCTTTAAAAATCCAAGTCGTTCCAGACGCTGAACCAGCTTGGATTAGGCTGTTTCCGTCGAGGGAAACCAACTTGAACCAAGTTGAACCCCACCAACCCCACCCCCAGCGAAAAAGTGGTATATATGTATACTGTACACCCTATTAAAGTATAAAGAGCATCGTCTTTTGAAGGTCAGAAGCAAGCACTTTCTTGCTGAGCTAGGGAACCAGCCCTTTCGGCCCTCCGACTTGGTACATCCGGTTCAGAAGACGACCGCCCGGACGGTCGAGAAGGCTTCGGGCGGAAGGCAGTAGACAAAAACCTTGAGGTCGGGTACGAAGGCGGCATGGCGGAAAACACTCAGACGACGGACCTCGTGCGAGAGCTTCTCGCGGCCACGTTCGGACCCAACACAGCTGCGGAGGTGGCGCTTGACCTTCCGGCTCCTCCTCCGACCACGCCGGACGAAGACCGTCCGGTCGGGTCGTCCCCTGTCGGGGTCGACGGGGCGGTCGGTCCTTCGGACCTCCCTTCCTGGTGGAAGTTCAACCTTGACGGTACACCGCGCAAGCGGTGCCAAGCCCCCGAGGTCCTCAAGGGCATCCCGCACGGGGAGACGCGCCAGCGGGAGACCGACCTCCTCGTGCTCAAGGCCCTGCACGAGGGCTGCGAGAACCTCGTCGAGCTGGTCGCGCACACCGGCTGCGTTAAGGTCACCGTCGTCCGCTCGCTCGCGAGGCTCGTCGAGGCGGGACGGGTCGTGCAGTCCAAGGCCGCACCGACCGGTAAGCGCGGGCGTCCGGCCTTCCTCTACCGGCCGACAACCGAGGCTCCGGTCAAGGCTTCCGGCGAGGCGGTCTAGCGTGGGAGAACGCGGTCGCAAAGCAGGCGCGACCAATCGCAAGCGCGGCGGGTCGACCGGCCTCGCCGCCGCGACCTTCCCCCGCTCGGTGGCGTGGCGCGTCGACCAGGACTACGCGGACCGTCTGACTCCCGTCGAGCGGG
>SXGQ01467989.1_pt1 | contig 28664 bp, 42 predicted proteins | sample 3178371 | NCBI WGS metagenome assembly SXGQ01 (sample SAMN11356859, study PRJNA531348) | freshwater metagenome | isolation source: freshwater sample F1-20 | place: China: Fuxian Lake, Yuxi | collected 2017-12-25 | reverse complement strand
TGCTACGACACCTGTAGGTGATAATCTACTCGAGATGTCTGTTGTGGGAAATTCAAATCAGGTTAACGTAACACAACAACACAATGCCAAGTACACGGAGTTAAAGGTTACTGGCAGCTCTAATGATTTGAACGTCCAGCAAAAAGATGCAGGAGCAAAGAACGCCTTTCTTAACGTTAATGGAGGATTCAATAACATCGATCTATTACAGCAAGGATCGTCTCAACACTTTGCCGACATCAACATACTAACAAGCGGCAATACAGTCTCAATGGCTCAATCAGGAGCTGCGCAAAAACTATTTTCGTTAACTATAAATAGTCCAAATGTAGGAGTGACTATCAACCAAACCAACCCAACGGTCGGAGATAGCGCATCGATGGCAATAACATGTACGACTGGACCATGTAATGGATACACTTACACGCGGCATTAAAACTGTTTTACTTTCGCCATGGTTGGCGTTACTTACTTTTAGTATTTTATTTACAATTAAATTGTCTGAACCATACTTGGTTGAAGCAACTCGCCTTAAATTCTATGACTACATTATGCTCGATACACCGAAGCAATCTGAGCAGATTGTCGTAGCCAATATAGGGGAGAAAGCAATTGAGAAATATGGCCAGTGGCCGTTTCCAAGAGACGTCCATGCTAAAATTATTAGCGACCTTTATAGCAGAGGGGCTGTGCTTGTCGGTAGCACTATACTTATGCCTGAGCCTGATCGTTTCGGCGGTGATAGCGTACTTTCAGATACTCTAAGCCACTACCCAGTAATTCTCAGTCAGACTGTAATGTCGGCTTGCTCGAGTTCCACCACAGAAACTCATCGTCGGACAGGAGTGGCTGTAATTGGAGATGGGCAGGCGACTGAATTTCTTCCTCAATATCCATGTGTTCTAAGTAATGTTCCAGCTCTTCAAGACGTTGCAGCTGGCGTCGGTGTGACTTCAACTCTGCCTGAATCAGATGGAGTTGTGCGCAGAGTTCCTCTTCTCGCGACCTCAGCCGGAGAATACTATCCCGCGTTTGCTCTCGAAATGTTAAGAGTTGCCGCTGGAGACCCTTCGTATCAAGCGAAGGTAAATCAGACGGGAGTTGAAGCACTACGAATTCCTTCTTTTGAAACTATTAAGACCGATGAATACGGTCGCGTTTTTATTAACCCAAATTACCAATTTCAGTCAGTCGAAATTGGGAAGGATCCTTTGCCCGATCTGAAAGGTAAAATCGTCGTCCTTGGAGTAACTGCAGCTGGGTTAAGTAATCCTGTAGCGACTCCCTCAGGTGCCCAATATCCCCATCAGCTCCAGGCGAGTATTCTTGAGACTCTGATAAAGGGTGATTCTGTTTCGATTCCGAATTGGGCTCAACTTGTAGATCTTGCTGCTTTACTTGTTTTGGCGCTGTCATTGATTATTATCTCTCGATTAAAGTACTCTATCGTTTGGATAGGCTTGATTTTAGGTGGATACCTCTATTTGCCAGTGTATTTATTTGCAAGTAAAGGAATCTTATTAGATGTAACGTTTAATGTTATCGCTGTAGCTATCATTTACATGCATATCTATACCGTAAAGTTTATCAGTGAATTCCTGCAGAAGCAACAGATCAAGAAACAGTTCGGCACATATCTCAGTCCAGATCTGGTTGCGAGATTGCAAAGACAGCCTGATCTCTTAAAACTCGGCGGAGAATCTCGCGACCTTTCGATTATGTTCACGGACGTTCGAGGATTTACTACAATCTCTGAACACTATGGAGAAGATGTTCAAGGTCTCACTTCAATCATGAATCGTTACATGACGGTCATGACAAGAGCGATCCTTGAAAACCATGGGACACTTGATAAGTATATTGGTGATGCGCAGATGGCATTCTGGAACGCACCGCTTGATAATAATAAGCACGCTTTAGATGCAGTTCGAACTGCCTTTCAGATGCTAAAAGATTTGGAGACTTTCAATGAAGAAATTACAAGAGAAGGCATTCCAGCTTTCGGTATGGGCCTTGGTATTAACACTGCCACTGTGGTTGTCGGTAATATGGGCTCTGATCAACGTTTTGATTATACTTGTTTGGGCGACGGGGTTAATCTGGCTGCTCGTCTCGAAGGTCAGACCAAGCCTTATGGAGTCAAACTCATCGTCGGACCACAAACGGCCGAATCGGTGGGGAATGTATACCAAGTAGTCGAACTTGATCTCATTGCTGTGAAAGGCAAAAAAGAACCTGCGCGCATCTACACCGTTCTTGATGTTGCTGACAGCGCCGGAGAACTCCTGCATAAGAAGTTCCTTGAACTCTATCGGCAAGGTGAATGGGATGCAGCTCTCAATGTTACCAAAGCTCTCAGCCGCTGCTGGAACGAAGAGCTGAATGCATACTATGCCATGATGGAAGAACGCATTGAGAATCTGAAATTTGAAGAACCCCGGGAATGGGATGGAATTTATCGCGCTACCTCAAAATAAGCATGTACATTTTATGAAAAGCTTGGTAAGGTGGACCTATGATGATGAGGAACAAAAACATGAACATCACGATCACCGGCATGATTGGCAAGCGCAAAGAGCAGAAGCTCCTGCAGGAGGCCGCAGAGTTTTTTGCCAACCAGCTGATGGATCCTCGCATGGTTCGCAACCTCACCATTGACATCGAAGTTTGCGACAACCTTGAAGTTGAAGGAGAATGTGTCGATGAAGACGGCATTCGCAATCCCCGGTGGTTCACCATCGGCCTCAAGAGCCAAAACATCAATGACATGATCAAGACTCTTGGTCATGAAATGGTTCATGTCAAGCAACACGCCAAGAACGAACTTCAGACCGGCCACGCGGTTGCTGCTCGTGGCGGTCTCAAAATCTACAGCAAGTGGATGGGTGAAATCTGGAAACCAAAGGGCAAAGAAGATGCATACTTCGATGCTCCTTGGGAGATAGAAGCATATGGCCGTGAAGTCGGTCTCTATGCAAAGTGGATGAATAGCTGATTGAAAGGAATTTGTTATGAAGATTGTTAAAGATATTTTTGATGTAGTGTTCAGTTTTAGCGGTTTTGTGATCGTTACCTGCATTCTGGTAGTGTTTATTTTTGTAACGATTATTAATCGAGAAAATGCAGAGAATGCTCTGATTAAGGCAACCACGAAGGCTTGTTACGACGGTGGCCTAATTAAGGTCGATACCGATGCAGGTGCCTACTGCGTTGCTCCTGCGAATCTCGTAAGGGTACAGGTGAAGCCATGATTGAAGCGATTCTATAATGACTGAGCGCGTAGGTATTGTAGCGAGCTGTTTTGATCTATTTCATGCAGGTCATATCCTGATGCTAATGGAAGCAAAGCAAGAATGCGATCGACTAACTGTGGCTCTTCAATCTGATCCTACGCTTGATCGGCCTGAGAAGAATAAACCAGTTCAAGGTTTGTATGAGCGATATTTACAGGTAAATTCTTGTAAGTATGTTGATCAGATAATTCCATACGACACAGAAGCCGATCTTTATAATCTATTGGCTGGTTTCGAATGGGATGTGCGTTTCCTCGGATCTGATTATATCGATCGTACTGACTTTACTGGTTATGATCTTGAAATTCCGATTCACTATTGTGTTCGCAAACACGATTATAGTTCGTCGAGTTTACGTGAACGTATTATTAAATCGGAGAAAAAGAAGTGAGCAAATGGTCTGAACGATTCATGCATCTTGCCGAGCATGTGGCTACGTGGTCGAAAGATCCTTCCACTCAAGTAGGATGTGTGATCGTCGACAAGCATAATCGTGTGGTATCGTTGGGCTTCAATGGATTTCCTCGAGGTATCAAGGATCTCGCCGATCGGTATGAAGACAAAGAAACAAAATACCTCTTCGTAGCACACGCAGAGCGGAATGCACTTGATAATGCTCCGCTCTCTGTCGAAGGTTGCACGCTTTACAGTCCACTGTTGCCGTGTAACGAGTGCGCCAAGTCGATCATACAGAAAGGTATCACGAAGGTGGTATCATATGAACCTACAGAAGATCGACCATATTTGCGTTGGGACATCACAAAACAGATGTTTCTTGAGGCTGGTGTTCAGCTTTATCTGATAAATAAAACCGTCACGCCTACTGGGTGACACAATTCAACTCGCTAAATTAGGAGAATACAATGACTAAGTACATCGTCGCAGGCCTGTTGGCTGCCCTCATGACAACCGGTATCGTCTCTACGGCCGCTTTTGCTTCTCCAAAGGCCCGTTTTGCTGCACTGGACGCAAATCATGATCACACTCTTACATACGACGAACTGACTGCTCACGGTTGCAAGCTCAAGCGTGGCATCTTCAACTATGCTGATGAAAATCAGGATGGAGCTCTTACTCACTATGAGTATAACTCCAACTACACCCTCTTCACACGTTGCAAGTAAGGGAGAGGAATGTCATGTTTAAAGATAATCCATTTATGAAAGTAAATGAATTTCAACGTTTCTTTGTAGGATTCGATCCTCTCATCGATCGTTTGGCAGCAGCTGCAGAGCAAACTGCAAAGCTCGCCCAAAACTATCCTCCGTACAACATTAAGAAGGTCGACGAGAACAAGTACATTATCGAACTAGCCGTTGCTGGTTTCGCTAGACAGGATCTCGAGATCGAAATTAATGATGACAAGTTGATCATTAAGGGCAATACAAATGCCGGTGAACCTGCAGAGCAGGATTCAAAGGGTGAGTGGACGTGGCCACAGTTTCTGTATCAGGGTTTAGCTCAGCGTCCCTTTACTCGTACCTTTAATCTTGCAGATAATGTGGAGATTCGCGGTGCGACACTTCTCAATGGTATTCTTAAGGTTGCTCTGGAAGCGATTATTCCTGAGCATAAGAAACCAAAAAAAGTGGAAATCAACGATATAGAATATCCGTCACAAGCTGCCGAATTCTTGGTAGAAGGTAAAACGAAGTAAAAAAGAAGGGGACCTTTCGGTCCCCTTCAATTTATCCCCAATTGGCGTATTGTTTTGTTTTCTTTAGACGATCGTCAAGACCGTGTGTGCCGCCGTTTACTCGCTTTGTAATCTGAGTGATCACAGCATCTGTTACGCCTTTGTCTGCAACTGCAAGCAATCCATTTTTACGGAAGAACCATAATGCAGACTCAAAAGCCAACTCACCGACCACAAGATCAGGATTCTTCAAGACGTCAGGACGTTTTACGTCAGCGGCAAAAGCTGTATAGTTGTCTTTCCCGGTCAGTTGGATCGGGCCTCGACCACGATACTTCCAGCCATCTCCAGAGGCTTCTGGTCCGTTCCCCATCCGATTAGCATACACTTTGTTTGCAATCTTCTCTGGCTTCCGTGCATAACCTGTAGTCGATGCGATTGTCGGAAAGTACTTCTTAAAGATACCATTGAGTCCCTTATCTGAGTAGTTCAGGTTCTCCGAGAATACCTTAAAACCGCCTGACTCGTGTGCACACTGACCGAAGAAGTGAGCAGCTTGGTTGTTAGTTAACTTGAAGTAATCTCTGGCCGCCTTATATGTTCCAGATCCCCACTTACCGTCTGCAGTAATGCCACATTTAGTTTGGAGTGCGGCCAATGGACCAAGGCCTGCAGCTATCGGTTTCGTTTGCGTTACAGCGTCAGTGATCTGTGAGTTGACTGCCTTGATGGTAGGCGCACCAGAAGCTTTTGTCGTTGATGGATCAAAGTCAGCAACGGTAGTGTATACTGTACCACCTGCTTTTGACTTCGAAGCGATCATACGCATCTTACGATTGCCACCGCCCTTCTTAATCGAAGCGTGCACCCAACCAGAATTCTTATCACCCTTTGTGTAGAACTCAAGAATCACTTGGTCAAACTCAAGGTTGTCACCGATCCAGTCAGCAACAACTTTATTGTCAATACCAGGAATTTCGAAGTCAATCGCTTGACCATTCACGTGTTGTGATGTCTTCGATCCGCCAACTGCCTTGTTCACGAGCGGTGAACGATACGAAGAGTTGATCTGAACTGACTTGCCAAAGTGAGCCCGCACGGGTTCGAGAATCTTCTCGCAGCAGTAACGCATGTTCTCGATATGTTCTGGAGTTGGAGTGTTACTAAGTCCAAGTTTTTTAGCAGTAGGAGAAACGATCATCTCTGCCAAAGAAAAATTTTCAGTTAGTTTCATTTTTATCGCCTTTACTATGTACTTTATTTGGGTTTTAGAGTATAACTAATAATGCGGCCAGATACTGGAGATCCAATGAATTTTTATACAAATGTCACTCGTCACCGTAATCAAATTTTAGTACGTGGAATATCGGACGGCAAACCTGTCAAGTTTTCTGTGAAATACAAACCTTATTTATTCGTTCAGGCGAGTGCACAAACCGAACATAAGAACCTGAAGGGCGAATATGTCGGCAAGATGCAGTTCGATTCCATGTCTGAGACGCGAGAGTTTTTGCAAAGTTACGAGAACGTCGCGGGTATGAACATCTATGGCCTCTCTGATTGGCCTTACATGTATATTTATGACAAGTATAAGGGTGAGATCAAGTATGATCCCTCTCTCGTTTCAGTTTGTTCGATCGATATCGAGACCAGCATTGAAGGCGGTTTTCCTGATATCGAGAAGGCAGATAATGAAATTACAGCGATTACCATCGGCCGCAGTGGTAGAAAGACTACGTTTGGTTGCGGTGAATATCAGGAGCATCAAGACAATGTACAATATTACAAATGCGCAGACGAGTCTGCACTCTTACTCTCCTTTCTCGAAATCTGGAACGGATCACTCTATTCGCCTGACGTTGTCACAGGCTGGAACATCGAGTTCTTCGATATCCCATATCTTGTCAACAGGATTCGAAAAGTTCTGGGAGATGATCACGCTGAGCGCCTCTCTCCCTGGAAAATACTTCGTGAATACAAAGTTAACAGCCGCGGAAGAGACTGCATTTGCTATGCCCCCACTGGGATCGCAGTCCTTGATTACATCCAGCTCTACAGGAAGTTTACGTACACAGAGCAGGAATCTTACCGACTTGACTACATCGCTCAAGTTGAGCTCGGCGAAGGAAAGCTTGACTATCGCGACGAAGGTTATACCGACCTCGACGACCTTCGACTAAGAAACTTTCAACTCTACATCGAATACAACGTTCGAGATGTTGAGATCGTTGAGCGCCTCGAAGATAAGCTAAAGCTGATCGAGTTGGTCTATGCTCTGGCTTATGACGCAAAAGTAAACTATGAAGATACCATGACGACCGTGAAACAGTGGGACGTGATCACTCACAACTATCTTCTCGATCGAAATATCGTGGTTCCTCTTAACGATAAGAACAAGCCTGACCGAGCCTTTGTAGGTGGATACGTCAAAGATCCGAAGGTCGGCATGAGTAAATGGGTTGTGTCGTTCGATCTAAACTCCCTTTATCCTCACCTTATTATGCAGTACAACATCTCGCCCGAGACTCTTGTAACTCGCTTGAAAGATAAGGTGTCGATCGACGACCTACTTGTTGGTGGCGCTAGTCAGTTCGGTGACTATCTTGATAAAACGAACTGTACTATCGCCGCCAACCTTTGTATCTATACAAAAGATAAGCGCGGATTCTTGCCATCGATTATGGATCGTATGTATGACGATCGTACTCGCTACAAGAAGCAGATGATCGGAGTGAAGAAAGAATACGAGAAGACGAAGGATCCGAAGCTCGTCAAAGAAATTGCACGCCTTGATAACATGCAGATGGCCAAGAAAATTCAGTTGAACTCAGCTTATGGTGCTCTTGGTAACAAGTGGTTTCGTTGGTTTGACGTGAACAACGCCGAAGCTATCACCACCTCTGGTCAGCTCAGCATTCGTTGGATCGAGAACAAACTCAACGACTATCTGAACAAGCTACTCAAGACAGAGAACTTCGACTATGTGTTAGCTTCTGATACCGATTCAGTGTATGTCACTCTCGAATATCTTGTCAAGAATGTATTCGGCGACAATGTTCCAGAAACCAAAAAGGTGATACAATATATCGATAAGATTTGTAAGGAACGTATCGAACCATTCATTGATCGATCTTATCAAGAGTTGGCTGACTACATGCATGCATATGCTCAGAAGATGCAAATGAAGCGTGAGAACATCGCTGATAAAGGCATCTGGAAAGCCAAGAAGATGTACATCTTGAATGTATGGAACTCTGAAGGCATTGAGTATGAGAAGCCGAAGCTGAAGATGACTGGCATCGAAGCAGTTCGATCCTCGACTCCGACCGCATGCCGTGATGCCATTAAGAAGTCTCTCGAGATTATCATGGGTGGATCTGAATCAGATCTTCAGAAGTATGTAGCCAATTTCAAGTCAGAGTTTTCCTCTCTTGGATTTGATGACGTGGCTTTTACTCGAGGTGTCAAAGACATTGAGAAATATTGGGTAGGTAATAGGTTCCAAAGCCAAACTCCTATTCACGTTCGTGGCTCCGTTGTCTATAATGAAATGTTGAAGAAGAAAAAGCTGACAAATAAATATCAATTGATTACCAGCGGTGAAAAGATTAAGTTCGCGTATCTTCGAAACCCGAACCCGACACAAGACTATGTGATCGCATGTCCGAATGGTCTACCAAAAGAATTGAAGATGGAAACTTATATCGACTATGCTGTACAGTTCGAAAAGGGCTATCTCAGCCCAATCGAGTCGATCACCAATACGATGGGCTGGCAAGCAGAAAAAAGAGCAACACTCGAGGATTGGTTCAACTAATGACAAAACTAGACATAGACTTAGACTTTGATTTTGGTTTCACGACTTCTTCTGAAGAAGAAATCAAACAAGAAGGTAACGACAAAGCGCAAGCAATGTACGATGCCATCATGCCTCTCCTTACTAACTTAAAGAAAGATGCAGATAAAAATCCAATCATTAACTGGCCGAACCGTGGAGAGAAGATCGATCTCTTTATTACTAAACTGAATAAGATACTTCAGAACTAGTAAAAATACTTGTGTACAAATAAAGATACATCGTTTATACTAGAAAATAAGACAAGGAGAAGTTATGTCAGACCTATTAAATAAATTGCGCAAGAATACCACAATCAAGGATTCGGATATCCTATCCGATTCCAAGTTCTTTAATGCCAAGGATATGATTGCAACGACTATTCCTGCAATCAATATTGCCTTGAGTGGTAAGATTAGCGGTGGATTCGTTCCTGGCCTGACGATTTGGGCAGGTCCATCGAAGCACTTTAAGACATCATTCAGTTTGTTGATGGCAAAGGCATACATGGATAAGTATTCAGACGCTGTCATGCTTTTCTATGACTCAGAATTTGGTACTCCTCAGTCTTACTTTGACTCGTTCGGCATCGACACGACACGAGTTCTCCATACTCCCGTCACTGACGTCGAACAGTTGAAGTTTGATATTATGCATCAGTTCGAAGAGATCAAGCGTGGTGATCATGTCATCATTGTGATCGATTCGGTCGGCAATCTTGCTTCGAAGAAAGAAGTTGAGGATGCACTCAAGCAAAACTCTGCCGCAGATATGACTCGAGCAAAGCAGCTCAAGTCTCTGTTTCGCATGGTTACGCCTCACCTCAATCTGAAGGACATTCCTTTGATCGTGGTCAATCACACATACCAGACTCAAGAGATGTACTCGAAGGCGGTTGTTTCTGGTGGCACTGGTATCTACTACTCAGCTGATAACATCTTTATTCTCGGTCGTCAGCAAGAAAAAGACGGCAAGGATGTGACTGGTTACAACTTCATCATCAATGTCGAAAAGTCTCGTTTCGTCAAAGAAAAGAGCAAGATTCCTATCGAAGTATCATGGGAAGAAGGCATTAGCAAGTGGTCTGGTCTACTTGACATGGCTCTCGAGTCTGGTCATGTCATCAAGCCAAAGGTTGGTTGGTTTCAGAAGGTTGATATGCAAACTGGAGAGATCTTCGAAAAGTCGTATCGTATCGCCGATACATACAGCTTTAGCTTCTGGAATCCTATTCTACAGTGTCCAAAGTTCAATGAATTCATTGAAAAGAAGTATGCTGCATCGAATGGATCTATTATGCAAGAAGAAGATGAGGTAGCAGCAGTCTATGAGATGGAGGATGAATGAGAATTGAACATATCATATTTGGAAACCTTATCGAAAACGAGGAGTACGGTCGTAAGGTCATTCCATTCCTCAAAGAAGAGTACTTTACAGATACTGTAGATCGTAAGATCTTCTCTATCATTCATGAGTATGTAGGAAAGTATAACAACTTTCCTACAAAATCCGCTGTCGAGATTGATCTCAATGATGTCGGCGGTCTGTCTGATGATCAGTTTAAGCTTGCGAAGGAAGTTGTTTCTGGCCTTGATAAGTCTGAAGATCGTGATGTGGCATGGCTCGTAGATAATACTGAGAAGTTCTGCAAAGATAAGGCTCTGTATAATGCTTTGATGAAATCAATTCAATTAGTAGATGATAGCAAGAAGGATAGTATCTCGGTCGGTGCTATTCCTCAGATCTTGACTGATGCTCTTGGCGTTTCTTTCGATAATAATATCGGTCACGACTTCTTGAATGATGCGCCAGAACGTTATGAGTTCTATCATCGAAAAGAAGTTCGTATCGGTTTTGATATTGACTACTTTAATAAGATCACTCAAGGCGGTTTGCCTCGTAAGACATTGAACATTGCTCTTGCTGGTACTGGTGTCGGTAAGTCATTGTTTATGTGTCATGGCGCTGCACATAACTTGATGTCAGGTCAGAATGTTCTCTACATTACTCTCGAAATGGCAGAAGAAAGAATCGCTGAGCGTATCGATGCCAATCTTCTTGGTGTGACACTCGACGATTTGAAAGAACTACCACAAGCGATCTACTACAAGTTGGTAGGCAAAGTTAAAGAACGAGCAAAAGGTAAGCTCATTGTCAAGGAGTATCCAACAGCATGCGCAGGATCCGCAAACTTTCGACATCTCTTGAACGAATTGAAGATCAAGAAGAACTTTATCCCCGACATTATCTATATCGACTACCTGAACATCTGTGCGTCGTCGAGGATCAAACCGGGGTCGAACGTCAACTCGTACACCTACATCAAGGCGATCGCCGAAGAGCTAAGAGGTCTGGCCGTCGAGTTCAACGTCCCGATAGTTTCTGCGACTCAGACTAATCGCTCTGGTTTCAGCAACTCTGATGTTGGTCTCGAAGATACTTCTGAATCATTCGGTCTACCAGCAACAGCAGACTTTATGTTTGCTTTGATTACCAGCGAAGAGTTACGTCAACTCAATCAGATCATGGTCAAGCAGTTGAAGAATCGTTATGGTGATCCTTCGGTGCATAAACGCTTTGTGATTGGTGTAGACTACTCGAAGATGCGGTTATATAATGTAGAAGCCTCTGCTCAAGTTGATGTTGTGCAAGATGAAGATCGACCAGTCTTTGATAACTCCAAATCTGGTTATCGAATGGAAAATGAATCGAAACCAGTGAGTAAGTTTGAGAAAATTAAATTTGCAGGTTTCAAATGATAGGCAATCTCAGACAAGATTGGATAATCAATACCGTTAAAAATCCAAAGTACACTTGGAAATGTAAGGTATTGAAAAACGTGACGTGGATGGTCGAAGAAGGCAATGAACCAAATTGGTTTCATCGCAAAATGCAAGAACTTTGTTTTGGTTTTAAATGGGAGAAGATTAATGGTTAATTATAAGATCGTGAATGACAATCAAACGACTGGTGGCGCCTCTATTCTTGAGATCAAAACTGATCAGATTGTTTTGAAGGAATTAGAAATGTGTAAAGCCAAGGAGATGGTTCGTCACCTCAACTTTGGCGGAGGATTCGACGGTTGCACGCCAACATTTTTTTTAACCAGATAAAAAAATTTTAGAATTGACTGAATAACTTGTATAAATAGATGTACACTATGTGGTGCGTGGATATGCAGTTTATCTGTATAAGAGGCAAGTGTCTTAATTGACGACTGGAATAGGCAGGGTCACAGGTGGGGTTCCTCCTGCTACACGCATGGTGGGCGGCTTTCGGGCCGCCCATTTTTTTGTCTTTTTTCTAAAATAGGCATGTACAATATTTAGAAATCAGTGTAATCTGATAATGGTTGAAGCGACTACGAGTGATCTTTCGTAAATTGGGTTTGGCTCGATGCCTGTAAATTCCCTAGGTGGATTAGTCGCTTCAACCATACTTTTGAGGCTATTATCATGACAATGCATCTTCTCGGTCCTGCTTACACTACCACTCATTATGGTAAGCGTAAGTCTAAAATGACTTCGTCCAAGCATACCAAAATTCAGTTGGCTTGGCTCGAAGATTGTAAGTTCTGCAAGCGCATTGGCGTGAAGCCAAAGACGTTCGAAGAATATCAAGAGTATCGTGCTGGTAAATACAAGCCAAAGCTCCGTGGTACTCCAATGCCTGATTATAACGTGTCTGATCATCGTCAAAGGTATCCTTCTCAGAACGAGATCGGTGTACACTATACAAAGAATTCCTCTTACGAGCAAGAAAAGCTTACAGTAAGCGGTAATTATATCATCGGCCAAGCCTATAACAAGGGCGGACTTGTTGTCCTTTCCAAGTCTGAAGCGGCCGATCCGGCAACTGGTAAGAGACGCGGTTGAGCTTCTTGTTCCTCCTCTTATCATTGCCTTTCTTGGCGATCTTGGGCTTCTTTCTTTGGATCGGGCTTAAGATCGCCAAGCATGTTTTTCGATTTGCTTTCTATGGATTTCTTTTTGTAATTGTAATTCTTCTCGCTTTAGGGGGTTTACAAAATTGAATTTTTGTAGTAAGGTGAACCTATGACTGATCGTACAAAAACATCTCGCCCACAAAAGTCCAAGTGGTATCGCAAGCCTTTGAAGCTTGACGGTATCAACTTTAACAAGAACCACTTCTTGGTAGGTTTTCAGTGGCCATATACAAATTGTATGGGTACTACCTACCTCACCACGATGACGGCCGAGGGCTGGACATGTGAATGTATGGGATTTACATCGCACGGGCGCTGTAAGCATATTAAACAAGTACACGAAAAGATGATAGCAGAATGATTGTTGAAAATACGGTAGTATGTCTGAGTTGCGGGGATAAGATTGTCTCGAAGCATCGCCATGACTTTGTCACTTGCACATGTGGTTCCGTTTCGGTAGATGGTGGGCAGGAGTATCTCCGTCGTGTCGGTGATTTCGGGAATGCTATGGATATCTCGTGGTCGCTTCCTGATGATGTTTACAAAGAATGCGCAGAGGCAGCGCAAAATGCTCTCGACGCTGGTCGTAATAAGTTTGGTATTGCTAATGTAGTGATGCGGGCTCTGCGTGAGCGTGGGCATATCGTCGCAGAAGGCGAACAGCGTGTGCTGGCAGAGAGCAAGGATCTTGATGAAGTTATGGTCATTGAGGCAGATGGTAGTTATAATCGTTATAGAAAGGTGATTGATAATGAGTAAGATTTCAGTAGAACTTGAGTGGGAAGCCATCGATCGTATTGTCGTGAGTCAGCTACGAGACACGTGGGAAACTCTGAAGAATGATCTTGGTGCTAATAACCACGTATTTGTATGGAGTGATCAGGAAGCCGATGACGCTCAGATTCAAAAGCACATCGATGCGCTCGAGTTGATCTTGAAGTGGTATTCGACTGCTGATCAACTAAAGGAAATGGGAGTGAAAGATGATGACTAAGTATCTTGTAGAAACGATCTCCATACACCGTGTTCGATATGTCGTTGAATGTGAGCACGCTGACCAAGCGAAGGACGTTGTGACAATGAACGAAGTTGACGAGTTTAGTCAGTTGCATATTGATGAAATGATTACTTCTACTCGCGTGATTGATGATGCAGAATATCTTCGTCTGTTCGACGAAGACAATGCCTATCTCAAGGATTGGTCAGAAGAAGAGAAATTTAAGTATGTGTACGAAGTAGACTATGATACTCCAAAGCCAGATATGAAAGAACTCGATCCAGATCTGCGCGAATGGGAATATGATGGGTGCGGAATCAAAGTCTGGAAAGGCACAAGAGATCTTTATAAGAAGGTAGAAGATAATGGAACAGAATAAAGTATATACGATTAAGCTGATGTCAGGTGAAGAGCTGATCTCTCGTGTCAAGCAAGAAGATGGAGTCACTGAATTGATCAAGCCGCGTACTGTTGGTATGGGGCCTCAAGGTTTTGCGATGATGCCGTGGATGATGTCGGCACCTGATAACAATGTAGTCATCTCTGACACAGTGATTGTTGGCGCGACTGAAACGAGTCAGCAAGTGGCAACACAATATCTGAAGCAAGTCACAGGAATTCAAGTGTGAGTGTGCTACTCGCGTGCCTCATCATCGGTGATTCGATCGGTGCTGGCACGAAGATGTTTGCTCCGAAGGAATGCGTATCGTATTCGAAAGGCGGATTTAATACGTGGCAATGGAATCGTAAGTGGGGTAATACTCCACTCAAAGCTAAGAAGGTTGTAATTAGTCTTGGTACGAACGATCATAGTGGTGTGAATACTAAAAAAGAGTTTACAAAAATTAGAACTCGTATTAAGGTAGGCAATGTGGTATGGATTATGCCTCCATGCAATAAAGGTTTCTGCAAGCCCGGCGTCAATGCTGCGGTGAAAGAAATCGCAAATAAATACGGGGACAAGATCATTTCTACCTCGTATGTTCAACCTGATAATATCCATCCGTCGCGACGTGGATATAAAGATCTTGTGAAGAAAGCTGGAATATGAATCTTTTTATTCTCGATAGTGATCCCGTGAAGGCAGCGCAGTTGCAGTGCGATAAGCACGTAGTGAAGATGATTGTCGAGAGTGCTCAGATGCTCTCGACAGTCCATCGCATGCTTGACGGCGAGCAGTGCCGTATTCCTTCGAAGTCTGGTAAGACGATGTCGAAGGCATGGACTCTTCCGGACGAACGTGAAGATACGTTCTATCGTGCTGTGCATATGCATCATCCTTGTACAATATGGACTGCACAAAGTAATAACAACTATAATTGGCACTGGATTCACTTCGCTGCCCTCTGTGATGAGTATACGTATCGCTACGGCAAGGTTCATAGCACTGATACATTGCTACGAGAAGCGCTGAAGCAACTACCTCATAACATTCCAGTTGGTTACAAGACGCCGCAGCCTCTGGCCATGAAAGCCAATCCTGAATGTATCAACTACAATGACATCGTAGGATCTTATCGTAAGTTCTATCAGACGAAGCAGGATCGATTCAAGATGGCTTGGACGAAGCGTCCTATTCCAGATTGGTTTCAAGTAGCAGCTTAATATAAATAAGAATAACATGGCCAACCCCTCTGATGCTTCGGCTCAAGGGTTGGCCTTTTTTTGTTTGATAAATAGAATGGAGGATTTTTATGAGTGTAGCATCAGACAAGTTTGAAAAAGATGTAGCGGCAGCTATTAACTCGGCGCCGAATACCAAAGCAGTACAAGGTCGCGACGTAAAGTATGCTGACGTACAAGTAACTCGCAATGGAACTACAGCGTGGCTTGAAGTCAAGATGTCTCACGGAGATAATCTCTCGAATCCAAGATGTTTCTATATGGACGGAAAGTGGCAGACTACTTACACCACGCCTGTTGCAGCAGAAACCGTAAAGATCCTAAACAAATCTGCACAAGCTGCCAAGTTTATCAAAGATATCGCAGCATACTCTGGAATTCCAGAAAAATCTATTATCATTGCAACCAATAAAGGCCAGCTTAAAATGCCAGGTTGTGTTCCACTCCATGTCATGAAGAGCTACTTTAGTCAACCTGGAGTGAATCGTTATATTGCTAACGAGCCTAATATGAACATCGGCGAACTCGTAACAAGACACTATCTCGAGGGTAAGGCAGCTCCTGCATATTACATTCAAGCGGGCGATGATTTCTATATGATTGGTCCTAAAAACCCATTCGGTCTCGATAGAAATATTCCAAAACTAGCCGGAACCGGAGATTTTAAAGTTCGTGTCTCGACTCGATCACAGTTTTATGAGGTTCAGGCCGAGGTAAAAATCAAAGAGTTCATGCCTAAAAAATCAAAGTACACCGTCCTTGGGACACCAGGAAAAATAAATCCTTTTTCGAAATAAAGCATGTACATTATTTCGAAAACTCTGTAGGATAAACTGTGATAAAGAAACGATTCAAAGAGTTTGTTGGTTCCGGTACCCTCACGATATTCGATATCGATGAGACGCTGTTTCATACAAAAGCGAAGGTTGCTGTTGTCAAAGACGGTAAGATTGTTCGGATGCTCGACAACCAGGAATTCAACACATATAAGCGTAAGGATGGTGAGACCTACGACTTCGGCGAGTTTGCAAACGCCGAGATCTTTCGTAAGACTTCAACTCCGATCTCTCGCATGGTTGCCAAAGCCAAAGCGATCTTTGCCAACTCTCGTAAAAATCCTCACAGTCGAGTGATTATCTGTACAGCTCGTGCCGATTTTGATAACAAAGATATTTTCCTTCAAACGTTTCGTGATCATGGTCTTCCTATCGATAACATTCATGTCGAACGTGCGGGTAATCTGAAGATCGACTCTTCGGCTGAAGCCAAGAAGATTATCTTTCGCAAGTATATAAATACTAGGAACTATGTAAAGCTTCGGTTGTTTGATGATGCTCCTAGCAATCTTCAGGCATTCCTTTCATTGAAGAAAGAATTTCCGAACATTACTTTCGAAGCTTACTTTGTGAACCCCGATGGATCTATAAAGACAGTACGATGAAATCTTTTAAAAATTACATTGCTGAAGCAACAGATGATAATCGCAAGATTGTTCAGAAGCTCGAGAAGACCCGTGCTTCTATGCATAGTCATTGGAAGCGTGGAGGTGAATCATATCACAAACATGCTCTTGGGCTAATATATCGCTATAATGATCTAAAAAGTAAGTTGCGCGAAACACCAGAAGGCCATCAGCACTGGAAAGAATATTGCGCTAGACATAAATTTGACACAGCCCATGAAGGTCATGATCACTATGTATAAGAGGATTAAATGACAACATTCAAAGATTTCCTTTCAGAAGATGCTAGTGAAGAGAAGCTGAAGCACCTTGAACACGCCGAAGATCACGTGATTAACTCAGGTCACAAGGGGTTTTCTCATGCCTTTCATAATCTGAAAGACGTGCATGATAAGATGATTGGTAAGAATAACCAGACAAAGATAACCATGAAGTATGATGGTTCGCCGTCTGTTGTGTTTGGTACCAATCCTGAGAATGGCAAATTCTTTGTTGCATCGAAGTCTGCTTTTAATAAGAATCCGAAGATCAACTATACGCACGAGGATGTTGAGCGTAACCACGGGCACGCTCCTGGTCTTGTTCAGAAGCTGAAAGCCGCACTCGATCATCTTCCGAAAACGACTCCAAAGAAGGGTGTCTTTCAAGGAGATATTATGCATACGCCGAATGATCTACATGTGCACAAGGATAATGTTCACTTTACTCCGAATACAATCACATATTCATCTCATAAAGATTCTGAACATGGCAAGGCCGCGCTTTCATCAAAAATCGGAGTTGCTGTGCATACTAAGTACAATGGCAAGACTCTTCAAGATATGAAAGCAGAGTATGCTCCGAAGCTTGATTCGTTTAAGAAGCATAAAGATGTTCATCTCATGTCAACTCACCACGAAGTAAGCAAGGCAAACTATACTCCTCAACAACAGGCAAAATTTGCTAAACACTTAACAACTGCTGCGAATATCTTTCGTAAAACAAAACCGGAATCTTATAGTGCTCTTGAAGGACACGAAATTCCGCTGAAGACTTATATCAATCACACAGTTCGTACAGGCACGAAGCCCCATGTTGATGACTTTATGCAACACTATGTCAAGAGCCACTCAAAGAAAGTCGATGCCGTCAAGACTGCAAAGGCGAAAGCCTCAAAGACTGCGGCGATGGAATCTGATATTGGTCATGTTCAGCGCAATCGGCCGCACATTGATCGCGTTCTAAAAATGCATCATCACTTGCAAAAAGCAAAAGACGTTCTTGCACATGCTCTTTCTTCTCATTCTGATTTTGAACACAGCATCAACGGCAAGAAGTCAAAGCCAGAAGGTTTTGTAGTTGTAAGACATAATCGCCCTACAAAGATTGTTGATCGTTCTGAATTTTCTGCAGCCAATTTTAACAGAGACAAATCCGTATGAAATCGATTCATATCACTCAGGGAAGATTCAATCCTGTGCATGCAGGTCACGAGATGGTCGTCAAGCATGTGATGGATGCTGCAAAGAAGGAAGGTGCGGATCACAAGATCTTGACGACAGGATCTCACGATGCCAAGAAGAATCCTCTAACTCCTGAACAGAAAGTCAAGCATCTTTCTCGTGCTGTCAAGGGAGCGAAGGTTGAAGCTATGGGCAAGGAACATCCTACCCTACTGCATCAGATGTCGAAGTTGCACAAAGCTGGTTACTCTCATGTCACCATGCATGTAGGCTCAGATCGCGTTAATGAGTTTCATAAGCTCCTTCACCAGTATAATGGCAAGGATATGAAACACGGTCATTACAACTTCAAGAGCATTAAGGTGAAGTCTGTAGGGGGTGAACGCAAGGAAGGCGGAGGGGGTATCGAGTCCGCTTCTGGTACTGCGATGCGCAAACACGTGAATGCTGGTGATAAGGATTCATTTCATAAGATGGCTCCATCTGGTATGAGTAAAGCACACAAGGATGAACTGTATCACGACGTTCGTAAGGGTATGGGTATTCACGAGTCGTTCATCGTGAGATTTAAGAATTGGATTAGCTGATGGCCAACTACTATCCGATGGATAACATGTTTCTCAATATAGCGAGAGGCTTAGTAAAAGGCACATCATTCGTTCATAAGTTTGGAGCTGTCCCTTCTTTAAGTACTGCTACTACTGGTACTGTATGGGATGTAAATGACACAGTATATCCATGGTCAGCTTGGGATACTGCTGGCACAATTACTGCAGATAGAGCTAGCGCTAGTGACGCAAATAAACAAGTTACTGTTGTAGGTCTTGATAGCGATTATAATGCCCTTCAAGAAACTATTACACTCACAAACGCAACTGGAAACGCGTCAACAAATTCTTTTAAACGTGTTTTTAGAGCTTTTATTGTTGACAGCAGCACAAACGTTGGATTGATATCGATTAAAAAAGGCGGTACTGCTGTAGCTGCTATTACTGCCGGTAAAGGTCAGACGCTTATGGCAATATATACAGTTCCTGCAGGACACACTGCGTTTCTTTGTAAAGGCGTAGCTACAGCTCAAGCAAGCGCTGATGCTACAGGGGACATGTTTATAAGATACTTTGGCCAATCAAGTTTTCGCGTTGGGCACTCTTTCGAAGTTGAAGGCGCTGGAGGACAGTATGGGTATGATTTTACTGTTCCTATTCCTATCCCCGCTAAATCTGATATTGATGTGAGATTTACTTCACGTTCAAACAACGGTAGATACACCGCAGCTTTCGATCTAATTCTTATCAAAGATAATCTCGGAGGAGGTTGATTTTATTATAAATACAACTGCGGTTAGGCTACGGCAATCCCGTTTGTATAACAGATAAGCCCAAGGGAAACTCTGATGGAAGATAAGAATAAGAAGCCGGTTGATACTCAGCAATTAAAGAAACCAACTGGCAAATCTGTAACTGGCAAACCACTCGATGGTATCGAGATCCGTCCTCAGCTCAAAGGTCTCGGCAATCGCCAGCACAACGAGGATACCGTAGTCCTAACTGACACCTTAGCTGAGAAAAAAGCACTCACTCTCGTTCAGCGTCAACGTAGAGCTCGCATCTTAAGAGCAAAAGAGCCGAAGATGCAGAGAGCGAAAGAAGTCGCACAACATAAGCTCGCTTCAGATCAAAAACTGAAAGCTCGAGCAGTTGTCAAAGCAAGAAACATCGTCAAGATGAGATTCGCAGCTCGTAAGGGTACACCTTATACCGAGCTCACTACTTCTGAAAAGATTCAAGTTGATAAAGTAGTCGATAAGAAAGTCGGGCTAATTCGAAAATTAGCTACACGTCTTCTACCTTCTCTTCGCAAGGCCGAAGTCAATCGTCTCGCTTCATTCCAGGCCGGAGCAAAATTGCAGCATGCGACTGCTGGACCAGTTAATGAAGAATTTAATAATATCGTAGAGAGTCTTGATAACAAAACTTCGATGCAACTCGTTGGCATCATCAGCGATTCGATTGATACTCTGAACGAAAACAACAACTCAATGGGCATCACGCTGAAGAGACTGCTGAATGCTGTTCTTCCAGAAGATGCAGCTATTTTTACTCTTATTCAAAAAGCCGAAAGAACCGGTATACCGTTCTCAATCATCAAAGAGGTGTTTGAGCGCGGTTCTTTTGCGTGGGAAGAAGACGGCAAAACTACACAAGAACAGTTTGCTTTCGCGCGTGTCAATAGCTATATTGCCAAAGGCAAAGCTTGGACGCTCGATGCAGATCTTCGTGAAGAAAAACTAATCAACAACAAGCTCGATAATGTCTTCGAAGCCTATCATACTGGGCTCAGCGCATCGACTGCCAAGAAGCGCGAAGCTCATTGGAAGAAGATGGAAAAGTATTCTGACAAAGATGATCGCGCATATCAAGATGCTCCTGGAGACAAAGAAGCTCGTAAGAAGCCGATGCCGCAGTCTGTGCATACGAAGAAGTATCATGCGATGTACGGAGAAGATGTCAATGAAAGTCTTTGGGCGAATATTCATGCCAAACGCAAGAGAATTAAAGCCGGATCTGGTGAGCGTATGCGCAAGCCGGGAGAAAAAGGTGCTCCATCTGCAGCAGGCTTGAGATCAGCTTCAGAAGCAGTTGAAGATGCCGTAGGCAATAGGGTTGCAGATACCGCTCGTCACGGCAAAGTCAGATATGCAGGCGTAAGAACTGCTGATCATAAAGAAACCAGTACGCAAGAACGCCAAGAAGTTCAATATATGAAGCGCCACAGAATACACACGAAGAGAGAGACAGATGCAGATCCGCAGCAGATTCGCATCGCTCAAGATCAAATCAAGAAGAAAGTGATCGACGAATCCAATAATAAGTCAAATGAAGATACTTCAGCCAAGCGAGAATTCGGTACGAAGTCTCTTGTGAAGAAGTACCAGAAAGAAACTCCTGGTCAGCAAAAAGCAGATATCAACGAATCGTTTAATATCGAGTTCGCAGCAGGCATCGGTGTAGGTTTGACTGCTAACGAGTGCGGCATCTTTATTCAACCTGGGTTCCAGATGCATCCTGATGTAGTAGAAGAAGAAATTGAAAGAAGAGGCGACTTTAAGATGGTGAAAGTCCGGACTCCGAAGGGGTGGACTTGGAGAAAAGTTCGGCGCGAAGTAGATATCGAGAGGGACGCAGAATGATTGGGTTCAAAGAGTTCATTACCGAGCGCGGCGAAGACTCAAAGGGGCATTTCATTGCCACCGAAAAAGGCGCAGGTATGACAGAGAAGGGTGTAAAAGCCTATCGTGCCAAGAATCCTGGATCGAATCTGCAAACTGCAGTGACTGGTAAAGTCAAACCCGGATCGAAGGCAGCTGGCCGACGCAAGTCTTTCTGTGCTCGTATGAGTGGCAATAAAGGTCCAATGAAAGACGAGAAAGGTCGACCGACCCGCAAAGCAATGTCTCTGCGTAGATGGAAGTGTAACTGATGGAAGAAGTAGTAAATCCACTTAAGGTAGCATTTGCTGATAGTTATGCATTCTATGTGAAGGCACAAAACTATCACTGGAACGTCGAAGGGCCGTTATTTTATATGTATCATGATTTCTTTGGTAAGATCTACGAAGAAGTTGGTGGAGCAATCGACGCCTTTGCCGAGGAGATTCGTGCTCAAAACGCATATGCTCCGGGGGCATTTAGTAGGTTCAAAGAATTGACAAGTATCGAAGATGATGTTCTTATTATTAAACCAGAACAAATGGTAACTAATCTTTTTGTTGACAATGCCAAGGTTCTTGCTTCGCTTCAAGCGGCTCGCGATGTAGCGGATAAGTACAAACAAAATGGTCTCGTTAATTTCATTGAAGAGAGACTCGATCAGCACAACAAACATGCATGGATGCTCCGCGCATCTATGAAATCATAAATAAATTTAAAATAACGGAGCAATAAATGTTAACTAATAAAATCACAGGATTCAGCGCTGATCTTCTTAATACAGTTCGTGGTATTCTCGGAGAAGCTAAGCATGATAAAAAATGTAAATGCGAAAAGTGCGAAGCAGAAGAAATGAAAGAAGGATATGTGAGCGCTGCGCAGCGCAAAGCAGTGTGGGCAAACCGAGCAGACGATGGAGCTGGACATCCGGATAAGAAGAAATTAAAAGAAGAAATTCTTGAAATGGTCAACGAGGCAGCAGGAGGCCTTGCTGATAAAGCGAAGAAATCTGGTGTATCTTTATCGACTTTGAAGAAAGTATATGCTCGTGGCATTGCAGCTTGGAATAGTGGTCATCGTCCTGGTACAACTCCTCAACAGTGGGCCCACGCTCGTGTAAACTCATATATTACGAAGGGCAAAGGCACATATCACGGCGCTGACAAAGATCTTCGCAGCGAAGGTGCAGATGTTCCTTTTGATCCGCCTTATAGCAAACCCGGTGAGCGCAAAGACGCATACGGCAATAAAGTAAAGAATGTTGCTAAATACCTTGCGAAGAAGGCAATGAACGATCTTGCGAAGAAGAATGAAGAAGCTGAGCATAACAATTGCGGAACTCCTGAATGCTGTGGTCAATGCGACACACCTACGCAGATCGATGAAACAGCAAAAATCGTTGCGCATCTTCAAAAGCGTTATGGTGATAACATTCGTAAGAGTCACGTTCGCTCGGCTGCCAACGATTTTGGTGTCGATGCATCGAAGCTAGCCAAGGCAGTTCGTACTAAGCTAGGCAAGTCAATGCTCGATGAAGAAGAAAATGATGAGGGTTGGTATACTCATTCTCAAATGTACGGTTCAAAGAAAAGTGAAAAGCACCCAAAAGGTATTTCTGCGGCCGAATGGAAATCTGGCATTAGATGGCATCATGGTAAAAACAAAAGAATTAATATTAAGGAAGAAGTAGAGCAGATCGACGAAGAACCTACTGATCCTAATTATCATGCTAAGGTGCATCAGGATCTACAATGGCATGCCTCGCGAAATAAAGGTAGCCACATGGGCGCGGCTAATTATAATTATCTAGCCTCTTTAAAAAATCAATCACATATTGAAAACCATTATGAAAAAACTGTTCTTCCGATATTAAAAAAGCACGGGTATCCTGCCCCACCGGAAGGTCCCGGGGCAAGCGGAAATGAAAAGTATCATAATGCTGTTCAAGAAACTATTAAAAAATGGAAAAATGAGCGTCGTGTTTCAGACGTCAATGAATCAACAAAAGTTGACGAAGAAGTAGAGCAGATCGACGAACTCTCAAAAGGAACAATGGGTCGTTACATTAATAAGGCAGCAGATCGTATGAGCACACAAGGCGTAACTGCCGGATTGAAAATTGCTGCTGATGAAAAATCAAAGAAAAACTTTGATACTATTGCTAAGCGCCAGAAGGGCATTGCAACTGCAGTTAAGAAACTGACCAAGGAAGAGCAAGACTTTATTGATTCACTGAATGACGCTGATGCAGAACAGATCGATGAGCTTTCAAAGGACACGATGCTGAAGTATCTCTCTGCTAATAAAAAATCAGGTAAAACTGCTCAAGACGCCGGCGATTTGGATAAGATGACCAAGCGTATGCGTGGTACAGATGTTGCTGTTCGTAAGTATACAGCAAAACCTGGTTCAAAGTCAGTTCGTGTTCCTGCTACTGAGGAAACACAGATTGATGAGATTTCAGATGCAACACTTAAGTCTTATTCAAAGAAAGCGTTGGATCAGAGCAAAACACTGACAGGCGATCAAAAGGTAAAAAGACAAGTTGGTGCTAGAAATGCTATCGACCGTCTTGGTAATAATACACTTGCTAAGGAAGAAGTAGAACTTGATGAAGCTCGTGGTCGTCCAAGAAAAGCTGGAGCCAAAGATTTTACAATCCATCCGAAGACAAAAGAAAAGTTAATGCACAACAATCCTGAGCACATGAAAAAGATTGAAGCGCTTCAAAGAAATGGTGTTATTCCGGTGCCAAAGGTCGAAGCTGGGCAACATATCATGAATCAGCTATCGAAGGCCAAAACCTCGATGTTGGGTGGATCCAAAATTCACTTTACGCACGGTGACTCGAAAGAAGTTTCTGGAACACATGCGGCGAAGATCTTAACGAAGTATGCTGGTTTGAAACCAAATGAGAAAGAAGACTTTCAAAAGTTTGTAGGTCACTCTCATGAAAACCTCATGAAACACGTGTAAGGTGTAATATGGCAATTAATGTCGGAACTTTTATAGTAAAAAATAAAACGGTTGAAACGAAAGCTTTACCAGAAGTTGAAGTTGAGGAAGCTGCTCCTTTACCTAAAGCTGTACAGATGGAAGAAGGAACTGTCATCCATAACGGTCAACCAAAAAAGTTTAATAAAAAAATGTCAGCGTACATGATTGATATGCTTACATCTGAAGAATGATAAATAAAACAAAGAATCTTTAGGAGAAACCAAGATGGCTCAATGGGGCAATACAGACGATGCTGCAAATTCGGTCCTATGGGCCACAACTGCAGTGAACAAAACACCTAACACAACAAACCAAACTGCTCTGTTTGGTAATACGACAGTCGGTGCTTTTACTGCTGGTAAAGCAGTAGGCCAATTCGGTCTTGATGCTACAGAAATTTCTGTTTCTGGTAATGCTGCGATTGCGCAATATATCGTAGTAAATGCTGGATCTGGATATGCTGCGAATGCAGTAGTTACAGTTGCTAACTCGACGGGTGGATCAAACACATCTGCAGCCAACTCAACCGTTGCTGTTGGTCGTGTAACTGCACTGACTGCTAACGTAACGATCGCTGGATTCGGTTCGGTGCCTGCAGTGACTATTGCTGCTCCAGCTGCGCAAAGCTTTAATGCCAATTCTGCTGTTACGAATGCTACAGATGCGATTGCAATCACAACTGCAAACAGCTTCTTCCTGCCAGGTGACAAGGTAACATACACTGTTGCAACAGGTAATACCGCTCTGACAAACCTAACGTCAGGTGGTACATTCTTTATTAAGACATCGAATACCACAGCTGTGACTCTTGCTACTGAGCCAAATGGCGATACTATCGACCTGACAAAGGGATTGACAGAAACAGGCCACTCTCTGAGAGGCGAAACAGCTACTGCAGTTGCTGTGCTGACAGAACGCGGTTACACCAAGGGTGCAGCGCATACCGGTTGGGTACTTCGTACAGTTGGTACTGGCGGTCGCGCAGGTCGTGTTCAGTACGAAACACTCGTTGCAATGGGTGGAACGTTCTCGACAGATGCGTCTGACGACGCAATCCTTCCAGACGCATAAGGATAATATATGTCTGATCGTGCCAAGAAAATAACTGAACTCACTTCGATTGGCACAGCAAACACGTCGATTGCTAGCGGGGACATCTTCATTGTCGAGGACGTCTCCGCTAACACGACAAAGTCTGCTACATTATCTACACTTCGTAAAGCAATTGTACAAGGTCCTTATGCAGACGATACAGCAGCCAACGCCGCAAGCGTTGCGCTCGGACAACTATACTATACTGCTGCAGGGGTTGTTAAAGTAAGAATTGCCTAATGATTGAAAAACTTGATGATTCGAATTTCTTGATATATGCTGCTAAGTGTTATGATAATCCACAGTGTTTTGAGGATCTTGAATTCTACGAAGATTTAGCTCGATTCAAATATATTAAAAGACTGCTGAATCGCTACGAAGAATCTGGAGAGTTAAAAGATAGATTGATCGTCAATCATCTTGTTGTTTTATATAATGTATTCGGCAACGAAGCTACACGGTTGCTCTTTTTTAAGTTAGATGGTTATCATCATATGTTGAAACCTTTCATTATTTTATTAGGAAGACTTCCCGAAAAGATATCGAATATCGGTATTGATAACAAAACACTTATTACTGATGACATTGTGATGGATGAGAAAATAGTACAGAAATTAAGGAAGATCTAATGGCTAAAGATTCAAGAGAATATGGATACGAAGGCGAGATGGTAATGTCTCAGCTGAAGGGTATTATGAATCATGCAGAACAACTTCACGATATGTTAAAGCCAGACACAGATCTTCCTGAATGGGTGCAGTCAAAGGTTACGCTTGCTTATGATTACATGCAGACGGCTGCTGACTATATGGCAACCGAGATGAGCGAAGAAGTTGCAGTGAATTCAGTAGGTGCTGGTAATGTAGCAGGTCTACAAGGCGAACCGCCGGTAAATAAGAAAAAGAAAAACATGATGTCTTTCAACCGATTTATGAAGAAATAATATGTTAGGAATGATACCACTGCCATATAAACTGCTCGCCATCGGCGGGGCCCTGGTAGGTGTATTCTTTTTTGGTTATATGAAAGGATCTGCTTATGCAGAAGCGGAATTGGCGAGATTCTCTGCAGAAAAGAGTGCGCAAGTTGCGGAATTAGAGAAAAAAAATTCTGAAATTTCTACTCGGGTAGTTACCGAGTATGTTGATAGAGTTAATACAATTAGAGAGAAAGAATATGTATATCGCGACATCGTTAAAAACTCTGTTCCTACTCAGCACGATATGTCTAACGGCTGGGTGTACACGCACGACCTTAGTGCCATATCCGGTGATGCCGACTCCGCCAGAGCTTCTGATGCGAGCCCCTCAGGAATTACAGACACTACGGCCCTCCTCTCCATCATCGGAAACTACTCCAAATGCCAAGCTAACGCCGAACAGCTCAGTCAACTCCAGCAATGGATTATCTTAAATAAAGAAGCTGTCGATGCCATGGCCAAAGAGAAGAAAAAATGAAGAAGTTTAAAGACGCTCCAGAAGAAGATGATGATTCGAACGATAGCGTTATTACTATTATTGCCAACTCTTTAAATAGAGCAAGCAGCGGTAATAAAGACGATACGCGCGGTCTACTCTTGTTGATCGCCGCCCTTGGACTTCTTAATCTTTCAAAAGACGGGCTTCCGGCAAGTGTAGCACGCAAGTTAGCATCAACATCAAATAGAAAATAACGGAGATTTATATGTGGGAAAAAATTAAAAAATGGTTTGGTTTTCTTGATCTGAATAAAGATGGCAAGGTAACAGCAGAAGATCTTGAACTTGCAAAGGCAGCTGTTGATAAGACAACTAAAGAAGTCAATAAAAAAATTAATAAAGCCGTAGAAGAAGTGAAAGAAACTGTTACGGAAGTTAAAACTCGAGCAAATTTAGTAAAAGAAGAAGTAGCCGATGTAGTTGCTGCTGCAAAAGAAACTGTTAATCAAGTTGGTCATGTAGTGGCAGCTGCAAAGGGTAAAGAGCGCAAAGGCAGAAAGAAAAAATGAGTTTAATGGCATTTTTTGCATCGACACCGGTTGAAAGTCTCGAACAGCTCGAGCTTGAGAAGGGCAAAATCCAACTTACTATCATGAAGATGGTCACTGTAGTGCTATCGTCTATCATGCTAGCAGTTGTATTCATCTTTCTAATTGGCATGTTCATGCCTAACCATCTTATCGACAATAACGAAATCTTTAAGATTATCGGCCCGGCTTTCTCTATGATTATCGGTGCTTTTGTTGGTGCATTTGCTACCATGATGGGCATGAAAACCGCAGAATTTGATCCGAACGTAAAGGTTCAAGAACTTGGCAAGACAGAGCATAAGCAACTTGCAGAAGCGCATGTCATCAACGCACAAGCCGAAACAATTGAAACCGAAAATAAAATTAAGATGATGGAAGCTATCGATAAATACAAAGACAGCGACGAGGATCATGGTCCTTTCTAAATTATGATTTCTTCCATTTCGGAGTCTCATATGTTTAAGAAACTAAAAGATCTCATTTTCCAGACATTTACTGGAAAAGATAATAAAACGCTTGATCTTGGTAGGATTCTATGGGCCAAAGGCGTAATGCTTTTCTTTGGTCTGTCGATCTACGACATCTATCGCGGTGCAGAATTTGATGCATCAACATGGGGTATCGGTCTCGGTGCAGTACTTGCTGCCGGCGGTGCAGCTCTTGCACTGAAAGCTGGAACAGAACCGACAGAATAATGGCAACAACAAACGTCAACAAGCTAGCCGAGGATGTGTCTTATCTACGTAAAGATATGGCAGTCGTAGGCTCGCTTGTTGATCGTTTGGACACTACTATCGACAAGCTTACTGACATCTCGAACAACGTATCTAACTTACTTGCTGTACACGAAACTAAGCTGTCTTCCCAAGAAATTATAACTAAACAGATATCAGAATTGGTGGAAGCGCGTAGAATGGAAACAGACGATAAGATTCAGATTCTACACGAACGTATTTCTTCGGGAGAGCGTGAGCTCAAAGAGAGCATTGACGATCAGTACGACGAACTCATGAAAGAAATTAAAGAGATGCGTGCTGAGTCGACAATGCAACATAATATACTGAGTGATCGAATCACTGCTATGGAAAAATGGATGTGGACAGTGATCGGTGGATCTGCTATC
>SXGQ01156758.1_pt1 | contig 28667 bp, 16 predicted proteins | sample 3178371 | NCBI WGS metagenome assembly SXGQ01 (sample SAMN11356859, study PRJNA531348) | freshwater metagenome | isolation source: freshwater sample F1-20 | place: China: Fuxian Lake, Yuxi | collected 2017-12-25 | reverse complement strand
TCTGGTTGGCGATGGTGAAAACGATGGTGGACATGGAGAGTGTGCGGAGGACTTACGGCCTGCGCGCGGACGCCGCAAGCGCGGTGTCGGCGGGCCTTTTCCGCCGGGACAAGGAACGCGCGGCCGCCGGCAATCCATGGCGAGCAAACGCCGCCTTCGGTGGCACTTTCCGGCGGTGCCGAAAATGCCCGTCAACCCGCGCCGACCATGAAAACCACATCACGTTTGCCGCCGGATCACGCCCCGGTGCTCCGGGAGGATGACATCCGGTCCTACGCCGAGCACCTGTACGATCAGGGCGGACGACAGCCCGGCCACGACCTCGAGAACTGGCTGGAGGCGGAGGCCTGCCTGCGCTGCCACCTTCCGCCGTCGCGCGCCGAGCGTCGCCGGCACCTGCCGCCGGCCGTGCGGCGGCGCGCGCGGGGCTTCACCATGCCCGCCTGCGACGCGTCGCTCTGGGCCGCCGAGAGCGGCGAGGTTTGATGCGGGCGGGGGCCGGGCTTGAACTTGCCGCAGCCCCGTGTGTGCTGCGCGGGTGTTCACGACGCTGCGCCGGGCGGAGTATGCGGAGTTGATCGTCCTGTTCTTCATCCAGGGCGCGGCGCTGGGCATGTGGTTTGTGCCCCTGTCGGGGGTGCTGGAGGAGCATGGCCTCGCGTCGATCCGTCCGCTGGCGTTCGCGGCGGGTTCGGTGGCGGCGTTCATCTCGCCGTTGATCTTCGGCGCGATGGCCGACCGGCATTTCTCGCCGGTGAAGGTCCTGCGGGCGCTGTCGCTCGCCACGGCGGTCTCGATGGCGGCGGCGAGCTATGCCATCCAGGCGGGGGCCGGCGCCCCCGTCGTGCTGGCGTTGATCCAGTTGTATTGTCTCTGCTCGTCGCCGACGTGGAGCATCACCTCCACGATCATCTTCGCCCGGCTGGATGACGCCCGGAAGGAGTTCGGGCCGATCCGCGCGATGGCGACCCTGGGCTGGGTGAGCGGCTGCCTGGCGGTGAGCCTGCTCGGCGCCGACCGTTCGACGCTGTCAGGTTTCGGCGGCTCGCTGGTCTGGCTGCTGGTGGTGGCAGGGACGTTTTTCCTCCCGGCGCTGCGCGCGCCGGCCTCGGCGGAGAATCTCACCTGGCGTGAGCGCCTCGGGCTCGACGCGCTCAGCCTGCTGCGGGTGCGCGACCACCGGGGCGTCTACCTGATGACGTCGCTCTTCATGATCCCGCTGGCGGGATTCTATCCGTATTCACCGCTGCACCTGCGTTCGCTCGGGTTGGAACATGCGAGCGCGTGGATGAGCCTCGGGCAGATCACGGAGATCATCGTGATGTTCGCGCTCGGCGGGCTGCTGGTGCGCTGGCGGTTGAAATGGATCTTTGCGGCCGGGCTCGCGCTCGGCGTGGTGCGGTTCGCGCTCAGCGCGCTCGACACCCGCGCCGGCCTGATCACCGGGATCCTGCTGCACGGCGCCTCCTTCACCCTCGTGCTGATCACCGCGCAGATCTACGTCGACCAACGCGTCGATCCCGCGTGGCGCGGGCGCGCGCAGGCGCTCCTCTCGCTCGTGAACGGCGGCTTCGGCAACCTGCTCGGCTACCTCGGCACCGGTGGCTGGTTCACCCTGTGCACCGCCGGCGGCGCCACCCGCTGGCCCGCCTTCTGGGGCGGTCTCTCCGCCGCCATGGCCGCCGTGCTCGTGTTCTTCCTCCTGTCCTACCGCGGCCGCAGCACGGGTCTCAGCCCGGCACCGGCGGCGGCGAGGGACGGATAAGGGACCAAGGGACCAAGGGACTGAGGGACTGAGGGACCAAAGGGGGGGGTGATGGCTGCCTGGGGCAGCCGCAGAGGGCAACCGCTAGCCTGAAACGCAGACCGCCCATGCGCTCCTGCACCGCTCCGCGTTTTCAACCGCGGATGGCACAGATGGCGCGGATGAGAAAAACGCCGCCGCGGCTACATCGGAGACGCGTCATCCGTGTGCATCCGTGGTTGCACCCCGCGGAGCGAGACGGGAGGGCGTCACGAACCGGGGATTTGAGCAGAAGGCCGGGAGGTTCGGAGAGGTGAAGGGCTTCCTCATTCGTGTCGATTCGTGCTCATTCGTGGTTGAACCCGGATTGGAGGCTTGGTTCCGCCCGAGGGGCTTCCGCGAGTGGCGCGATCTTCGCCTGAACCCTCAACTTCAAGCCGGCGGCTGCCACAGGCGGCGGCCGCCGTTACACTTCAGGCGAGGATAGGTTTCACCACGTGGCCGTGCACGTCGGTGAGGCGGAAGCGGCGGCCTTGGAAGCGGTAGGTGAGCTGCTCGTGGTCGACGCCGAAGAGGTGCAGGATCGTCGCGTGCAGGTCGTGGATGTGCACCGGGTCGCGCACGACGTTGTAGCCGTACTCGTCGGTCTCGCCGTGCAAGATGCCGCCCTTCACACCGCCGCCCGCCATCCAGACGCTGAAGCAGCGCGGGTGATGGTCGCGTCCGAAATTCCCGGCGGTCATGATGCCTTGGCAGTAATTGGTGCGCCCGAACTCGCCGCCCCAGACGACGAGCGTGTCGTCGAGCATGCCGCGGGCCTTGAGGTCCGCCACGAGCGCGGCCGAGGGCTGGTCGGTCTGCTGGGTCTCGCGGCGAAGCGCGCCGGGCAGTCCGGCGTGGTGGTCCCAGTCCTGATGGTAGAGCTGGATGAATCGCACGCCGCGCTCGGCGAGACGCCGCGCGAGCAGGCAATTGTAGGCGTAGCTGCCGGGCGTGCGCGCGTCGGGTCCGTAGGAATCCACCACATGCGCGGGCTCGTCCTTCAGGTCGGTCACTTCCGGCACGCTGGTCTGCAGCCGGAATGCCATTTCATAGTTGGAGATGCGCGTGGAGATCTCGGTGTCGGGCGTGCCGGCGAACTGGTGCTCGTGCAGTTCGCGCAGGCGGTCGAGGGCGAGACGGCGGTTCTCCGCCGAGACGCCCGCCGGGTTGCCGAGGTAGAGCACGGGGTCGCCGCCCGAGCGGAATCGAACGCCCTGGTGCCGCGCGGGCAGGAAGCCCGAGCCCCAGAGGTGCGACATCAGCGGCTGACCTTTCTTGTCCTTGGTCAGCAGCACCACGAACGAGGGGAGGTTCTCGTTCTCCGCCCCCAGCCCGTAGTCGAGCCAGGCGCCGAAGCTCGGGCGGCCCGGGATTTGCGAGCCCGTCTGCATGAAAGTCACGCCGGGCCCGTGGTTGATCGACTCGGTGTGCATCGAGCGGATCACGCAGAGCTCGTCGGCCACCTTGCTGATGTGCGGCAGTAATTCGCTGAACGCGTGCCCGCTCTGGCCGTGACGAGTAAACGCGAAGGGCGAGCCGGCGATCGGGATGGAACTCTGGTGGGCCGACATTCCCGTGAGGCGCTGGCTGCCGCGCACCGAGTCGGGCAGCTGTTCGCCGTGGCGCTGGTTGAGCAGCGGTTTCGGGTCGTAGAGGTCGAGCTGTGAGGGCCCGCCGGACTGGAACAGGTAAATGATGCGTTTTGCGCGCGGTGCGAGGTGGGTGCGGCCGAGCACGCCCGGCACCTTCACGCCCTCGGCGCGCACGCTGGAGTTGAGCAGTCCGGCGAGGGCGACACCCCCGAGCCCGAGCCCGAAGCGGTTGAGACACTCGCGGCGGCTCAGGAGGTGCGAGGCTTCGCCTCCGGTGCAGATGGGCGGTTGCGGCGCGGGAGTCATCGGCGGCGGTTCAGCGTTTCACGACGAAGGCGTCGTGGTTCATGAGAGTGTTTATGGTCACGGTCAGCGCCGCGACCGCCGGCGGGGGAAGCCCCCGGTCGGGCGGGGTGTCGCCGATCTCGAGATGGCAGTCGGCATCGCCCGGGTTCCGGTTGAACCACGCCAGCTGCTCCTCGTGGAGCCGCGCGACGATGCGGCGCTCCGTCCCGTCGGGCGGCCGGCCGGTCAGACGCGCGAAGGCGTCGGCGAGGAGCGCCGTGTGATCCGCGCCGTGGGTCCGGAGCAGACGTTCGGCAAGCACCCGGGACGCCTCGACGAACTGTTTGCCGTTGAGCAGCACGAGCGCGTGGAGAGGGGTGTTGGTGGTGTCGCGCCGCACGACGCAGACGACGCGTTTCGGCGTGTCGAAGGCCTCGAGCACGGGGGCGGGGCCGTTGCGGCGCCAGAAGGTGTAAAGACTGCGACGGTGGAGGTCCTCCCCTTTGCCCGCCGGGGCCGGCTTGAACGACTCCGGCAGATCGTAGGTGAAGACCGGCGGCCCGCCGATCCGCTCGACGAGCAGGCCGCTCGCCGCGAGCGCATGGTCGCGGATCATCTCGGCCGCCAGGCGGTGGCGCGGGCCGCGCGCGAGGAGCGCGTTCTCGGGATCCTCGGTCATCACCGGACCCGCCGCGAAGCTCCGTTGGCGGTAGGTGTGGGAGGTCACAATCAACCGCAGCAGCGCCTTCACGTCCCAGCCGGTGCGGACAAACTCGTGGGCCAGCCAGTCGAGCAACTCGGGGTGGTCGCCGCGATCGCCCTGGCTCCCGAAGTCCTCCGGGGTTTTCACGAGCCCGCGGCCGAAACAGGCCTGCCAGAAACGGTTCACGGTCACCCGCGCCACGAGCGGATGGTCGGGCTGCGTGAGCCAGCGTGCGAGTCCGAGCCGGTTGCGCGGGGCGTCGGCGGGGAAGGGGGGGAGTGCGGCGGGCGTGTCGGGCCCGACCTCATCGCCCCGTTGGTCGTATTCTCCGCGGCGCAAGATGTAGGCGGGCCGCGGCCGCTCCGTTTCCCGCATCACCATGATCTCCTTCACCTCCTCGTCGGCCGCGGTGAGCGCTGCGCGCGCGGTCCGCAGCGAGGCGGCCGCCTCGCGGACGGGGCCGTCGTGAGCGGCAAGGTAGGTCTCGAGCAGGGCGGCGCGCGCGGCGGGGCTGGCGTCAGCGCGGAGCGCGGCCAGCGTGCCCGGGAAGGCGAGCTCGCGCGCCTCGGCCGCGGAAAGGTCGCGGTTGAAGACCCGCAGTTCATCGACGAGCCCGCCCTTGAAACCGCGGTCGCGGAAACGTTCCCCGAGGGCGATGATTTCACCCCCGCCCCCGGTGATATCCTTGGTGAGGTGGTCGCGGATGACTTCGGTGGGCACGGGTTCGCCGTCGACGAGGATCCGCAGGCCGGCCGCGCGGCCTGAGCCGTCGTGCGTGACCGTGACATGCCGCCATTCCCCGACGGCAAGCGGCGTCTTGGCGCGCACGGAGACCGCGTTCCCCGGCCAGAAATGGATCAGCGACCACTTCAGTTTCCCTTCCTCGATCAACAGTTCGTAGCCGCGGCTGCCGGAATCGGTCCAGGCCCGGTACCGGTGCATCACGACCGCGCGGTCCTTCACGTCGGGCGTCTGGATCCAGAGCGCGACCGAGAACGGCTCGTGGCGGCGGAAATTCCCCAGCGGGGTGTTGACCACGTGGTCGCCGGTGAGACGAAGCGCGCCGCCGACACGGCCCGGCACCGAAACATTGTCCCGGCCCGTGGTGGCGAAATGGTCCGGGTTGATGGCGCTGGCAAAGCGCTCCGGGCGCCCTTTCGCGGCCTCGCTGGTCGCTGGTGCCCCGTCGCCGTCCGCGGGTTTCGCGGGCGCTTCGGGGGCCGGCAGGCGTTCGTCGAACGAGAAGTGCGCGAGCTCATTGGGCACGGCGGGCACGCCGGCGGCCCGCGGGGTGGCGAGCCATTCGGCGAAGGCCGCCGTGCGTTCGGACCGGGCGGTGGCGAGCGCGACCTCCGCCGCTCGCACGGCCGCGAGCGCTTCCGCGTGTTTCCTCCGCTGCGCCTCGTCGGGCAGGCGCAGGGTCGGCGTCGGCACGGCGGGCGTGAAGAAAGAGTACAAGCCGGCCTCGTCGATGTCATCGAAGAAGGCGAAGAGCTGGTAGTAGTCCTTCTGGGAGATCGGGTCGTACTTGTGGTCGTGGCAGCGGGCGCACTCCAGCGTGAGGCCCAGAAAGGCGGTTCCGAACGTGGTCGTGCGGTCGTTCACATGGTTCACACGATATTCCTCCTCGACGGATCCACCTTCGCTCTCCTGCGGGTGCAGGCGGTTGAACGCTGTGGCGAGGATCTGCTCCTCGGTTGCACCGGGCAGCAGGTCGCCCGCCAGCTGCCACGTGACGAAACGGTCCCAAGGCAGATTGCGGTTGAACGCACCGATCACCCAGTCGCGCCATGCCCACACGTCGCGCTCGCGGTCGACCTGGAAGCCGTAGGTGTCGGCGTAGCGCGCGACGTCGAGCCAGTCGACCGCCATGCGCTCGCCGTAGCGGGGCGAGGCGAGCAGGGCGTCGACCGCGCGCTCGTAGGCGTCGGGTCGCGGGTCGGTGAGGAAGGCCGCCGCGGCGGCGGGGTCGGGCGGCAGGCCGGTGAGGTCGAACGCCAAGCGGCGCAGCAGTGTGGCGCGGTCGGCTTCCGGTTGCGGCGCCAGCTTCCGTCCCGCCAACGCACGGAAGACAAACGCGTCGATGGGATTACGCGCGGTTGTGGCGCCGTTGGCTGCCGGCACCGGCACCGGAGTGAGTCGCTCGAACGCCCAGTGCGCGCGGTATTCCGCGCCTTCCTCGATCCAGCGGCGGAGCGTGTCGACCTCGCCGGCCGAAAGACGCCCGAGCTTCGATTCCGGCGGCGGCATGACCTCGTCGGCATGCGGGCTGAGGATGCGCTGCAACAGCTCGCTTTCCGCGGCCTTGCCCGGCACGACCGCCGCGACGCCGTCACGCACGCGCAGCGCGCCCTCGCGGGTGTCGAGCCGCAGCTTGCCCTTGCGCGTGCCCTCGTCGGGCCCGTGGCAATGGAAACACTTGTCGGACAAGATCGGACGCACCTCGCGGTTGAAATCCACCGCGCCTCGGACGGTCGTGGCGATCCCGGCGGCGAGGAGCGCCAGCAGGGGCAGGGCGGGGAGACACGGGACCGGGGGCATGGACGCGGTCAACGTGGATCCACCCTGCCGTGAAATCAATCCCGCGCGGCCGGGTCGCCCGGCGGTCGATGCCTCACCTCGTCGGACGCCCGCATGAATTTCCGGAAACGAGATGGCCCACGGAGTTCACGGAAAACGCGGAATATTCAGACGCTTGCCGCCCCGGGGCTTGGGCGGCCGCGGCCGATGCCGCGGACCATCCCGCGTGCGCGACGGACGAAGGCGTTTCCGAACCACGTCGCGAGGGGCAACCACGGACGAACACGGATCAGCGGGGCTTGGTGTAGCCGCGGCCGCGCGCCGCGGACCATGCGGAGCTCATGACGGCCGAAGGCTGTTCTGAAGGCGGCGAATGTGGAGCGCAGATTGCGCCGATCTCGCGGATCACGGAGAAGGTTGCGCGCCAGAGATCTTGCCACGGCTGCCACGCATGGCTGGCGCGGAACCCACGGGGCAGGGCGAAACTCCCGAACCTTTCCGCGCCTTCCGTGACTTCCGTGGACCCAGCTCGCCGCCTTTCCGACCCGCATTTCGCCGATGCCTGGAGTGCCTGATTTTCAGATTAACCCCTTTCCTCGGTACCTGCGACACTCCGGAGTGAAACCGCCCGGTGGGTTTTGATTTAATGGCGGAGACGGCAGGCGAGCCGAGGGAGCGGGATGGGTGGCGAAGAAATGTGGGAAGCCGGAACGCGGGAACAGAGTCGGGGAGATCACGAGGCCGGGATTCCGGGCCTGCCGCTTCGAGTGCCGCGGTCTCCGTCGCGCGGCCCGCGCGCTCAGAACCGGCCGCGCACGCCGATCGTCCAGACGGCGCCGAAATTATTCCGGTAGACGATGGTGCCCGGGACATCGGCGTAGGCCTCGAGCGGCTGGTTGAGGATGTTGCGGCCGCTCAGCGTGAGCTCGTAGGTGCGGTTGAGCCGCCAGCCGCCGCTGAAGTCGAACATCAGGCGCTCGCGCTCCCACTGGCTGCGGACCGTGGTGATTGAGGTCGCGCGGGCGGCGGTCCAGGTGAAGCGCAGCTGGGAGTTGAAGCGGTGGTTGCTGAAGCGCAGGCCGCCGTTGGCGGATTTGGAAACGAGGTCGACGATCTGCACGTCGGGAATGGTGCGGGAGACGGAACCGAACACGCTGAAGCCGCGGAGAAAACCGGGGAGGAAGACGAGCTGCTGGCTGTACTCGACGTCGACGCCGCGGATCCGGCGGGTGCCATCGGCGTTGGCGTTCCGGAAGAAGGTGTAGCCGGTGTACTCGGGATCGTCGGCGTAGCCCGCCTCGGCGGCGCCGACCGGTGCGCTGAGCGTGCCCATATTGCGCACGTTGAGCTGGTAGGCGGAAACGGCGACCGTGCCGGCGGGCTCGAGGGCGTATTGCGCGCCGAGAAAGAACTTGTCGGACGTCTCCGGCTTCAGATCGGGATTGGGCAGCGTGACGCGCTGGGTGGTCTCGTTCACGGCGATCACGCCGGCGATCGCGTTGTAATTGGGGCGGCCGATGGACTGGCTGGCGGCGGCCTGCAGCGTGAAGTTGCGGGTCACAAGGTACTTCACGCCACCGCTGAGGAAATTGTTCGCGTAGCCGCCGTAGGTGGAGGGGCGTACCCCGTTGCGGTACTGGTGGATGACGTAGGGGATCGTGCCGGCGGTGTAACCGGCCGCGCGCACCGCGGCGGCGGGGAGAATGTCGAACGTGCGGCCGATCGTGCGCGTGCGCTCGTGCCGGAACCCGAGATTGAAGCGGAGGGCGTTCCAGCGCGCGTTGGCCTCGGCGTAGGCGGCGTCGACCTGCTCCTGCACGGAGCGCGGGTTGATGAAGGCGTTGGTGAAGTTGCCGACGGTGTCGGGCGTGAACTGTTCCGGGTTGGAGCGGAACAGCGCGTGCATGGCGTTGGTGTCGGGGAAGCGCAGGCCGAGGCTGGCGGCGTTGCCGCCCTGCTTCGGATCCCAGCGGTGGTTGGCCTCGCCGAGGTACACCGTCGACGGATCAAGCTGGGAGCCGCGCGGGCCGACAAACGTCCAGCGCCGGGTGCCGCCGTCGGTGTTGCCGAAGGTGGTGAGCCGGCTCTTCAGCCCGGCGTGCAGCTGCACGGGCAGGCCGGGGTTGACGGTGGTGCGGGCGTCGAGGTGCCCGGTGAAGACCTGGCTGCGGCCGTCGCGGGCGGTGCTGGCGATGTTGTTGGGGTTGGCGTCGTCGCGGCCGAAGCTGGCGGGGTCGTTCCAGGGGCGGCCCGCGAGCTGGCTCATGGTCCATGCGGTGTGGTTGGTGTCGCTCCGCTCGGCCATCCACCCAAGGCGGGTGAGGCGCATGCCGACATTCTGGAAGAAGCCGTCGCGCATGTCCTCGTAATGGGTGACGCTGCGGGAATAGCCGCCGCCGAGCGTGAGCCCGAGGTCGCCGCGCTGGTGCTCGAGCTTGGCGACGTAGTTGACGGTGTCGTTGAGCTTCTTGCGGTGGTTGGCGGAGGTCTCGAGGCGGGTGTTGGCGTTGGCCGCGGGTCGCGCGATCACGCGGGTGAGGGTGGAGGCCGGATCGATCTGCGCGATGTTGGCGGTGAAGATGAACTGCCGCGCGTAGAACTCGTCGCCGAGGTGGGAGCCGCTCGTGCGCAGGGAGAGGACCAGGCCGGGCCGCAGTTTCAGGTCGAGGTTCGCGCCGAACGACTGGCGGTCGATGATCTTCGGGGCGTCCTTGAACGTGATGCCCGTGATGACGGGGCCGCGCGCGGGGTTGGAGAAGTCGTACGCGTTGGTCACCTGCTGCTGCTCGCCGTAGATGGTGGAGCTGCCGAGGTTGAGCTGCACGCCGAGGCGTCCGTCGAGGAACACGTCGCCGTAGCTGAGGTTGCCGCCGGGGCGCACCACCCGCTGCCGGCGGTCGGTCGGGCTCGCGACTCGGCCGAGCGTGAGCTGGTAGGTGTTGGCCGACGTGGTGAACTGCACGGTGAGGTCGCGACCCTTGCGGTCGAAGGCGCTGCGACTGCGGAGGTTGATGGCGCCCGCCGGCGAGTCGGCGTCCATGCGTGCGGTCAGGGTCTTGTTCACCTCGATGGTCTCCACGCTGTTGATGGAAGCCTGCTCGAACTCGAACTGGCGGGAGTCGGCGCCGAACCCGGCCGAGGCCGCGCTGGCCATCCGCATGCCGTCGACGCTCACCCCGGCGTACTTCGGGTCGAGCCCGCCGATGCGCACCGAGCGGGCGTCGGACTGGCTGTAGTCGATCGCGACCCCGGGCACGTACTTGATGAACTCGCCGATGTTGCCGCCGGTGATGTCGCCGAAGTTGTCCGAGGCGATGACGTTCTTGAAGTTGAGTGCGGCGCGCTGCTCCATGATGGCCTTGGCGTTGCCCTCGCGTTCCGAGGAAACGACAAACTGGTCGAGGCGGACGACGGGGGCGGGCCCCGCCGGTTTGACGCCGGGGCGCACGCCGGCGACGGCCAGTTCAAAATCCCGCCGGGCCACGCCGCCGGATGGAATATCCACCGTGGCGGTCGCGGTGTCGTATCCCGTGTAGGTGACGGTGATGGTCGCGGGGCCCGCCGGCACGCCGGCGATCCGGTAGGTGCCGTCCTCGGCCGAGTACGCCGCGAGGTTGCCGCCGGCGACCTGCACCTCGGCGTTGCGGATGTATTCACCCGTGGCCGGACTAAGGATGCGTCCGGTGATCGAGCCGGGGGCCGCCAGGGCGAGCGCCGGGGAAAACGCGAGCGCGGCGGCGAGGAGTACGGTCCTGAGAGGAAAAGGTTTCATGGGACGGGGTGCCTGGGACCGGCGGCGCATCGAAGTTGCTGCGGGGCCCATTCCACCCGGTCAAGCACCCGGGTGGGTACGGACTTCGGCCTTGCCACCCTTTCGCTCGTCCACTCGGATTATCCCGTCACCTGCCAGCGGCGCTCCGGAGTGAAAGGTCTCCCGCGCCGGTTTCCCCCTGCCCCCAACCCCCTGCCTCACATCATGCACCTGTGCTCTGAAGTGCTCCCGAAACTCCGCCTACTATCGCTTCTGGTCGCCTTGACCCTGCCGCTCGCCCTCGGCGCCGCCGATTCCAGCGGCACCATCGCCGGTACGGTGAGCAATAACGCCACCGGCAACAATCTCGAGGGCGCCCGCGTCGAGATTCCGCGGCTCGGTCTCTCGGTCCTGACGAATAATTCAGGCCAGTATTTCTTCACCGGGGTGCCCGCGGGGGACCACGAGCTGGTCGCCACCTACATCGGCCTCGACCCCGCGCGCGTGAGCGTGTCCGTCTCCGCCGGCGCGAGGCTCGTGCGCAACTTCGACATGACGTCCGGCATCTACAAGCTCGAGGCCTTCAAGGTGACCGGCGAGCGCGAGGGCAATGCCGCCATGATCACGGAGAAGCGGAACGCCGACAATGTGAAGGACGTCATCGCCATGGATTCCTTCGGCTACCTGCCGAACATGAGCGCCGGCGAGGTGGTCATGCGTCTGCCCGGCGTCGCCGGCAGCCCCACGGTCGAGGGCCTGAACTACCAGTTCAATGTGCGCGGGATGCCACCCGGCCTGAACAACGTGACGGTGGATGGAATGACGATGAGCACCACCGGCGCCGGCAGCCGCGCCTTCGAGTTGCAGGGTGTCACGGGTGCGATGTTCGAGGGCTTGGAACTCGTGAAGGGTCACACGCCCGACAAGGGCGCCGACTCGCTGGGCGGCACCATCAATTTCAAGTCGCGCTCGACCTTCAGCATGAAGGAGGACCATCGCACGACCTATAATTTCAGCACGCGTTGGGCTCCGCCCTTCTTCGAGCAGACCCCCATTCGCTCGCAGCATCGCGCGCATCCGATCCTCAATCTCACCCACCAGCAGGTGTTCAGCGTGTTCGGCGACCAGCGCAATCTCGGCGTCTCGCTCAATCTCTTCTACAGCGAGAACGCCGTCGGCGGGTTCTACACCCTGTACGATTACGTCAACGTCCCGGAGGGGCCGGCCCCGATGCGGCAGTACGAGGTTTACGACAACACCAACAACCGGAAGCAGATGAGCGTGAACTTCAAGGCGGACTACCGCTGGTCGCAGGAGACGAAGTTTTCCCTCACCCTGCTGGAGAACGATAATTTCGAACGGCACCGCCGGCGTCCCCTGATGCGCGCCTTCGCCGGCGCCCAGGCGACCCAGCCGAGCGCCTCGACCGCTTATCTGCCGGGGACCTTCACGGATACCGTGACAGCGATTCGTCCGGTGCCCAACAACTCGATAATCGAGGTGATCAGCGATGGCCCGTTGAACTACAATCTGCGGATGCGCCGCATCGATTTCACGGGCGAGCACAACTACCGGAACTGGAACATCGAATACGGCGGGAGCGCCACCGAGTCGCACCTGAACAACGGGCAGGGTCGCGGCGGTGTCATGGCGATGCGGTTCTTCGACCCCGCGTTGCAGACTCCCGGTGCGCCGGTCGTGTTCGGCAACGCCGGCTGGGTCATCGATCGCACGGCCTCCAACACGTACCCGAGTTTCCGCCCCAACGGCGGGGCGGATTTCACCAATCCCAACAACTATCTCCCGCGCGCCACCGACGGCCTGACCCAGCAGCGCAACGAAAGCGACCAGTTCGGTTACCAGACCCGGTTCGACATTCGCTACAAGACCCCCTTGGCGGCGCCGACCTTCCTCAAGGTCGGAGGTGCCTGGCGCGAGACCACGCGTGACGAGTGGGGCAAGGACCGCCACCGCTGGCAGTTCGCCGGCTCGCTGCGCTACGACCCCAACCTTCGCCTCGCTCACGACCCGAGCTACCGCAGTCACATCGGGGTGAAGACGGGCCTCGGGATTCCCATGTGGCAGTCCTCGATGCACACCGTGGACGGCTGGCCCAAGGATCCGGCGCTTTGGGTCGAAGATAACTACTTCCGCGAACAATCCAAGTTCACCGCCACCAGCCAGGTCACCGAGGAGGTCACGGCCTATTACGCGATGGTGAACGGGCGGCTCGGTCGGGAGGGCTGGCTCGGTCGCACTGGCTATCTCGGTGGCGTGCGCTGGGAGGACACCCGGACGAAGGGCAATGGTTGGGTGCGCGCCCGCACCCTGAGCACGACCGCGCAGCAGCTCGCGGATCCGGTCGGCTCGGCCCAGCGCGATTACGCCAACACCCGCCGGATCATCGAGGGCGCCTACAGCGACCTCTACCCGAGCATCCATGCCTTTCACGATGTCACTCCGAACCTCAAGGCCCGCGTGAGCTGGTCCACGAGCTTCGGACGGCCCGACATCTCCAACATGCGACCGGGCGAAACCGTCGACGAGGTCAACCGCCGGCTCACGGTCAACAACCCCGGCCTGAAGCCCCAGACCTCGAAGAACTGGGACGCCACGCTCGAGTACTACTTCGAGCCCGTCGGAAGCCTCACGCTCGGCTGGTTCCACAAGTCCATCAAGGACTACATCGTCACCGGCCAAGATGTGGGCCTGATCCCGGGCGGACGGGACAACGGCTACGATGGTGAGTACGAAGGCTTCATGGAGCGCACCTCCCTGAACTCCGGCACGGCGATCGCCCAGGGCTGGGAGTTCGCCTACCAGCAGCAGCTGACGTTCCTGCCGGGTCTCCTCCGTGGCCTGGCTGCTTCCTTCAACTACTCGTGGATCGAGACGCACGGGTTGCGCGGCGGCACCCGCTACCTGACGCGTCGTGAAGTCGCCGGCTTCATCCCGCATTCCGCCAACGCGTCCCTGCGTTGGAGCCATCGCGGCTTCAGCGTGCGCGCCCTTTATAATTTCACCGGGGAGTACATCACCTCCTTGAGCGCCATCACGACTCCCGGGCTGAACCTGTACCGCTACTCGATGAAGACCCTGAACGTGGGCCTGAGCTACCAGTACAAGCCGACCCTCGGTTTCTCGGTCGATATCGCCAACCTGTTCAACGAACCTCAGGAGTTCTACATGGGTAACAAGAACCGTTTCCGCCAGGGCATCACCAACTTCGTCACGGTCGCCCTCGGCATGAACGGCCGCTTCTGAGCTCCCCGCCAAGGGCGATCACTTCGGGCCCGGCTTCACCGCCGGGCCTTCTTTTTGGCCGGGTGTTTCGCGCTCGCGATCGCGCGGGGGGTTTTTTGAGTGGGCCTCAGCGTGGATTTTTCGCGCCGCTCAACCCCATGAAATTGTACTCCCGCCGCCGGTCCCTTTTGCCGTCTTCCGCCTTGATGGCGCTCGTGTTTTCGCTGCTCGCTCCGGCCGCCGGCCGCGCCGCCGCGGCCGGGTCGGGCACCATCGCCGGCACCGTCAGCAACGCCGCCACCGGCAACCTGCTCGAGGGCGCCCGGGTCGCCGTGCCCGCCCTCGGCGTTGAGACGCTGACCGACAACACCGGCCTTTACGTGCTCTCCAATCTTCCGGCCGGCTCGCACGAGCTGGTCGTCACCTACATCGGCCTCGATCCGGTGCGGACCTCCGTCGCCGTCGCGGAGGGCCAGCGCGCGTCACGCAACTTCGACCTGACCACCGGCATCTACAAGATGCAGGAGTTCCGCGTCACGGGCGAGCGCGAGGGCGGCGCCGCCGCGATCACGGCGCAGCGCAACGCCGACAACGTGAAGAACATCGTGGCCATGGACTCTTACGGGAACCTCCCGAACATGAACGCCGCCGAGGTCGCCATCCGGCTGCCGGGTGTCGCGGGGAACTTCGGCGACGAGAATCTCGTCGACGGGTTCACGGTGCGCGGCATCGGCCCCGGGCTCAACACCATCACCCTCGACGGCTCGCCGCTCACCAGCCAGGGCGCGCTCTCCCGCAGCACCAACATCAACAATCTCACCGGCACGATGTTCGACCAGCTCGAGTTGGTGAAGGGCCACACGCCCGACAAGGGCGCGGACTCGCTCGGCGGCACCATCAACCTCCGCAGCCGTTCCCCGCTCTCGATGCGCGAGAAGCGCCGCGTCTCGTACAGCGCGGGTGTCCGCTGGGCGCCGCCGTTCCTGGAGCATATCCCGCTTCGCGAGGCCCACCGATCGCACCCGATGCTCAACGCCCAATGGCAGGAGGTTTTCGGCGTTCTCGGTGGCGACCGCAACCTCGGCGTCTCGATGAATCTTTTCTACAGCGAGAACGCGGTCGGCGGCTACCAGACCGTGCGCGACTTCGAGAACACCGTCAGCCGCCCCGCCTACGTTTGGGACTACCGCACCTGGGATAATTACAATAACCGCAAGCAGCTCAGCCTGAACCTCAAGACCGACTACCGTCTCTCCACCAACACCAAACTCTCGGTCAACACCGTCCTCAACAACGCCAACGAGACGTTCCGTCGCCAGTACCAGACCCGCGCCTACACCGGCACGCAGACCACGGTGCCCAACGCCACCACGACCGGGGTCGTCCCGGGCTACACCGACCTCATCACCACCGTGCGCCCCGTCGCCGCCGCCATCATCGAGCAGCAGACCACCGGTCCGGGCAATTTCTTCAACCGCATGCGGCGGCTCGATGTCGGCGTGGAGCAGACGTTTGGCCGCCTGCAGCTGGACTACCATGCGGTCTACACCCAGACCAACATCAATGGCGGTAGCGGCGGCCGCGGCGGCGTGCTCATCAACCGCCTGACCGGCGCGGGCTGGATCCTCGACCGCACCGAGTCCGATCTTTTCCCGCGCTTTCTGCGCAACGGCGGACCCGATTTCAGCGACCCTTCCAACTACCGGCCCACGCAGTACACCAACACCATCCTGCAGAACAACAATGTGCGCCGCGAGGTGCGCGGCAACGCCCGTTACGAGTTGCCCACGTCGTTCCCGTTTTCGCTGAAGACCGGCGCGAACTGGCGCTCGCAGTACGCCGACAACCAGAGCGTATCACGCCGCTGGAGCTACGCGGGGACCACCGCGCTGCCGTCCGATCCCTCCATCGTTTCCTTCGACCAAATCAAGACCGGGCGGCGCATGCCCTACTGGGAAAACGTGCAGTTCTTCGTCGACCGCCGGCCGGTCACCCCCGCCTCGTGGCGCGAGGACCTCTATTATTTCCACCAGAACAACTACACCGGCAACCGCGCCGTGAACGAATGGGTCACCGCCGGTTACGGCATGGCGCAGGCCCGTTTCGGCCGCACCTCCCTGCTCGGCGGCGTCCGCACCGAGCGCACCGAGACCGAAAGCTGGGGCTACGTCCGCGCCCGCTCCGGCAGCACCGCCGCCCAGCAGACGGCCGATCCCGAGGGCTCCGCCAACCGCGACTACGCCGGCACCCTCCGCAAGCTGCGCGGCGATTACACGAAGTCATTCCCGAGCGTGCACGTCGCGCACGACGTCACCGCCAACGTGAAGGCGCGCCTCAGCTGGTCCACGAGCTTCGGTCGTCCCGCGCTCAACAACGCCATGCCCAACGAGACCGTGAACGAAACGAACCAGACCCTCACGGTGAGCAACCCGTCCCTCCTCCCGCAGTCCGCCGTGAACTGGGACGCGTCCCTCGAGTATTACTTCGAGCCCGTCGGTAACCTGTCGGTCTCGTGGTTCCGCAAGAGCATCCGCGACTACATCATCACCGGCACCAATGTCGGCACGGTTCCTTCCGGCAACGAGAACGGCTTCAACGGCGAATACTCGGGCTTCAACTTGTTGTCCTCCTCCAACGCCGGCACCGCCACGGTCAACGGCTGGGAGTTCGCCTACCAGCAGCAGTTCACCTTCCTGCCCGGCCTGCTCAAGGGGCTCGGGGCTTCGCTCAATTACACCTTGCTCGAGGCGTCCGGGAACTTCGGTGGCGCAACCAACCGCGAAACCAACCAGGTGCCGGGCTTCATCCCGCGCACCGCCAACGCCAGCCTTTCGTGGCGCTACCGCAAGTTCAGCACCCGCGTGCTCTACAACCACGTGGGTTCCTACATCACCAGTTACAACGCCACGAGTCCGGGCTACAGCGCGTACCGCTTCGCCTACCGCACGGTGAACCTTGGCGTCACCTGGCAGCTGCGCCCCGCCGTCCAGCTCACCGCCGACGTCAGCAACCTCTTCAACGAGCCGCAACGCTCCTACCGCGGTTTCAGCGACCGCATGTCGGGCACGGTCATCAACGGGACCTCGCTCTCGTTCGGCGTGAACGGGCGGTTCTGAGAAAGCTCCCCTAGATCCCGTCGCCCGCGGTGAACGCCAGCTGCACGTCGAGCGGCCGGCGCCGGTTCTCTTCCGCGTAGGCCTCCATGTAGAGGCTCCAGGTCCTCGGGTCCGCGAACTCCGCCGTCGAGGTCGTTTCCGGTTTCACCCGCACGCTGACCGGCCGCACCACGTTGATCAGGTAGCCGAGATTGTCGGGGTTGTACTCGAAGGGCTGGGACTCGCCGCGGCGGGAGTGCGCGCGGGAGATGAGCTCGTAGTCGCCGGGCGCCGTGACGGTCCACAGGGCCTCCCACTGCCGCCAGCTGTACGGCTGGTCGATGCCCTTGAGGTGCGCCGCCTGCCACGTCCGCCCGCCGTCCGTGCTCACGTCCACCCGGCTCACGCCCGACTCGCCCGCCCACGCCACGCCCGCGATCCGCACCGTGCCCGCCCCCAAGTTCGCGCCCGCGGGCGGGGTGAGGACCTCGCTCTTCACCGAACCCGGCCCGAGCGGCTGGCGCCGGCCGTCGCGGATGATCGCGTACTTCTTCGTCTGGAAGTAACCTTGGTAGGGCTGGTCGGTGACCCGCATCGTGCGGAGCCACTTCACCGAGGCCACGCCGTACCAGCCGGGCACGAACAGGCGCAGCGGCGCGCCGTGGTTCGGTTCCAGCGGTTCGCCGTTCATCCGGAGCGCGACCAGGGTGTCGGGATGCAGGGCCTTCTCGATCGGCAGGCTGCGGGAAAAATTCATCTCGTGACCGTCCTCCTCGCCGCGGTCCGCGCCTTCGAAGATCACCTCGGTCGCGGCGGCCTTCACGCCCGCCGGTTCGAGCAGGTCGCGCAGCCGCACTCCCGTCCACTCCGCGTGACCGATCGCGCCCGCGCCCCACTGCACGCCCGCCGCCTTCTCCTTCAGGAAGGAGCGGCCGTTGCCGGCGCACTCCACCGTGGCGAACACGCTGTGCTGCGGCATCGCCTCCAGTTGCGCCAGGGGCCAGCGCGCGGGGCGTGTCACGAGGCCCTCCAGATCGAGTTCCCACGCCCGCGCGTCCCCCGCCGCCGGCGGCTCGAAATGGTTGCGGACGAAGAACAGCCGGTTCGGCGTGACCCAGCTCGGCACGTGTTCGAGGGGCGTCTCGCTGTTCTCCGGACCCGAGGTGACGATCCTGCGCGCGGCGTTCATGGCACGAGGTTGGTCGCCCGTCCCGGGACCGGCAAACGGTATTCCGTCTAAAAGTCGAAGCGTGGCGACCCTCGGGCTCGTAGAGGTGCAGGACGCGACTCCGAGCCTTTGAACGGGGGAATCGAGGAGGGGAGGGGAATCCACGGCCCTCGGTCGCCGCCGTTTTCGCCCTCATTCCCATTCGCCTTCCCTCGTCCCTCGCGGCGCGCCGAGCGCGTCACGAGGAAAGATTCGCCCCGCGTGCGGCCGCCTGTTTTCTCGGGCCCGAGATGAACACCCCCGAGCAGAATCTCGCGCGCCTGCAACTGGTGCTCCCGCCCGCCCCGCGTCCGGTCGCCGTGTACCGGCCGCTGGTCGTCGTGCAGGGGCTCGCCTACGTGTCCGGCCACGGGCCGGTTTGCACCGACGGCTCGCTCATCCGCGGCCGCGTCGGCGCCGATCTCGACCTCGCCGCGGGCCACGCCGCCGCGCGCCAGGTCGGTCTCGCCATCCTCGCCACCCTCCGCGACCAGCTGGGTTCGCTCGACCGCGTCCAGCGCGTCATCAAGCTCCTCGGCATGGTGAACTCCGCGCCCGATTTCCTCGAGCATCCGCGGGTGATCAACGGCTGCAGCGAGCTTTTCGCCGAGGTCTTCGGTCCGGAGCGGGGGATCGGCGCCCGCAGCGCGGTCGGCCTGGGGCCGCTGCCGGGCAACATCGCCGTCGAGATCGAGGCCATCTTCGAGCTCGCGCCATGACACCCGCCTGGATGCGGCTCGCCGACCCGTCGGCCGTCCCTTCCCCCGCGCTGCTCGTTTTTCCCGACCGCATCGAGGAGAACCTGCGCCGCATGATCGCCCTCGCGGGCGGCCCGGAGCGGCTGCGGCCGCACCTCAAGACCCACAAGCTGCCGCAGTTGATCGCCCTCCAGACGCGCTTCGGCATCACCCGTTGCAAGGCGGCCACCATCGCCGAGGCCGAGATGGCCGCCGGCGCCGGCGCCACCGACGTCACGCTCTCCACGCAACCCGTCGGGCCCAACGCCGCGCGGCTCGTGGCCCTCATCCGCGCCTTCCCTTCGGTGGCGTTCTCCACCATCGCGGACGATCCCGGCGCGGTCGACGTGCTCGCCCGCGTCGCCGCCGAAGCCGGGGTCGTGGTCGAGGTGCTGGTCGATCTCGACGTGGGCATGGCCCGCACCGGCATCGCGCCGGGGCCGGGAGCCGCGCAACTTTACCGCCGCATCGCCGCCGCGCCCTCGCTCCGGCCGGGCGGCCTGCACGCGTACGACGGACACCTGCGCCAGCCGGTGCTCGCCGATCGCAGCGCGGCCGCCGCCGACGGCATCGCGCGGGTCGACGCGCTTGCCGCCACGCTCCGCGCCGAGGGCCTGCCGGTGCCGCGCCTGGTGTGGGGAGGCACGCCGACGTTTCCGGTCCACGCCCGCCGCGCCGGGGTCGAATGCAGCCCGGGAACCTGCGTGTTGTGGGACGCCGGCTACGCGCGGAACATTCCCGACCTCGAGTTTCTCCATGCCGCCGTGCTCCTCACGCGCGTGATCAGCCGCCCCGGTCCCGGCCGGCTGTGCCTCGATCTCGGGCACAAGGCCGTGGCGAGCGAGATGCCGCACCCGCGCGTCGTTTTCCCCGCCTTGCCCGACGCCCGGGCGGTCACCCACAGCGAGGAGCACCTCGTCCTGGAGACCGCCGCGGCGGACGCGTTTCCCGTTGGCTCCGCGCTTTACGGCATCCCGTGGCATATCTGTCCAACCGTCGCCCTGCATGACCGCGTGCACGTCGTGCGGGAGGGTCGCCTGGCGGAGGCGTGGACGGTGACCGCGCGGGCGCGGCGGCTGGGAGTCTGATTCCCGTGGCGACGCCCCTCATCCCGGCTCTGGCGGCGATCGCGCTGCTCGTGGGACTGGTGACGTGGCTGCGGGTGAACGCCTTCGTCGCGCTCCTGGCGGCGGCCCTGCTCGCCGGGATCGGCTCGGGGCTGGCGCCGCTCGCGACGCTGAAGGCGTTTCAGGACGGCGTGGGCGCCACGCTGGGCGGCATCGCCGCCGTGATCGCGCTCGGCGCGATGATCGGTCGTTTGCTCGCGGAGTCGGGCGGCGCGCTGGTGCTCGCGGAACGCCTGGAGACGTGGTTCGGCTCCGGCCGCGCGCTGCTGTGTGTCGTGTTGCTCGGACTCGTGGTCGGGCTCGCGACGTGGTTCACCGTGGGATTGCTGCTGATGGTTCCGGTGGCGGCCTCCCTCGCGCGGCGAACCGGACGGCCGTTCCTCTCGCTGGCGCTGCCGCTCGTCGCGTTTCTTTCCGCGATGCACGGACTCACGCCGCCGCACCCGGGGCCCGTCGTCGCGATCGACGCCCTGGGGGCGAGTCCGGGCGCCGTGCTGGCCCTCGCGTTCGTCGTCGGGATTCCAGCTGCGCTTTTGGCCGGGCCCGTCTTCGGGCGCTGGGTGGCGCCGCGCATCAACGTCGCGCCGCCCGGACCCGTGGAAAACGCCGGTTCCTCCGTGGGACGCCCCGGCTTCGGGGCGACGGCCGCTGTCATCGTGCTTCCGGTCGGCCTCATGCTGGCCGCCTCGGCGGGGGAACTTCTGCTGCCTGCGGGTGGAGCGGCTCGCGGCGCGCTCGCTTTCGCCGGACACCCCGTGACCGCGTTGGTGGCGGCACTCTTGCTCGCGGCGGCGGTGTTCGGACGCGCGGCTCCGTTCTCACGGGCGCGCCTGCTGGAGTTTACCGAGCAGAGCGTGGCGGCGATCGGGATGACTCTCCTCGTGGTGGGCGCCGGCGGCGGATTCGCGCGGGTGCTGCGGGAGGCGGGCGTCGCGGAGGCGCTGGGCGGAATGGCGGGAGCCGCGAACCTGTCGCCCTTCATCTACGGCTGGTTGGTCGCGGCGTTCATCCGGGTGGCCACGGGTTCGGCGACCGTCGCCATCACGACGGCGGCCGGCCTCCGTGCGCCCATGCTTGCGGCCCATCCGGAGGTGAACCGTAACCTGCTCGTGCTTGCGCTCGGCTCCGGGTCGCTGGTGCTCTCGCACCTCAACGACGGCGGCTTCTGGATCGTCCGCGACTGCCTTGGCCTCTCGGTCGGCCAGACGCTCCGGACCTGGTTCGTGCTCGAGACCCTCCTCGGGGTTGCCGGCCTCGGTATCGTCCTGCTGCTCTCGTTGGCGCTCTGATCATGAAGGTTCCTCTCATTGTCGACGCGCACCTCGACCTGGCGATGAACGCCATCGAGTGGAACCGCGACCTCGCGCGCCCGCTCGCGGAGATCCGCGCGGCCGAGGCCCACCTGCGCGACAAACCGGACCGCGGCCGCGGCACCGTCTGCCTGCCCGAGATGCGGCGGGGCCGCGTGGGCCTTTGCGTGGCCACGCAGATCGCGCGGCTGGAACACGACGCCTACAGTCCGGTCTTCGGCTGGCGTTCGTCCGCGCAGGCGTGGGCGATGACGCAGGCGCAGCTGGCCTGGTACCGCGCGATGGAGGAGGCGGGGGAGATGACTTCGATCCGCGACCGCGCCGGGCTGGAGGCCCATGTCGCCCGCTGGGAGGCGGCTGATGACGCCAAGGCCGCCAAACTGCCGATTGGCTTCATCCGCAGCCTCGAGGGTGCGGACTCGATTATTACTCTGGCGCACCTGGAGCGCGCGTGGGCCGACGGGTTGAGGGCGATCGGTCCCGCGCATTACGGGCCGGGCGTGTACGCGCAGGGAACCAACACCACAGGACCATTCCCGGAGCGCGGACGCGAATTGCTGCGCGTCGCCGGGGAACTTGGGCTGATCCTCGACGTCACGCACCTGAGCGATGAGTGCCTGTGGCAGGCTTTGGAACTCTACCGCGGTCCGGTCTGGGCGAGCCACCACAACGCCCGCGCCCTCGTGCCGCACCAGCGTCAGCTGGCCGACGACATGTTCCGCGCGCTGGTCGCCCGCGACGCCGTGGTGTGCGTCTGCCTCGACGGCTGGATGATGACGCCCGGCTGGGAACGCGGGAAAACCACGCCCACCTCGGCCGGCCTCACGCTCGCGCGCCTCGCCGACCACATCGACCATTGGTGCCAACTGGAGGGCAACGCCCGGCACGTCGGGATCGGCAGCGACCTCGACGGCGCGTTCGGCACCGAGCAGACGCCTTCCGACCTCGCTTCGATCGCCGACCTGTCGCGCCTCCCCGCCATCCTGCGTGGCCGCGGCTACACCGACGCCGACATCGCCGGTCTCATGGGCGGCAATCTCCGGCGCTTCCTCGCCTCGGCCCTGCCGCGATGATGTTCCGGCTATTCAAACTGGCGTTTCACGCGACGGCTGGCCGGGTGGCGCTGGGGATGGTTTGGGTTCTCCTGCCGGCGGCGGTGACGGAGGCGCGGGAGGATCCCGCGACGCGCGGGCGGGAGCTCTACGAGCGCAATTGCCTGCAGTGCCACCAGGCCAACGGCTCCGGCGTGCGGGGAATTTTTCCGCCGCTGGCCGGCCGCGAGTGGTCGGCGCGGGACATCGAGCGTGCGATCCGCGTGGTGTGCGAGGGGGCGTCGGGCCCGGTGGTGGTCAACGGGGTCGCCTACGACGGGGTGATGCCGCCCGTCGTGCTCGGCGACGGGGCCGTGGCCGACGTGCTCACGCACGTGCTGAACAGCTGGGGCAACCCCGGCGGGCGGGTCTCGGCCCGGCAGGTGCGCGAGGTGCGGTCGACGACGAAGTACCCCACGGCGGAGCGTCAGGCGCTCGCGATGGAGTATCCGCCGCTGCCGGCCGCGCCGGCGGGCTTCACGCTGCGCGAGGTGGCGCGGCTGCCGCAGAAGGCGGTGCGGATGGCGAGCGACGGCACGGGAAGGGAGATCTTGCTGCTCTCGGAGAACGGCGACGTGCGCCGGCTTGACCTTTCGACGGGTGCGATCCGGCCGGTGTTTCTTGCGAAGGATTATCTCACGCGGCGCGAGGGCGATCTCGGCGGGCCGTTGTTCGTCCTGGCGATGACCTTCGACCGGCGCGGCCGGCTGCTGATCGCCGCGAACCAGCAGAACGCCGCGGTGAAACCCGCCGTGAACAACGTGACGATCTACCGCACGACCGGCCGCGATGCGGACGGTTCGCCGGCCGATCCGCGGCCGTGGTTTGAGGTGAGCTACCCGGGGCGGCCGTCCTACATCCACGCGGTCGAGCATATGGCCATCGGGCCCGATGGCATGCTGTACGTCGGTAACGGGGCCCGCACGGACGGTGGTTTCTCCGACCCGGAAGGGCCCTTCGCGGGAGGTGGCGAGACGCCGATCACGGCCTGTCTCTGGCGGCTCGATCCCGAGGCGGAGAAGCCGGAGATCGAGGTCTACGCCCGCGGGATCCGCAATGCCTACGGGTTCTGCTGGAACGACCGGGGTGAGATGATCCTCACCGAGAACGGACCCGACGCGGACGCGCCGGAGGAGCTCAACCTGATCAAGCGGGGCCGCCACTACGGGTTTCCGTACCAGTACTCCGATTGGGACCGGAAGGCCTACGAGCGCACGCCCGATCCGCCCGAGGGACTGAAGTTCACCAAACCGATCCCGAACCTCGGGCCGGACGGGGGCTTCAACGGATCACCGGTCGCGACCTTCGACCCGCATTCGTGCCCCGGAGGCATCGTGTTCCTCGGGGACGATTTCCCCGAGGGCTACCGCGGCACGTTCATCATCCCGCGTTTCGGCAACATGATCCGCACGCCGGGTGACACCGCCGGTTTCGACGTGCTGCGGGTCGCGCTCTCCCGCGACGGAACCGGCGATTACCAGGCGCGGGTGCACACGCTGCTGAAGCCGCTCGGCCGGCCGATCGATGTGCATCTCGCCGGCCGCGGTCGCCTGCTCATCCTCGAGTACTCGCGCGGAACGCGGAACGGCGCGTCCTATTCGCCGCCCGGCCGCGTGCTGGAGCTGGCCGTGGCTAATCCCTGATCGCGGCTCCAGGCTCAGCCGAGGTCGGCCAGCAGGGCCCGCAGTTCCCGCTCCGGATCCTCATGGTGCTGCGCCACAGCCAGGGCCAGCGCCTCGCGAAGGACCGGGCCGGCCTCCTCCCGCCGGCCGAGCCGCAGCAGTAATTTGCCGAGCAGGATGCGGGGCATCATCCAATCGACCTTAGCCGCCGCACAGAGGCGGTAGTGTTCGATCGCGTCCCCGGAGCGCTCCTCCGCCTCAAGGGCTTGCGCAAGGCTGAACCGGAAGAGCGGGTTGCCCGGTTGAGCCGCCACCAGGGTCTCGAATTGTTCGCGGCGCGAGGGCATTCAGCTCTCCGCAAAATGCGCGACGGCAGTCGCGTTGTCGGGGCCGCCGCGCCGCACCGCCAGCTGCACCAACGACTCGACGGCCTCCTGCGGGGAGGGCGCCGCGGCGAGCATCCCGCCGAGCTCGCGCTCGAGGACGAGACGCGTGACTCCGTCGGTGCAGAACAAGACGCGATCGCCCGCGGCCAACGGGAGCGTGATCACGTCGACCTCCGGGTCATCGGGCTGCCCGATGCAGCGGCTGAGGGCGTTCCGCTGCGACTCGCGATAGGTCAGGAACTGGCCTTGTGCGCGCCGGCGCCGCGCCTCGTTCTCAACCGAGTGGTCCTCCGTCAAACGGCGCAATTCACCGCCGCGCGAGAGATAGGCCCGGGAATCGCCCACGTGCCCGAGCTGCAGCACGTCGTTCCGCACGAGGCCGGCGGTGAGGGTCGTGCCGATCCCGGTCTCCGGGCTCAATTGCCGCCCGAGCTCACGCACCTCCCGGTTCACGGCCTGGAAGCAGGCGGGCAGATCGACCACCCCCGCGGCCGCGTCTGCCCGCAGGGCCGCGAGCAACCGCTCCACGGCCCGCTCCGCCGCCTCGGCGCCGGCGGGAAGCCCGCCCACGCCGTCGGCGACGCCGAAATAGCCGGCCGCCTCGTCGCGAAGGAACCGATCCTCGTTTTCCTGGCGGACCAGGCCGATGTCGGAGAGCGCGGCTGAGCGGAACTTGAGCATCGATCGGTTACGATGCTCCACCCCGCGGCCCGGCGAAAGGACGAAATGCCCTCTCTCGATTCTCGCGGCTGATGACGGTGAATTCGGGATTCGGGAGCGACTCCGCGAACAGGCGGCCGTAGGACTTCGCCAGCACCCGCGCATCAAGGATCGTGACCAGACCGCGGTCCGACGCGGTGCGGATCAGACGCCCCACGCCCTGCCGGAACTTGATCAACGCGTCGGGCAGCGTGAGCTCGTTGAACGGGTTTCCGCCCTCTCCGCGGATGCGGTCACAGCGCGCCTCGGTGATCGGGTGCGTCGGCGGGTCGAAGGGCAGGCGGGTGATGATCACCTGCGCAAGCGCCTCGCCCGGCACGTCGACCCCGGTCCAGAAGCTGTCGGTGCCGAAGAGCACGGCGTTACCGCGGGCGCGCATCTCGCGCGCGAGCTCGGTGCGCGAGAGCCCGTCGCCTTGCATGAGGAAGGGCCGCTGCGCGTCGAGGACCCGGGGTGCGAGCGTGGCCGCGATCGCGCGCATGTCGGAGTAGCTGGTGAAGAGGACGAGCGTGCCGCCTCCCACGCGGCCGACGCAGAACTCCACGTAGTCGGCGAGCACGTCCAGCGCGAGGCGCGCCTCCTGCGGGGAGGGCAGGGGGACGTCGGAGGCGACGTACACGCGCATGTTCCGCTCGAAATCGAAGGGTGAACGGACGATCTCGGCGCGCGCCTCCTCCGCGCCGACGCGGGCCGCGAAGGGGGTGATCTGCCCGCCCATCGCGAGGGTGGCGCTGGCGCAAACCACCGAGGTGCCGGCGCCGAAGAGGTGGCGCCGCAGCTCCGGCGCGATGTCGAGCGGCGCGCCGCGCAGGGTGACGATCGTCTGCTTCCGGCCGGTGCGCTCGGCCCAGTAGACGTGCCCCGTGTCGCCGAGCGTGAGCCACTCGGTGACCCCCGCCTGGATGCCCTTCACGCGCTGGCGTTGCTCGAGGAGTTCGTCGCGGTCGCGACCGTCCTCGAGCTTGTCGGCCGTCTTGCCGAGGAAACGTTCTAGCGCCCCCAGTGGTCCCTCCAGCAGCGGTTCCGCGACGCCCGCCTCGCGCACGCGGGCGATCGAACGTTGCGCGAGGAGCGCGTCGGCGACGGTCGCGAAAAAGTGTCCCGCCGCGGAGAGGGCTTGGTCGGCGAGCCGCTGGCCTTCCGGGCCGCCCAGCCGGCGCAGCAGGCCGCGTCCGGTCCGGGGATTGTAAATATGGCGGAGCGCGCGCTCGACGCCGTAGCTCGAGAGCGAGAGCCCGAAGTGATCCGTCGCGACCTCCGGCACCGTGTGGGCCTCGTCGAGCACGACGAACTCGTCCGCGAAGAGCACGCCGCGCGCGTCCGCCTTCGTGTCCTCGGCGCGGGCGCCGCCGGCGTTGATCAGGGCGAAGAGCAGCGCATGGTTGACGATGATGACATGCGCCGAGCGGAGGCGGGCCTTGGCGCGCTGGAAGAAGCACCGCTCGCAGTCGCAGTGTTTGCGGGAGCACGAGGACGAGTCGGCGCTGACGAGGTCCCAGACCTCCGGGTTGGGCGCGGGCTTGAGCTCGTGGCGGATACCGGTCGCGGAATTTTCCGCCCACGCGGCGATGCGGCGCAGCTCATCGTGTTCGGCGTCGGCAAGCAGGGTCCCGCGGTCGGAAAGGGCATGGCCGAGGCGGGTGGTGCAGAGGTAGTTGCCCTTGCCCACGAGCACGGCGGAGCGGAAGCCCGCGTAGGCGGAGAGTTCCGGCACACCGGAGAAAAGCCGCCGGCATTTGGGGAGGTCGCTGCCCTCGAGCTGCTCCTGGAGCGAGATGGTGTGCGTCGAGACGATGAGCTGCCGCGTCTGGTCGACGGCGTGGATGATGCCGGGGATCAGGTAGGCGAGGGATTTGCCCACGCCGGTACCGGCCTCGAACAGCAGCGGCGCGTCATCCTTGAGCGCCGCGGCGACCGCCCGCGCCATCGCCGCCTGCTCGGGCCGGTGGTCGAGCTGCAGGCCCGCGGCGAGCCACCCGCCCTCCGCGAAGATCCGCCCGGCCAGTTCCGGCGCACGGCAGGGCGGCGGCGGGGCGGATTCGTGGTCGTCGCGGATTCCAATCATGCAAGGGCGGCCCACGAAGAGCGCGGCCCCGCGGGCGAGCAATTGAAATTGCCGGAGATTGGCGCGCGCGCAGATTCGCGGGCATGAACCACGGGGAGAACGCGGGGCACGACTGGGTCGCGGACCTGGCGGAGTTCCTGCGCGCCGAGCCCGGCGTTACCGCCGTGCGGGTCGATCCTGCCGCGCACCGGTGGTCGGTCGCCACGCTCGGCGCCGTGCCGGTGCCCGGCCTCGAGGAGAAACTCGCCGCCACGCTCGCGGCCGTGGCGGCGGGGGAATCCCCGCGGATGTCCGCGGCGGCGCCGGCCGGGGTCTCCCTGCGGCGGGATGGCGGCGCCATGATCGTCGGCCGCGACACCTGCGTGACCGCGGAGAAACTCTGGCTGTGGCGAGAGATGGAGTGGCCCGAGATCAAGGCCGAGCCCGCGCCGGAGGAACAGGAGTGGCGCACGCTCGCGTGGCTGGCGGCGATTTGCGGCGGCGCCGGAGTGGCGGGCCTCGTCGCTTCCCACGCATGGCCGCAGCACCCGTGGGTGGCGAAGGCGTTGTTCCTTGCCGGAATCCTGGCGGGCGGTCGGGACGCCGCGGTCGACGCGTGGGAGAACCTGCGCAAGCGCGAGATCGACATCCATTTCCTGATGCTCGCCGTCGCCCTCGGCGCGATGTTCATCGACGCCTGGGGCGAGGCGGTCCTGCTGCTGTTCCTGTTCTCCGCCTCCGGCGCGATGGAGGAGTACGCGCTCGACCGCACGCAACGCGAAGTCGGGGCGCTTTTGAAAACGTCGCCCAAGCGCGCGACGCGCCTGCGCGCCGACGACTCCGAGGAGGAGGTCCCGTTGGAGGCGTTGGCGGTCGGCGACCGGCTGCGGGTGAAACCGGGCGAGGCCTTCGCTGCCGACGGCCAGGTGCTGGCGGGTCGCAGCGCGAGCGACGAATCCGCGCTCACCGGCGAGGCGATCCCGGTGGAGAAGGGGAGGGGTGACGCCGTCTTCAGCGGCACGCTCAACCTTTGGGGCGCGGTCGACTTCGAGGTGCGGCGGTTGCCGTCCGAGAGCACGCTGCAGCGGATCATCCGCCTGATCCAGACGGCGCAGAAGCTGAAGGCGCCGAGCGAGCGTTTCACCGACCGTTTCGGCACGGGCTACACCTACGCGGTCATCGGCGGCTCCGCGCTGATGTTCCTGGTCTGGTGGCTGGGCTTCGGTCTGCCGGCGTTCACCAACACGCCGGACGAACGCTCCGCCTTCTACCGCGCGATGACGCTGATGGTCGTGGCCAGCCCGTGCGCGCTGGTGCTCTCCATCCCGTCGGCGATCCTCGCCGCCATCGCCTGGGGTGCGCGCCACGGGGTGCTGTTCCGCGGGGGTGGCGCGATCGAGAACCTCGCGCGGGTCGACGCCGTCGCCCTCGACAAGACCGGCACGCTC
>SXGQ01310385.1_pt1 | contig 28670 bp, 28 predicted proteins | sample 3178371 | NCBI WGS metagenome assembly SXGQ01 (sample SAMN11356859, study PRJNA531348) | freshwater metagenome | isolation source: freshwater sample F1-20 | place: China: Fuxian Lake, Yuxi | collected 2017-12-25 | reverse complement strand
GCTTATCTTTACAGGTCACCTTGAAAATACAAAACTCACAAAACTCATGGGATCAGCACTTGCACTTACTTTTATCCCCTATTTTGAGGGATTTGGCATACCGATGGTAGAGGCGATGAATTGTGGAACACCCATTATAGCAGCAAACTCCTCGTGCTTGCCAGAAATAGCGCAAGATGCTGCGCTCTATTGTGATCCATTTAACATAAATGAAATTGCTGAAAAAATGGAGTCAGTTATAAGTAACTCTGAACTCAAAGATAAATTGGCAAAAAAAAGCTTAGAGCGCTCAAAGTTTTTTAATTGGGACAGCGCTGCAAGCCAAGTTTGGCAAGAAATTGAAATTTTAATAAATCAAGAAATAGAAAAAGAACATTGACTTCGTAGTTCAACGGATAGAATAGAAGTTTCCTAAACTTTTGATCCAGGTTCGATTCCTGGCGAGGTCACAATCTTTCATAAAACAAAAAAAAATCTTAAATTTATCTTTTAATTCAAATTTCTGAAATAATTAAGTTGTGACTTACAATGGCGAAGCCGTAACAAAAATCACAGTTTCATATGAAATTAATAAAAATTGCGCTTATTACTGGAATAAATGGTCAAGATGGCTCATATTTAGCAGAATTCCTATTAAATAAAGGTTACAAGGTTCATGGAATTATTCGTCGTGCATCCTATTTTAATACAGGACGTATTGAGCATTTGTACTTTGATGAATGGATAAAGGATGTGCGCGAAAAAAGAAGCATAGAGTTGCATTATGGAGACATGACTGATTCTAGTTCTTTAATTCGCATCATTCAACAAGTGAAGCCACATGAAATTTATAATCTCGCTGCACAAAGTCATGTGAAGGTTTCTTTCGAAATCCCAGAATATACTGCTGAATCAGATGCAATTGGGACACTTCGCATTTTAGAGGCCATACGTATTTTGGGAATGGAGAAAACATGCCGAATTTATCAAGCCTCCACTTCGGAATTGTATGGTAAAGTGCAGGAAGTTCCCCAATCTGAAACCACACCGTTTTATCCCCGCTCTCCTTACGGTGTAGCAAAGCAATATGGATTTTGGATAACAAAAAATTATAGGGAGTCCTACGGTATGTTTGCGGTGAATGGAATTCTCTTTAACCACGAAAGTGAAAGACGTGGCGAAACGTTCGTTTCGCGAAAAATTACACTTGCTGCAAGCCGCATTAAACACGGGCTTCAACGAAAACTTTATATTGGTAACTTGGACGCTCAACGCGACTGGGGTTACGCAAAAGATTATGTGCAATGCATGTGGTTAATGTTACAACACGATACACCTGAAGATTTTGTTATTGCAACGGGTAAGATGCACTCTGTTCGCTACTTCATAGAACTTGCATTTGCTGAAGCAAAAATACCATTACGTTGGGAAGGTACAGGCATCAATGAAAAAGCGATACATGCTAAAACAGGTGATGTTATTATAGAAATCGATTCAAAATATTTCCGTCCAGCAGAGGTGGATCAATTGTTAGGAAATCCTACAAAGGCTAAAACACTTTTGGGTTGGAATCCAGAGCAAACATCGTTCGAGGATCTTGTTCAAATTATGATGAAGCATGATTTAAAGTATGTTCTTGAAAAAAGAAGATAAAATATTTATTTCCGGACACAAAGGCATGGTAGGTTCTGCTATCTGGCGAAATCTCTCCAATAAAGGTTACACTAATCTTATTGGTCGAAGTTCCTCCGAATTAGACTTGCGCAATCAAAAAGCAGTTGAAGTTTTTTTTGAATTGGAGCGACCGGATGCGGTGTTAGATGCGGCAGCAAAAGTAGGTGGAATACTTGCAAATAACAGTTATCCTTATGCTTTTCTAATGGAGAACATGCAGATACAAAATAATCTAATTGACGCAGCTCATCGCTTTAAGGTAAAGAAATTTATTTTTCTTGGAAGCTCATGTATTTATCCAAAGTTTGCACCTCAGCCTTTAAAAGAGGAATATTTACTAACTGGATCTTTGGAACCTACAAATGAATGGTATGCTGTTGCAAAGATTTCAGGGTTGAAAGCTTGTGAAGCCATTCGCAAAGAATTTCGCAAAGAATTTGTTTCTTTGATGCCCACAAACTTATATGGCCCAAATGATAACTTTGACTTACAAAGTTCTCATGTTTTGCCTGCACTAATTAGAAAATTTCATGAAGCTAAACTTGCTGGTCATTTACCCGTTAAAATTTGGGGAAGCGGTAGGCCCATGCGCGAATTTCTCCATGTTGACGATTTGGCTGAAGCAGTTGCATTTTCGCTTGAAAACACCTTGCCAGAGCATCTTTACAACGTGGGCACTGGAATGGATATCACTATTGAAAACCTTGCCTTACTTGTCCAACAAGTGGTAGGTCACACAGGTGAAATTACTTACGACAAGTCTAAGCCCGACGGAACTCCACGCAAGCTTCTTGATGTCAGTAAAATTAATAAATTAGGCTGGTGTGCAAAAATAGAATTACAAATTGGCATTTTAAAAACATACAATTGGTTCCTAGAAAATGAATTCTAAAATTTTAAATTCTTTTTGGGCCATTTTGCGATTGAGCTTTTCAACACGATTTTTGAGGTTGATTCACTTTATTTTCTTCTTTGTTTCGCTATTTATCCTTATTGAATGGCAAGATGAAGTTAATCTCAACCGCAACATCAATTCTATTTCTCAACTCAGATCAGCAAACAAATCCGATACAGCAATTGTGGTAGAGTCCATGAATAGCATCCGTAAAATGATGAAAAGTCGCAGTGAGTTTTTTCAAGAAAATCAAATCTTGAGTTTAAAGCAAGTCATCTTTCAAAGTACAGACATGCACCTCATGTATGGGTCTGATGCTTGTGGAGGGTACTCCAAAGCACTTGCCAGAAATTTACAAACAATGGGCTACAATGTTCGCATTGGTCAATTAAAATTGATTAATGGTAGATGGGGCGGTCATATTATTATTGAGTATTATTCTACTTTGCTTAAAAAGTGGGTTATGATAGACCCAATTTTTGCTTGGATACCCCGAAACAAAAGTGGCGAAATGACTGATGTTGATTACGTTATTAAGCATTGGTCTGAGTTAAAAAATCAAATGCCATCAGAAATTAGAGATAAATTTCGTTTTGATGATATTCGCTATACTAATTGGGGTAAGTGGAATGGTATTTTAAAACCATACTATAAGTTAATGAAGTTAATTAAGGGAGAGACCTATGCAGATAAAATTTGTTTTAGAAAATATGCTTTAAACACTTACTTCATTTATTTTTGGTCAATATTTGGAATCTATTTTATTTTAATTTTAGTTTATCTTTTAAATCTTAAAAGAAAAAAAACAAAAGCTAAATAAAACATGCAACAAGGAGAATCAATCAAAGAATGGGATCTAGTTATCGAACCCCAATCCTCCCTCTTCGAACTACACCTCAAAGACGTTTGGCGCTATCGCGACCTATTGTGGCTCCTCGTAAAGCGTGATTTCGTTTCGTTTTACAAGCAGACCATTCTTGGACCACTTTGGTTCTTTATTCAGCCTTTGTTTACGACGATCATCTTTACGTTTATCTTCGGGAACTTGGCAGGACTAAGTACAGACGGACTTCCGCAGCCTTTGTTTTACATGGCTGGAATCACCGCTTGGAATTACTTCGCGGATTGTTTGACAAAAACATCGACCGTGTTCAGGGACAACGCTAACATCTTTGGGAAAGTATATTTCCCACGATTGATTATGCCATTGAGCATTGTGGTGAGTAATCTTGTGCGTTTCGGTGTGCAAATGATATTGTTCTTTATGATGCTTGGCTATTATGCATTTACTGAAGCAGCTTTTGCTCCCAATTCCTATATCTTGCTTTTCCCGTTACTCGTGCTCATGATGGCACTCCTTGGACTCGGACTCGGACTCATAATCACCGCATTGACCACCAAGTACCGCGACTTAGCCTTTTTAATCTCTTTCGGTGTGCAACTCATGATGTATGCGACAACAGTGATCTATCCACTCAACGCTGTACCCGCTAAATACAAATGGCTCATCGAACTTAATCCCATGACTGGCATTATTGAGGCTTTCCGTTTTGGCTTCCTAGGCCAAGGCGAACTAACTGTTATCTCTTTTGGCTATTCAGTAGCGTTTACTCTTGTAGCGCTCGTGCTCGGCGTCATCATTTTTAACAAGACTGAGAAAACATTCGTAGATACTGTATAGTAATGAGGTAATGTGCCTATGTGCTAATGTTTTGTTAGCTATGTAAAGAGATTAAATGTTAGCAGAAGAAATAGAATAGAAAACCACAACTTAATAACAATACCTGATTGTAAATCTTTTGAAAGCGTAGCTCAGAGTCCACAGCGACAAATTAACACTTGAATAAAACAGCATTAATAACTGGAATTTGTGGACAAGATGGGCCTTATTTGGCACAGTTCATACTTGAGAAAGGCTACCATGTAATTGGTACAACGAGATTATTGTCTGCAAAGAATGATTTTGGATTAAAGTATTTGGGTATTGATACGGATGTTGAAATAATTGAATTAAATGATTTTTCCTTATCAAATCTAAAAAAGATTTTAACGCAGCATCAACCTAATGAGATTTATAATTTAGCTGCACAAAGTTCTGTTGGTGAATCATTTTTAAAGCCATTGGAAACCATTCAAGAAAACGTGATGAGCTTATTATCTTGGCTAGAGGCGATAAAATTAGTGGATCAAAACATTGCGTTTTACCAAGCTTCTAGCAGCGAGATGTATGGTAATGTTCGACTAGAAAACTTACCCATTCAAGAAGGATTGATATTTAATCCTGCTAGTCCTTATGGGATTTCGAAAGCAACTGCTCATTGGTTGACAGTCAATTACCGAGAAGCACATGGACTAAAAACCGGTTGCGGGATACTCTTTAATCACGAATCTGCTCTACGTGGTTCAAATTATGTGATTAAAAAAGTGATTCACCAAGCAATATTGATTGAACAAGGAAAGCAAAAAACACCTATTCGTGTTGGTAATTTAGCGATTAAACGCGATTGGGGCTATGCACCGAAGTACGTACAAGCCATGTGGAAAATTCTTCAACAAGATAAACTAGATGACTACCATATTTGCAGTGGAAATTTAACTTCGCTGAACGAATTTGTTGGACAAATCTTTGATCAGTTGAACATTGATAGTGAACTATACTTAGAAGTTGATAAAGCTTTGTATAGACCTGTTGATCTTGAGGCCATTTATGGTGATAACAGAAAGGCAAAGCAAGAATTAGATTGGAAGTACAACATGTCAACTACTGAATTAATTGAACAACTCATCAAGGATGAGTATCAATACATGGAATGGAAAGCAAGAAATTAAAATTCGTTTTTTTCAGTAGAAAACCCAGAGCACTTGGCAATTTCAGTGTGGAATCCTATTTCAGTATGGTTGCACAGGAATTATCCAATGAATTTGATGTATCCATTGTGGAGATGCCATTTGAGAGTAAAGGTTTCTTCCCTCGTTTATTCAATGCCATCTATTGTATATTTAAGCAGGCTGATATTAATCACATTACTGGCGACATCCATTATGTGGCATCTTTCTTAACGAAGCGAAAAACGGTTCTTACGGTATTGGACTGTGGGATGCTGCAACAGAGCTCGGGTGTTAAAAAGGCTATTCTAAAACTATTTTGGTTCACGATACCGGTTAAAAAAGTCAGACAAATTACCGCTATATCAACAGCGACTAAAAACGAATTACTCCGACACGTAAGTTGCAAGAGTAATAAAATCGCCATAGTATATGTATGTGTGAATAAGCAATTTCAAGCAGCTGAAAAAACACTTGACACTAAAAAAGAGTACACGGAGCTTCTGCAGATTGGTACAGCCTCCAATAAAAACATTGAGCGCCTAATTTTGGCGATAAAAGATTTAAATGTGCGTTTAACTATCATTGGAAAGGTTTCTGATAATATTAAAACAACACTAAACAAAGCAGAAATTCAGCACATCATTAAGGATTGGAAATTAAGCGATGCAGAAATACTCGAGGAATACCGAAAAACAGATGTCTTGACCTTTGTGTCAACCATTGAAGGTTTCGGAATGCCCATTGTAGAGGCTAATAAAGTTGGTCGTGTGGTGGTGACTTCAAACGTGTCTTCTATGCCCGAAATTGCGGGAGATGCTGCCATCTTTGTAGATCCTTTCAACGTGTCAAGCATTCGAAAAGGCATCATCGAAGCCATCGAAAATCAAGAAAAGGTAGCTGCACTCATTCAAAATGGATATCAAAATGCCAATCGTTTTGAGGTCAAACAAATTGCTGAAAATTACGCAGCCATTTATCGCAAAATGGCCCCAATAAGAACTATTTAAATAACTAGGGACCACATTCCTGTGCAACCGAAAAATAGAATACACGACATTGAATAAAGCGTTTTTGAAACTGCATGAAAACGAGCGAATAACAAGCTCAGCAGCATGCTCAAGCGCCGGCATCTCGTTTTCAAAAGTTGATAAAACCCCTCGCCTCGAAGCAGAATTAAGCAATCAGCGTTAAAATCTGCGAAGGGAGATTTATTCGGAGTCTTGATTTTTTTTTACTTTTTTATCAAGAAAAAAGTAAAGAGAAAAAAGAGTAATCCTGAGCGAAGCGAAGGATTACGATAAAAAAACAGAATGCTTTGAGCAAAGCGAAAAGCAAAAAATAAAACAATGAGCAACACTGCAATTAAGGTTGAAAACCTCTCCAAAATCTACCGCCTCGGCGAAATAGGCACTGGAACCATTTCCCGTGACATGGAGCGTTGGTTTAAAACCCGCATACTAAAACAAGAAGACCCTTTTCTAAAAATTGGTGAAACCAACGACCGCGCTAACAAAGGTGCATCGGATATTGTCTATTCCTTACAGGATATCAACTTTGAGATTAACCAAGGCGATGCAGTTGGCATCATTGGCCGCAATGGTGCAGGCAAAAGCACCTTATTAAAAATCCTCTCCAGGGTAACCACCCCCACCACTGGCCGCATCAACATCAAAGGCCGCGTGGCTTCTTTGTTAGAAGTGGGAACTGGTTTTCACCCAGAACTTACCGGCCGTGAAAACATCTACCTTAACGGTGCCATTCTCGGCATGCGCAAGCGTGAAATTGACCGCAAACTAGATGAAATCATCGACTTCTCTGGTGTAGAGCGTTACATTGATACACCCGTCAAGCGCTACTCATCAGGTATGTACGTGCGCCTCGCATTCGCCGTAGCCGCACACCTAGAATCTGAAATTCTCATCGTAGACGAAGTACTTGCCGTTGGTGATGCGGAGTTTCAAAAGAAGTGCCTAGGTAAAATGGGCGAGGTGAGTAAAGGTGAGGGGAGAACGGTTTTATTTGTTAGTCATAATTTAACTGCAGTGAAGGATTTATGTGATTTTTCTATTTTACTTGAGAATGGTTGTGTTTCACACCAAGGTCATACTCCAGAAATAATTGAAAAATACTTGAATAAGAGTTCACAACATAAAAGAGAAAGAATTTGGAATAAAGACGAAAGGTTGGGAGATGAAACGGTTAAATTGAATTCAATTAAAATATTGGATGTAAACGGGTCGGCAAGTAATCTTATTACGACTTCTTGTGAATTACGTGTAGAAATAAATTTTGAGGTTCTAATAGAAACTAAAGATTTAAGGGTAGTAGCAAACATTATTTCTTTTGACGGTATAGAAGTATTTTCGACAAGCGATTTTAACTACCAAGAATCAAATCGTATAAGGAAATGTGGAAAGTATCAATCTTCTTTTATTATTCCAGGTAGTTTTTTGAATGCTTCAACATATTTTTTATTTGTTGAAATTGAAATTCCTTTAATAAAGTCCATAGTTGCGGGTCAAGCCGTTTCTTTTTCAATTGAAGAGTTAATTATTAATGAATTAGGTCTTACAATTTCAAGAATTCCTCCTGGAGTAATTCATCCTATATTCCAATGGAGTATTGAAAAAATTAGTTAAAATGAAAATTGTAACGAGAGGATTTAGATGGATAAATCGAAAAATTGGTTATTCATTTTACAAATTATTCATTGCCATTCCATACTTTAAATTTATAAAAGAAACACAAAATACTCAAGTCCCAATTACTATTCGTCACTGGTGGAAACAAAAAATTATGGCTCAGCACAAAGGTGTTTACTGGCCTGTCCATGAAAGTAGTAAGATAAACCAATATCAACAAATAGTAATTGGTATAGAAACTAGTCCTGGTTATGAACCTGGATGTTATATTCAGGGAATAGGAAAAGTATATATAGGAGATTACACACAAATTGCTCAAAATGTAGGTATCATTTCATCCAATCACGATGTTTACAATAATAATAATCATATTTTAGATGAAGTGGTAATAGGTAGCTATTGTTGGATAGGAATGAATAGTGTTATTCTACCGGGCGTTCATTTGGGTGATTTTCACAATCGTTGGTGCAGGATCTGTTGTAACAAAGTCATTCTCTCAAGGCTATTGTGTGATTGCTGGAAATCCAGCAAAAATAATTAGAAATTTGGATGAGAATCAGTGTGTACGTTACAAATCTGAACATGAATACATTGGATTTATACCAAGTAAGAATTTTGATACATTTAGAAAGAATAAACTATGGGTTTAATTTTAGATGGATTAATAACTGAATGCAATAAGTGTCTTTTAACCAAAAAAGATGATGCAAACATTACATTTGACTTTAATGGTATATGTTCTCATTGTCTTTCGTACGAAAAACAAAAAAATGAGTATGTCAGAGAGGGGAATGTTGGAAAGCAACTATTTGAATCAACCATTCTCAAAATCAAAGACTATGGTAAAGATAAAAAATATGATTGTTTAATTGGACTAAGCGGAGGTGTTGATAGTTCGTATGTCGCATTACTAGCTCATAAGTCAGGATTGAACGCTCTTTGTGTTCACTTTGATAATGGTTGGAATAGCGAGTTGGCGGTGATGAATATTCATAACATTGTCAACAAATTAGGATTTGATTTGGTTACTTATGTTATTGATTGGGAAGAATTCAAAGATTTACAGTTGGCGTACTTACGAGCATCTGTTGTGGATATTGAGGTGTTAACTGATCATGCAATCTATGGCGCAATATTTAAAATTGCTAAAGATTATAATATAAAATATGTACTAGGCGGACATAATGTTGTAACAGAAGGAATATTACCCTATCATTGGACTTATAATAAAAAAGATTATATCAACATAAAGGATATCCATAAGAAATTTGGAGAATCTTCCATAAAAACATATCCTTTTCTTGATAGCAAAATGAAAAGATTTATCAAAAAATCACATGTAGAATTTATTAATTACCTTAATTGGGTTCCATTTATTAAAGACGAAATCAAGACAATTTTAAAGGTTGAGTTAGATTGGCGTGATTATGGCGGAAAACATAACGAAAGTATTTGGACAAGATTTTATCAAGGATATATATTACCTAATAAGTTTGGTATTGACAAACGCAAGGCTCATTTATCTTCATTAATTTGTTCTGGTCAAATTTCAAGAAATGATGCAATAAAAGAGTTGCAAAATCCACCATATGAAAAAGTAATATTTAGAAGTGATTATCAATTTGTTTTGAAGAAATTGGGATTAAATGAGCAAGAGTTTGAACAAATAATGGCGCTTCCAGTGAGAAGTCATTATGAATTTGAAATTGAAGGTTCACTTTTTAATTATTATCCTTTCTTGAAGCCTCTTAAACCAGCTTGGGAATACTTGAAGAGATTTATAAAAGTAAAAGGCAAATGAACTTGAAAGTTTCAATTATTACTCCGTCATTTAATCGTGCAAATATCATTCAAGAAACGGCAGAAAGTATATTTCGTCAAACTTATTCAAATTGGGAATGGGTTATTGTTGATGATGGCAGTACTGATGACAGTTGGGAAATAATTAATAAATATGCAGCAGAGGATTCAAGGGTGAAAGTTTTCAAAAGAGATAGAGAACCAAAGGGGGCATGTACTTGTAGAAATATTGCGGTTTCTAAGTGTAGTGGTGAATTTTTAATCTTCCTAGATACGGATGATTTACTTGCATCATTTTGCATAGAACAAAGATTAGAGGCCTTTAAAAGTAATCCAACAATGGATTTTACAATATTTCCAATGCTGATGTTTATACATAAACCAGATGATTTAAAACTTCTATGGAATGTTGATTCAAAAGTAAACGATGTTGAAAGAATCTTAATTGGTGACCCTATTTGTCAGGGTACAGGCACCTTATGGAAAAAGGAGAGTTTTGTAAAAGTTGGTATGTGGAGTGAACAATTATTGTTATGGCAGGATATTGAATTACATTTAAGGGCACTTTTACAAGATTTAAAGTATGCAAAGCGATTTGATCTTGAACCCGATATCTTTATCAGAATTTCTGATGTTAGTCTCTCCAGAACAGGTTACCACTCTTTACCAAAATTCTTAAGTCGCTTAAACGTATTAAAGCAAACAACAGAAACCATTCTGAAAAAAAACAAGTTGAATCAATATAAAGTCGGTCTGAGGCATATGTTCACAAATTTATATGTTAATGCAGCGGGCAGTAATTATCATAAACAAGTACAAGAAATGTTAGCATTGCAGAAGAATTGGTCTTTGTTTTCTGCTACAGAACATAAGAACTTCAAGCGCTATGCATTTATACGTAAGAAAAAGCTCTATAAAATTCCATTTTTACAAAAAATTAGTTTGAAGCATATAACCAAGGGTTTAAGCCAACAAGAACGTAGTTTAAATCTTATTTCTTATACCGATAATATAAAAGTTTAAATATGGATGAAAAAGTATTAGTAACGGGCGCCGCCGGTTTTGTTGGCTCTCATCTTTGCGATCACCTTATAAATGCAGGATATGCTGTTGTTGCATTGGATGATTTGAGTGGCGGATTTGAAGACAATGTAAACCCTAAGGCAAGTTTTGTAAAAGGTAGTATTAATGATGTAGAACTTGTTGATAATTTATTTGCCAAGCATCAATTCACATATGTTTTTCATTTAGCAGCTTATGCGGCTGAAGGTTTGAGCCACTTTATCAGACGATTCAATTATAAAAATAACCTACTAGGCAGTATTAATCTAATAAACGCAGCTGTAAATACAGGAACGGTTAAATGCTTTGTGTTTACTTCTTCCATTGCAGTTTATGGAAAAAACCAGTTACCTATGACAGAAGATTTAATGCCAGCAGCTGAAGATCCATATGGTATTTCTAAATTAGCTGTGGAATTAGATCTCAAATCAGCTCACGAAATGTTTGGATTGAATTCGATTATTTTCCGACCCCATAATGTATATGGGGAAAGACAAAATATTGGAGACCCATACCGAAATGTGGTGGGAATCTTTATGAACCAAATAATGCAAGGTAAAAAGCTCACCCTTTTTGGTGATGGATTGCAAACCAGAGCTTTTAGTCATATTGATGATGTAGCTCCTATAATTGCGAAAAGTATAGAAATGCAGGAGGCATATAATGAAACTTTCAATATTGGCGCAGATAAACCATATACGGTAAAAGAACTTGCTACCTTAGTATGTGAATCATTTGATGTACCTGAAATGCTGGAATTCCTAGATGCACGAAATGAGGTAGTGCACGCCTACAGTGATCATAGTAAGGTGCATAAGTATTTTGGGCATTTGATAAAAAATATAACGTTGAAAGAGGGAATTGGAAAAATGGTAGAAGATGCTAAAGCAAAAGGCCCTAGACAAGGAATTAAGTTCAAGAATATTGAAATTGAAAAAAACATGCCGCCGGCATGGAAGAAGTTAATATAAGATGGTTGAAATATTTCCTAAAGTTTCTGTCATCATCCCAGTGAAGAATGAAGCACTGAAAATCAGGGCTTGCATCGATGGCATATTGCAACAAACAGTGCCTGTGCATGAAATCATTGTCATTGATTCAGGTTCTACCGATGATACTGTTGCAATTTTGCAATTATATCCCCAAGTAACGTTGATTGAAATACCTCCAACTAGTTTTAATCATGGGGAAACCAGAAATCTGGGAGCTCAAAAAGCCAGTGGTGAATTCCTTTTATTTACTGTAGGTGATGCTCGACCTTTTAACGATCATTGGATAGAAGAATTACTCAACGGGTTTTTAGATGAGGACGTAGCTGCAGTATGTGGACAGCAAGTGGTACCACATGAAAAGGATAAGAATCCATATGAATGGTTTCTTCCTATTTCAGAACCTCAAATTCTTCGTTTTCAATGCGAAAATCCGGAGACTTTTGAATTACTTAATCCAGTTGAAAAAAAAAATGCTTGTTCTTGGGATGATGTAAATGCTATGTATCGTAATTCAGTCTTGAAATTAATTCCTTTTCAAAGAACATCCTATTGTGAGGATGCTATTTGGGCAAAGGATGCCATTTTAAATGGTTATGCAATAGTTTATAAGCAAAATGCTAGGGTATATCATTATCATCAAGAAAACTATGATTTTACATTTAAAAAAACTTTCACAACACTGTATTTTCGATATCGAATTTTTGGATTTGTCCCCTCAAAACCAAAACTCTCACTAAAAAAACGTCTTAGCCTGATAAAACACCTATCCAAAAAAATAGGAACGATTAGCAGCAAAGAAGTTTTGTTTTGGTACAATTACAATTTATCCAATATTAAATCATCAATCGAAGCACACAATTACTTTTTCGATTGTATAAATGAAGGCACAGATGAGCAATTAGATAACCTCCATGAAACTCTATGCGGTAAACCACCAATTCCGGTAAAATGAAACAGAACGAGCCAATAGTTTCGGTTTTAATGACTGCATATAATCGTGAAAAATACATTGCCGAGGCCATTGAAAGCGTGCTTGCTTCAACTTATAATAATTTTGAGTTGATAATTGTTGATGATTGTTCTAAGGATAAAACAGTTGATATAGCAAGACATTATGAAGCTATTGATAAACGTGTAAAGGTATACGTAAACGAAAAGAATTTGGGTGATTATACTAATCGAAATAGAGCCGCAAGCTATGCGAAAGGTAAGTATATTAAGTATCTCGATAGCGATGATGTAATTTATCCACATTGTCTTCAAGTGATGGTAGATGCTATGGAAAAGTTTCCAATGGCAGGCTATGGTTTAAGTGCAGTGTATGATGCAAAAGGTCCATATCCATCTTTACTAAATCCGCATGATGCATACATTGAACATTTTTATGGATTTGGTCATTTTAACAGAGCACCCGGATCTTCCATAATAAGGCGTGATGTTTTTGAAGAAGTTGAAAGATTTTCAACACTGCGTCATGTGGGAGATTCAGATATGTGGTATAAGTTATCGTTGAAGTATGATTTGATAAAATTGCCTCAGGATCTGTATTGGGCAAGAATTCATCCCGGTCAGGAACTGCAAACTGAAACAAAAAACAAAAAATTTCAGAAAATTCGGAAGGATTTAATTTACTCCTATATTATGAACAAGAATTGTCCTTTATCAGAGGAAGAAAAAAGTGAAATAAAGAAACTACTTACGAAACGATATATAAAAGCGCAGATGGGTAAGCTGTTAAAACTCTTCCGTTTTGGTTGTATTGTCTAGGTCAACATAATGGCTCAAGATTTTCTTATGAAAATTATAGAGAATTTTATGTAAAATAAAACACAAATAGTCTGGTAAGAAGTTTTTTTATGAAACATAGTAATTTGGTAAGCAAAAATAAGGTTGTGATAACGTTTATTAAAATAAAGTAATACTATAGAATTCACTAGCCCCAAAAACAGATAATTCAGTATTATTGAATCACTAATTTTATCCTAAGCCACTTAAAATCACAGAATGAATGAGAATTTAGATAAATGTGTAGTAAGCATCTTGATGATTACCTATAACCATGAAAAATATATAGAAAGAGCAATAAATAGTGTGATCAAACAAAATGTTGATTTTACCTATGAGTTAATTATTGGAGATGATCATTCTTCAGACAACACTAAAGTAATATGTGAAGGGTTTCAAAATAAATATCCTGCAATTCTTAGGTATGAGAGAAATTTTGAAAATATAGGCATGCAGCAAAATTTTTTGAAAACTTATAAACGGTGTTCGGGTAAATATATTGCGTTACTTGAAGGTGACGATGAATGGGTCGCAAATGATAAGTTAAAAAAACAAGTTGAATTATTGGAGTATAGGCAAGATGTTATACTTTGTTACAGTAATGCTTACATTCTTGATACTTTAAATCCTGAAAGTAATGTTTATTTTAATAGTAATAAGCCCATTGTGGAAATATGTAGAGATGAGATTTTTGCTCATTGTGTTATACCAACTTGTACTGTATTGTTCCGAAATAAAATTGAAATTCCAATATGGTGGGTACAGACGAATGCCCAAGCATATTTCTTATACTATCTTTTAGCGAATTTTGGTAAATTCTATTATATGGACGAGGTTTTTGCATTGTATAATCATCATTATTTGGGGATGAGTAGGATGACGAAAATTGATAAGATGCTAGTTGAGGATACAATGTTGAGTTATAACTTGGAGAAATATTGTAATAACGATATTTCGTTTCGTAAAATATTAATAAGTAAACACTTTAGAGCAATTGATGACTTGTTTCACAAAAAAGCATTTAGAGCCGCCGTCTCTTTGTTTTGGAGATTGAAATTTGATTTCATTATAGATAATAGAGAGTTTGTTTTAATTGGAATTAAAACATTTTTTAAAATACATTTTTTATTTTTTTTATCAAAAAGATTAAATAAAACTGTTTATTAGCTATAACAAATACTGAGAATTTCGCATGTACAAAATTTCAATTATTTTCGGCACTAGACCGGAGGCTATAAAATCAGCAATGGTTATTAAAGCATTCTATGAAAGAAATGATGTTGAATTAAGCGTTTGTTTCACAGGTCAGCATATAGAAATGGTTACGCCGCTGATTGACTTTTTTGGACTTACCGTAAATGAATCATTGGATTTAATGCAGCAAAATCAAACATTGGCTGGATTGACAGCAAAATCTATGGACGCGATTGATGCATATCTATCTAGAGTAAATCCTGATATAGTTTTTGTTCAAGGGGATACTACAACAGCCATGTGTGCGGCAATTGCTGCCTTTTACAGGAATATTAAAATTGGACATATAGAAGCAGGTTTGAGAACGAATGATATCAATTCACCTTTCCCGGAAGAGTTCAATAGAGTAGTAATTTCAAAAATTACAAATCTTCACTTTGCACCGACGCAGCGGGCAAGATTAAATCTTATTGCCGAAAATGTTGATTCATCAGATATTTTTGTAACAGGTAATACTGTAATTGATGCTTTATTATTTACACAAGAAAAAAATATTAAGAATAATATAAATTATAAAAATTTTGATTATCCTTGGTCATTAACTGACAAGCCGTTTATTCTTATTACGGGGCACAGACGAGAAAATTTTGGGAGTGGATTTCAAGAAATGTGCCTTGCAATCAAAGAACTAGCAATAAGATTTAGTCATATTAATTTCATCTATCCAGTGCATCTCAACCCTAATGTACAGAAACCGGTTAATGATATTTTGTCTGACCAAGAGAATGTGTATTTGATCCCCCCATTGGATTATGTACATTTTACTGCATTGTTAGCAGATTGCTATTTTGTATTAACGGATTCCGGTGGAGTACAAGAAGAAGCACCTAGTTTTGGGAAACCGGTACTCGTAATGCGAGACTCTACTGAGCGTCAAGAAGCAATAGATGCTGGAACTGCATTACTCGTTGGCACTGATAAAGAAAAAATAATTTTAGAAGCCAGTCGTTTAATTCAGGATAGCGAAGCCTATCAAAAGATGAGTACCGCACAAAATCCTTTTGGTACAGGAGAGGCTTCTAAGTTGATTGTTAACAACACCATCCATTATTTATCAGGAGAATGAAGATTCTAATTCTCAATGAAAACTATCCAAACCCCGAAAATATTATCGGTGACCAATTTGTGCATGTTCGTGCGAAAGAGTACGCTAAGAATCATGAGTTGAGAGTATTTTCGTTTTTTCGGACACCGAGAAAATTCTTGTATGAAGGTATAACTATTGAAATTTTTAGCGATCAAGTGGCACTGAGAACGGCAATTGAAGATTTTATTCCTGACAGAATAATAATTCATTTTTTCCATTCTTGGATGTTGGATGTGATAATTAGAAAGGTGAAAGTTTCTATTTTGATCTGGGTACATGGATATGAGGCTTTAGGTTGGTACCGCAGACTATTTAACTATACCTGGTACTCGCCAATCCTTCTCGAGTATATTAAGAAAAATACATATCAACAACTACAATTCAAAAAATTGATTAGATATTCAAATAAAAGCGAAAATGTGCAGTTTGTATTTGTTTCAGATTGGATGAGGCGGACTACAGAATGGGATACGCTAACGAATATTAAACAAAAAACAATCATCCCTAACCCAATTGATACCAAACTGTTTGAATATAAGCCAAAGTTTGCCGAGCATCGTAATAAAATACTTTTACTGCGATCCTTCAGTTCAAACAAATATGCCAATGATATTTCTGTAAAAGCTATTCTCTTGCTTTCAAAAAAAGTATTTTTCTCAGAACTCCAATTTACGATTATAGGTGAAGGACAGTTATTTAAAAAGATCACTGAGCCATTGGGGAAATTTCAAAATATTGACTTACAGGAGAAGCTTGTAAAGCAAAATTTCATACCGGAATTACATCAAAATCATGGGATTTTTCTTTGTCCGACACGGCAGGATGCGCAAGGGGTATCCATGTGCGAAGCAATGAGCAGTGGGCTTGTTCCAATTACCACAAACAATACTGCAATTCCCGAATTTGTAGTTGATAAGCGATCTGGGTTTTTAACAAATAGTGCAAAAGAAGTTGCTGATGCAATTGAATTTATGTATCATAATCCAGAGGTTTTTCAGCGAATTTCAATTCAAGCAGGAGCTGTCATGCGCAGGTTGTGTAGTCTTGAAAGTATAATTTCAAAAGAGCTAGAATTAATTGAAAATTGATATGATAAGAAAAGTAATTGAAAAAATTTTACGAAAGAATAAATTTGATTCTTTAAATTATTGGGAACAGCGTTATGCAAATGGAGGTAATTCAGGAGACGGATCATATGGTCGTTTGTGTCTTTTCAAAGCTGAATTCATAAATAACTTCATTAAGGAAAAGAGAATAAATTCTGCTACTGAACTGGGATGTGGTGATGGTCATCAACTTTTGACAATAGAATATACAAAATACACAGGATTTGATGTTTCAAAGACAATCATTGATCACTGTAAGGATAAATTTAAGGATGACAAATCTAAAAGATTTGAGGTCTATAATCCGATAGATTTTGTTCCTATTGATTCATGGAGATCTGAGTTGGCCTTGTCACTTGATGTGATTTATCATATCATAGAAGAAAGAAAGTATATAAAACACCTTGAAGATTTGTTCATACTTGGTAAAAAATATGTTCTCATTTATTCGACGAATTTCAACTTAAATGAGACACAACATGTTTTACACAGGAAATTTACGGATGATGTTAAGTGCTTTAAGGACTGGGAATTTATTAAAGAATTTAAAAATCCGTTTAGTGGAATTGGAGAGCAAGAGTCCCGAGCTAATTTTTATTTATTTAAAAAAATTGAATGACCACCATCATCAACTACAACCTCGGCAATCCAAAATCTATCAAAAACATGTTGGCTTACCTGGGGATTGAATCTAAAATTAGTTCCGATCATGCGGATATTGCTTCGGCAAATCGTCTGATCTTGCCGGGAGTGGGTCATTTTCAACATGGTATGGAGCAGCTAGAGCAACTTGGTTTGATAGACGTATTAAAGAAAGAGGTTTTAGAAAATAATAAACCTATTTTGGGTATTTGTTTAGGCATGCAGTTACTGACCAAGCACAGTGAAGAAGGCAATATGGCAGGTTTGGGTTTCGTAGATGCGCAAACCAAAAAGTTTGAATTGCAAGACGCAACTTTAAAAGTGCCGCATATGGGTTGGAATACCGTTGAATTCAAGAAAGATTTTGCAATGAATGTGGGAGTATCAATAAACCCACGTTATTATTTTGTGCATTCCTTCTTTGTAGACTGCGCAAATCAAGATGACATTTTATGCACTACCCATTACGGACAAGAGTTTGTGTCTGGTTTTCAGCATCAGAACATTTTTGGCTTGCAGTTTCATCCAGAGAAAAGCCACAAATTTGGCATGGAGCTACTCGCTAATTTTTGTAAAATTTAATGGCCTTACAACCTAGAATCATTACTGTTTTACTTCTGCACAAAGGAGGCTTGTACAAAACCGAGCAATTCAAAAACCCATCTTATGTGGGTGACCCTATCAATGCGGTACGCATCTTTAATGAAAAAGAAGTAGATGAGCTCCTCATTTTAGATATCGACTGTTCTAAGGAAAACAAAGAACCTAATTATTCTCTCATTGAAGAAATCGTCAGCGAGGCCTTTATGCCAGTTGGTTATGGGGGTGGAATTTCAAGTTTGGAAGTTGCACAAAAAGTTTTTCAATTAGGAGTTGAAAAAGTGGTTATCAATTCCGCTCTTCAAAATAACCTACAGCTCCTGGCCGATATTGCCGCTATTTATGGCGCGCAGGCAGTGGTTGCAAGTATAGATTACAAAAAGGGCTTTATGGGTGGCACCAAGGCTTATTTTACGAATGGAATTAAAAAGTCTAGCCATACACCACAAGATCTTGCTCAAATTGCTGAAAAAGCAGGAGCAGGCGAAATTATTCTGAATGCAATGGACCGCGAAGGCACTTACCAAGGATACGACATTAGTTTACTCCAGCAAATTGTTCAGGCGGTTAGAATTCCTGTTGTGGTTTCAGGAGGTGCCAGCACTAACGCAGATTTTAACACCGCCAAACAAGCCGGGGCATCTGGAATGGCGGCAGGAAGCATGTTTGTGTATCAACGCCCACATAACGCAGTTCTTATTTCATATCCAAGCAATTATTTTTACCAATAATGGTTCTCGATCAAAACGACCCTAATTACCGCCAATGCAGTATGTCTGTCATGGACAACATTGCAGACCCTGTCATCACTTTTGATGAAAACGGCATTTGTAATTATTACTATGAATATTTGGAGGCTGAAAAGCAACATGTATTAAAAGGTGAAGCTGGGGAGAAGAAGTACAATGAAATCATTGCTCAAATAAAAGCAGACGGAAAAGGAAAAAAATACGATTGTATTCTTGGCGTAAGTGGCGGTGTAGATTCTACTTACCTTGCCTACCTTGCCAAGCAAGCTGGTTTGAGCGTGCTGTGCGTACATTTCGACAATGGATGGAACTCAGAGTTAGCTGTCAAGAACATTCAAAATATTGTTGAGAAATGCGGCTTTGATTTATATACCTATGTTATTGATTGGGAAGAATTCAGAGATATTCAGTTGGCTTATTTCAAGGCTAATGTGATAGATATTGAAGCGGTAACGGATATTGCGATTTTCTCTGCATTGGACATCATCTGCAAAGAACAAGGCATCAAGCATATAATTGACGGAAGAAACGTAGTTACAGAAGTGACCTTGCCACAGGCCTGGATTTGCAAAAACACCAGCAATTTACGTGACATCCATAACCGTTTTGGATCCATGAAGCGTAAGGCATATCCGCTCATGAGTCCTATTCGAAGAAGACTTGTTGCCCGATCTAAACCTTTTCAATCTTGGCCCTTATTGAACTATGTGGTTTACGATAAAAAAGTAGCCAAAGAAACAATCATCTCTGAGTTGAATTGGAGAGATTACGGAGGCAAACATTATGAGTCAGTTTTTACACGATTTTATCAGGGGTATATTTTACCCATGAAATTTAAAGTAGACAAAAGAAAAGCACATTTATCAAATATAATTTTTTCAGGTCAACTAACAAAAGTAGAAGCGCTAGGCGAACTCGAACAGCCAATTTATCCAGCGTCTATATTTGAACAGGATTTACAATTTGTCTTGAAAAAACTAGGTTATACCGAAGGAACTTTTCAAACTTATTTAGAAACACCAGCAGTTGCTCATCAGCAGTATAATATGAGTTTAAGTTTATTTGATGAGTACCCTGTTCTCAAACCCTTTAAAATACTTTTTAACAAATGATCAAATTTGCCATCGTCGGTTGCGGACGCATTGCCCAACGACACGCCGAACATATTTCGAAATGTGGACAGCTTGTAGCTGTTTGCGATATCGTTCAAGAAAAAGCGGAGCAGTTAGCTGCTGCGTATGGAGCCAAAGCATATACCAATTATGCAGATATGCTTGCCAATGAAAAGGACATTGACGTGATTGCGGTATGTTCTCCAAACGGTTTACATTCACAACATGCTATTGAAGGGCTAAAAGCTGGTTTTCATGTGCTTTGCGAAAAGCCGATGGGATTAAGCGTCAAAGAATGCGGAGAAATGATACAAGCTGCCGAAAGAGCCAATAAACGCTTGTTCGCCATCAAACAAAACCGTTATAATCCGCCGGTAGCTGCTGTTAAGGACATTATAGATGCTGGTAAGTTGGGGAAAGTCACGAGCATTCAATTGAGCTGTTTTTGGAACCGCAACACTGACTACTATGCCAACTCTTGGAAAGGCACCAAAGATTTAGACGGCGGCACGCTTTTTACACAGTTTAGCCATTTTATTGATCTACTATATTGGCTTATTGGAGATGTAGAAGATGTTGCAGCGTATATGGGTAATTTTGTACACCAAGGAATCATTGAATTCGAAGACACTGGTGTCGTGATTCTGAAATTTACCAATGGAGCTATCGGGACAGTCAACTATACGGTGAACAGTTTTGATAAAAACATGGAGGGTTCGCTCACTATTTTTGGCGACAAAGGAACCGTAAAAATTGGTGGTCAATACCTCAATGAGCTAGAGTATCAGCAAATCCAAGATTACCGTATCGAAAATTTGCCTGAAGGCAACAAAGCCAACAATTACGGCAATTATACGGGCTCAATGAGTAACCACGACAAAGTTTATGACAACCTCATTGATGTGCTCACACATAGTGCGCCCATCACTACCAGTTCTTATGAGGGTATGAAAACTGTAGAAATTATCGAGAAAATATACAGAGCAGCGAAACACTGATGCAGGATCCCATTTTATACAAATCTCAAATAAAAGACGTTCAGTTTGGAGAGAACGTAAAAGTTGTGGAGCCAGTCAATATGTATGGTTGTACCATTGGTTCAAATTCATTCATTGGTCCATTTTGTGAAATTCAAAAGAATGTGACCATTGGCCCAAACAGCAAGGTCCAATCTCATTCGTTTATCTGTGAGTTTGTGCATATTGGTGCACGATGCTTTATTGGCCATGGCGTGATGTTTATCAACGACCTTTTTCAAGAAGGCGGGCCTGCTGGTGGAGACCAAACAAAATGGAAATCTACGCAGATTGGTTCTAATGTTTCCATCGGTTCGAATGCAACTATTTTACCTATTTCAATTTGTGATGGTGTTGTAATAGGAGCGGGTAGTGTAGTCACCAAAGACATCACCGAGAAAGGAATATATGCTGGCAATCCAGCAAAAAAAATCAGATTATTATAATGAAAATACCATTTGTAGACCTCAAAGCACAATACCAGTCTATAAAAAAGGAGATGGATAACGCTATTAAAGAGGTAATTGAAAATACGGCTTTCATTGGCGGAGCAGGCGTCAAGGCCTTTGAGGTCAATTTTGCCAAACTTCTAGGGGTTGATCATGTTGTTGCTTGCGCCAACGGTACAGACTCTTTGTATATCATTATGAAAGCTTTGAGCATTGGGCCTGGTGATGAGGTAATCACTGTTGCCAATTCTTGGATTTCGAGTTCTGAAACCATTGGCCAAACAGGAGCCAAACCCATATTTGTAGACATTGAGCCAACCTACTTAAGCATGGATGTGCAGTTGTTGGAACAAAAAATCACTTCTAAAACCAAGGCTGTAATAGCGGTGCATTTGCATGGCCAAATGGCCGATATTGAAGCGATTAAGAATATCTGTGATGCGCACAATTTGTTTTTAATAGAAGATTGCGCGCAGTCTCATTTATCAGAAGCAGATGGCAAAATTGCAGGTACAATTGGCACCGCTGGTTCTTTTAGTTTCTACCCTGGCAAAAACTTAGGTGCCTATGGCGATGCCGGGTGTATTGTAACCAATGATGGGGAATTGGCTACCAAATGCCGAATGTTTGCCAACCATGGTGCCCTTAAAAAACACCACCATGAAATCGAAGGCATCAATTCCAGATTAGATGGCTTGCAAGCAGCTGTTTTGAATGTCAAAATACCACATCTGAAAAGTTGGACAGCCGCTCGCCAAACAAATGCGGCACTTTACAGAGCTGCTCTTTCAGAGATTTCTCAAATTAAGTACATTACTGAAAAGCCAAACACCAAGCACAGCTTTCACTTATTTATCATATTGAGTGAGGATCGCGATGCCCTTAAAGCTCATTTAGAAGCAGCTGGTATAGAAATTGCAATTCATTATCCAACGCCGTTGCCATTGCTCAAAGCATACGCATCTGAAGGCTATACCACAGCTGATTTTCCTCATGCAACCAAGGCGGCAGGCCAAATGCTATCCTTACCGATGTATCCAGAATTGAAATCTGAGCAAATAAATTACATTGCAGAAAGTATCAAGGCTTTCTATGTTTGATACGAAGATGAAAGTTTTGCTCATTTCACCTCAACATTGGGGCACCATGCGGGTAACAAAGCATCATTATGCTGTTGAATTAGCCAAATTGGGTCACGAAGTCTATTTCTTAGAACCAACAGAAGCTTCTTGGAAATGGAATAGCTCAACCTTTGAATTGAGCCCTTCGGACGCCCAGGGCGTTACGCTGGTGCTTCAGAAAATCAATGTACCTTACAATCTTAAGTTCCATGCAAAGGGTGTATTCGACTGGTTTATCAAAAAACACATTCAAAAACTCGAAAAACAACTTGGGCCATTTGGACTGGTTTGGTCTTTTGACCTAACCAATGCTTTGCCTTTAAAGTACTTTTCAAAAACGTCAAAGAAGATTTTCTTTGCGGCAGACTGGCCACAAGTACCAGATGCCGTAAAAGCGGCTAAAGGTACTAATTTATTGGTATCAGTTGCCCAAGAAATTTTAGATCAGTATCCTACTGTCTCCGGAACTAAAAAACTACTCATAGACCACGGGGTTGCCGAGTGTTTTATTGAGGCAGGCAAACAACCATTTATCAAAACAGACGACATCATTAGAATTGGCATGTCTGGCAACTTTTTAAGACCAGATATTGACCGTCCTGTGCTTATAGAAATCATTAAATCACACACTGATGTGCTTTTTGAATGCTTTGGTGCTTATGAGTCCAAAAATTCAAATTTAGGAGGCTCCTCCGATCAAGAAAGTATCGATTTCATTCAAGTATTAAAACAGGCACCAAATGTTTTATTGCATGGTATAATATCCCCAGAAACGCTTGCAAAAGAATTACGCAGAATGGACATTTTTTTCATTTGTTATGACGTAGCCAAAGACCAGAGTAAGGGTACTAATTATCATAAAGTAATGGAATATTTGGCATATGGGAGGCCGGTTGTGTCGAATGCTGTAAGTGCTTACAAGAAAAATAAAAGCATTTTACAGGTAGATGATAATTTAAAACTGAACAAATTATTGAAGACAACAATAAATGAACTTGAAATTGTTTGTTCAGAAATACAGCAATTAAAAGCAAATTCTAGTGTGTCTAATTATTCAGAATTGACAATAAAACTGATAAAATGAAAGTGGTAATCTTCTCCCAATCACCCATTTCTACATCACCAAGAGTAGTTAAGGAAGCAAATTGTTTGGCACGAAATGGTTACAATGTTCAAATATTCGCGCTCTGGTACGATGCAGAGATTATTAAAAACGAAAGATGGCTAATAGATCCCCGAATAATTTATAAAGCTGGAATTGATATCACAACTAAAAATATTCAAAGTATATTCTATCGTATCAAAAGAAGATTATACCGTGAATTAACTAGAATATTGGGAACACAAAGTAAACATGCCTTAGGTTATGGATATGGTCAATATTTAAAAAAACTAAAGGCTGAAAAAGCTGACTTATATATTGGTCATGAAGAAATGAGTTTAGCTTTAGCTAAAGATTTAATTGATGAAGGTTTCAAAGTTGCCTTTGACTTCGAAGACTTTCATTCCCACGATTTACTGACTAAAGACCAATTATATAGACCAATCAAATTATTGTCATTTTTAGAATCCTTCGTTTTGAATAACGCTGTTTACTGCATAACAACTTCTGATTCTTTAGCCATTGAATTGGCGAGAGAATATCACACTAACTTACCTATTACAGTTTACAATTCTTTTCATAGTTACCCTTCTATTGAAAAGAGAATATTTCCAAGAAATTCAAATTCCTTGGTTTGGATTTCCCAAGTAATTGGTCCTGGGAGAGGATTAGAATTGTTGATAGAAGGTATTTCTACATCCAAATTAACCTATGAACTGACATTAATTGGAAAAAAAGATTTTGAGTTTTGCAACTTAATACTAAAAAGTTCTCCTAAAAATCTCAAGGTAATATTTTCAGATTATCTACCTCCAAAACAAATTAGTATAGAATTACAAAAATTTGATGTCGGTATTGCATTTGAAGAAAAATATCCAAAAAGTAGAGACCTTACCATTACAAATAAAATATTTCATTATTTAAATAGTGGTTTAGCAATTTTGGCCACTAATACTACGGGCCAATTGGAAATACAGAAAAAAACTAAGGAAGCAATAAAATTGGTCTCGTTTAATCCTAAGGAAATTTGTCAATGTCTTGAAGAGATTTTTGCTAAAAAGGAAATAATTGAGGTAATGAAGTCACAAAGTCGCTTTTTCGGTAAGGAGGTATTTTGCTTTGAAAAAGAAGAAGAGAAAATTCTTAAATTAGTTTGGGATGTTTTGGCATAGGCCCCATATCATCATGTTGCATCATGTGAGTGATCTTAGAAGATTCAAAAGTTTAGAACCTTATTCGATAAGTGAAACAAAATTTACTGAGCTACTTGATTTTATTGAGAAAAATAATTTTAATACTAAGAATTTTCATGATATTAAAAATCAAAACCGCAGCTCTATGGATGTCATTATAACATTTGATGACTGTTCGCATGAATTGTGGAATTTTGCTATACCCGAATTAATTAAACGAAACATGAAAGCGGTTTTTTACATAGCAACAGGATATATCAATTCATACAATGAATGGGATGTAAATGAAGGTAAAAACCAAGTTAATTTTTTAAATGAACAAGAAATAATTGAAATTTCAAAATATTCAAATTTCGAGATTGGCTCGCATTCTGTGACCCATCGTAAATTTACTCAATTAAGCTATAACGATATACTTCAGGAACTTGTGTTCTCGAAAAAAGAGTTGGAAAGAATCATAAAAAAAGAAGTAATCTCCTTCGCACATCCTTTTGGAGAAATACCGTCAGAAAATAGTAAGATATTGGAAAAAGCTGGTTATTTGTATGCTTGCGGAATTTACGTGAAAAAGCAAAGTAATTATGCTTTGCGTCGTTTTATTTACCATAATGGGGATAATACAGTATCGCTAAGAAAGAAATTTTCAATTTTTTATAGTTGTTACAGATTTCTTTTTGATAAAGTTAATTTTAAATGAATAAAATAGGTGTAATTGAATTTTTACGAGGAATTGCAGCAATATTTGTATGTCTATTTCATTTTGGAAAATCTTCCGAATATGGTAGCCTAAAAATTATAACATCATCATTCTATTTTAAAGATTTTTTTTCTTTTGGATGGGTAGGTGTAGAAATGTTTTTTGTTATTTCAGGATTTATAATTCCTTATTCAATGTTAAAATCTAATTATAAAATTAAGAATTTTTTTAAATTTCTAATAAAACGGATTCTAAGAATAGAACCACCTTATATCATCTCAATTATTTTAGTTTTAACATTAGGAGTTCTTTCATCCTTAAGTATTCAATTTAAAGGCCAACCTCAGCAAATTAATTTTGCACAGATAATATCCCATTTTTTTTACTTAACAGAGCACTTAAAATTTAAATGGCTATTGCCGGTTTATTGGACTTTAGAAATAGAATTTCATTTTTATATTTTAATTGCATTATTTTTACCATTAATTTGGAAGACTAAGTTTAGTTTTATTGTAGCAATTTTTCTTCTTTGCTTATCACAATTTTTAATTCCCTTTACTATTTTTAAATTTTCAAGATATTTTGCAATTGGTTTAATAGCACTGGGAAATAATTTAGAAAAAAACACCAAAAGAGAAAGCTTTTTACTTTTGTTTTTAGTTTTAATTTGGTTAATCTATTTAGAGCAACCGTTAGTTATGATTGTTGCAAGTTTTTTAACTGCTTTTGCAATTATGTTCGTCAACATTCAATCAAAATACGTAGATTTTTTTGGGCAAATATCCTTCTCTTTATACCTAATCCATGTCCCAATTGGTGGCAGAGTCATTAATTTTTTAAGTAGATATGTAAAGACAGAAGTTGATTTTTTACTGACATTGATAATTGCATTTTTAATTACTGTAGGATTTTCTTGGTTATTCAATAAAATAATTGAAAAACCAAGTCAAAATTTGTCGAGAAAGATTAAATATTTTAATTGAAAAAAGTACTCATAATTTCTCCTCATTTTCCTCCTATAAATGCTGCAGATATGCATAGGGTTCGTCAGATGCTACCTCATCTCGAAGATAATTATTGGCATGCACACGTTGTAACTGTTAAGCTTGAGTACATTGAGAATTTAAACTTAGATCCTTTACTAGCATTATCCCTTCCAAATAATTTTGTCAAGTCTTACGTTGGAAGTTTACCTTTGAAACTAACAAGGCGATTTGGAGTAGGTAGTTTATCATTACGTACTTTTTTTCATTATTTTTTTAGAGTAAATTCAATTTTAAGGAAAGAAAAGTATGATTTGATTTTCTTTTCTACCACAGCTTTTCATTTATTAGCACTAGGACCGATATGGAAGAGATTTTTTAAAGTTCCATTTGTAATTGACATTCAAGACCCATGGAGATCAGATTACTATCTCGATAAGCCAAGAGGGGAAAGACCGCCGAAGTTTATATTGAATTATTCAATTGACAAGTTTTTAGAGAAATTTACTATACCGAAGTCTGATGGTATATTAAGTGTTTCCGAACAATATATTGAAACATTTAAAATTAGGTATAAATTAATAAATGTTAATTTTTTAGTTGAGCCATTTTCTGGTGTAAGCAAAGATTTTGATATTATTGATGAAATTAAAACGAACGCATTGATTAGTTTTGAAAAGTCAAAAAAAAATATCGTCTACGTAGGCCGTGGAGGGCATGACCTAGCTTTTGCAGTATCTACATTTTTTAAAGCGTTAAATTTATTGCCTATTGAATTACTTGAGAATATTCACATTTGGTTTATTGGTACTAGTTATGCACCAAAAGGTCAAGGAAAAAAAACTATTGAGCCACTAGCAAGGCAGCATAAATTGCAGAATATTATTACTGAAATTACGAATCGAATTCCATATTTTGAATCGTTAAGGTTACTAAAAAAAGCTGATTTGCTTTTTGTACCCGGCTCTAATGATATTGGATATACTGCATCCAAGATATATCCATATATTTTAGCTGAGAAGCCGTTAATTACAATTTTTCACGAAAGTAGTTCTGTTAATACAATCTTAGCACAGTGTAATTTTGGGCATCGATATACTTTTAATGAACAATTTTTTGATCAAAATACTTTACACAAAATTAGTAATTCGATATATGAATTATTGAATATTCAATCTGTTAGTGTAGATAAAAAGAGATTCCAACAATTTTCAGACAAAGAAATGACTAAAAGAATTTGTTGTTTTTTTGATTCGTTAATATAAATGAAGAAACTGGCCTTAATAACCTCCCACCCCATCCAATACAATGCACCGCTTTTTGCATTGATGGCCAAGGAACCTGAAATCGATTTAATGGTATTTTACACATGGGGAGAAGGAGCGCTGGGGCCAAAATACGACCCCGATTTCGGAAAAGAAATCGATTGGGATATTCCACTTCTTGACGGCTACAAATATAAATTTCTGAAAAACACCTCCAAAGATCCTGGTTCACATCATTTTAAAGGAATTATCAACCCCACATTAAATAAAGAAATTGAAGCATGGAGTCCGGATGTAGTTTGGGTATGGGGCTGGGCTTTCAATAGTCATCTGAAAGCAATTCGCCATTTTAAAGGGAAAGTTCCAGTGTGGTTTCGTGGTGATTCTACCTTGATCAATGAACCAGTTGGTTTCTCCTTGAGAAAAATTGTTCGCCGAATTTTCTTGACATGGATATATCGTCATGTTGACAAGGCATTTTATGTAGGCACACACAATAAAAATTATTTTAAAAAGCATGGGTTAAATGATGCTCAATTAGTTTACGCTCCACATGCTATAGATAACGATCGATTTTCGGATGAAACCGGAGAAAAATCAAAAAGTGCTTTAGAATGGAGAAAAGCATTAGGATTT
>SXGQ01329243.1_pt1 | contig 28682 bp, 26 predicted proteins | sample 3178371 | NCBI WGS metagenome assembly SXGQ01 (sample SAMN11356859, study PRJNA531348) | freshwater metagenome | isolation source: freshwater sample F1-20 | place: China: Fuxian Lake, Yuxi | collected 2017-12-25 | reverse complement strand
TGGACATTGTGTTGGTGGATGCCACCAATCCATGGGGGCATGGCCATATGCTGCCCCGGGGGACTTTGCGTGAACCTCGGGACGGCTTGAAAAGGGCTGGTGCAGTGGTGCTAACCCGTGTGGACCAGGTTTCCGAGGAAAAACTTGCGCGAATAAGAAACGAAATCAAAAATCTGGCCCCTGGTTTGGTTGTATGTGAGGCGGTTCATCAGCCTGCGGAGATGATTTGCTGGGGATCTGATGCGTTGGAATTGGATGAGATCAAAGGTAAAAGAGTTTTGGCGTTTTGCGGGATAGGAAACCCAGGTTCGTTTCTTAAGACCCTTGGTTCTCTAGGCGCGAATGTTGTTGGTTGCAGGGTTTTTCCCGACCACCATGCCTACTCAAGAAATGACATCCAGGATTTGATTGAATGGGCGGGTCCAATTTCAGATTCAGAAACTATCCTGGTAACAACCCACAAGGATCTTGTGAAAATACGGGCATCTTCCCTGGGTGGAATTAGCCTTTATGCCCTCAGAATTGAGATGCGGTTTTTGTCAGGTGTGGAGGAAATTGCCTCTCTGGTTCGTTCCAGGGTCCTGATGGTTTAATCAGTCTGTTTTAAATGGAGGATTTTATAAGTGACACATAACGGAAATAAAAATATGAACAAGCCTTTCGACCTTCAGGGATTAAAAACCTATGATCTTGCATCCCGTCCCTCAAAGGTATTCAAGGAAGACTTGGGCAAACCACTTGGTGAAAATGCCTCGGTTTCTGATTTGATTGATTCTCTTCCCAACCAACTTGCCGGTAAGAGCATCCGCAGGGTCAGGGATCATTTGGTGCGTGCCGCCACAAATGGAAATACCGTGGTTGCGGCGATTGGCGGCCATGTCATTAAGACGGGTTGTGCCCCATACCTGATTGATTGGATCAAAAAGGGAATAATCAAGGCGGTCGCCATGAATGGTTCCGCTGCCATCCATGATGTTGAACTCGCACTTGAGGGAAAAACTAGTGAGGATGTCGGCACCGTCTTGAATGATGGAAAGTTCGGCATGGCTCGTGAGACAGCGGATTTCTTCGCCCTTGCAACCCGCAGGGGAGCTGACGAGGGAATCGGGCTTGGCGCTGCCGTTGGAGCATTGCTTGAGGAAAAAAATTGCAAGGCACCTGAGGCAAGCTTGCTGCTTGCGGCTCGGAAAGCAGGCATCCCCTGCACGGTGCATGTTGCGGTCGGCACGGATATTGTCCATATGCATCCCCATGTGAGCGGTTCCGCCATTGGTGAATCAAGCCATTTGGATTTTCGAATTCTCTGTTCAGTTGTAAGCACCATGTCAAATGGTGTCTGGATGAACCTTGGCAGTGCAGTGATCATGCCCGAAGTGCTGTTAAAGGCTGTCAGTGTTGTCAGAAATTTCAATTATGACCTGGATGGACTTGTCTGCGTGAATGTTGACAAGGAATCCCGTTATCGCAGCACGGTTAATGTGCTCAACCGCCCCTCCTCCGAGGGCATCGAACTAACAGGGCATCATGAAATCATGTTGCCCCTCCTGCATGCGGCGGTGGCTTCAGCCTGGGCGGCAAACCACGGCTTTAACCAATCCAAGGCAGCTTAGTTTTGGGGAATGTCATGTTGAACGAAATGAAACCAAGGCTCATTACCACGGACGCCATCATGCAAACAGATTCGAACACTCAGCAGGGAACTGAACTTGTCGACCTTGTTCACAAGCTTGGACAGCCCAGGATTCTGGTGCTTGGTGACCTGATGTTGGACCGGTATGTCTGGGGTGACGCGGAGCGTATAAGCCAGGAGGCGCCTGTGATCCTTCTCAGGGCAGAGCGCAGGGAAGAGCGACTTGGTGGCGCAAGTAGCGTTGCTACCATGCTCAAGGCGATCGGGGCGAGGGTTCAGGTCGCCGGAGTCGTGGGAAATGACGCGAATGGCGTGCAGCTTCGCAATATGTTGATAGAGCAGGGGGTCGATCCTGAGACTGTGCTTGTGGATTCAGAGCGCCCCACCACCGTGAAGGAACGCTACATAGGAAAAGCGCAGCACAGGCACCCACAGCAGATCATCAGGGTTGATTATGAGGTGCGAAATCATCTTTCCAAGAACCTTGAGACCAAACTTTCGGAATTGATCAAACGCGGCATCAATGATTTCGACCTTGTGCTTGTGAGTGATTACGACAAGGGAGTTTGCACACCGGGCCTGCTTGCCAGTGTGATATCTGACTGCAAGGCAATTGGGAAGAAGGTGATCGTTGATCCCATAAGGGGTGGCGATTACCGCAAATATCATGGGGTCTCCACCATGACCCCCAACAGGCTTGAGGCTGGCCTCGCTACCGGCAGGGTCATTGAAACCAATGAGGATGGGTTGCTTGCAGCGAGGTCATTGCGCGAACGGCTTGACATGGAAGCTGCCATCATCACTCTCGACAAGGAAGGTATGGCTCTTTGCCACCAGGATGGAAGGGCGGATATTTTTCCCACCAGAATCAGGCAGGTATATGACATCACCGGTGCTGGTGACATGGTGCTTGCAGTATTGGGGATGGCGCTGGCGGCAGGTGCTGATTATCCCGAAGCCATCAAGCTTGCAAACATCGCAGGCGGCCTTGAGGTGGAAAAGATAGGTGTGGTCCCGGTAACCAGGGCCGAGATCATCGAGGATATCTGCAAATCATCCCTCGCGGGAAAAAGCGAGACTCTCTCAGGTGCTCAAAAAATCATGGGCCGCGACTCGCTTCTTCGCGAACTCGAACAACAAAGGAAACTCGGTAGGAAAATAGTGTTTACCAATGGTTGTTTTGATGTGCTTCATGCCGGCCATGTCCAGTATCTGAGGGAGGCCAGGGCCCAGGGCGATATCCTTGTCGTTGGGTTGAACAGCGATTCAAGCGTGCAGATGCTGAAGGGGCCAACCAGGCCGGTTAATAAGATTGACGCGCGTTCCGTGGTTATAGCAGGTCTTGAGTGCGTTGATTTCCTCGCTGTCTTTGAGGAAAAAACACCCATAGATCTGATTCGCTCCATCAGGCCCGATGTCTTGGTAAAGGGCGCGGATTACCACAAGGATGAAGTGGTTGGCGGCCAGTTTGTTGAAAGTTATGGCGGAAGGGTTCACCTCGCCAATCTTCGAAAGGGTGTTTCCACCACGAACATTTTGGAGCGCCTGGGCGCGGCTTGATTTTTCCTGGGGATGTTTTAATTCATGAATGTCGCTGTTTTTCTACCCGGTTGGATCGGTGATGCGGTGATGGCTACCCCTGCCATCAGTGCGTTGAAGCGCCATTTCCTGACAGGTAGATTTATCTGTGTCTCGAAGGCTTATGTTTCCCCAATTCTTGCTGGTAATCCATGGTTTGATTCCACAATTCTCACCGGGGGAAAAAACGGCCTTTCAATCCTTCAGGCAGCTTCCCAGCTTAAAAAAGAAAAGATTGATGTCGCTGTCTTATTCCCGAACTCATTCAGGGCGGGACTTATCTCATGGCTTGGGGGTTGTAAACGATCGATTGGTTTCAATCGCTATTTCAGAAAATGGATGCTGACGGATTCGCTTGAAGCCCAACGCGATTCCAAAGGTGGGTTTCTTCCATCTCCTGTGATTGATTCCTATAACCAGCTTGCTATGGCCGCAGGAACACCTGATCCCGGATATGAAATGCAGCTATTTACCTCCCCGGCGGAGAAAGAGTTAGCAGAGCAGGTTTGGCGGTTCGCCTCCTTCAAGGACAAGCCTGAAGTCATTTGCCTTAACCCCGGCGCAGCCTTTGGTGCCTCAAAACTCTGGCCTGCGGAACACTTTGCCTCGCTGGCACGCGAATTGATAAGGCTCAGGGGGGCGGGTATTCTCATCATGTGCGGTCCCAAGGAGAGTGAACTTGCGCTTCGCATTTCCTCGCTCATAGATCATCCCTCTGCAAGATGCCTGGCGGAACCCGGGATGCCCGACCTTTCCCTGGGCTTGAGCAAGGCGATCATTCAAAAATGCCAGTTGCTGGTTACAACAGATAGTGGCCCAAGGCACTTTGCTGCGGCATTCAACAAGCCTGTGGTTTCCTTGTTTGGTCCCACTCACATAGAGTGGACCGACACCTATCACAAAAAAGAAATAAAGTTGCAGAAGAAACTCCCGTGCGGGCCTTGCCAGAAAAGGGTTTGCCCGTTTGGGCATGAATGCATGAAAGAGCTTTCGCCCTTGGATGTTTTGGGAGCCGCGATACGGTTGCTGGATGAACAGTTGGAATCCAAGAGATTTTTAAGGTCGGTTGGATAATTTCCGGAGCAAGTGTTTTGATATCTAGGCTGCTAAGAATTTTGGGAATGATTTTCTTACCCCTGGCATGGGTGTCAGGGAGGCTATGCGGTTTTTTCATGCCATTCAGGAAAGATTTTCTGATTGTTCGTCCCAGCAAAAGATCAGCGTTTTTCTCGCAGGGTATTGAAAATGCGGATGCCGTTTTCAACCTTGAGGGAGTGAGGGTGACAGGGCATGGTTGGAAAACCGGCAGGCATGTTTCAAGCATAACCTTGGGCGAGGGTAAAAACGAGACTCGCGCCTTTTTGAAAAAGGAGCACAACCCTGGATTTATCAAAGGCTTGACCTCAGGTTCCACGGGGGTTTTACATGAGGCCCGCATACTAAACGCCCTTGAGCATGAGGGAATTCCAGGCCCTTCCTGGCTTGCGGTTGGGAAAACAAGGCGAGGTGATTCTTTTCTCCTCGTTGAGGAAATCCCGGATACTGTGAACCTTAAAACATATTTTGCCGAGCAAAGAAGCAGGAACCAGCGCAAAGAGGTGCTGCGAAGGCTGGCCTGGGTATTGGCTCGCATGCATACCCTTGGTTTCTCACATGTGGACTTGTATTCGAAGCATGTCCTGGTGAACCCGGAAACCAGGATGGTTTTCCTTCTTGATTGGCAGAGATCTTTCAGGTTGCAGGATCTGCCATGGAACATCAGGGCGGGAAATCTTGCCAGGCTTCATGCAACGCTGGATGAAAGTATTTTAAAACCCAGGGAAAAACTCGCATTCCTTGTCTCCTACATTGAAGCCACCATTGATTTTTCCCATGGTGACTCAAATGTCCCCCAGTTTCATCTTCTTGCACTGGATATAGACCGGGAAGCCATTAGGCTGTTGAATTACAGGCATGTCCGGGAGAAACGAAACACCCAGGTAACCCTTCAGCCACAAAATTGGATCTTTCTTGAAAAAGAAAATATTTTTGTGACATCCATCATTTCTGAAACCGAAAAAGAATTTCTCAATGAATTGTTGATGGAGGCAAGAAAACTTGGCTGTAACGGAAAGACCGTGATTCGTAAGCCGCTCCCGGGTTCAGAGATTGTATTGCGGTTGCAATATCGAAGCACATCCTGGATGGAAAAGCTGCTTTCATCCTCCTTGAAATCCCGGAAAACCAAAGCCCCAGAGTATTCACACGCTGCAATTCTTTACAAGGTCCAAAGACATGGGGTCAGCACGGGGAAAATTCTTGCAATAGGTATAAGAAAAAATAAATTTTTTTCCCAGGAGTCATTCCTCCTTACGAGGGAACCCGCAAAGACTTTGCCGCTTAATGAGTGGCTTGAACAGGGATCGGTGAGGCAACAAAAAGGAAGAAGGCAGTTGGTCTTTGAATCAGTGGGAAGATTACTGGCGAGGATTCATTCCGCCGGTTGCTATCTCAAGGGTAAAAAGACCTTGTTCTTGCGTGTTGACGAGGCTTCCAGTCCAAATGTCTTCCTTGACGCTGCCAATTGCCTGGAGGAAGCTCCAACCTCCAATTCGAAATGGGCCAGCATAGACATGGCGAAAATGAAACAATTGCTCCGTTCCCTTGGTGCAGAGCAGCAGGGAATTGTTTGTTTTCGCAAAGCTTATTCAGATGAAATCAGTCATGACCAAAAAGTGATGAATTCCACCACGCATGTCGCAACCGGAGTCCTCGCAATGGATGCTTTTTCAGGTGGAACCAAATTGGCAACCATAAAAAAATCAGACCCTGTTATTAATGATGTTGATTCTAATGACATCCAGGATGGAGTTTTGGTCCAGGTGCAGAAAGATGGAAGCCTGGTGAAATTTTATTCCACACCCGAATGGGTTTCCCATTATGGCGGTGATTGGACAACCAGGGTGATGGATTTACAGGTCACAGATAGATTTCACGCCAAACAGGGACGATCCGTGGGAAGAATCATACTTCCTGGAAAAGACGGGAAACCCGAACTTTGCTTTTATTTGAAAAGGCACTACAAACTTTCGTGGCGGGAAGGTTTTATGGGTTGGCTTTTTCCTAAAAAGGATTGGTCGCCCGCGATGCAGGAATTCCATCATTTGTCAACTGCCAGACGATTGGGCTTGAATGTTCCTGAAACCATAGCTGCGGTGGAATTTATCGGGCCGGGTGCCAAACTTAGAAGCGCACTTGCAGTGCGTGAACTGGACGGCATGCTGCCTCTCCACGAGGCGATCCCATTGGCACTTTCAAGGCAGACACCCCAGTCATTTCGGAATTGGAAAAAGTCACTCATTGGTGAGATGGCTCGGATGGCGAGGATTTTGCACGATCGGAATTGGTTTCATAAAGACCTATATCTATGCCATTTTTACATTCATAAGAACGATACATTCCGAATCCCAGATAATTGGCGGGAAAGACTTGTTTTGATTGATCTTCATAGGCTTTCAAACCATTATTGGACTTCGCAAATTTGGAAAATCAAGGATCTTGCCCAGCTTATTTATTCATCTGAAATTGAAGGGGTGGATGACCGTGACAGATTGGAATTTTGGCGTTTTTATCGGGATTTAGGGCCCAAATCCAGTTTGGATCGACTCTTGCTTTTCATCATTAAGTTGAAATGGACCCGCTACAGGAATCATAATTTGAAAAAGATGGCAGCCTAGTCCTTTTGAAAACTGGGTTAAGTTTGTTGTCGTGATATGTCGAAATTAGAAAGGTATGTTTGTAAGGTTTTTTCAGGAAACATTAGTGGAGTGGTTTAGGTAAGATGGAAATAGCTTTTTGCTATGAAAGTGTTCTTCCCAGAAGAGGGGGCTGCGAAACCTACATTGCCTCCCTGGTTAGAAGGCTTGCAGTTGATGGACATCAGATTCACCTTTATGCGAGTCGCTGGGATGCCTCAGCGCTTCCCTCATCCTTGAATTTTCATCAAGTCAATATTCCCTGGTGTCCAAGATTCATGAGACCCTGGGCCTTCGGTTCAGCCTGTATAAAAGCCCTCAAGGGCAAGGATCATGATGTAAGCATAGGTTTTGATAAAACCTGGGGATTGGATGTGCTTTATCCCCAAGGTGGTTTGTTCGCAGCCACCGCGGAACATAATTACTTGAAGTACAGCAATCCAACGACCCGTGCCTTGGTTAAGTTTTTCAAGACATTTGATCTTTCGCATCAATCATTCCTCATGCTCGAGCGTTTGCAATATCTTGGCATGAAAAAATCGCTGGTTATCGGGATTAGCGAGATGGTCAGGGATCACTTCCAGAAATATTACCAGATATCAGCAAATGACCTCCGCTTGGTCCGCATTGCAATGGATCCCAATAGGTTCCAGGAGACTGACAGATTGAAGCGAAGGATTGAATGGCGCCAGCAGTGGAATATTGATCCTTCAGATTGCCTGGCATTGTTTGTTGGCATGAATTACAGGCTCAAAGGTCTGGAACCTTTGCTGCATGCGATGAAGCTTCTGCCAAAAAACAGCCCGATCAAGTTGATGATTGTCGGGAACAAGCATACCGGCGGCTTTGAAAAAATGGCCGATAAGCTTGATGTTTTGGATAAGGTTCGATTTGTTGGTTTTTGCGATGACATGCGTAATTGTTACTTCGCATCAGATTTCCTGGTGCATCCGACATTTTACGATCCATGTTCCAATGTGGTTCCCGAGGCGATGGGATGTGGTCTGCCGGTGATTACAACCCGTTATAATGGCGCATCGGAATTCATCACGCAAAACAAGGAAGGCATTGTCATTGATGATCCCCATGACCATGAAAAATTGGCATGGAGCATGACCCAGTATGTCGATAACCAAACGAGGATCCTGGCTGGTCAGGCTGCCAGAAAAACAGCGGGCCAATGGACTTTCGAGCATCATTACAAACAAATGATGGCGGTGTTCCATGAGGTAGCCGCCCGGAAAGCCAAGGAACGCGAAACTCAAGCGTCCTCTTCCGCCAGTACTTGAATGCAATCGCTTTGATTGGTGATTTGCGCCCATAAACTAATGGCACTGCTGCTTAATTTTCGACTTCCCAGCCAACTTTTAACAGTCATGCCCCGGGCTTTTATCTCGTTACAAGCCGATTCCCTGAGCCAGTTGGAATGCCTTATCTGCCTTAGATCGAGCAATTTGAATCCCGCTTTTTTTAGCAATCTTTGCAGACTTTTGGGGCTGAAGAAAAGCAAATGCCTGGGATGGTCGATGCCCAGCCAGTTTTCCTTGAACCAACGATAGGCAAGGCTTTCAATGTTTGGCACCGACACCGAAAGCCTTCCTTTGGAAACCAGGTGTTTTTTTGCCTCGAGAAGTGTTTCGATTGGGTTGTGCAGATGTTCCAAAACCTGCCTCATGGTGATGCATTCGAATTTCATCCCGGCTATTTCAGGATGTTTGAAATCGCCTTTGAACGCTTTCAATCCCATTGAATTGGCTGACTTGACCGCATTGTCAGATGAATCCAATCCAACGGAGTCCCATCCAAGATCTTGCATTTTTTTTAGAAAGGCCCCGCTTCCACAGCCATAGTCAAGCAACCTGGCATTGGGGTGTGGTGGTTGTGATGAGAATTCCTTGCTGGTTTTTTTGTTTTTTTTAACCTTGTTGGATTGGTGGGGAGCGTAATCATCCGGGTAAAAAAGATGAATACTTGCTTGATTCGGCCTTGGGGAGAGATAAACCAATTCACATTCCGGGCAACGCATCAAACTGCAGGGCATTTTTAAATTTTTGGAGATTGATTCGAGTTCAAGAAAAACAAAGCCCTGATTGCATTCGCAACCAGGGCAATTTGTGTTTTCCCAGTCTGGGCTGATGGTATGGATCACTTACTTGTCTGCTGCCCTGCTCAGGTATTCGCCGGTGCGTGTGTCAATTGACACCAGTTCACCAATTCCGATGAATGGCGGAACAGTTATCTTGAGACCTGTTTCAGTGACTGCCGGCTTGAACTGTGCCGCGGCAGTGGCACCTTTAAGGGCGGGGTCGGTTTCCGTGATTTTTAGCTGCACGGTTGGAGGTAATTCAAGGGAGATGGGTTTCCCCTCGAAAAATGTGACATGCACGATATCGTTTTCCTTGAGGAAATATATCTGGTCACCAACCCAGTCCTTATGCAACGGGGTTTGTTCAAAGGATTCCTGATCCATGAATACGAAATCATCGCCATCACGGTAAAGGTATTGGGCTTCTCTTTTATCAAGGTATGCCTGCTCTACTTTGTCCTGTGGGCGGACCCTGCTTTGAATGGTTGAGCCATTGCTTATGTTCTTAAGTTTAAGGCTAAGGATGGAGCGCAGGTTGCCGGGGGTGTTGAGATCCCTGTCGATCACTTGAAAGAGTTGACCGCCTTCACCCACGATAACCATGCCTTTTCTAACCTGACTATAATCGATCGATGACACAATAAACCTCCAGACAAAATAAGGCCTAAAACCTAACGATGCTTTTATTAAGATAACTTACCATCAAATACTCCCTGCGAGAAGGGGTATAAAGCGATAATCATGCTTAAAATTATTTTTGAGACTGCAAATCAGACAGTTCGAAACTTGTGATTTGGTCGCTTGAGTTCGATCCCGGTTTTATAAAAGTGGAGAATTTTTTGGTTGGAGAGGGAGTGAACTCAAGGCGGGTGATCTCCCAGGTTTCAGCATCGATTTCTTTTTCCATGACCTTCCAACTTGGAATCCAGACCTTGAAGTCGTGTTTTCCAGTTGGGATGTCGTTGATTTCAAAACGCCCGTCCTTGTCGCACCTTGCGGCATGGGGCGTGTTCAGGACAAAAAGATGGGACCGCATCCAGAATTGCCCCGACCCGGTTGTGAGGGTCACTAATCCGGGTTTTGTGAATACCTTGCGAACGGGCTTGTTTTTGTTTGAAAGTGGAATGCTGAAAAAAGCATCTCCCCTTGCCCGGATCGTGAAAAAGAAATCCTGTTTGTTCACAAAATCAACACCCTCGCCCAGCAGGATAAAACCAACAGGTGATGAAACTCCACCCTGGTTGACCTGCATTTTAAAATGATTTGTCTCAACCTCCACGGGAGGGAAATTTGCGTTTGATGATGTGAAATGTTCCCGGGCATCAAGATAAACAACAGCGTTTTCGATTCCCTTGTTGTCTGAATTAATCTTCGGTGCGTTGGGATTGGGCCAGGCAACCCTTGGCTTGCTCGCATGTTCGCTTAAGGGGCTGATGGGGCCGGAAAAACCCTCGACCGTTGGGATGGGGCCGGCCCATGAAACCCTGCCACTCAGGCTTCCATTTTCTGTCTCAACCACGGGTTTCAAAGATGTGGAGAATGTGGTAGTTTGTTTTTGGCCGGGGATATTTGTTTTTTCATCGCAAGCAATGCTTGAAAAAATGCCCGGGATTGAAAAGCATGCAACCGTGATGCGAACAAGGAATGAATGGACACGGTTTTGTTTTGTAACTTTAGCAGCGCTAGATTTTTCTTTGGAGTTTGCCATGCCAGCCACCATTGCCAGGGGTTATAGGGTTCATCATGTTTCTGAATCCCCCACAGTCCCTTGTTCATGCGGAGAAAGTACCCGGGTTCTTACCCGACCCGATGGCTTAGCTTGTAATTTCCATGTCACTTTTATCCAGGATTCCGTCAAGCATTACCACAAGGAATGTACTGAGGTTTACTATATTTTGGAGGGTAAAGGCAATATGGAATTGAATGGTGACACCATCGCGGTGCAACCCGGGATGGTGATTTACATCGAGCCAAACACCAAGCACAGGCTATGGAGTGAAAAAGGTGTGAGGACAATCGTACTGGGAATTCCCGCATGGAATCCCGAGGACGAATATTATGATTGTTAATCCCCCTCGTTTTGACCCCAGCGTTTTTGCAGGTTATGGTCCACGCCTATTTGGTCGCAAATGCGGGCGACGATAAAATCCACGATATCTTTTATGGAGGCTGGCTTGTGGTAAAATCCGGGCATTGCAGGCAGGATCACGGCCCCAGCCTCGGTGCAGGTTACCATGTTGCGAAGGTGAACCATATGAAGGGGAGTTTCCCGGGGCACTATCACCAGTTTTCTCCGTTCTTTCAAGTGAACATTGGCTGCCCGGGTTATTAAATTATCAGATATTCCAGAAGCTATGGCGCCCATGGTGCCCATGCTGCACGGGCAGATCACCATTCCTCCGGTTAAAAATGAACCACTGGCGATCCCAGATTTGAAATCCCGATAATTGTGGTAAGTGAACCTGCTTGAAAGAATAGGTGTCCAGAATTGGCCGAAAAACTTCGATGGATTGAATTTATCAGGGTCAATTTTTCTCCCACATTCTGTTCCTACCACTTCTACTGCTGATGGACTTAGGGTAAAGTGAATGTGCTTTCCCGCTTGAAGTAGGACTTCGAGCAGGCGAAGACCGTAAGGTGCGCCGCTGGCCCCGGTCATTGCGATCACGATATCTTCTATTGCCATGGATGACACCTTGGAATTTAAGGAATAGTTTTCAAACAATCAAATAAAGACCCATATCATCATGATAGATCCGAACAAAGTCCTTAATACCATAGAAAAAGCAATTCTGGCATTTAAAAATACTCCGGGACGGTCCGGCAGGGTGCTTAGGCTGGCAGACACATCCGAAGTCATCGTTGTTGGAGATTTGCATGGACGGGTTGATCATCTTAAAAAAGCCTTTACTCTTTCAGATTTGAAAGGCAATCCGTCAAGGACACTTATTGTGCAGGAATTAATCCACGGAACTTCCACGCACCCAGACGGGTCTGATAATTCCCACCTGGTCCTCGACATGGTCGCTTCGTTGAAATGCCAGTTTCCCAGGCAGGTGCATTATCTTTTGGGTAATCATGAGTTATCACAGGTCACCAACAGGCAGATTTCAAAGAACAATATTGATTTGAACCAGTCCTTTAACCTCGGAATAGCTTATGCCTATCCCAGTGCGGCTGATCAAATCATTGAAGCTTACAAGAAATTGATAAGTGTTATTCCAGCGATGATTTTTCTACCAAATCAGGTTTGCATCAGTCATAGCCTTCCGGATAAATCCAGGGTTGGTGCTTTTGAAGTGGCTAGACTTGAGATGGTTCCCGAGCAGGATTCCGACCTTTTACCCGGGGGAAATCTGCATTCCCTAGTTTGGGGAAGGGATACAAGTCTTGAGAATGCGGAAAATTTTCTCAACAAGGTCAACTGTAAATGGTTGGTCACAGGCCATATTCCATGTTATCAGGGATTTGATTACACTAATTCCCGGCAGATAATACTGGATGCGCATTTTGATAATGCCGCCGGATACTGCAGGCTTCCCGCTGACCGGGAGGTGACCAGTGAGGTCTTCCTTAAAAGTGGTGGGTTACTTTAGAGCTGATCGGAGTTGGTTGGGTTTTTGATGTCCAGCAAGCCAATAAAAAACATGCCATCCACGCCCAGGGATTCACTTGGCCCGACGATTTGGGAAAAGGTGATAGCGGGGGAAAAGGAATTCACGATTGGGCGACCATCTGATACTGACAAGATGCTCAACCATCCTGAAGTGTTGAATGAAATAACCTACAACGAAAACATGCCGTATTGGGCTGAAATATGGCCCTCCGCCCGAATGCTTGCGAAGTTCCTGATGAGGGAGAATTTTGAACCGGGTGTGAAAGCGTTGGAAATAGGATGCGGGTTGGGTGTTGTCGGAGTTGTGGCGCTTCACAAGGGGATGGAAGTGACATTTTCAGATTATGATGCCACAGCTTTGGAGTTTGCCGCCGAGAATGCCAGGGCCAATGGCTTTGAAAAATTCAACACGATCCAGATTGATTGGCGCAATGTTCCTGATGGCTTGGATTACCCGATTATTCTTGGATCAGACCTTGTTTATGAACCCGGTAATGTCGAACCATTGGTGAAAATGATATCCAAGGTCATGGCTAAGGACGGATTATGCTTGATGACCGACCAAGACCGGGTACCGGCCCAGTTGCTCAGGGAGACCCTGGATGCATCTGGATTTGTGTATACCACACAAGTTTTAAAAGCTGGGCTGCCTGGGGGTATCAAGCATAAAGGGACTCTTTACAGCATTCGAAAAGCCTGAAAGTCACTCGTATTTTTTTTGTTTCCACGCTAACATGATAATGGGTTTTAACTTGATCGGAGATATTGATGAAGAAGATGATCATGATGGCCGGTATTCTTCTCTCGGTGGCTTACGCTTCCGCGGGAGAGGTCTCGGTGAAGACCGTCAAGTACTCAGAGTTGACATCATTGGTTCGAAACAATCAGGGTAAGGTTATTCTGGTTGATTTCTGGCGCCATGACTGAGTCCCCTGCAAAAAGGAATTTCCGCATCTGGTACAGATGCACCAGAAATTCCAGAGTCAGGGTTTTATGTTGGTGACAGTTCATCTGAACATGGCGATCGACAAGGATCTGGCCGGGGGAGTTGAAAAAACCACCCTGCCTTTTCTTCAAAAGATGAAGGCTGATTTTGTGAATTTGATTTTGGATGAACCGGAGACCGTCTGGATGTCGAAGCTGGATGGGGGTTCTGTTCCCACCTTGTTTTTGTTCAACAAACAAAATCGAATCGCGCAAAAGTTTGACGATGTTGAAGACCACGAAAAGTTGGAAAAACAAATACAGGAACTGTTGAGTAAACCTTGAGCGATAAACCCGCCTCCCAGAAAATTCCAATTGATGAAATCGCTTCCGCACTGGGGAAAATCCCCAGCGGTCTTTTTCTTGTCTCATTGGTTGATGATTCAGGTGCCGATGATTTCATGCTTGCAAGTTGGGTGCAGCAATGTTCATTCTCACCCCTGATGGTAAGCATGGCAATTCGCTCGGACCGTGAGATTCTGTCAAAGTTGAATCCGGGCAAAATCTTCAATCTCCATATCATTAAGGAAGGTTTGAACCAGATGGTGGGCCGGTTTGCAAAGCCGGTTCCCGCCTTGGATCCATTGAATGAATTGAACATCAAAAGGGATCCCGGCAAGCCGGTTGTTTTTCTGGATACCTGTTCAGTCCTTGAATGCAAGGCTGCTGGGATTTTGACGGCGGGCGATCACCAATTGCTTCTTGCAGAGATTGTTTCAGGCGTTATGCTTGCTGGTGGGACACCCATGGTTCATGTTCGCAAGAATGCCAGGACTTATTGATTTTAGGATGATTGATTTAACCCTTAGTTTTGGAATAACTGCATGAAAAGGCTTCTGGATAGTTTGAAAAACATTGTGGGCCCAGATGCCATGATCACTGCCGCAAGCGAATTGATGGTTTATGAGTGTGATGGTTTCACCATAGAAAAGAATCGCCCGGATGTTGTCGTGTTTCCCACCACGACCGAGCAGGTTTCCAGGATTGTCGATGCGTGTAATTATTTCAAGGTTCCATTCCTGCCCAGGGGCGCTGGCACCAGTCTCGCGGGGGGGTGCCTTCCGGTGGGCGGAGGCGTGGTGATTTCGCTTGCCCGCATGAAAAAAATCTTTGATGTGGATTACAGGAACCGGTGCGCACTGATCGAGGCCGGGGTCATCAACCTTTGGCTTACAAATCACTTGAAACCTCACGGATACCATTTCGCCCCGGATCCCTCCAGCCAGGGTGCCTGTACCATTGGCGGCAATGTCGCCACCAATTCAGGTGGCCCACACACACTTAAGTACGGGGTGACCGTCAACCATGTCATGGGCGTTGAATTTGTGATGCCTGATGGCGAGATCATTCATACGGGTGGCCCGGTTGAGGATAATCCCGGGTACGATCTTACCGGTGTGATTGTTGGCTCTGAGGGAACATTTGGTGTCGCGGTGAAATCCTGGGTCAGGATCACTCGCAATCCCGATACTTACCGAACCCTCCTTGGGGTTTTCAATAGTGTTGATGATGCCACCAATACCATAAGCGAGATAATTGGCGCGGGCATAGTGCCTGCCGCCCTCGAGATGCTGGATCAGATGATATTGGGCGCGCTGGAAGATGCCTTCCATTTTGGGTTTCCCCTGGATGCCGGGGCCATCCTGATCATGGAGGTCGATGGTCTTGAGGCGGGAATCGATACCGAGGCTGAGAGGATCACTTCGATTGCGGTCAAGAATGGCGCAAGGGAGGTCCGCAAAGCCGACACGGAGGCCAAGCGCACATTGCTTTGGAAAGCAAGGAAACAGGCGTTTGGTGCAGTGGGAAGGTTGGCATCCAGTTTTTGCACCCAGGATGGTGTTGTGCCTAGAAGCAAGCTACCCCATATTCTTCGTGAAATCCAGAAGATCGGCGCCAAGTATGACCTGAAAATTTGCAATGTCTTTCACGCCGGGGATGGCAATATTCATCCCATCCTGCTTTTTGATGAACGATATCCCGACCAGGTTAAACGGGTTCTTGAAGCCAGTGGTGAAATCCTGGATGAATGCATCAGGGTGGGTGGTAGCGTGACAGGTGAGCATGGTATCGGGGTTGAAAAAATTGATTTCATGGCGAAGCTTTTTTCTCCTGACGATATCGCGATGATGATCAGGCTAAGGAATGCCTTCAACCCGACAAATAATTGCAGCCCCCAGAAAATGTTGCCTACCGCGGGTGCCTGCATCGAAGCTTCCAAGGCCGGTAGAATGGCTGCAATGTAGTTACGGAGGATCTTTCCTTGCCTTTATCCGAATCACTGAATTTGAACTCTTTCCAAACTAAGACTCCCTCGGATGTCGCTGAAGCCTGTGATATCATCAGGCACTCCGCGAGCACGCTTGATGCGATTGTCCCCTCCGGTTCCGGTTCCAAGATGCATATTGGTTATTCACCATCCCGCAATGGCGTCATTCTTTGCACCAAAAATCTGAACAAACTGGTAGATTATCCCGCCCGTGATATGACCGTGACGGTGCAGGCGGGGATCCTTGTCAAGGATTTAACTGAGATGCTTAACAAGGAGAATCAAAGGCTTCCCATTGATGATCCGTATCCCGGGGAATCCTCCCTTGGAGGTTTGCTTGCCACCAATACCTCGGGGCCAAGAAGATTTGGATGGGGAACCTTGCGCGATTATGTGATTGGCATTTCCATTCTCAATGATGAAGGCAGGGAAACAAAAGCTGGGGGCAGGGTTGTAAAAAATGTTGCAGGATATGATTTCTGCAAGCTTCACACGGGGGCTTTTGGAACCTTGGGAATCATTTCCCAGGTCACACTCAAGGTCAGGCCAAACCCGGAAGCATCCTCCATGGTTTTACTTAGCCTCAATTCCGCAAATGTAGAGTCAGTGTTGGATAGGGTTCATACCACCAAGACCAGGCCGGTTGCCGTTGAGTTGCTTAACCGAAATGCACTGCAGCAACCGCTTTTTAAAAATCTTGATCTATCTTCTGATTATTGCCTTTTTGTGGGATTTGAACATGGTGCAGAAGCTGTGAAGTGGCAGACTGAGACCCTTGCCCCTGAGCTTTCAGATGTGCCCGGAAAAATCGATATCATCCATGGGCCATCGGATTCAGCCATATGGCGGAATTTGGGAATGTTTCAATCAACGCGAATCCCCGGCAGTCCCCTTACTTTCAAGGCGAATATTCCATCTTCCAAGGTGGCTTCCTGGTGTGCCCTGGCAAGCGACACCTTACCCGGTCTTTCACTACAGTCCCATGCTGGTTCTGGAATAGTATTTGGTCATTTGCCCGGGGATGTTTCCCGGCAGATGGCTTTTGATGCCATTACCTTGCTGTTGCAAAAAGCGGTCCGCTACCAAGGTAACCTTGTGATTCCCTATTGCTTGGAAGACTGGAAGTCAGACTTCCCTGTTTGGGGCCAGGTTCGTCCCGACATAAAAATCATGCGAAAGGTTAAGGAGTCCCTCGATCCCAAAGCAATGTTTAATCCCGGACGATTTGTCGATCATATATAATTACCAGGTTAAAAATATAATCTTATGAATACACATAGCGTCTCTAAACCGATGGAAAAAGACCCCCTTGCCCTTCATGTTCTTCCCGGAGAGAAGGGATTTGGAACGAATGTTGATTATGAGACATTCATGGATTGTGTTCATTGCGGGCTTTGCCTTGGGTCATGTCCCACATATGTGCAAACTGGTGATGAAAACGACAGCCCTCGGGGTCGTATTTACCTTTGGCGCGCTGTGACCGATGGTAGGACCGAACTCACTCCCGAGGTTCGCAAGCATATGGATCTTTGCCTGGAGTGCATGGCGTGTGAAACCGCCTGTCCCTCCGGTGTGAAGTATGGCAAAATCATCTCCTCATACAAGCATGATATGACCCGGGTCCTTCCGCCCGCACCCACTGTTAATGCACTTCAGCGCTGGATGTTGTTTAACCTGACACCCTACGCCAATCGGATGAGGCTTGCCCTTATGCCGGTCCGCATCATGCAAAAATTGGGATTGATGTGGCTCGTCAGGTTGGCGGGTAAATTTCTCCCCAAGTCCCTGCGCCTGCTTAATGAGATTGTTCCCGATATGGAACCACATTATGGCGAACTCCCTGAGATACTTCCGGCCAAGGGAGTGAAGAGGGCCCGTGTCGGCCTTATTCTGGGGTGTGCCGCGGACGCCTTTTTGCCCCAGGCAAACCTTGCCACCGCCAGGGTGCTTCAGGAAAACGGGTGCGAGGTATGGATTCCAAGAACCCAGGGATGTTGTGCCGCGCTTCATCATCATGCCGGCCTTGATACCGAGGCCAAGAAATTTGCGGCGGCGAACTGTGTCGCTTTTGCGGATGGCTTGGGTGATGGGCCAAACAAGCTTGATGCCATAATCAATAACGCCGGGGGATGCGGTCCTGTGCTTAAGGAGTATGGGCACTTGTTGCATGGCACACCTTTCGAAAAACAGGGGGAATCCTTTGGTTCCAAGGTGAAAGACATTCATGAATTTCTTGTTGAGCTTGGGCCCATTACCCCCACTCATGAAGTGCCTCTCAAGGCGACATATCATGACGCGTGTGGTCTGAGCCATGCCCAGAAAATTCGCACGCCTCCAAGGCAATTAATGGGCCTTGTCAAGGGGCTTGAACTTGTGCCACTCCTTGAGAGTGAGCATTGCTGTGGTGCAGCAGGCAGTTACAACATCACCCAACCTGAAATGTCGAGGGCATTGGGTGAGCGCAAAGCCAAAAACATATTGGCCACCGGCGCCCGCGCGATTTTTACCGCCAACATTGGCTGTTTGTTGCAGGTGGACCGGTATTTGCGTGAGAACACCCCATCGGTTTGGGTGGCGCACCCGATGGAAGTTTTGTGGGCCGCATACAGTGGTCAATTTTCACCCAGGCTTAAAGCCGCTATCAAACCATATATAAAGGATTAATCATGAGTTTTCACGGCATCATCCCTCCATTGGCCACTCCGTTCAAGGAGAATGAGGATCTTGACATCGAGCGCCTGAAGTGGTTTATCGAGCAGCAGATAGAGGCTGGTGTGCATGGGATATTCGTCTTGGGAACCAACAGTGAATTTTATGCGATGGACGAGGCTGAAAAGCAAAAAGTTATCGCTGTCGCAGTGGAGCAGGTTCGAAAAAGGGTGCCGGTTTTCGCGGGCACTGGCGCGGAAACCACCCGTGAGGCGGAACGACTGACCAAAATGGCACAGAAGGAAGGCGTTGATGGTGTCTCTGTCATCACCCCTTATTTCATCATGCCAAACCAAAATGAGATCCATGATCATTACAAACGGATTGCGGAATCCACCAGTCTTCCTCTTTTGCTTTACAGCAATCCCGTGACTTGCGGGGGACTGAAGATCGACCCTGACACATGTGGCAGGCTTGCTAAAATTAAAAACATCGTTGGCATCAAGGATTCCAGCGGTGATTTGCAAACGACGATAGAAATCCTCAGGTCGGTTCCCAAGGATTTTGTTGTGATGCAGGGGCGTGACACTTTGATTTTCTCAGCGTTGCAAATGGGCGCCAAGGGTGCTGTTCCCGCAACCTGTAACATCGCCCCAAAACTGCTTGTCGAAATTTACGAGAAATTCATGAAGGGTGACATCGAGGGGTCCAGGGCCGCACAGGCCAGGCTGCATCCTCTTCGAATGGCTTTGACTTTGGGCACCGCGCCGGGTGGGGTCAAATCCGCGCTAAGGGAACTTGGGCGTTCCATCGGGCCTTGCAGGTCACCTGTCGCTTTGGTCGGGGCGGATAAAATTCCAAAGCTAAAGGAAGCCCTTGCTGCCGCTGGATTGGTTTGAGCTTAACTCATAAAATTATCGAGGCCGATATCTTCAGGGGTATCGGCTTCTTTTTTATTCTTCCACAAATGTTTTGTTTGTTTTGATCAACCAAGAAACTGTAAGTAGTAATTGGTTGTAAACCGTGGATGGGCAAGTTTTTTAGGGATTATGAGGTCGCCCGGCCGCAACCACTGTGTCTGTATGGGCGATGGTTTGCCACCCAAGGTTTTGATGGCCAAGTTATTGTATTCCCTGGCAAATAAGCGCCAATTGGGGTCGTTGGGGTTGGAAAAAATCGGGTCAAAGGAAAACGATACACCGGGGCCGGTCGAATAAAGCCCATGGGGTTTCATCTTCGATTCCGGACGATTGATGAAATACAAAGCCCAGGCGTTGGGTACAAAAGAATGTTTCTTTTCAAATTCCTTCGTGAACGCGTGCGATTGTGAAAAGACAGCTTTGATTTTTGAAATGTCATGTTCATAGTACTGGAAATCAAGTCGGTTCTCCGTTGCGGATGGTCGCCAGTACTCATTGACCAAGTCCGCCCTGGAATAGGTTATTTCCCTGACCAGAGGTTGCAGGTTGTTGGTGTTCTGCCCGTGGTATCCTCCATGTTGGATCGCGGAACGCTTTGCCAGTCGCAATTTGTTGAATTGAGGTTGTGATTCAATTGGAGTTACCGAACCCGGTCCCGCCTTGTATCGTTGATCGCAGGTTGCGAATAATTTGTCCAGGATGACAAATGCGAAAAAAGCATCACATTCTTTTCGTAATTGTGTGATTTTTTCCGCAAGTTCCTCGGGTGACTTGGATTGGTGCAGGGAATATTTCGAAGTGCAAAGACTTGCGGGGCGAACTTCAACGCAGCATTCAACCACAATTCCCAATAGCCCGTAGGAACATTTGAATTCGTTGAAACTTAAGGTGTCCCTAGAGTCAGATATGGCGCATATTTCCCCATTGGGATTCACATAAGAAATCGCGGTGACACCCGCGGAGAAAAAACCAGCTCCATCCAGCGAGGAATCCTTCGTGTCTCCAACTGCTACGGACCCGACTGTGGCATCTCCTATCTCTGATTGAAAAGGTATTTCTAATCCCTTTGATTGAAGCCATAAATTTAATTTTTTCAGCCTGCATCCAGCCTGCACACGGACAACCCTTCGTCCTTTCTCATCTTTTTCCAAGCCGATGATCTCATCAAGTTTTAGGGTGCACAATAATGTTCCACCATCATTTGAAATGGTTGGAGTGACTGAGAGCATGGAACCAACCGGGCTTACCGGGGTTGGAAATAGTCTGGTATCCTTGACAACCGCCTGCACATCCCCGTAGCTGATTGGTTCGACATAAACCGCAGGCTTGGTGCTTTTTGATAATCCCCAATTGGAATAGATCTTTCCCTCATTTTCGAGAAGGCCCTGAAAAGGAATTGGCGCCGGTTGATTTCCCGTGGTTGTGGAAGCAGGATTTTCAATTGCATTTATCGGGTTATTTCCAAGCGCTGAAATGCCTGAAAGAATTACTACTTTCATGGCATCGCGCCTGGACTTATGTTTGGTTTTCCAGCTCTTATTTTCCTGAGATCTTTTCAATTTTCCCAAATGCTTTCTTTAGAACCGCACCTTCGCGAAGTTTGACAAAATAATCGAGGAATTCGTTATGCCCATTGGGACGATTCGAATTCATGAATGATACCGCGACATATCCCATCTCATCCTCATCATTTTCACCAATGAATACCATGCGCGGTGGGTTGAATGGGTTCGTGGGGTTCCGGGAGGAATTGTCAAAGATGGCTTCAACATGCAGGATGTCACCTTTCTTGACGGGATAATATTCCTTGGTGTAGAAACTTGTCTGCCAATTGTAATCCCAACCTCTCAAGTCAAAGATGAGCTTTCGCTCTTTGGAGTTTTTTGGTTGGTGCCAGACGCGAATCTCTTTGCCAACGAAATGCATGTGGGGCTTGAATAGATAAACCTCGCTGTCTTCCTGCACAACCTTGGATCCGGTGGATTTGAAATTTGAGACATCCTTGGGAATCCATCGGAAGGAAGTATCCACCAGCATGTAGTTGACAAATTTCTCGGGCTTTTCCTTGGCAAACCAGATGGCGAGTTTGCTTTTATCCGTCTCTGGTTTCCCATTTCGATGATAGTGAATCTGCATGAGAATCTCAGAATCCGGGGGCACGATTGCCACGGCCTTTGGTGGAAATGCCATCTCACCCTGTCCGGGGACCCATACTCCAAGCGCCCCGCCTGGATTCTGCTTGTTTTTTTGTAGCCCGATTGGGTTTGGTTCAAATCCCAGACCCATTCCCGATTCGTACCCGGGGCCATAATCCTCCTCACCTGTTCCAGTGGGCTTGGTTTTTTGCAATCTTTTCTGGGCATCAAGGACCATTCCTGTCCCATCATAAAAAGTCAATTCATGGTGAACGATTCGTTTGTTACCAGGAATGAACTTCACCTTGTGGATGTTAAGTTCCGTTTTATTATTTAACGGGAAAGCGATCATCCGATAATGATCTTCCCCCTTGGCTGCAAGGTGAAATTCGGATGGCATTTCAAGGACAAGGTCCGGGGGGTTATTTTCATCCCAATCCTTTGTGGGGGGAAACGAGACTGGTTTTGGGGCGTCTTTTATATCGCCTTTGGGTCCACCAATCTCAACCCACTTGGAAAAAATGGCTATTTCATTCTCATTGAGGGAAAAATCGTCCTTTAAAGGTAAACCACCACGCACAGGCCAGGGAGGCATTTTACGGCTGGAAACATAATCTTTGATATCGTCCGCCCATCTGGTTGCATCCTCAAAAGTCAAAAGTTGAAACGGTGCCACCTCACCAGGTCGATGACATCTCTGGCAATGTTTCTGCAACAAGGGAAGCACATCCTTGTAGAAGGTGACTTCTCCCTCCATGAATGTCTCTTTTTTCTCCCTGTTAAGCGGACAACCGATTGCCTGTGTCGTTTGCACTTCCACTGGCTTGTTTGAAAGCACCTGCTCGATCGCCTCCTCAAGGTAGGCGTACTTTACATTCTTCAGACGGGTGGTTCGGTCTTGGTATTGGTCATTTATGGCACCGAAATACCTTAGCTTTTTATCCTGGTCGAGTAAAAAGCACTCAGGTGTCACATCAGCCAGAAAATGATTTGAAACAAGGTGGTTGGGGTCGTAAAAGACCTTGAAGTTCGCGAGGAATTCCTTTGTATGCTTGTCAAGTTCTTCCGCACTTTCAGAATCACAAATCACCGCGGTCACAATCACACCCTTTGATTTGTATTTTTCATGCAGGGAGTTAAGAACCGCGACATACCGATTCGAGATAGGGCATTTGAAATCCAGAAATGTTATCACTGTCGCCTTGGCATCTTTCTGGTCATGCAGATTCCATTTTGCGCCCTTGGTATCCACCAATGTGATGGGAGGTATTACTTTTCCAAGTCGCAGCAACGCAGTGACTTTATCATTTTGCTTTTCCTGGGACACAGCGGGTTCGGGGGTTGCTAAAAAACTTAATGCAATCGGAACGAAACTAAGGGAGATGATGCCCATGAACCATCGGAAACTTGAGGAAGTGCCATAAACTTTTTGTTTTTTCAGCTTAAACATATTGATACCATTTAGAAAGATTAATGAATTGACAATACTTAATATATCATTCTATACATAACCAGCAACATGATGGAAATTACACATTCTGCAATAAAGGATAGAGTCTTTCAGTTTTCAAATCGATGGCTGGCTAAACAAAAAATTCAAATAGACTTAATTGGCACTCAATTCGCGAATGTCTGCCCTTGAAATAGTTTCGAAATCGTTTAACAAAACTGATCGTGACATAAAAATGATCAACTTGTCTAAAGTCAGCATCCCAATCATTCCACATGTATGCGAAGTATCAGCGGGATAAATTTTATTTGAGAAATTTGGATTCGGTTTATTTGGAAGTCCCAAGTTTCGGGCGATTGGCTATTCCGTGATGAATGATTTTTAGAATTCGATCGCGTTCATCCCCTGTAAGAGGAAGTCTTGGTTCGCGTACTCTTTCGGAACCCAATCCGGTTTCTTGAGCTGCAAGTTTGATGTATTGCACAAATTTCACATGGGTGTCAAGTTTTAGCAATGGGTAAAACCATTTGTACATTTCGCGTGCTTCATCCCATTTACCCAAGCGGGTAAGATCCCAAAAATATTGGTTTTCCTGCGGGAATGCTATCCCCGAGCCAGCAACCCAGCCATCAATCCCAAGGATCGAAGATTCCAAAACAAGGTCATCAACGCCCACGAAAATACTGTAACGGTTTCCAACTTCAATCCGCAGTTCGGTGATTCTGCGGGTGTTCGCTGAACTTTCTTTCAAGGCGACCAGGTTTGGAATGTTTGCAAGCTGCGAGAATTGCGCGGGAGTTATGTCAACCGGGTAGCCCACGGGATTATTGTAAAGCATCCAAGGCAGATTCGTGGCTGCTGCGACTTTTCGGAAATGGTTCATCGCCTCCGCGCCATCTGCTTTGTAAACCATTGCAGGCATGACCATGAAACCGTTTGCGCCCAGCTTTTCGCAATCGCGAACATATTGGCAGGCTGCCGAGGTGCTCATCTCCGCGACACCGCTGAGCACGGGTACCCGTCCTGATGCCATCTTCACAATTTCTGATATGAGAGTTCGTTTTTCTGAGGGATCGAGAGTTTGGTTTTCGCCCAATGATCCCGCCATGATCAAGCCGCTAACACCGGAAGCTATCAATGCCTCGACATGTTTTGCCGTGGCATCAATGTCCAAGGACATATCCTTCCGGAATTGTGTGGTTACAGCGGGAAAAACCCCAGTCCAGGCATGTTTTGACATTTTTGACTCCTTGTGGATGACACAGGATTAAACTTTCACCAAATCCATGGACATGGTGTCTTGATAAATTTCAATCAGGCCATTCTAGATAATGCGATTATCTGTGACCACAAATCAATTTAGACTATTTTAATGGCTGGTGAATAATAATTAGTTTTGTTGACACATGCCAAGAATGCATCTATAGATTAAGACATGGAACCACCTATTTTATTATCTTTGACAATTGGTTTGATTGCTTGGGCTTTTTTAAGCTTGGGTGCCGCGGTTGCTGGTTTATATTTTCCAACCAAGAAAGATCTCGAACTTTGGCGGGCTTTTTGGTTCATGAACGGCATATGGGGCTTGATTGACGGTATTATTGGGTGGGCTAACTTGCTAACCACTCCCGCCACATTGGATTTCTTAGCCAAGGTTCTCGCTATAAATACCTTTCTTGATTTTATTTATATCACGGCGGGTTTGGTTTTAGTTGCCCTTAAAAAACCTATTTTAAAGGGCTTTGGTTTTGCAGTTTTGCTTCAAGGAGGCTTCCTCCTTGTGTTTGATTCCATTTTTTTATATTTCTGCTATCGCTCATAAAACCATTACTACAAGTGTTTCGTAATGGTCATGATGGCCAGATACCCTTATACAATATTTTTGCCCCATCAATGTTTTGTTTATAAAGGTACGCGAAAGCCTTGGAACCATCAGCTAATGTGATGGATTCCAGTTTGAACAGATTGGGTGAGCCTTCAATTTTGTCGAGATCTTCAAGCATGTAAATTGGGATCTTAAAAAGTTCACCCTTCACGGAAAAACCATCTTTGAGATTTTCAATCATGCCCGGATAAGGACCAAGGTCTACGAGCATATAATTTCTTGAGGTGGAGGTTTCACGCAGATACATGTCACTCATGATTGCAGGATGGTTTTTTTCGCCCCGCTTTAGGGTGCCATAGGTGAACAGTAGCAATTGATCGCCAGGTTGCATCATTAAAGTTTTGTGCCAGCAAGTTTTTTAAAGGTGCTTTTACTGATGGGAGAGAATCGCACCCTGTCACCGATATTGAAAGCGAAATATTGTTCAACAATATCAACCAAAAGGTTTGGGGCTTGCCCTATGAGATGCCAACCCCCGGGCTTTTGTTCGGGATAAATACCTGTCTGAATACCAGTAAGTCCAACGCTACCGGCGGGGACCTTTAACCTTGGGGAAGGAAGTCTAGGCACTCCCTCAAGTTTTTTTGGAAGGTATCCCATATAGGGAAACCCGGGACTGAAGCCGATGGCGTAAACGCAATACTCGGTTTCAGAATGGAGATTAATCACCTCCTTGGTGGTTAACCCCTTAAGTTCAGCAACGATTTCCAAATCGGGACCAAATTCATAACAACAGGGTACTTCAAGGGTTTTTGAGGCATTTTGGTGAATGAATTCATCCTGTGTTTTTATTAGGTTCTTTATCTCAGCAATTACCCCCTTTAATTGGATCAAAGCGGGGTTGTGATAGATTGCGATGGTGTTGTATGCGGGAACAACATCAAAAATCCATGGTTTTTGCGAAAGTTGGATGGTGCAGGAAAAGGCCTGACATTCTTTTTCATTTTCAAATCGCACAAGGATTCCCATGTCTGCGATTGGCTGAATTTTCGGCTTTTGGGATAAAGGTAATTTTTTTGTTGAACCCATTTTAATTTATCACTTTGCCCGGTGTTTGGATTATATTATGAAAGTCGCTTGCATCATACACACTTTAATTTACCGAGGCATAATCATGCGGACACTAAGCTTTCTACTTTTAGGCATTTTACTTGGTTTGGTTTCGGGTTGCAAAAGCAGGAAACCACCGTTTGATAAAGAAGCTGAATCCACAAAGCAGACAACCAAAACAAATACCACTTCCCCAACAACAGCAACTCCAGTTACACCCCCGGTTCAGAATCTGAAAAGAAACGCGGTTGCTCGAACAGGCACAGGCACCAAGCTTGGTGAGTTGTATAAGGCGTTGGACCTTTATGCAAATGACAACAATGGCAATTTCCCGCCCGCCTATACCAAAAGTGCCCAAGGCACGCCTTTGTTAAGTTGGCGTGTACTCTTGTTGCCTTATATCGAACAGCAAAACCTTTTTAACAAGTTCAATCAAAGCGAACCTTGGGATGGCCCCACCAACAAGCCACTTTTGAGCTTCATGCCAAAGATGTATCTGTCTTCCGGGAATTATGATGTGAATACGGCGTTTAAAACCACATTTCTGGCTCCGTTGGCCAAGGGCACAGCTTTCTCCCCCATGGGTGCAACCTCAAAAAATGCGATCACCGATGGACTTTCCAACACTATCCTTGTGGTTGATGTTGATGACGAATTCGCAACGGAATGGACCCGGCCCGTTGATCTTAATGTCAACGCTCAAAATCCTGTTGTTGGTTTGACCAATAGTAACCCTGCGGGGTTCATGGCATTGTTTTGTGATGGATCAAGGAAGGTTGTCCCAACACGCCCACTTCCCAATGTTTGGGCAATGTTCACAATAAGTGGTGGAGAACAGGTTAATCCTTGATTTTTCCAAAACAGTTGTATTGCTGGTTGACCAGTGTTAAATTTTTGAAGAAGATATGCTCTCACCCCGTTTTTTACACATTATGAAAGGAATGTACGAATGAAGACTTTGAAAATTGCACTTATTTGCGCAATTTTTTCCTCTGTCGTCTCTTTTGCCACCGCACAAGATTCCAAGAAGGAAAATACCGCGATCAAGCCCGTACCCAGGGATAAAAACTGGGAAAAACGACACGATACTTTTGTAGGTATCGCCAAGAGGGGGAATGTGGATCTGCTTTTCCTCGGAGATTCAATCACCGATGCCTGGGGTGGTGAAGGTCATGGCATGGGCGGCGGTCATAAAATTTTCACATCTAAGTTTGTCCCGATGAAGGCTGCAAACTTTGGTATCGGCGGTGATCGAACCCAGCATGTTCTTTGGCGTTTGCAAAATGGCGAACTCGATGGGATCAAGCCCAAGGTTGTGCAATTGATGATCGGCACCAACAACAGTAATGGCGCGGACAACACCGCTGAGGAAATCGCAGAGGGCGTGAAGCTTATAATTGAAGAAATCAAAAAGAAATCCCCTAGCACCAAGGTCTTATTGCTTGCCGTATTTCCAAGAAATACTGGCAAGGATGACGCTGTTAAAAAAATCCAGAAGGATAAAATTGACAAGGTAAATTCAATCATTTCCAAGCTTGATGATGGTGGTAAATCTGTAAAGTTCCTTGATATCGGCTCGAAATTCAAGGATGCTTCCGGTGCTCTTCCCAAGGAAATCATGCCTGATCAACTCCACCTTAGTGAAAAAGGATACGAGATCTGGGCAAATGCTGTTGAAAGCGTGATCACTTCTATGTTGAAGGGTGATCAGACCAAGGCGGTTGAACCAACGAAGAAGGTTGAACCGGCAAAGCCTGTGACTGGGACTCCTGAACCAACGAAGACCGTGAAGAAAGTAGATCCTGCACCTGGAACTTCAGAGCCAGCAAAGCCAGTAAAGAAGCCTGGTGAACCCGAACCAGCAAAGACAGTCAAAAAGGTTGAACCAGCAAAGCCTGCCACTCCCGAGCCAGCAAAGCCGGTGAAGAAGCCTGGTGAACCCGAACCAGCAAAGACAGTCAAAAAAGTTGAACCAGCTCCAGTGCAGAAGAATCCTGAACCTGCAAAGGAAACGAAAAAGGTTGAACCAGCTCCAGTGCAGAAGAATCCTGAACCTGCAAAGGAAACCAAAAAAAGTGATTCAAGCTCATCTGTTAAAGAATCAGGAAAAGCTTCAACGGTTGAAAAGGATGAATATGTTGAAGTAAGAAAAACCCCAATCAGGGATTTTTTCCGGAATCTTCGTAACCGATAATACTTCACTTTATCGCTGCGTATCCAAAAAGTAAGCCGGACTCTCCCAACAAAAGGGAGAGCCCGGCTTTTTTATTTGGAGCTTATCTCTAAAACTTTAAGTTCAGTTTTCCCAGGCGTTCTACAGTTTCTTTCATAAGGGCATCTTCCTCCGCCTCATCCTTTGCGATATAAGTGACGGAAAATCGCAGGAAAGAACCAGCATCATCCCATGGAACGCAACATACCGATTGCTCGGTGATCAGGAATTGGGAGGCATCTTCCGCATTTGCAAAAGTCTGACCAGTACATCCCTTGGGAGCTTTGGTGTAAAGGAAATAAGTGCCCTTGGGCATACTTGCCTGAAAACCCACTTGTTTCAATGCCGCGACTAACTTCCTCAATCTTCTTCCATATTTTTCCCTCACCTGCTCACCTATCTCGGGGTGTCGGAGGGCTTCAGCAGCGGCTTGTTGGATCGCCATGAACTGGCCAGAATCACAGTTGTCCTTCACATCGGCATA
>SXGQ01483427.1_pt1 | contig 28695 bp, 25 predicted proteins | sample 3178371 | NCBI WGS metagenome assembly SXGQ01 (sample SAMN11356859, study PRJNA531348) | freshwater metagenome | isolation source: freshwater sample F1-20 | place: China: Fuxian Lake, Yuxi | collected 2017-12-25 | reverse complement strand
GCTGCTGGTCCTGCTAATCCAGTGGCACCAAAAATAGCACCAGCTGCTAATAAAGAACCTAATGCAATTAAACTTGAAGAACTAAAAGCATTCAAACCTTCAGCAAGATTCACCATCATGTCCCTAACACCAGATGAACCACCAATAAACTCACTTAAAGCGCCGCCAGCAGATAGACCTGCAAAGAAACCACCGATTCCTAAACCAATTGTAGTCATACCTAATGCGGCGCCGAACTTTGTTTTAACGCCTGTAACTGCTCCAAATAACATTCCTGTTCCAAGTAATGCACCAAGCGTTAACAAACTTTGGCCAGAAAATGCACTTAGGCCTTCGGCAAGGTTCACCATTAAATCTTTTAGGCCTGCAGCGCCACCAACTTGATTTAGAACATATGCAGCGCCTCCAAGTGCTGTTAGAAAACCAGCAATGCCGACACCAATGGATGCTAGACCTAAACCTTTGCCAAGGCCGCCCATTAAACCAGATAAAAATCCTTCTGGTTTTCCACCAGTTGTAGTTGCTGCAGAAGTTGGTGATGTTTTGCCGCCCTCTTTTTTAAATTTTGATTCGTAAGCTGATTCTTTTTCACCAGATTTCTTAAAAAACATATCTGCTCTTGAAGCAGTAGTACCACCTTGGAGTTTAACCAATTTGGTAATATTTTGCCTCATCAAATTCATATCTCTTGCCATTAAAGGCAATGACTCTGAATTTTTTGCAGCTATTTTAGAGTGAATTTTTAGCTCTCTGGTTTCACCAGTAAGAATGTCCAACTTTGTTTCTAAAACACCAGTTGAAAACGAACCACCCATACTGGAAACTTTTCCACCAGATTTAGCAGGAGTTGCACTATACGATTTGAACAATGATGGCAAAGCAGTTGCCATAAATCCTTTTTGATTAAAGAATTGCCTTGGATCCACTTTCTCAAGAGTTCGTTTACCTAAAGTAGATGCTATTCCACCACCTTTAGATTTTTCGGCTTTGTAAATCTCTGTTAATCTGGACTGTTTGTCTGCCATTTATTTTCTCGCTTGCTGTTGAGCTTTTAATCGTTCTTTTTCTTCTTCTAAAAATTTCACCAACATATCAATGTAAACTTGTCTTTCCCAAGGTATCATATTATCCAATTCAGTCAAACTATATTTGTGATGTTGCATTAAAGCAAAGTTAGTTTGAAAGTAATTACCTAAGTTATCATAGCCAAATATTATACGAAAAAATTTTGAATGCCTTCTGTAACAATCTTTTCTTCGTAACCACATTTACCACATTTAAAGTCCAAAGGCTTTGAAATCTTTGGCATTGTAGTGAAGAATTTCTGAATCTTTTCAAGGTCGTCTCGTTGTAAGTTGTCTACAAACTCCATCAATTCTTCCTTTGTAGAATCTTTGGCATAATACATTTGATCTGCATCATAAATGAAATCAATACAACTGACAATGACTTCCATAATGGTATCAATAGATTCGCTTTGCAAATTATCAAAGTTCTTTACCATTCCAAGAGTTGGGTATTTCATTACGATACCCAACTTTTCAGTAATTTGAATCTTGTTGTTGTGCTCTGGGTCAATAGTTGGTTTGATATCTAAGATATTTAAATCAAATTTGACCAAGCCACCACAAACCTTATCTTCACCTTTATCGTCTTTAACGGTATTGTTACAGTTGTATTTTAAATTTACAATCTCACCAACGGATCTAGCACGAAGCTGCATGAATAGATGTTCAAGGTCGAATGTTGGCAAATCATCAACATCAATATCTGACAAAATACAATTATTCAATACTTGTTTAACTACATTGATTGTTTCTTTTTCATCAGTTGATTCTGAAGCCATTAGAAACAGTTTTTGTTCTTTTACAAGAAATGGTCTGTATTTTACTTTTTTGCCTGATGAAATTAAAGTTGTTTCATAGGTTGGCACATCAATTTTTGGTAACGCCATTTTATATCCTTATATTATGTTATAAAATAATTTTTGCAATAGTATTGTTAATAGACTGCCCAGCATTATCAAAAAATTTGGCAGCTCTAGCACCAAATAAAGCGCTTGCTGCTGCAGCAAGGTCATAACTTCCAGAATAAACAACACGATATTTCTGGTAAGTAAATTGAATTGAAAGACGATGAAAACCTTCTTCACTCCAAGATAACGGTTGAGATGCAATTGAAATTGGATATGCATCCATTAATTCTATGACAAATATTTTTTTAATAAAATCATCATATTGAATAATTGAAATATTTGTAAGATATCTCGAAGCTTCGTCTTTTGAATAACGTAAATTGTTTGTATCTGTTGGCATAATTGCTTCCATCCAACGATCAAATAATTTACGCTCATAAAATTCATTTGTACACACAAATGTTAATGTTGTTTCAGTATATTGTGTTTGATACGGTACTTTAAATCCAGGCCCGTATATTTTAACATCTTGTGTTAACAATGTTTTCCCTGGCAATTCAGCTGATTCGCATTGTAACGCCAAATATCTAGAGATAGCAGGATTAGAACTTTTGCTTTGTTCTCCAATAGTATTTCCACCACCTATAATATTATTAATCTCTGCTGTTATATCAGCTATAATAGTATTTGGCAAATTAAAAATTTTCTCTAAAGCTGATGATGAAATAAAATCACTAATATATTTTGGAATAGGAAGAATGACCTCATATCGATTTGGTCTGGCTAATCCATCTTTAGCTTTAATATTTGACAAAAATAATTGTGGTGAGAATGACATTAGAATTGTTCCTGAGATGCAGCATGAACTTTACCTGCTGATGCGCCAACAAAACTCTCCATTGGCAATAAAGCAGCTATGTCCCATTCGTCAGCAGATATTTCCAAGAATCTTGATTGCACCTGACTAAAGAGATATCGTTTAATACATGGCTGTGTTTCAAATATTTTAGAAGCAGAAGCCAAAGTGGCATAACTCAACCTTAACTTTGTAGTTTTATCAAAGTTATCATTGTTTGCATAATCACTTAATTTGTCCAATAAAACGATTCGTTGTTTAGGGCGAATGTAGTGTAGGTTCAACCCTAAAAATCCGTCATTGTATTGTTCCACTGGTAACACCAATGGGAACCGGTCATAGTACGGCATCGAATCTTTTGTCTTTGGATCATAAAAATAAAAATACATTTTGCCAATTATGGTCGAATCACGTAGACGGGTTCTATCCTGTAATAATGCCTGGCGAGTTGGCTTCAACTGAGTTACCTTAGATTGTAGCCATGTCCGTGCTTGGTTTGTTCTTGGGGTCAAACCTTGTTCTCTTAATGATTGATTTATTCTGTCTAGTAAATACGCCATGTTCTATTTATATCAAAGACCAAGTTCTTTTTCTGTGATGACTTTAAACTGCCAACCATGTTCTCTACAGAATAAATCAGCTGCTCTCCACTTCTCTTGATTGACCGCATATGTTGCAGCCTCTTGAATAAATCTTTTGGTCTTACGCTTTTGTATCGGCATTTTGGTCTGAGCCAACGGTTTGATCTCTAATATATAAGTGGTAACTTTATCACCTTTAAGGCGCATTTTCACAACAAAATCTGGAAAATATCTGTGCATTTTATTGTCTATAGGAGACACATATGATATCGTTAGCTCTTCGGATGCCCACCAAATAACATTTGGGTGGTCATCAAAATACTTCATAACCCTCAATTCCCAATTGGAACGATATATGATATTTTTTGAATTTCCATTATACTTAGATGGGTTTTTTGGTAAAAAAGTTCCTTTATATGACATAAATAGTATCTAGGCAACCAAAAGGCATAAAATGGCACTTTTTTCACTAACGGACATAAAATTTCTCCCCTCAGATAATAGGGGATCTAACATAACTGATTTTAATTTAAATAATAAAAGATATCCAATAGACCTTGGCTCGACTGATAAAGGACATTATATAATGTTCTATATATTCACACAAAACAGAACTCAGGTTGGCCAAACAAACACAACACAAAACTTTCAAAATATAGCTAGTGATCCTAATACAAATATTGGCGTAGGAGGACAAGAAGTTGGAGAATCAGTATCAAGTTTTAGTTTTACAGATAGTAGTGGCTTTGATATTGATGACGAGCGTGGCGGCAACGCTTCTCAAGTTGATGACTCAATATTAAAAAAGGCCGCCACATCAGGTTCTAGCTTTGCTAAAACATTTTTTAACGATATTAAATCTTCTGCACCTGGCTCGGATCAAAATTTACTAGCAAAAGGTAATTTTTTTAGAACTATAACAAAAACAAAAGATACAATTGCTTTGTATATGCCAGATACTTTGGCTTTTGACTATGCACAATCTTATAGTAATTTGGATGTTACTAAAGATTTAGGAAAAATAGGAATGGCTGCACAAGCTGGAGCTTCGATTTATGATGCATATAGAAAAACAGGAAGTATTGCTTCTGCGGGAAAAAATGCTGCTCCTTTCGCAGCTGAGTTTGCTAGAGATTCCGGACTTCCAGGTGGTAAAGTTTTGTTTAGTGGTTTAAGTGCTGTCACAGGTGGTGCTTTAGCTGTAAATCCTCAACTAGAATTAATATATGAAGGAATAGATTTTAGAAACTTTAGATTTTCTTTTATGTTTTATCCAAGAAGCAAAAAAGAAGCTGTAGAAGTTTTAGATATTATCGATTCATTTACGTTTCATCAAGCACCAGAAATTTTATCATCATCTTTTGGAAGATATTTGGTTCCTCCATCAGAATTTGAAATTGAATTTCGATATAATGGAGGAATAAATCCTAACATACCAAAGGTAGCTCCTTGCGTTTTAACAAGTATAAATGTTGACTATGCGCCTAATGGATTTGCTTCATATGAAACATTAGAGAGTGCAAATAAACCAGAACGTGGTGGAACCGGCATGCCTGTTGCTATTCGTATGGATCTATCATTCAAAGAAACTCGAATTATTACTAAACAATTCTTGAAGGGTGAAAGAGAAGAAAAATACAATAGTCCATTTGGAAGCACCGGCGGCGGATCTGTTGATATTTTAAGTCAAGGCAATTCAGTAAGCGCTAGAGGTGGAGAACTTAGAACCCAAGAAGAAATTGATTATTCAAATTCTTTGGGTGACTTTAATGAAACAGGCATTACCTTTGAAACAACTGCTACATCCGATACAGAGTTTGATTTGGCCAACGGTAGTTTTGGAACGGAAAACTATAGTGAAGATGATAATAACCCATAACGGAGATTAATTAAAATGGCAAACTATTTCAGTTTTTTTCCAAAAACAGCATATTATAAAGATAAAAATTCAACATCATTGGATGTTGTAACTAACATCACAACTAGATATAATTTTAGTGATGATTTAAAACAAAATACAGGTGCGTATTATAAATATAAAATAAAAGATGGTGATACACCAGAAAATTTGGCATTTAAAATTTACGGTTCTTCTGAAAAACATTGGATAATTTTAACAATGAATAATATTATTGATCCAATTTATGAATGGCCCCTTCCACAAAGATCAATAGCTAAATTTATTGAATCAAAATATTCATCGCCAAGTTTTTCGGATATAGCAAACACAGAGGTTAGTGGCACTTCTTGGGCAAAAAATAATATTCAAGCTTATTATAAAATTGAAACAAGAACTAATCTTTCAAATGGATTGCTAAAAGAAAGTAGAATTGCAGTTGATGCAAATACTTACAGCAATGTTACTACATCAATAACAAATTATGCTTTAGTAGATGGAACATCGTTACGAGTTGAGATATCTAAAGAAACAGAAAATTATTATGATTATGAAACTCAATTAAATGAAAACAAAAGAGAAATAATAATTTTAAAACCTGATTTTTCAAAAGAAGTTGACGATGAATTTAAAAGAATAATGAGTGATACTCTATGAGTGATTTTAATTTAAGACAATCCACGGACTATAGAATTAATGAGCTAACTTTAGTTACCAAAGGTGGCAAAATAGACATACGCCAAATGTTTGAAGAAATAAACATATATGAAAGTATGTTATCTCCTTGTATTTCTGGCGATATTATTATGAGTGATGCTATAGGATTGTCTTCTCAATTGTTAATAGATGGATCAGAATTAATTTTGATTGATATAGATAAGGGTGCTGGTTTTGGTAATATTAAACGAGCCTTTAGAATTTATAAACAAATGGATAGAAAAAACAAAAATCAAACAAGTGAAACTTATGTTCTAAAATTTGCCTCTGAAGAAATTGTTTTGTCGGAACAACAAACATTGTCAGAGTGTTATAAAGGAACTTATACCGATATAGTTAAAAAAATATTAATTAACAAGTTAAAAGTTTCCGGAAACAACTTTAAAGAAAAAAACTTTGAAAAATCAGTAGGTGTAATTGATGTAATTATACCAATGTTAAAACCTTTTGATGCTATAAATTGGTGTTCAAAAAGAGCAATTGATTCAAAGGGGCAACCAACATTTTTGTTTTTTGAAAATGATGGAGGTTATAACTTTACAACCTTGTCAAAGATTATGCAACAATCTCCTATTTTTTCTGTGAATTTTGATGTTAAAAATTTAAGCGATGAAAACGGTGATCAAAATTTAAAGGCTGAATTGCTTGGTGCCAGAGCTATGGAAGTTATAAGTCAATTTGATTTTATTAAAAACACTCAAGCTGGTGTTTTTGCTGGAACATATGTTGGAATAGACCCATTAATTAGGCAAATAATACCCGAAAAGAAAACTTTCGGTACCTCATACGGAGCAACAAGTCATGCTAACAGAAGTCCTAATTTGCCAATTGATACAAATAAATTAGGTAAAACTAATTCTCAAATGGATCAGTCAAGAGTAGTTCATTATTTATCAACTGGACAAAGAAATCAATCTGGATACATTAAAAAAGAAGAGCCAGGATCTTTAACTACCGATGATGTTCCACAGAAATATACATATGCTAGAAAAGCAATATTTCAAAATTTTACAGCTCAAAGATTAAAAATAGTTTTACCTGGAAACTTTTTGGTATCTCCAGGCAAAACTATTAATTTAGATGTTCCAAAACGATCATTTAACACTAGGGGTGCAGATAACTCTGATGTAACATTAAAAGGAAAATATGCTATTCTTTCAACAAGACACATTATAAAATACAGTATGTTTGAAACTATTGCAGAAATTGTAACAGATTCTTCTGCCAAACCAGCTGTTGCGGCTAATAGAGAATCGTCACAAATTTTAGAAAGTTATTAAAAATGTATGGGTTAGATTCACCAAATCCAAATAATTGGACAGCTGTTATTGAAAGTTATGCTGATCCTTTAAAGAGTGGAAGGCTTCGGGTTCGAATTAACGGATTTCACAATCTTGATAAGACAATTTTACCAACGGAAGATTTACCATGGGCTCAAGTTACTGTGCCTGTTAATGGTTCAGAAACCTTTGCAGGACCAAAAGTTGGAGATTGGGTTATTGGTTTTTTTCTTGATGGAACTGACGCTCAATTTCCAATTGTAACCCATATTCTTTCAGGTATTAATACTGTGCTTGTTAAACAACCACAAGGAGCACCAAGACCACCAGAATCAAAAGAATATAATGGAGATGGTACCGGCATAGTATTGACTGAAAAATCACAAGAAGATGAAAAATCACAAGAAGATCCTAATTCAATTTATTTGGATGAACCAACAACATCTCGTATTGCTCGCAATGATGCAGAAACAATTACAGAAACATTTATTCAAGAACGAATTGATAATGTTGTTAAAGAAATAAAGACATATAATAAAGAAGAAGAATTGAGTAGTTGGGATGAACCAGAAACATTATATAATGCCGTTTATCCATACAACAATGTTATGGAAACTGAATCTGGTCATGTTGTCGAATACGATGATACACCTGGTGCTGAAAGAATTCATATTGCACACCGAAATGGTAGTTTTACTGAATGGTACCCTGATGGTGATAGAGTAGAGAAAATCACAAAAGACAAATATACAATTGTTATGGCAGATGACCATCTTTATGTGATGGGTTCTTGTAAGATTACAGTTCAAGGCGATGCAGAAATTTATGTTCAAAAGAACTTATATGCAACAGTTGATGAGAATTTAACTGCATATGTTGTTGGTGATGTGACCGCACAAATTGATGGAAATGCAACGCTAGATATTGGTGGTGATTGTTCTGAAACTGTTGGTGGTGGCAAAACTTGTGATGTTGGTGGAGACTATGATATTAATGCGGGTAACTTTAGTGTCAACGCAGGAACAATTAATCTAAACTAATATGACAGCAAATGTTACTGTAACTTTTTCAAACGCTTCAGGATTTCCAACTATTCCTGATGATGAAAGACTACAAATCACTCAACCAATTCTTCTTGAACGCACATTGTTTTCAGACTTTGAGGCCAACACAATATCGCTCGACATTTCGTATACCGCCGAAGTTTATGATGCATCAGGAATGCCTTTTCCTGCAAATGTTTCTAACAATGTTTGCACTTTTGATTTTAATTCAATAGGATTGTCTTATACTAAATTGTCTGCAAATACTGCTAGAGTAAGTGGGACAGTTAGAAATGTTTTTCCAGGAACATATTTTGAATTCAGAATGCCTGATGGAACATTTAAGATTTTAGAACCTGATACTACCGAAGATTGGTTTGCTTTGGTTGAATATAATATGCCAGATGTTACAGTAGTTTTGAAATCATATCCAGTAACAATTGCTGTTGATGCAACGATTTTTGGACCAAATCAAAATGTCTCATTTGATTTAGAACAATATCATTTTTGGAATTTTGTACCCGCAGTTGCAGCTGTAAAAGATTTAGTTTCAAGAGGAAAACAATAATGCCATCGGTTGCAAGAGCAGGAGATACGGTTTTATCGCAAGACGGTGGACCAGGAAAAAAATGCCCCACACCAAGAAAAACATCCGTAGGTCAAGTAAACTCAAGGAGTGTTTTTGCAAATGGAATTTTAATTGTGGTGGCCGGAAACACAATTTCTCCACATCCTAAAAGAGGTTGTTCAGTTGATACTTCTACTTTGTCGAGTTATTCGTCAACTGTAAAAATAGGTGGTGCAGGTGTAGGTCGAATTGGTGATGACTATGGTCCAAATACAATAATTAAAGGCTCACGCAATGTATTTGCCGGAGGTTGAATAAATAGAAAATGGCAACATCTATAATAACAACAACCAGAGAATGGCGAGATTTAGATTTAAATTTCAATATTCATCCAGTCCGTAAAGATATTAACAAACACAAAAGTGAGTTTGCGGTAATTAATTCCATTAAAAATTTAATTTTAACTAACCACTATGAAATCCCTTTTCAACCAGAAATTGGATGTAATATTCGAAAACTTTTGTTTGAACCATTAGATATGGTTACAGCATCTCTAATTGATCGTGAAATTGTAGAAACAATAACCAATTTTGAGCCTAGAGCAAGGATTTCTAAAGTTGTTGTTAAACCAGACTTTGATAATAATGGATTTAGCGTTGAACTATTGTTTCAAATTATTAATAGAACCGACCCGGTAGCAATCAAATTTTTCTTAGAGCGAGTCCGATAAATGGCAGATAATCGTTTACAAGTTGCTGAACTTGATTTTGATACAATCAAAACCAATTTAAAAACATATTTAAAACAACAAACGGAGTTTCAAGACTATGATTTTGAAGGCTCTGGGCTTAATGTTTTAATTAATCTTTTAGCATATAATACTCATTACAATGCATACTATCTTAATATGGTAGCTAATGAATCATTTTTAGATACAGCTTTATTAAGAGATTCTGTTGTATCACATGCAAAAACTTTAAGTTATGTTCCACATTCCAAAACAGCATCTACAGCTGTTATTGATTTAACAGTAGAAACTAATAGCACAACAATTGATACTGCAACAATACCCAAAGGTTTTGTGTTTTTATCAAGCCCGATTGATAACCAATCTTATAATTTTGCTGTTATGAACGATACAACGGCTACAAAAAGTGGAACAAAATATTTTTTTGAAGGATTAGAAATTAAAGAAGGCGAATTTACATCTTATTCTTTTACACAAAATGATGGAGAAAATCCAAAAGCTATTTTTGAAATTCCTGATTCAAATATTGATACAAATACTATTTTTGTATCTGTTAGACCGTCTTCAAGTAATTCGCAAATAAGTATTTTTAATAGAGTCACTGATGTTTTAGATGTTACAGGTTCATCTGAAGTATATTTTATACAAGAATCTAAAGGCGGTAAATATAAAATTTATTTTGGTGATGATGTTATTGGTAAAAAAATTAATGATGGTGCGATAATTAATTTAACATATTTGTCAACAAATGCCGCTATAGCGAATAAATCTTCAAGCTTCACTGCGGGTGGTACTATTTCTGGATATAGCGACATTACTGTTACTACTGTAAGTGCTGCAGCTGGTGGAAAAAATAGAGAAACAATTAATGAAATTAAATACAATGCTGTGACTCAATTTGCTACACAAAATCGATTGGTTACTTTCAAAGATTATGAATCTTATATTATTAAAAATTATCCATCATTAGATTCAATTTCTGTTTGGGGCGGAGAATCAGAAACTCCTCCAGTATATGGTAAAGTTCTAATTTCAATAAAACCTAAAAACGATTATTACATATCAGAATCTGAAAAAACAAGAATATTAAATGATATTATCAAACCAAAATCTATTGTCTCAGTACAAACAGAATTTCGTGATCCTGAATTTTTATATTTGTTGATTAACAACTATGTGCAATACGATCCTAATAAAACGCCTGCAGGTTCTGATTCTATTAAAAATAATATTAGAAATGCTATTATAGGATATAGAAATTCCAAATTAAATAAATTTGGTGCTAAATTTATTTTGTCTAAAATGCAAGATGCAGTTGATGCTACAAACTTAAATTCCATTATTGGTTCTGAAACAATTGTACGGTTGCAGAAAAGATTTTTGCCTACTTTAAACCAATCTAAAAATTATTTAATTAAATTTAATTCACCAATACAACGTGGTACTATTACTAATAAATTAACCTCTACCAACTTTAATGTTTTGGATGTTAATGGCGTTGAAAGAACTGTTATATTTGATGAAATTCCACAATCATATTCCGGAATAACTTCAATTGATATTACCGATGCTGGCGCTGGATATATTTCAGCACCAACTGTTACAATTACTGGAGATGGAACAAACGCAACCGCTGAAGCTATAATTGTAAACGGCCGAGTGGAAAAAATTAATATAACAAATCGTGGAACTGATTATACACGAGCTGTTGTCACAATTACTGGCGGTAGTGGATATGGTGCTTTAGCTTCAGCGGTAGTTGATGGACGAATCGGCACACTTAGAACTATCTATTATGATTCAGCAGCTCAAAGGCAAATTGTTGATAGCAATGTTGGAGAAATTGACTATGATTTAGGCATTCTTAATATTACTGATATTACAATTTTATCTGTGGAATCAGCTGATGGGAATATTAGATTATCATTTGAAGCTGATAAAGGAATTATTGAAACAGTTAGAAATACAATCATTACGATTGACGAAACTGACCCAACATCTATAACAGTTGATTTGATTAAAGTTTCTGTTTAATTAAATGTCTAATTTAAAAACGTCCATACTTGTTGCACAACAAGTACCTGAATTCATAAGTGATGAATATCCTTTATTCATTTCTTTTCTTGAAGCATATTATGAGTTCATGGAAGAAGCTCAAGGTAGTCAAAAAAATAACGTATTGACTCTTAGCAAAAACATGAGATATGTTTCGGATGTAGATGCATCCATTAGCGCTTTTGAGCGAAGTTTTTTTAATAATTTTGCTTCTTTATTTCCTAGAGATGTTGAAGTAAATAAAGAAACTTTAATTAAAAATGTTTTACCTCTTTATATATCTAGAGGTAATGAAAAATCATTTAAGTTATTGTTTAGATTACTGTTCAATGATGAAGTTGATGTTATTTTACCTAAAAATAATGTTTTGAGATTATCTGATGGTCGATGGACTGTTGACAATATTCTTAAATTGGAAACTGATATTCGCAGCACGTATGCAGGAACTGGTTCAAATACCACTTTCTATTTGGCTCAACAAGTTGATTCTGATGCGGTTGAAGTTTATGTTGACGATATATTAAAAACTATTGATACAGATTATACCATTCGTAAAGAATCCAGAAAATTGGTATTTGGCACAGCACCAGTTGCAAATTCGATTATTAAAGTTGTTTATAGTGATTTTGATGTTTCGCTACTCAATAATCGAAAAATTACAGGCCTAACATCAGGTGCTAGTGCTCTCATTGAAAGTGCTTCTAAGAGAATTATTACCGACCGATTAAACTTTGGTTTGCCTTTTGAATTAATTATTAATAATAAAACTTTATCTGGAACATTTACAAATGGTGAATTGATAACAACGGATATTATTGATCCCAACGGAACAAAAATTACTTTTGTTGCAGATACTTTTTCTATTTTAACGTCAATTCTTGTTACAGATGCTGGTGCATCCTATAATGTTGGTGATGCTGTAACCATTCTTGGTGGCGGCGCCATATCAATTGCAACAGCTGAAGTTGAATCTATAGCTTCTGGTTTTACTAATAGAATTGTTGTTAATTATGGCGGATCAGGATTCCATACAGCATCTTTAATTACCAGTTCTAATACTCCTGGTAATTCATTTTTAATTGGTGCGGTTGATGGTGTCGATAATTCTGGTGCTAATACTAATATCACATTTTTAGTTAGTGATGACATTATCAATACATATTCAAATATTACTTTATCTGCGGCTGACTATGGATTTCCATCACAAGTAATTCCAGCTGGTGAAAATATTAATACTCGTATTTTTGATGCTTTATCAGCATTAACAATTACGGATCTTGGCCCAATTACTAATGGTATTATTTTATTTTCCAATACATCTGTAAATACTGCTATTTTAGATTCGGAAGGGGCTGGTTATTCAATTGGTAGTACCCTCTATGATATTAAATCATATCGCTCAGTTGGAAGAATTGATATCAACAATGGTGGTATAAACTACAAAGTTGGTGATGAAATTGCATTTGGTACGAATCCATCTGGCACATATGGTTATGGTGCAGCAGCTGCAGTAACTGAGATTGATGGTTCTGGATCAATTATCAAAATTAAAGTGCAATCACAACGAGTTTTTGGTACTGCAAATGTTTTAAATAATTCTACTGTTGTGGTTGGAACAGGAACTTTGTTTGGCTCAGCAGGAGAGCTTGGTATCGGTGATAAAATTACTATTCGCAGCCAAGATCGTTTTATTAATGCTGTTAGTTCTGCGACCTCAGCAACTGTAAATGTAGCATTTACATTCAATGATGGAACAGTTTGGTCAAATAATAACCCAATTGGCTCATTATCTAGAGGCGTGGTTGGAGGAATTAACTACACCCAAGGCAGTTTTCCTACTGTTAATGTATCAACATCTTCTGGTGGCTCAAACGCCAATATAGCAATCACCTCTTTAATTGGAGATGGAGAAGATTTAAATGCACTTACCGATACAATTGCTGGTCAAATTTTATCTATTAAAGTTACTAGTGGTGGTGCTGGTTATCTACATATTCCACAGATTGATTTGTCAAATAAAGGTGACGGAACAGCCACTGGAGTTGCTCAAGTTGGCAATTCATATTCAACATTATCGGGTCGTTGGATAACATCAGATTCAATCTTATCAAGCTCAGAGAGAAAAATTCAAGGTAGTGATTATTATGTAGACTATTCTTATATTACATCTTCATTGACTGAATTTAGTAGATATAAAGATGTTCTTCGTCAACTTTTACATCCATCTGGTTTTGTTAATTATGCAGATTTAAATAAAAATTTACTTACAACCAAAAAAGATATAGATGTTTCTAGAACAATTGATAATCAAATTTCTGGCACAGTATCGGTATCAAACGGGTCTATTTATGTGAATGGAGTAAATACCAAATTCAATATTGCAAACTCACTTGCAACAATCACAATTGGATCCAATGTTGCAGTTAATGGTGAATTAAGAATTGTAAATGGTATTATAAGTAATACAAATATTTCTGTTTCCTCTGCATGGACTACAAATGCCAGCGCACAAACCTTAATCATAATGACATAAATACAATCTATGGCAGCAATAACAAACAAAAAATTATCATTTAACACCGCAGAACAATTCAAAGAATCGTTCTCGGAGGTTAATCCAACTATAGCCTATGTTTTTATTGGAAATCATGTCCCTTATGCAAACGAGGCTTCTCCAGATTCTATAGTTGATACAATATCCTCTGAAAAAGATACTTGGGAAAATATTTTTGCAGCTAAAAGGGCTACAGGCAATGATGTTGAATTGGTAGTTCCAAGAGTCAACTGGACTTCAAATACAAAATACAGGCAATATGATGACACAATTGATGTATCAACTCTTTTATCTTCTAATACTTCACAAAATTTAAAGCCGATGTATGTCATTACATCGGCAAGAAATGTTTACAAGTGTGTTTCAAATAACGCATCTGCAAACTCCACGGTTGAACCTTCAGGCGATTATACAACTTCTAACGGCAATATTTCTACAGGAGATGAATTTGTTTGGAAATACATGTATAATGTTAAGCCTTCAAATAAGTTTTTAAATTCATTTTGGATTCCAGCTCCAACTTCTACAGCAGCTCTTGATTATGGAGTTAATGATTTAGGTGTCGTTGCTGGTGAATTAACTACAATTGTGGTAACAAACGCTGGTACAAATTATAGACAAGCTTCAAATATCAGAGTTGATTCTTTTACTTCTGGCCAAACATCTTTGAAGTTGTCGAATACCTCATTAGTTTTGTCTGTATTCAGTATTCCAACTCTTTCAAATTTAAGTAATTTGTCTATTAGTGGAACAGGTATTTTGACAGGTACTCACATTAGTTCCATTTCTAATACAACAGGCGTTATAACTCTATCTTCTACAACAACAGCTGCTGGTGGCAATGCAAACAATATTACGATTTCAACTAGAGTTTACATTTCAGGTGATGGAATTGGAGCTGTAGCATCGGCTGTATTGGCTAATACATCTTCTGGAGCTACAGCGAATCAAGCTAACATATCAAAAGTTACTGTCACTACTATTGGATCCGAATATACCAGCGCCAACGCATTTATTTACGGATCTGGTTCTAATGCTGCGACTAGGGTTATTTTACCACCAAAATTTGGCCACTCGTTTAATCCAGCTAAAGAATTAAATGCTAATAATGTCATGGTGGCAGTGAGAATTGGAGAAATAGATGCTACGGAAGCAGGTTTAATTTCAATTGATACATCATTTCGACAAGTTGGATTGTTAAGAGATCCATATAAATATGGATCAACTGTCGTAGCAAATACTGCTACGGCTAATTCCGTTATCTCTCAAACTACCAATTTAAGCGTTGTTGCTGGAAGTGCTTTTACTTTAAATGAATATGTTTATCAAGGTTCTATTTCTGATCCAAATGCATACGGTTTTATTAATGCACAAACTACCAACGGAGTTAGATTAACAAAAGTAAATGGTACATTTGTTACTGGTCTTTTACTTATTGGCGCAACTTCTGGTTCTTCCAGAACGGTTACTTCAATAACTCAACCAGAATTTGAACCATATACAGGCGATATATTGTATACTGAAAATATAACAAAACTCGACCGGGCAGATGGCCAGGCGGAAAATATTAAACTAGTCGTAAGTTTTTAAGGACGGCCAATGGCTCTTGATACCAATTTTAATGCAAATCCATATTATGATGACTATGATGAAGATAAGAAATTTCTTCGCATGCTATTTAAGCCAGGCTATGCTGTTCAGGCTCGTGAATTAACACAACTCCAAACGATTCTACAAAAACAAGTACAGAGATTTGGCAATTATATATTTAAAAATGGTTCTGTTATCACAGGTGGCCAAACCTTTTTTCAAGAGGTACTTTATCTTAAATTGGATTCTACATTCTTAGGTGACGCCGTTAATGTAGATGACTTTGTTGGCAAAACGCTTGTTGACGACAACACAAATCCAACTAAGCGTGCAATGGTTATGAAAGTGTTTGATGCTGATGCTGGCACTGGCGACCCAAAAACTTTATTGATTAAACCAATTTTTGGTACAGATTTTATAGCTGGTGACACAATTAAAACTTTTGAAACAGATACTATTTCAGCTAATGTTGCAACATCTGGAGTTGGTACAGGTCAAATTTTCTCAGTTAATGAAGGTGTTTTCTTTTATGAAGGTTTCTTTGTTAAAAACGATGCACAAACTATTGCTGTTTCAAAATACACCGCAAACTCAAATACAAGAGTTGGTTTTGAAATTTCTGAATCTACAATATCATATACATCAGATACATCATTGTTAGACCCAGCTCAAGATGCATCCAACTATCAAGCTCCTGGTTCTGACCGCTTTAAAATTACAATGACATTGGCTCAACGAAGCCTTGCATCTACTGATGATACTCAATTTATTGAATTAGCTAGAATTGATCAAGGTAAATTAGCAAAGTATAACCGAGAGCCAATCTATTCGGTATTGGAAGAAACACTAGCTCGTAGAACATATGATGAATCCGGTAATTACACCGTTAGACCATTCAGTTTAACATTGAACACATCTGCTGCAAATACAGCAAACATGGAAGTTATTTTATCTCCGGGCAAGGCGTATGTGTTTGGTTATGAATATGAATCAGTTTCACCAAAAAAACTTATTGTTCCAAAACCAAGAACTACAAATAGTGTCTCAAACAAACGTATTACCGCAGACTATGGATACTATGTCCATGCGAATACGCTTTATGGAACTTTACCAATTAATAGTCTTCAAACTGTTGATCTCCATTGTGTTCCAAATTCTACTATTAATGTAACATCTACCGCAACCATTTCCAACACAAAGATTGGTACTGCAAGAATTAAATCAGTTCAATTTGATTCAACATCAAATACATCTAATTCTGCAACGTATCAATATAAGACTTTCTTGTTTGACGTTAATGTTGGATCATTAACCGGTGTAGTTCTTTCACCTATCAATGTAAGTGCTGTTCAAATTGCTAACACAAATATTATAGCTAACAACAGAATGACAACTGATAATGCTTATGTTGGTGCTAAATTTAGAATTACTAGTGGACCTGGTGCAGGTGAAACTGCTAAAATAATTACAAATTATAGTGGTAATAATGCCATTATTACTTTGGCCGAGCCATTTATCTCAACATTAACAAACGCATCTAGTTATTCAATTGATTTTGAATTTAATGATGTTAAATCTATTGTTGTAACATCTGGTGCTGGCGCAAATGCAAGAATTGCCGCAGTTGACATTGACCAACGATCTAAAGACCATTCAACAACATTTGATGATGTGTTTATTAGTGACACAAATTTAGAAGCATTAATTTTTAAACTTGGTGAAAATTATATTGCCAACAGTTCAATTTCTGGTCTTTCATTGTCATACAGAAGGTTGTACGAATCACAAACATTTGCAGCTGGTTTATCTCCTGCATTGAGTTTAAGCGCTGGCGAAGCATTATCCACAGCTTCTTCTACTACAACAAGACAAACAAATTATCAAGTTGTGGTTACCAATGCTGGTTTATCTCCATATCAAGTTGGTAAAACAATTGCAGCTGATTTATTTACAGTTGATTTGGCCACTAGAAAGATTACAGTCACAAACGGTTTGAATCTAACTGCAAATGTATATGCAACTATTGATGCTACTGCACCAAATCCAAAAACCAAAACGTATGTTGATGCAAATACTTCATTGCAATTATCTGCTGGTGTAGATTTGTTTGGTAATGGTGCTGTCACATTATACTCATCTAATGGTCAAATTCAAATTGCCGCTAACACAGTTGTTAAATCACCAACTGTTTCACAATCTTTATATGTGTCAGATGTTATTGATATTGTTTCGGTACTAGATTTTAATAATACTAACATTACACAGGCAAATGTTGGTTCTGCCATTGATATTACCTCACGTTATTCACTTGATAATGGTCAAAGAGATTCTTATTACGACCACTCATCCATAAAATTGAAACCTGGTAGTGCTGCACCTGTTGGACCATTGGTTATCAAATTCGATAAATTTTCATCATCTGGCGCAGGATTCTTTACAAACGATTCATACAATACTTATTCGTATGAAGATATTCCAAATTTCACATCTTCAAGTGGTACCAATTTTTCGTTGCGTGATTGTTTAGACTTTAGGCCAGTGCGTTCAACTGCAACATCTGCAACAGCAAATTCTGTTGTGTTTGATGTGGATTCTTCAACAACTGGTCCAAAAATTCCAGAAAATGGATCAGATATTATTTTGAGTTATAATTATTATTTACCACGAAACGATAAAGTTGTTCTCAATAAAGACCGCACTTTTGAAGTTGTGAGTGGCGTTCCTTCTTTATATCCAGAAGATCCAAAAGACAAAGACAATTCTATGACATTGTATGTCTTGCGTAATCCTGCATATGTGGCAAACACATCTAATGTGTCAACACAGTATATAAATCACAGACGTTATACCATGAGAGATATTGGTACTATTGAGAAACGTATTGAGAATTTGGAATACTACACAGCATTGTCATTGTTGGAACAAAGTACAGTTTCTAAACAAGACTTGACAATTTTAGATTCACAAAATTTACCAAGATTTAAAAATGGTATTATTGTAGATTCTTTTAATGGTTCAGGTGTGGCTGATGTGGCACAACCAGATTATCATGCGTCTATTGATTCTAAACTACAAGAGTTGCGTCCATCATTTAATACAAATGCGGTAACTTTAGAATTTGATTCAGCTAATTCTTCAGGTTTTACACAAAATGGAACTTCTCTTGTTGTAAGCACCACTGATACTCCTTTTATCGACCAATCTAAAGCATCTAAAGCATCAAATATTAATCCATTTAATATTACCAACTATATTGGTAAAATTGCAATTGATCCAACAACAGATATTTGGTTAGATACAACTCGTCAACCAGACGTTGTGATTAACCTTGGCGGTTCTGCTGATGCATGGAATAGAATTACCTCATTGACTTCTTCATATGATTATGTATGGGGCGCATGGGAAAATCATTGGACAGGAACAAGCACAGAAGTTCAAAGCTTCCAAACAAGAACTGGTAATTTAGGCTTTTGGGGTGGTGATGGTAATACTTCGGGTATGGCTCAAATTATTGATACATATCAGACAACAACTACACAAACTGGCTCAGCTACTCGCTCTGGTGTTGTGTCTAAGGTTGTTCCAGAAACTATCACACAAAACATTGGTGATAGACTAGTTGACTTATCTATTATTCCTTACATGAGAACTAAGGGTATTGTGATAGTTGCTACTGATTTTAAACCTAATGTATCATTGTTTCCATTCTTTGATACAATAGCTGTTGAATCATTTACAGCTCGTGCTAATAAGTTTACATTAAAAAACAACAATCTTAGTTATAGAACTGAAGTTGGTAATTTTGAAAAAGTAACTATTTTCAATAATAGCACTTCAACAAATGTTGGTACTGCATTCATAGTTAGAACATCAAATACTGAAGCTTTTATTGTTAATAATCAACCAAGTGGTTCTTATAATCTTGCTTCTGCAAATTTAATTGGTCAATCTACAGGAACATCTTCTACGATTGTTCGTTATGAACACTATACAGGTCGAGTTGCTGCAGCAAATACAAATTCGATTACGTTGGCAGTAGATGCTGATTCTGCAAACAATGTTTCTGATTACAATGCATCTGCAATCTTTGTGGTTTCAGGAACTGGCGCTGGCCAAACCGCAACAATTACTTCATATAATCCTGCAACAAGAGTTGCTATAATTTCTGGTACATGGACAACAACTCCTATCGCCAACGATTCATTCTATTCTATTGGTAGATTAAAAACAACTGCGGCTGGTGATGTTGCTGGTATCTTTACAATTCCTGCTTCAACATTCCGTATTGGTGAAAAGAAACTTCGTTTAATTGATAACAGCATTAATGACATTGTGTCCTCTACTACAAACGGTGATGCTTCATTCTTCGCTCAAGGTGCTGTACAAACAGTTGAGGCCTCAATTCTTTCTATTGTGCAGCCTACAATCCAAAGAACAGCGGTACAACAAGAACAACCAATCTCCAGAATTTCTGGCACAACAAGAACTGATGTTGTTGTTGGATGGTATGATCCACTTGCACAAACATTTTTGATTGACCCAATTGCGTATCCACAAGGTGTGTATATCAGTAGATTGCGTACTTGTTTTAAAACCAAAGACGATACTATTCCAGTCACTTTGCAATTACGTCCAACTGTAAATGGATATCCATCTTCGTCTGTAATTTATCCAAATGGCTCTGTTACATTGACACCAGATAAAGTTAAGATTACAGACTCTCCAGATTTGGACGATGCAAATAAATTTACGGAATTTAAATTTGATTCACCAATCTTTATGCAACCAGGTGAACATTCATTTGTATTGTTTGCCAACTCAAACAAATATGAGGCATATGTTGCTGAGGTTGGTAAGTTGGATATTGTTCAACAACGACAGATTTCAGAACAGGCCTACGGTGGTTCTCTATTCTTGTCACAGAACGGTTCTACATGGACGGCTGACCAAACATCAGACATGTTATTCCGAATATACAGAAATGTGTTCTCTACATCGCCGGCTGCGCTGCAATTTAATGTTGTAGCGCCGTCATCTAATGTAAGTTATGACTTGATGCATTTGATTACAAATGATTTAGTTATTGCTAATACATCTGTGGCTTATACATTTAATTCAACAAGAGATGGTCTAGGTTCTACAACAGGCTTTTTGCCAATTACTCAACTGCGTAATTATACAATGGATGATGGTTTTGGGCGCCGTGTTATTACCGGTGCTAATACATCATTGGTGTTGAAGGCTACAATGGCAACATTAAATCCTACCGTTACGCCTGTGCTCGATACGTCACGTTGTGGTGCCATTCTTGTTGAAAACATAATCAACAATTTGCCATTAAGCAACTCAGGAATATTTGTTACATCTGCTGGTACAGGCTACGCAAATACTAATGACATTACTGTAACTATCACCGGTGGCGGTGGTACAGGCGCAACCGCTGTGGCAAATGTTGTATCTAATACAGTTAATTCTGTGTACATCACAAATGGTGGCTCAGGTTACACAACTTCACCAATAATCACATTAACACCTGGCTCAGGCGGTGGTTCTAACGCAGCTGTAGTATATAATGGTGAAGACAGACAACTTGGTGGTAACTCTGAGGTGCGTTACATGACACGTAAGGTTATTTTGAATGATGGTTTTGATTCTGGTGACCTTCGTGTTTATCTGACTGCATATAAGCCATCTAATGCAAGCATCCATGTGTACTTCAAGATTTTATCTAAATCAGATAATGATTTGTTTGATAATAAAAATTATCAGCTGATGACAGAACTTGGTAACGAAAACTATGTTGCAACTAATAAAAATAATTTCCGTGAATTAGTGTTTGCACCCGGACTTGGAGGTGTTGCAAACAATTCTGTTAATTATACAACTGATACAACTGGATTTTCAACATTTAGAACCTTTTCAATTAAGATTGTGATGGCAGGCACAGACACAATTGATGTTCCAAAAGTTCGAGATGTTCGTGCAATTGCATTCCCAGCAGGTTAATATGCCACTAGTAAAAGTTAATGATACCTCTTTTGTTCGAGATATTAATTCCAAAGCAATTCTAAATACAGACAGAAATGGGTTAAATGAATACTATATGAAACGAGAACTTTCTAAAAGACAGGCTGAAGAGAAGCAAAAAGACAAAGTTCGATTGGATAAACTAGAGAACGATATGCAAGAGATTAAACAGTTGTTGCAACTTATTGCCGCAAACCAGGATAAGTAATGCCTATAATTTCACAATTAAATACTGCAAACACCTTCAGTCAATGGTTGACAGGAACGCAAGACCTCATCACAAAGATGAATGCTTTTAATGAGGGTGGTAATGCAGCAATCTTCTACTCTAATACCAACCTTTCGGTTGCAAATAACGTAACAATTGGTGGAGACTTGACAGTCTCAGGTAACATTGTTTTGGATGCAATTAGTTTTGATGATATCAACTCTAATGGTTCAGCTTCTTTTGCAAATAATTTAACAGTTTTAGGTACATCTAATCTTAATACTATTATTAGCACCACTGGTCTTTTAAATGTTAATTCAAATATTTTTGTCAATGGATTTGCATTTTCTTCAAATGCTAATGTAAGAACTGGTGTTACTACTCTTTCTGTTACACATGCTGGTTCAGGTGCTTACCTATTTGACCAATATCCTGGTAACAATCCCGACATATATTTACATCCTGGCCAAACTGTTTCATTTAACATTAATGTTTCTGGTCATCCGTTTCTTATAAGACAGTCAAATGGTGGAGCACTTTATAACGTAGGACTTACACATGTATCAACAGCTGGTGTTGTTACTACTGAAAGTGATGCTCAAGCAAAGATAACTGGAACACTTATCTGGAAAGTTCCTTCTACATTAGCAGGCAACACTTATGTCTATCAGTGTCAAAATCACTCAGGTATGGTTGGCAATTTAATCATACAGACAACTGTGGCAACAGCCTACAGTACCGCATCAGCCGATGCGGTGGCTTTTGCAATTGCACTAGGATAAATATAAACAGAATATCAAGGATATTAAAACATGGCAAACACTTTTAAAAATTATTTTGGCAAAAATGTCGCAGCAAATACGACCATTTTAACCGCTGGGTCAGGGGTTCAGGCTACTGTTATTGGTATGTCTATTGCAAATATCACAGCTGCTCCAATCAGTTGTAACGTATTCGTAACGGCCAGTGGAGTTGACTATTACATGGTTAAAGATGCTTCTATTGCAGTTGGTGGTGCTCTTGTTCCAATTGGCGGAGACCAGAAGTTGGTACTAGAAGCAACTGATGCGATTAAGTGCTCAGCGACCTCAAATTGTGACGTTATCTTATCGGTGCTGGAGATTAGTTAATGTACATTGGCAATACACCTACCACACAACTGCACGTTTCAGCTCTCGACTCGTTCTCCGGCGATGGTACTACAGTTGCATTTACATTATCCAGAGCTATCGGAACAGAAAAAGACCTAGACGTTACAGTTAACGGTGTTCCTCAAAATCCAAACAATTCATATACAGCCAACGGTAATGTTCTAACATTTACTGGAGCACCATCCGCAGGAACAGATAACATCATTGTTAGATTCCGTGCTTATGTTGTAACAACGATTGTGCCTGATGATGAGTCTGTAACAGCAGCCATGATTGCTAATAACTCTATTACGGGGGTTAAGATTGCATCTACTACAATCACCGGAGATAAAATTGGGGTGGCTGCTATTACTGGTAACCTGATAGCTGCGGCCACAATTACTGGAGATAAGATTGGGTTGACTGCTATTACTGGTAACTTGATAGCTGCATCCACAATTACTGGTGATAAGATTGCTTCTGCAACAATTGGTTCATCTAACCTAACAACAACTGGTGTTTCAGCTGGTAATTATGGTGGTGCAACTCAGATTCCAGTCATTACAGTTGGTACAGATGGTCGTATATCCTATTCAGCCAACGTAGCGTTTAGTGCCGTTCCAACATTCTCAAGTGGCCCATTTGCGGTTGCTAATTCATCAGGTGCAATTGCTAATACTACGTTAGACATTTATGGCGGTGTCGCTATGAATGTGGTAACATTAGCGGTTACAAGTAACACGGTTAATGTGGCTTTGGCAAACTATTTTGTCTCAACACCAGCAGGAGCATCTACATGGATTTTCACTGGTGTTCCAACATCCAGAGATTCATCTTTTGTATTACAGTTAGCGAATAGCGGTAGTTACACATCAACATGGCCTGCCTCTGTTAAATGGCCATCTAATACTGCGCCAACACTCACATCAAGCGGTGTCGATTTAGTGATTTTTTCCACAGTTAATGGTGGAACAACATGGCGTGGTTCTTCTCTAATCGGTTACACAGCATAAAACATGGCGTTTTCACCTAAATTATTGCAGCAAGGTGCTAGTGGAGCTGGTGCAGCTAACTACATCGAGGATGTGTTTTCTTGTTTCCTCTACACAGGCACAGGCTCTTCTCAGACCATTACCAATGGCATTGATTTGGCGGGTGAGGGTGGTTTAGTTTGGATCAAAGATAGAACTTCAGCCTACGGAACTCAAGTTTATGATACGGTTAGAGGTGCTGGACAACGCATAGGAACATATGGAACATTTGCAACACAAACTGATACTGTTAATGGACTAACTGCATTTACATCAAGCGGGTTTTCTCTTGGTAGTGATTCAACAAATATTGGCGTTAATAGGTCTGGAGACAATTTTGCCTCATGGACATTCCGCAAGCAACCAAAGTTCTTTGATGTTGTGACTTATACGGGGAATAATGTTGCTGGTCGCACAGTGGCGCACAACCTCGGTTCTGTGCCGGGCTTTTTTATGATTAAAAGAACTGATAGCACCGGAGATTGGCGTGCGTATCACAGGGATTTAGGCGCGAACAAGTTTATTTATGTCAATTCAAGTGACCCGGCTTATACCAGCACCGATGTATGGAACAACACAACACCAACTTCAACGGCTTTTACACTTGGTAATTTAAATAGCCAAAACGACAACGGCGCAACCTACGTAGCCTACCTATTCGCCCATGACGCAGGAGGCTTTGGCCTGACTGGTTCAGACAATGTAATTTCGTGTGGGTCTTATAGCGGAACGGGAACCACCAACTTTATTTCTTTGGGTTGGGAGCCGCAATGGATTTTAGTGAAAAGAACAGACTCAACAGGAGATTGGTATTTACTTGATAATATGCGAGGATGGTTTACGAACTATAATGTAAATGCAGTTTTGTTTGCCAATACATCAGGAGATGAGGGACAAAGCGCAAGTGGTGGGTGGCCTGACGCTACTGGTTTTTATGCCGGTAGTGGTGCTTATACATCTTCAACAAACTTAAACGGGGCATCCTACATCTACATAGCCATTCGTAGAGGCCCGATGAAAGTGCCTACGCTTGGGACGAGTGTGTTTTCGCCTGTGGCCCGTGCGGGTACTGGAGCATCTACAACTGTAAACACTTCAGTTCGCCCTGACGCAATCTTCCAAAACTGGAGAGCAGGAGCTTATGGTTCAAGTGACCATTATGTTTATGACAGATTGCGAGGATTTACACTTTCCCTGTTCACCAACTTAGAAGCCGCTGAAGCAAACCAAACAGTTAGCGGCACTAGCGGCATGGGTAATTCATCATACGGCATTCTTAACACAGGAATGAACGCCTCTGCTGGGACATTTGTTGACTACGCATTTACCCGTGCCCCCAGCTTCTTTGATGAGGTTTGCTATACAGGGAATGGCTCAACGCAAAACGTAAGTCATAACTTAGGTGTTGCGCCTGAGCTTATATTTATCAAAAATAGAGATGATGCAAGCACAGATTGGTGGGTTTACGCCGCACCGCTAACAACCCCTCAAAATAAATATCTTCGTTTGCAAAGCACAGATGGAGAATCAACTGCAACAGGCTTGTGGGGAAGTTCTTTACCAACTTCAACAACCTTTGGTCTAGGTAATTTTTCTCCAAATCAAAATACTAAAAAGTTTGTCGCCTACCTATTTGCAACCTGCGCTGGTGTTTCTAAAGTAGGAAGCTACACAGGTGATAATTCAAATGGAAGAATAATTGATTGTGGGTTTACAAGTGGTGCTAGGTTTGTTTTAATTAAACGAACAGACCAAGGTGGGCAATGGGCTGTTTGGGATACAGCACGAGGCATTAATGCCGGTGGTGACCCTTATCTTATGCTTAATAACACGTTAGCTGAAGTTGCTGGATATGATGATATTGATGCTCACTCAACCGGATTTATTATAAATGACAATGCGCCTTCTCCCGGTATCCCCGTTAATGTTGCGGCCTCAACATACATCTTCTTGGCAATAGCATAAATAAACAGTTAGAGATTTTCAATCTAACAACCGAATATCAAGGTATTATAGATGGCAAATTTTAGAATCAGAGAAACAGGTGAAGTTGTCTCACAAGGCGAGCTTCGCCGTAGACATTGGAACACATCATTCCCAGCCGTATGGGACCAAGATGTATTTGAACACATTGGTATTGATCCAGTATTTGCAGCACCACAACCAACAAATACTGACCCACTTAAAACAGTTCGTCAGAATGGTGTTGTACAAAATAGTAATGGAAATTGGGTTGACAATTATGAGATTGTTGATATATTTGCAGATACCACGGTTGAAGGTGTCACAACAACTAAAGCACAACATGAAGAAGCCTTTATGGCAGCTCGTAATGCAACTCAATGGACCGCAATCCGTTCAGACAGAGATAATCGTTTAAAAGAAACTGATTGGGTTTCTATTCGTGCCGCTGATACTGCTACTCCAATGTCAGCCGAATGGGCTGCGTATCGTCAGGCTCTAAGGGATATTACAACTCAAACCGATCCTTTCAGTATTACTTGGCCAATTAAACCGCAATAAATAGATAATAAAAGGAAAATAAATTGGCCTACATAGGAAATGTTCCGAAAACAGCTAACTTTGCAATTGACACCTTCAATGGTGACAATAGTACAGTTAACTTCACATTGCGTGACGCACCAGCAACGACAAGTTCCATTCTTGTGTTCGTTGGTGGTATTCGCCAACAAACAGATTCATATACTTTATCCAGCACAACTCTACAGTTCTCTGAAGCACCACCAACAGGCACAAACAATATTCAAGTATTGTTCTTAGGTATTGGAACAACAACAACGATTCCTGCTGATGGTACTGTATCAACTATTAAGATTGCACCTATTGCTGTAACCGGTGACAAAATTGGTCTTACTGCAATTACATCAAATTTGATTGCATCTAGTGCTGTAACCGGTGACAAAATTGGTCTTACTGCAATTACATCAAATTTGATTGCATCTAGTGCTGTAACCGGTGACAAAATTGGCCTAACTGCTATCAATGCAAACAATATCGTGGTTGGTTCAATCACAAATGACAGACTTGCCACGCCAGGTGCAACGACAGGTAAATCAATTGCCATGTCTATTGTTTTTGGTGGATAAATAAACAATAAGAATATAAAACTATGCCACTAACAAAAATCACAGCAGACAGTTTAGAAGTAAATGCTGTAACATCAATAGCACTTGCTAACGGTTCTATTGTTTCAGTAGATTTAGCCACTGGTGCCGTTACAGGCGACAAACTAGGTCTTACAGCAGTTAATGCTAATAATATTGTTGATGGAGCGATTACTAATTTAAAACTTGCCACACCAGGCGCAACAACAGGAAAGTCTATTGCTATGTCAATAGTATTTGGAGGATAAAACTAAATGGCCGCACCTAATATTGTCAACGTAGCGTTGATTAATGCAAACTCAAACAACATGACCTTGTCTACAACCAGTGAAATTGGTTTGCTTAGCAATCCAGCTTCAAGTGGTAAAGTATTTAAAGTAAATACTATCATAGTAGCAAATAGAGAGGCTAATGCTAATGCAGTTAATGTAACAGTTAATGTCTATTCTGCAGCAGCTTTAGGTGGTACAGGATTCCCAATTGCTCAAGCAATTTCAGTTCCAGGTAATGCTTCTTTGATTATCATTGATAAATCAACGTCTATCTATTTGGAAGAAAATGAATCTATTGGTATTAAGTCTGGGACTGCTAATGGCCTTGCCAGTATGTGTTCTTGGGAAGAAATCTCTTAAGCAATGTCTCAAAGATATTCGGGTGGCTACATCTCAAACGCCTTCAATGGCTTGAACACCGCTCCTGCAACGGTGGAATATCTTGTCGTGGCTGGCGGAGCGGGAGGCGGTGCAAGTTTTGCTGGAGGAGGCGGTGCAGGTGGTTTGTTAACTGCGACAGGGCTTTCTGTTGCTATTGGAACTGCATACACAATTACTGTTGGTGCTGGAGGTGCTGGTGGAACAGGAACAAACCCGGGAACTAATGGTAGCAATTCTGTATTTTCTTCAATCACTGCTACAGGCGGTGGTGGAGGCGGTAACTACTATGGACAAAATGGTGGCTCTGGAGGCGGTGGAGGCGGCGGAGGCTCAAATGGAGGCGGTGGCACAGGAGTATCTGGTCAAGGAAACGCTGGCGGGTCTGTAACTTCTAGTGGCGGTGGAGGCGGAGGCGGAGGCGCTGGCTCAGTAGGAGTAAGCACTTCCGTTAATAGTGTTTCTGGTGCTGGTGGCACTGGTATTGTTTTCTCTATTTCTGGCGCACAAATTCAATACGCTGGTGGCGGTGGCGGTAGCGGAACTAATGCAGGTTTAGGTAGTTCTGGCGGAGGAAATGGTGGATTTGTTACTACTACGCCAACAGCAGGCGCAACCGCTTTGGCAAATACTGGTTCAGGTGGTGGCGGTGGCGGTGGCCTTTCTATTTCACCTTACACTCCAACTAATGGCGGTGCAGGCGGCTCTGGCATCGTAATC
>SXGQ01152985.1_pt1 | contig 28697 bp, 16 predicted proteins | sample 3178371 | NCBI WGS metagenome assembly SXGQ01 (sample SAMN11356859, study PRJNA531348) | freshwater metagenome | isolation source: freshwater sample F1-20 | place: China: Fuxian Lake, Yuxi | collected 2017-12-25 | reverse complement strand
GTGTAAACCATAACAACTCATTAATTTCTCTACCCGCAGGAATTTCGTATATTTGTTTGTTTGGTTCTAATGTAATAAAATCTTTCTTTAATACCCAATCACCATTAGCCTGAAGACCCACAATCTTAGAATAAGCATTCGCATATCTTTGTTCGTAATCAAAACTTCTTGTTATAAACGCTCTTGATAGGGATTGAGTATCTAAATTCAGACCGTAAAGAGAGGTCCACTGTTGGTCGATTAACCAATCTTGAATGTATTGTGAATAATCCCCTATTGAAAATTCTAATAGGGTATCCATTTGTTCGTCAACAAGTTCAATTGAACGTAATGGGGCTCCCAATACGTGTTTTACTTTTGTAAATAATTCGGTTCTTAATGGTTCAGAAATTACACTCATGATTAATCTTTTGCTATAAATATCAATCCAAAGTAATTATTAAGTTTTCTTTTGGTATCACAAATTCTGATTTTGAAGCGTCCACATTTTCATTTTTGAATAAATAAACTTTTGAACCAACATTACCAAAAATTAAAAGGTCTGTTTTATATTCTTTAACAATACCTGAAATATCAACAACATAAGAGTTATCCTTTTTCTTTAAATTTATTAAAGTTTTTACTTGAGCTGTTAATGATTTACCTTTTATATTTACTACAACATCAATACCCATAAAGTCAGAAGAAACTCCTAACCCACCAATTACTTTAGCGGTATCCTCACCGTATTTATTATTAATTTTTGATACAACATACTTTTCTAAACTCTCACCAACATTATGTTTTACACCTAATGTGGTTAAAATATTTTGCATTGTGTTGGAGTCTTTTTTGAATATTCTGCCTTTAAATTGATTTAGTTTATCACAAAATCTATTCATTTCTTGTTTTTGTTCCTCAGGTAATAACCCAATAAAATCAAGTTCTTTCTCTCCGTACTTACTTAAAGCTTTGTTGATGTCATTTAATAAAATTGTAAAACAAACATAATTCGTATTAAGTTTGTTTAATGGGTGACGACCCTCGACACCCCATAAATTATATAAACCAGGAACAGAACCTTTTTCATATTCATTCCACCCTTTCCAATTATTGGGAAATACACTTTTCATTGCACCGTCAACACAAAATCTGTATTGTTTGAGTAATGCTTCATGGTTACTAAAAATAACTTTATAAAAATCGTATTCTTTTTTTAACGGTTTGTGAGACTCACTTGACTCTTTAATCATTTCCTTTTCAGGTTTTGTTCTACTTAAAAATAATTCATTAACAAACTTCCAATTAATAACATCCCAAAAATTTTGAATGTATTCATCTCTTTTATTTTGGTATTTTAGATAGTAAGCATGTTCCCACAAATCTAATCCTAATATTGGAAATCCACCTTTGTCGTAGATATTCATTAATGGGTTTTCTTGGTTTGGGGTTGACATAACTTTAAGTCTACCACTTTTTGTAATTACAAGCCAGGCCCATCCTGAACCAAATCGTTTTTTTGCAACCGATTCAAATCTTTCTTTAAATTCTCGATAAGAACCAAAACTTTTTTTAATCTCATCTACAACAGGTCCATTAGGTTTTTGTGGTGTCGGTGATAACATTTTCCAAAATAATGCATGGTTAAATGCCCCACCCGCGTTGTTTTTTATTGTTGTATTATATTTCGATATTTGTTTTACAATTTTTTCCAATTCAACATCACCATAGTCCTTTTTACGTAATGCCGAATTTAATTTTTTTACATAACCCTTATAGTGTTTTTGGTAATGAAACTTCATAGTTTCAGGGTCAATAAATCTGCGAAGTGAAGAGTAAGAATATGGTAACTTTTCAATACCGATAGTTTTCATTTCGGTAATGAAATAATCTTCTAATGGTAAATTTTCTTTACCTAATATTTTCTTTGTTAATATTTCAGAAATTAAATTTAATGATATCATCAATAATAAATACTTACCTATTATTGATTTCGTTTAATATTTGTTCGACAATATCTCCACTTGATTCATCTAAATCACCCATTACTGTACCAATAACTTTTTTCTTACTGTCTAAAATATCGTAAATAACACCTTCGATAGTATTTTCAAATATCGGATAATAAACTGATACTGAATTTTTTTGACCGTATCTGTAAGCTCTATCTTCTCCTTGGGCGTGGTCTGAAGGTACAAAAGACAAATCATTCATAATACATGCTTCAGCTGCGGTAAGAGTTAGACCAACTCCCGCAGCTTTAAGATTTCCACAGAATACTTGTATTTTATCACTTTCTTGAAACTTATCCACGGCGTCCTGTCTTGCGGGTTTTGATGTTGACCCATCTAAATAGACTGACTTTTTACCAAAATGCTCGTGTATTTTTTTTATAGGGTCTGTAAAATTACTAAAGATGATGACTTTTTTTCCTTGCTCTATTATGTTCTCGGCAAGTTCTATTGTGTGAGCAATTTTTTCTTCGGCAATAACTTGTCGAACTTTCATTAGTTTGGTAAATTGAACTGATAGAGACTTTGATTCTTCTTGTCTGTTATTATACCAATCATAATACTCACCCATTAATCCTTCATATAATCTTGATTTTAACCTCAAGTAAACAGGAGTCATTATTTTCTCAGGTAAATCTAAAACATCAGTTTTTAGTCTCCTTAAAATTTGACGAGAAGTTCTTTCTCTTAATTCTTCCAAATTAGACGCCCCTGTAACATTCCAAACTTTCTTATTACCAACTCTAAACTGATACCCCGCACAATAACGAATAGCATAAGCCATCCAATTCTGACTAACAGGGCTATCAATTAATTTTAAAATATTAAAATAGTTCATCGGTCTTGAAGTCATCGGAGTTCCTGTAAGTAACCAAAGTTTTTTTATATTCTTAGTTAGGTCCATTATGATTTTTGTTCTTTGAGCCTGAGCATTTGAAACATAATGAGCTTCGTCAATTACAACCAAATCAAATTTAGAATTTAAGATAGTAGAACCTTCTTTATCTTTTGGGTCATGAAAGTTTTTTAAAATATCGTAATTCGCAATTATGTAATCCGCCTCTTCATATTTCTTACCTTCACATATGTATACACTTTTATCTGTATAGTTCTTTATTTCCCTTTCCCAATTTATTTTTAAAGATGCAGGACAAATAATTAAAACTTTTTTAGCACCACTTTCTAATGATGCAATTACTGTCGATGTTGTTTTACCCAAACCCATATCATCGGCAAGAATAAACTTATCGTTCTTTAATAGTTTTTCAATTGCTTCTTTTTGATGGGATAATGGAGGTCGTTTATCATATTTACTGTAATCAACTTCTACTACATTTTCTTTATATTCTTTTACAATTGCGGCTTTAGGAACCCAAAAGTCATGAATCGTATCGGCACTAAAAACTTTACCCCATATATGGTAAGATTTATCCTTCTCAACTAAAAGTTTCTCAATATAGATTTTATCAGGTTCCTTAATAAACGGGTTGTCCTCAACCAATTTTTTAGAAAAGTAAGAGTCAATATCTACCCATTTTTTGGCAACTTTTGGTGTTGTGTTTTTATGGGTAATAACATATTCGCATTGAGCTCTTGTAGGTACGTGTTTTTTATTAACCTCGCATTGTTTTTTAATTTTCAGGATATAGTTATTTGAACCTTCATAGGTTTCCAAAATTTCAATAGCCTGTTGTTCTATACTAATTGCCATTATCTCAATTTCATATCAAATAATAATAAACAAAAATTAGATATTTATCAATATGTCAAATAGAATAGTTCCAATAACAAGATTAGGTAAATTTTTCGGAGCGGAGGATTTTAATTTGGATATTGATATGGGTAAAGAATGGTTACATGGTGACATGAATTTTACCTTAGTTCTTTATAGGGTTGATAAGTTAAAAACTAATACCGATGATGTATATGGTGAAGCGGTAAAGGACGGAATTAAGTTTCATCCTCCTGTAGAATTTAAAGGATTAGTTAAAGTCGAAGCTCCAACAAATTCATATTTAGACAAATCTATGATAGGACAGTTTGAGCCAGGCAATATTCAAATATCAGTATATCAATCGGATTTAGATGATTTAGGGGTTGATATTGAGGTTGGTGATTACATCGCTTACTATGAAACTGAAAAAAGAGTTAGATATTATTCAGTCAATAATGACGGTAGGGTTGTTAGTGACAATAAACATAGTTATGCGGGATATTTACCATTTTACAGAACTATTATGGCATCACCTGTTACAGAAAACGAATTTAGAGGATTATAATGGCACTACCAAAAAAAATAATTAAAAAACTTGAGTTGTCACCTGAAAAGGTTGGTAGGGAAAGAAGACAAGAACTTCTTGACGATATTAATCGTGATGGTACCTATTTACCAAAATCAATTCTACATGAGGATTTAGATAGAGGGTTTTTAGATTTTGTCAAAGATGAATTACAGACAGTTGTTGATGGTAAAAAAGTACCTGTAGTCGATGTATTAATCACGACTCAAAATTGGGCTCAGTTTACTCAAACATGGAATTTTAAGAATTTAGATAAAAATACTGAACCTCCTTTTATTACAACAGTTAGGACACCTGAAGTTAAATTTGGTTCATTACCATCTTTACAATACAACATACCGAATAGGAGACAGTATTATTACGCGGCCGTACCAAATTGGAGTGGTGAAAGAAAAGGAGTAGATATATACACTATTCCGCAACCTGTTCCTGTAGATATAAAATATTCTGTTAAAATTATCTGTAACAGAATGAGGGAATTAAATCAATTCAATAAAGTCGTATTAGAAAAATTCGCATCTTTTCAAGCGTACACGAGAGTTAAGGGACATTATATTAGAATTATATGGGATGAAATTTCTGACGAATCGGTTTTAGATATCGAAAAAAGAAAGTATTACATCCAATCATACGACTTTACACTTTCAGGATTTTTATTAGACGAAAATGAATTTGAGGTTAAGCCAGGTATCACAAGAGCGTTACAAATTTTTGAAACCTCAAAGACTGTAAGACCTAAAAAGAAAAAATTAGCAATACAAGATACGGATTTAATTTCGTCCGTACTAACTATGTCGGCCGGAACTACCACGTTTTCAAAAACATATGAATATAATGTTAATTTAAAGTTACAAGGAACTGAAAATATAACATCATTTGACGTTTATATTAATAACTTATTCTTTGGAACAACATTTTCAGGACTTACAAATTCAGTTCAATTAAATACAAATGATGTATTAAGATTAGACATCGTTCAAACTAACAATACAATAGAGTCTTTATTTAAGATTGATGAGACTTTAGTTTAATTCTCACCATAGATGTCTTTTTTTTCAGAACAATTTTCATAAATAAGATTCTCAATAAACTTATGAATTTTTAATCCTTTTTTTTCACAGTACTTTTTAAGGACTTTGTGACTATCTTCTGATATTTTAAGGTTTTTAATTTTCATGGCAGAAATAAGGCAGAATTTATTCTTACTATATTGTAAATAGTTTCCTAACGTGAAGTATTTTGAATAAAAACAGAATATTTATGAATAAAATAAAAAAAATTAAACTTAAATTAAATGGCATCGAAAAGTAAAGTATTCGTATCTCCTGGTGTTTATACATCAGAAAAAGATTTATCTTTTGTGTCAAAAAGTATCGGTGTTACAACATTAGGTATAGTTGGTGAGACTCTAAAAGGTCCCGCTTTTGAACCTATGTTTGTATCAAATTACGATGAATTCAGCGCAATGTTTGGAGGAACCGTACCCGAAAAATTTGTTAACACACAAATCCCTAAATATGAAGCGGCATACATCGCAAAGTCTTATCTCCAAGAATCAAATCAATTATTTGTAACAAGGGTTTTAGGTCTTTCAGGTTATGACGCAGGGCCATCATGGTCTATAACAACTCAAGCAAATTTGAATTGTTCTACAATAACTGCATCTTCAGTAAGTTCGGCACTTTTTCAATTTACAGTTGTCAAATCAAACAGTGCAGTAACTTTATCATTTAATAGCGCCGGTAATTATGCGTCCAATATTAACACTTGGAGCGGAACACCCATGAATGCTGTAGTTGGTAATGTTTATACTAATTTTACAGGAGGAACATCAACCATTAGCGGTGATATGGTGACAGTACTAAAAAAATTAGTTAGTGATGTTCCCACATATAGTGCGGAGACAGGTGGATGGTACGGTCCAGGTGCTACAGGTTATTCAGGTTATACAAATGCTGATAATTATTTAGACGTTCCTGACACCCAATTTCCAGCGGCTGATTATTGTGATAGATTAAATGACGCGTGGTATTATTCACAGTTTACTGATACTGGTAATAACATATTTACAGGTTTTTCATTCTCTTGGGAGGTCAACCAAAGAACTAATGTTGATGGTGAGTTTATTAGTGGGGCTACAGCTATAACAGGCTCGGTAGACTCAACTTATTATACCTATACCGCATCTTCTTATACCGCATACAACGACTTAGTTGTTGCAACTTTACGTTCAAGAGGTATTTCAAATTATAGCTCAACTCAATCAGGTGTGAGATATGAAGTATCGGCAACTACCGCGGTACCAAATGTTAATATGATAACATCAGGTGCGTATTCCGCAGTTACAACTGACCCATTTGCAACTTTTAAAATTTCAGGTAAAACTTATGATAATGACACCTTTAGTTTTGAAACATCATTTAATCAGTCAAACTCAAATTATTTCTCTAAAGTATTTGGCTCAACTAACTTTGAAAAAGATAGAACTGAAGTTCCGTTATTTGTTGAGGAAGAATACATCAACTTGTTAAACTACGGATATAAGAAGGGATATATTAAAGGATTAAACACTTCTTTAACCACTCTACCAAGAGCTGTCGGTAAGGACACAACTTCAATCGGATTCTATTTAGAAAGATATCAAACTCCGGTATCACCATGGGTTGTTTCAGAATTAAGAGGTAATTTAGTTTATCAGTTATTCAAGGCATATACAATTTCTGATGGAGATAGTGCAAATTACGATGTTAAAATATCAATTGCAAACATTTCATTTAACTTAGGAACTTTTGACGTTCAAATCAGAGCATATAATGACACAGACGCAAATCCTGTTGTACTTGAAAAGTTTGTAGGATGTTCTATGGACCCAAGTCAAAACAACTACGTGGCTAAGAAGATTGGTACTTCTGATGGTGAATATGAAATTAAATCTAAGTATGTGATGTTAGAGGTTAATTACGACGCACCTTATAACTCATTACCTTGTGGATTTGAGGGATATGTTACAAGAACTTATGGAAGTGCGGCGTCTCCATTCCCAGTATTCAAAACAAAATATGACACCCCTGGTGATATTATTTGGAATCCTCCTTTGACTGTATTTACTGACGGTTCTGATGATGAGGTTAGAAGTGCGGGTGATAATGTTAAGAGAACTTACTTAGGTATTTCTGACACATTAGGATTTGACCCTGAGTTCTTCGCATATAAAGGAAAACAAAACTATCAAGGAGATTGGTGTACTGAGGGAACCTACTCAAATTGGTCTACAAAGACTAAAGGTTTCCACATGGATAGTAGAGCAACTGGTATTACTTCTGTAGGTGGTTATAATTACGGTGGACCTGCATTCTTCGCGGGTGACGCTGAATTTAGCAGTGAACCTGAAAGTTCTTCAAGTCCTTACTACAGATTATATTCTCGTAAGTTTACTTTCTTGGTACAAGGCGGATTTGATGGATGGGACATCTATCGTGAGTTAAGAACAAACGCTGACACATTCAAATTAGGTTCTGCGGGTTATAGATACGGTCAATTGGCTGGTTGTACTAGATTCCCAAGTTCTACAGGTTTAGGAATGTTTAAACCAATCACGGTTGGTGACAACTCAACAGATTATGCAAATACTGACTTTTACGCATATTTGTTAGGTATTGAAACTTACTCAAATCCTGAATTAACTAACATTAACGTATTTGTCACTCCTGGTATTGATATTAAAAATAATGAAGAGTTAGTAAGTTCTGCGATTGATATGATTGAAAACGACAGAGCGGATTCAATCTACATCCCAACAATACCTGACTTTGATTTACTACAAAATTCAACATCTATGGATTATTTAATCTATCCACAAGGAGTTGTTGATGATTTGGAAAACACAGGAATTGATTCTAACTACACCGCGACTTATTACCCATGGGTATTGACTCGTGACACAGTTAATAACACTCAAATCTATTTACCAGCAACGGCTGAAGTATGTAGAAACTTAGCGTTAACTGATAACACAGCATTCCCTTGGTTCGCAACCGCAGGTTACACTCGTGGTATTGTAAACGCGATTAGAGCGAGAAGAAGATTAACTCAAGAGGATAGAGATACTCTATACAAAGGTAGAATTAATCCAATCGCAACATTCAACGATGTTGGAACTGTAATTTGGGGTAACAAAACCTTACAAATTAGAGAATCTGCATTAGACAGAATCAACGTAAGAAGATTGTTGTTACAAGCTCGTAAGTTGATTTCAGCAGTTGCGGTTAGATTGTTGTTCGAACAAAACGACCAAGTTGTAAGAGACCAATTCTTAAATGCGGTTAATCCAATTCTTGACGGAATTAGAAGAGATAGAGGATTATATGACTTTAGAGTTGTAGTTCAAAATACTCCTGAGGACTTAGACAGAAATCAATTAGTAGGTAAAATCTACGTAAAACCAACAAGGTCTTTAGAATTTGTTGATATTGAATTCTTGATTACTCCGACTGGAGCGTCTTTCGAAGATATCTAATTAGATAATAAATTAATAAAAACCCTCACTTTAAGTGGGGGTTTTTTATTATAAATGAAATAATGAATATTTATCAATAAATAAAATCGTAGAATTAAAATAAATGGCATCTAAAGTTTACGTTTCACCCGGTGTATATACTTCTGAAAGGGAACTTTCTTTTATATCACAAAGTATTGGGGTAACAACATTAGGTTTGGCTGGCGAAACTTTAAAAGGTCCAGCGTTTGAACCAATTTTTATAACAAGTTATGACGACTTCCAAACTTATTTTGGTGGTCTTTCTGTTGAAAAGTTTGTTAACACACAAATACCTAAGTATGAATTACCTTTCATTGCTAAACAATACTTACAACAATCAAATCAATTATTTGTAACAAGAGTTTTGGGACTATCGGGTTATGATGCCGGACCTTCTTGGACTATTTCTACGGTTGCAAATCCTGATTGTTCTACTTTAAAAGTATATCCTGTAGGAAGAACAACCACACAATTCACATTTTCGGGGAATACGGGGGGAACTGTTAGTTTTTATTTGACAGGTGAAGACACATTTAATAATAATCAAATCAACACTTTTTCAGGTTCTCCATTTTACAATAAGTTTGATAACTTATATACTAAATTTGATGGGGGTACTTCTACTATTAGACAAGATATGACTGAAATACTAACATCAATTATGTTAGATAATAGTTTATCTGCAACTACAATTGGAGTTTATGGTTCAGTTAGCGGAACATCTCCATCCACAAATATATTTGCAACATATTCAAATTATTATAATCATTATGATGTTCCAAGTCTTTTACTAACAGGTTGGACTAAATGTGATAGACTTAATGATTCGTGGTATTATTCAGGTTTTGATATAAAAAATGATAATACATATAGCGGAGTTTCAGGTTATTGGATAGTAAGAACAGGTAGCCCATCTTTTAGCTCTAACGCTTCAGGAAGTTTTACAGGGATGTGTCAATTTATCGATATTGAGTTTTCAGGTAATTCTTATACTGATTATAACGACTTAGTTGTCTCAACTTTTAGGTCAAGAGGTAAAACACAATACACATCAACAATACACGGACCTCAATATCAAGTATCGGCAGATACAGTATCTTTAATTAGTTCAGGAGCGTACTCAGGTATTACACAAAATCCATTTGCAACTTTTGTAATCTCAGGTTCTGATAAGAGTAATAACGTATTCTCTTTTGAAACTTCTTTAGACACTACAAACGCAAATTACGTGTCTAAAGTATTTGGTACTTCTAATTTTGAAAAAGATAGAGTTCAGGTTCCTTTGTTTGTCGAAGAAAGATATCAAAACCTTCTAACTTATGGATATAACAAAGGTTATATTAGAGGTTTAAATACGAGCTTCCAATACCTTCCCGAATCAAGAAACCAAGACTCAACGTCTATTGGATATTATTTACAAAAATACCAAACTCCTGAGTCTCCGTGGGTTGTTTCAGAATTACGAGGTAACGTTGTTTATCAGTTGTTTAAAGTGATTGCAATTTCTGATGGTAATGATGCAAATAGACAAGTTAAAATATCAATTGCAAATATATCATTCCAATATGGAACATTTGATTTATTGGTTCGTGATTTTTACGACACAGATGCTAATCCTGTAATTATTGAAAAATTCAGTAAGATGTCTATGGATAGTAGCCAGAGTAACTACATAGCCAAGAGAATCGGTACTTCAGATAGTGAATATACAATTCAATCTAAGTATATAATGGTTGAAGTTAATCCTGACGCTCCATACGATTCATTACCTTGTGGTTTCGAAGGATATAGAACAAGAACCTACGATAATTTAAGGTCACCTTATGTAATTTACAAATCTAAGTATGACACTTATGGAGAAGAAATATTTAACCCACCATTTGGTTCGACTCAAGGAGATGATACTGTATACAGTCAAGGTGATAACGTAAGACGTACATATTTGGGTATTTCAGATACTATTGGTTACGATGCTGATTTTTATGATTATAAAGGAGCTTACAACGACCCATCATATAACTGGTGTTTGGAAGTTACTCCTACCAAGTGGCAAAAAGTAACTAAAGGATTCCACATGGATATAAACGCTTCGGCAATTACCGTGGCGAACGAATATAGTAACTCAGGTGAAACAAGATTTGTATGTGGTAACGCAACATTCACTAGTGAGCCTGAAGATTCTACAAGCCCTTACTTTAATTTGAATTCACGTAAATTCACTTTCTTAGTTTACGGTGGATTTGATGGGTGGGACATTTATAACGAAAAACGTACAAATGGCGATACATTTATTTTAGGAGGTTCAGGGTATAGGTCAGGTCAAAATCAAGGATGTAATAGATACCCAACATCAACAGGATGGGGAGCGTTTAGACCAATAACGTTTAATGACAACTCAACTGATTATGGTAATACGGATTATTACGCGTATCTTATCGGAGCTCAGACTTTTGCAAATCCTGAAATAACAAACATCAACGTATTTGCGACACCTGGTATTGATTATGTGAATAACCAACAACTTATTTCACAAAATGTTGACATGATTGAAAATGATAGGTCAGATTCTGTTTATATAATAACAACTCCTGACTTTGATTTATTACAACCTTCATCTTCATTAGATAATTTAATTTACCCAAGAGATGCGGTTAGAAATTTAGAGGATAGTGGAATTGATTCAAATTATTCGGCAACCTATTATCCATGGGTATTAATGAGAGATACTACAAATGGAAGTCAGATTTATTTGCCACCAACAGGAGAGGTTTGTAGAAATATTGCATTAACTGATAATATATCGTTCCCGTGGTTTGCATCTGCGGGTTATACAAGAGGATTAGTAGACGCAGTTAGAGCAAGAAAGAAATTAACAATTTCTGATAGAGACACTTTATACTCAGGTAGAATTAATCCAATTGCAACTTATAACGACTCGGGACCAATTATATGGGGTAATAAAACTTTACAAGTAAACGCATCCGCATTAGATAGATTAAATGTAAGAAGATTGTTATTACAAGCTCGTAAGTTAATCTCAGCAGTGGCTGTAAGACTTTTATTCGAACAAAACGATGCGGTAGTAAGACAACAATTCTTGGACGCTGTTAATCCGATATTAGATAGTATTAGAAGAGACAGAGGTTTATACGACTTTAGAGTTGTGGTTCAAAACACCCCTGAAGATTTAGACAAAAACCAATTAATCGGTAAAATCTATCTTAAACCTGTCAAATCTTTAGAATTTATTGATATTGAATTCTTAATTACCCCAACAGGTGCGTCATTTGATAATATTTAAGATATATGAAGTTAATTATTGTAGAGCAAGTTAAAGAAGAATTTACACCCGATATGGTTTATTGGGCTTTTGATTGGGACGATAACATATTAATTATGCCAACCAAAATCATACTAAAAGATGATAATGGTAATGAAGTACCTATGTCAACTGAAGATTTTGCAGAACATAGGATGGATGTTGGTGTAAATGATTTTAAATATAAAGGTCGTACTATTGTAGGTTTTGCTGATAATCCTTTTAGACAATTCGGACAAGAAGGTGATAAGAAATTTGTAATGGATGCTTTTATTGCTAAAACAGGACCGGCATGGGAAGATTTTGTTAAAGCCATAAATAACGGTTCAATCTTTGCAATTATTACAGCTAGAGGACACTCACCTTTAAAAATCAGAAGTGCTATTGAAAATATGATTATGGGGGACTATAAGGGTATTTCTAAGAAAGAACTGATAAAGAACCTTAGAAAGTTCAGAGATATTGCTGGTGAGGAGGATATGGACGATAAGGAACTAATCGACTCTTATTTAGATATGTGTAAATATTATCCTGTAACTCATGGAAGTGGTTCGGCGACAAAACCCGAACAAGGAAAATTAGAGGCTTTAAAAGAATTCCAACAGTACGTAAAATACCTATCAAATATTATACATAAACCGGCCTATTTCAGAAATAAAATATCAAATAATTTTGTACCACAGATTATATTTTCAGATGATGATGAAAGGAATTTAGAATATACTCACCAGAAATTATCAAAAAATCCAGAAAACATAATAAAATTTGTTTCTACAAAAGGAGGAGAGAAAAAACCTTATGGTGAAGAATAATAAATTAACTGGTCTTATGCAAGATTCGTTCAAAAATAAATTAAAGTAAATAGAAAAAATAATTCAAGACACTATTTATATAAAAAATAAAAGAAATTAAAAAAAGAAAATATGGCCGATTTACTAATAAAAATGCCGATACCTTATGAGCCCAAACAGAAAAACAGGTTCATTTTAAAATTTGATAATTTAGGTATCAACGAATGGTTTGTTGAAAGTACAAGTAGACCATCTATTAATATCAAAGAACAAGAAATTCCATTTATCAATAGTAAAAGATACGTGGCTTCAAGTTATGAGTGGGATTCTATTGATGTTACTTTCCGTGACCCAATTGGACCATCAGCAACTCAAGCGTTAATGGAATGGGTTAGATTACATGCTGAATCTGTAACAGGTCGTATGGGATATGCGGTTGGTTATAAGAGAGACTTAGAATTAGACCTTTTAGACCCAACAGGTGTTGTAATTGAAAAATGGATGTTAATGGGTACATTCTTAACTAAAGTTGACTTTGGTGACTTAGAGTACGGTGAAGGTGGATTGGTTAATATTACCGCTACTTTAAGACCTGACTATTGTGTTTTAGTATATTAAAAAATAATAATATATTTAAAAAAAGAGTCCATTATTGGACTTTTTTTGTTTACATACATTAATAATAATCTATTTTTTTAATAAAAAAAAGTTATGAACGAACAAATTGCAGGTCAGGAAAATTTTTCTCTACCACATGATATAGTATCATTACCGAGTGAAGGTAAATTTTATAAAAATAAAAAAAAGTCAGTAAAGGTTGGGTATCTAACCGCGGTTGATGAAAATCTTATCGCGTCTTTGTCCTCAGGTGACCCAATACAGATGTTATTGCAACTTGTAAGAAACAAACTATATGAACCTGAATTATCTCCTAGCGATATGATTGAAGGTGATGTTGAAGCAGTTTTAATATTTTTAAGAAATACCGCATTTGGTCCTGAATATAATTTTACATTAATTGACCCTGAAACTGGCGTTGAATTTAAACAATCTATTATTTTAGACGATTTAAATTTTGTTAAACCAAGTGTAGAGCCGGATTCTGAAGGATACTTAAAAACAGTATTACCAAAATCAAATGCTGAAATTAAATTGAAAATATTAACATATGGTGAAACTATTGAAATAAATAAAAGTCAGAAGAAATATTCTGCGTTTCAAGTCGCACCTGTGGTAACAAGTAGATTATCAAAACAAATTGTTGAAATTAATGGTAATAGGGATATTAATGAAATTAATAATTTTATTAGTAGAATGCCTATTATGGATTCAAAATACATTAAACAGTTTTTATCTGAAAACGAACCAAGGATTGACTTTAATAGAGAATTTATAGCCCCGTCAGGAAAAAAAGTTACCGCAAGGATTACTTTTGGGGCGGAGTTTTTTCGGCCTTTCTTCTAAATACATCGATTTATTATTAGACCAATACTACCTTATGGCTAAGGTACTGCATACTTCGTATTCGGATTTCTCAAACATGCCTATTTATATAAGAAATTCAATACTTGAAAAAATTAAAAAATACAATACAAAAAAATAATTTAAAGTATGCTTCAAAATAACGCAGCGGCAAGTGCGGCAGGAGGTATTAGTAATGCTGATTTGGCAAAAATGGCAATGCCGGGATACGCCACAGCCGAAGGTCTTTTGAGTGCTTTGCAGTCTTTACAAGTATATCAAAAAATTAATCAAACGGCTACTGACTTTACAACCTACATGGGTGAAGGACGGGACCTACTTGAATTAATGACTAAAAATTATATTGAATTCGGTAAAGAACAAATAGGGAACATTGCTGCAAATCAAGACTATCTAAAGGTAGTTACAGATTTAAATAGAGAATATACTGATTCATATGGTCGATTAAGTTTATTAACACAACAACAAATTGTTGACGTTTCAGAATATAGTAGGGTTATGGGCGTAACCACTAATATTGTTTTTGAAAACTTCAGTAAAATAGGTAAACAAATTAGTGAGGTAGGGGAATTGACGGGTGATTTAGCAAAAGAAGCTCAAAGGTTTGGAGTACCACTAACAAAAGTTGCTAACGAAGTAATACCTAAATTAGGATTAATTAACAAATTAGGTTTCACAGATGGTGTAAAAGGTTTAACTGAAATGGTTATACAAAGTAATCTTTTAGGATTAAGTTTCGATAAAATACAAGCGTATGGTGAGAAAATGTTTGATATTGGTGAAGCTCAAGAAGCCGCTAATTTCTTTACAAGAATGGGGTCTCAAATTGAAGAATTTAAAGACCCTTTTTATTGGATGGGCTCGGCATATGATGGATTTGAAAAAATAACACCAAAAGTATCTGAGTTATTTTCTACGTTCTTAAAGTTTGACGAGGCAACAGGTAAGTTTGCATTACCTAAAGGAGCGATAAAGGACGTTGAGGAATATTCTAAACAATTTGGAATTTCTTTTGATGAAGCGGTAAAAACGGGGGGACAATTCTTACAAATGCAACAAAGACTTAATTTAGTTAAATCAACATTTAAAAATATGAATGATGAGGAGGCTCAAAGATTGTCAAACTCATTAACAGCAATTACAGATGAGGCGGGTAACTTAGCTTACCAGTATCAATATTTGGAAGATGGGGTATTAAAAACATTTAATTTTGATAAAGCAAACTCAAGTTTAGAAGAACAACAACAAATTATAAAAAAAATACAAGAAGACCTTGAAAAAACACCAAAAGATTTACAAAAAGAAATATTAGAAACGTCAAAATCGGAAGATGAAAAACTTCAAAGAATTAAAAAACAATCTGAATCTAATTTACCATTACAATTTGCTGACGCGGGAGTGTCTGAAGACATTTTTAAACAAATTGTTAGTACTTACAAATCTTCCGCAGAAGCTTATTTAAGTACATTTAATTCAAGTAACGCACAGTTCCAAGGATTTTTAAATACTTTTTCTTCAAATGTTGGAACTTTGGCTAAAGATTTGGCAAGTGGTAATTTAAGTAAGGCTTTTGGTGATTTAACATCACTTGTTGGAAGTTTTACAAATGTTGCTGGTTCAGGAATCATGGATACATTTAACACAACACTTCAGAATATTGTGAACACACAACTACCGGGTCTTTCAGGTGCTGTTGGAGGATTAGAAGGTGTAATAAATGGTGTGAAAGACGCTTTAAAAACTATTGAGGAATGGGGGAAAAAATTTGGCGCAACGTCATCAATAAACCCGACAGAAGTACCGGCACAACAACAAAATAATAATATAACACAATCATTTGACAATCTAAGTGCAAGTATCATGTCTACAAAAAATGTTGAGATGAAACCCGTGGTTATTGACAACACAATACCACAACAAAATTTAAATGTTACCGAAGAAAATATTAATAAAAATGTAAACGGTAAGATTGTTATAGAAGTAACGTCAAACGGTAACTTTGATAAATTAACTACGGAAGAGTTAAGAAAGAAAATGTTAGAACCTAGTTTTCTTGAATCACTAAAGACTAGCTTGGAAAAAGTAGGGTAGAAAAATAGTATCATTCTATTTATTAGAAAAGCATTATAATGTCAGATTTATTATCATTTAATGGTTCGAAAGAATACAGGGATAAGTTAATTACAAGAAACCTTAGTCCATATTATGTTGAGGGTAGTTATACCCCACCAACAGCACCATTAAATTACGAGATAGTTCAACAGGATACTTCACCTATTAATACTGAAGATATTAGTTTTGAATTGCTCACAGAACCTGAAAATGCAACAATCATTAACAAATATCAACCTGAGAATTTCTTTGACGGTGCGGAATTTTTATCAGTTGTTACTCCGCCAGGGGTTAGTGAAAAAATACTTAAAGACATTTCGACAGGACCAAATGGAGAATATTTGGATTTTGTTGCACCTGAGTATAGTGTATATGAAATATTAACTAATACAAGTCAGGATTTATCTAACGATACATACATACAAAGACTTGCCGCTCAAAGACTTAAAGAGATTTTTGAAGAAAGAATTGCCGCTCAGATTGAAAGATACACTTTAGGTAGAGTTAATCTGACCGCATTTCAAGACCCATTTAATACATCTTTAGTATTAAACGGACAACAACCTGTTATCTATGATGATTTTACTATTACAGTACCTGATGGACCAATAGATATTACATTATTTTTTCTTCAGAGATTAACTGGTACTTACATACCTGTATCACCTATTGAGGGTGATTATTTTACACCTGTTGAAAAACAAAAAACTGCTGCGGGTCAATTAATTGCCAACACAGGTTTAGGTAAATTAATTGGAAGGGTTTCTAACAAAATATCAAATTTAACAAACTCATCTGAAAAGTTTTTACAAAATACAGGTTCAGGTCAGAAAAAAGCAATGTTTAACGCTATTGGGTACAATAGATTTAAACCACCATATGTTGACGCGGTACCTGGAGGACAGGCAGTCGCTAATTTATTTAACAAAAATCAATCTTTCACAAATTTTTATGTTGGTAGTGAACAACAAGAGTTAAATGAAATTAATTCTCCTGCAAAACTCATACCGACCGACGCTTATGGTAACCCCATGAATGTTATTGTTTATGGACCAAATAAAGTTGCTGACTTATATGAAGAAAACGATACTTTTATTTTCGGAAACAACAGTATTGATTATGCGATTAGACCTGGTTTAGATGGTGGGTTTGTATGGATAAGTGAGAATACAAAGGCTGAGGCCGGAGCTAAAGTAGGACAAGGAGGTGAGAAATTTGGGACCGACGATAATTTTAATCAAATATCACCATACTACGAACAAGTTGTATCAACAAACTACGATTTAAGAAAAGGTTCAATATTAGATGAAACCCAAAGAATTATTGATTCAGCACCTAAAAAAGGTAAAGAAAGATTAGAACATGTTGGTAATGCTATTAATCAAGTTTCTAAAGTTTTCTTTGATGGTCGTAAAGAAATAACGAAAGGTTCTAAAGTAAAAAAATATATTACAAAAGACGGTAAAGAAGTTGGGCAAGAGTACGGTAGAGTTTTTACAAAAGACACTCCGTATTTTACTTATAGTAATTTACAGTCAACGGTTGCAAATACGAGCGGATTAGAAACGAGTGGAAATATAAGAAGGTCATCATATTCAGTTTTAGACTCAACATATAATTTAAACATTACTCCATATAAAACATCGTCAACAAATTTAAATAATCCTGTAGGTGGTCCCGCAAACGTTAAAAAATATATGTTGTCTATTGAAAATTTGGCTTGGAAGGGAAGCTCAGAATATTTGGATTTACCGGATATTGAGAAGGGGCCTAATGGGGGTAGAATAATGTGGTTTCCACCCTATGAATTAGAATTTGATGACACATCTCAGGCAAGTTTTGAAGAAACCAATTTTTTAGGAAGACCTGAACCAATATATACATACAAAAACACATCAAGAAGCGGTAATTTATCGTTCACAATTATTGTGGACCATCCATCCGTTTTGAATTTAATTGTAAATAAAGCACTACAAGGAGAAAGCTCAAGGATAACAGATGAAGTAGTTGATTCATTCTTCTCAGGTTTAAAGAAGTATGACATATATGAATTGGCAAGAAAATTTAATACTGTTAGTAGAACTAATCTTGAAAGTTTATATAATGAAGTTTTAAGTAATGCTAACTCATCAGCTGAGGCTAAGAGACAGGCGGCGGTTGCGTTAGGGTCAACACAAACAACTCCAAATGCTGAATTACCTTCAGTAGGTGTTGACTATACCGATTATGGATTTTATTTTGATACCACCTCATCATCATCGTATCAGGATGATTACAACGCGTATACTAATAACCTACCTAACATATTGATACAAGCGGGTAGTTTTTCATCGGCAACTGACAATTTCTTTAGTAGTGTAGTTGTTCCAAACTTTACAAAGGCTGACGAAATAAGGAGTAAAGTTAAATCACTTCTTGAGAACGATAACATGAATGTCATAATTAGGTTAAGTGGTACTTTAACTATTGGAGAAAGCCAAACTTCTTCAAGTAATCTTGCAAATTCAAGACTTGAATCTGTAAAAGGATTTTTCTCAGCTGCGGGACTTGATAAATTTTTTGAAAATGAAAAATTACAAATAGTTGGAGGAGATGGGTTCGGTAGTTCAAATGATGCGGTTGCAAGAGGCGCGACAAGTGATACTATAAATTGTGGTGAAGATTTACAAGGACAAGAAAAAACATATTCATATAAAGCTATGGCTTGTAGGTCAGTTAGATTTGAGAGTATTTTAGTAAACGCTCCTTCCGCAAATTCTAACGTACAAGGAGATAATCAAAATGCGAGTAACAATCCAAATGCAACATCTCTTTTAGGTAGAAAACCAAAAGGTAATACTGGAGCAATTCCAAACGCACAAGGGTTAAGTAAAAAAATTATAAGACAACTATTGGTTGAATCTGATTATTTTGAAATATTAAAAAAAGAAAATCCATTTTTTTACGACTCAATCAAAAGTAAGATTAAGTTTTTTCACCCTGCTTTCCATTCTATGACACCTGAAGGTTTAAATAGTAGAATAACTTTCTTGAATCAATGCGTAAGACCTGGTAAAACAATACCTACAAAAACAAGTGAGGGTGATTTAGTATCATCAGGCGCAATCAATACTAACTTTGGTAGACCACCAATCTTAATTTTGAGAATAGGTGATTTTTACAATTGTAAAATTGTTCCTGGTACTATGAAATTTTCTTACACCGATGCGGCTTTAGATATAAATCCTGAAGGTATTGGGGTACAACCTATGATGGTAAAAGTATCTTTAGATTTTGATATGATTGGAGGTCACGGACTAAAAGGACCTGTTTCAGAATTACAAAACGCATTATCATTTAATTTCTATGCAAATACTGAAATGTATGATGAAAGAGCCACTGCTACTGAAGATACGTCTACTATTGATACTGCTTTATTAGCTGCGATTGTGAATGAAGAACCTGTTGCTAATTTAGAAGATGTTTCAAATATATTGGAAAATGATGGAGGAACTACAATTGGTAATATAACAAATAATGTTCCTTCAGGTAGTACACAAAGTGGTACAATAGAATATAAAACATTTTTTGGTAAAATTGTCGACTCAACTAAATCATATTTTGAAAAAATTGTTGGAGTTAGTGAATCAACAATTACTGAATTTAATTACGGTATTTGGAAACAAACAATAACTGAGGTTAATTTTAGAGATGGATTTATTGATAATTTAGCATTACCGTCAACTAATGGCGCTAAAATATTTGGTAAACCAAAAAATTACGAACAAAATATTACAAACGTAAAAGATGCATTAATTAGTGATATTGGAAGTAATAATGAACCATTAATTAAATTGTTAGACGAAGATAGTGCAATAACTTGGGGTAATAGAGATATTGTTAAAAATAACTATGAGCAGTATATTAATGGATACTTCCCAAGTATTCTAACAGGTATTGGAACAAAAGTACAAGATGTGGGAAATTTCCAAGCCGACTACTATCAAAATTTTAGAAAGTTTGATTTAATTGGTACATTACGAGACGGTAAAATTTTAACTGATGGAAAACCAAAAATTTATAAGATAAGCGGAGACACAGCACAAGAAGAAACTGACTTACCTATTGACTACGCTAAAATTGCAACAGATTTGCAATCTTATTATGATTTATTAGTATCAAATCAAATTGTGTTAGATGGAGAATCCCCAAGTGATTTGTTTACTGCGTTTACAGGGTTAATTGATACTGACGAAAAAAATAGATTATATACAATATTGTCACCTGTTATTTTGAATGTTAATAAGAGAAACGAATTAAAAACGGCTTTACAGGCAAATTTATTACCAGTTAGTTCTGCGGAAACAATACAATATATTGAATCTTATATTGATGGGTTGGCTGAAGATTTTCAGTCTGAAAAAGATAGTGAAGTAGAATTAATTACAAATTTTAAAACTTCTTCCGACTACCAAACATATTTGAATTATAACCCAACTGTTAATGGAACTTCTATAAAGGAAAAAGATAGAAACTTTAAATTTACAACTCCTGAAGATGATGCAACTGCTAAAACTAGATTGAAAGAAATATATTCTAGTCAAAATCCAAATTCAGATAAAACTACTTATGTGGGTAAAAAAACTTTTAATTAATGGGTGATTTATATTATAATAGATATACTAATTTTAGTTTGAATGGGCAATTTGTTAATGTACCATATGTTAAATTACCTGCAAAATCAACTGATAAGACCATAACTTATAAAATTGGTAAATCAAGATTAGATAAAGTATCTCAAACATATTACGGTTCTCCATTTTTTGGTTGGTTAATATTGCAAGCAAATGGGTTATACGGTGGTTCCGAGTTAGAGATTGCCGACAACACCATTTTAATTATACCATTCCCTTTACAGCCATCTTTATTAGATTATAAATCGGCAATAGACCAGCATTTTTACTATTATGGCAAATAAAAACGTATATGTTGACATCAATCAAGATAATATTTTCATAGTTGACCCAAACAGGGTTTTTAATGATGAAGGACTATCAGAACCAAGATACGTAAACCAAGATGAATTGGTTATATACGTTAACCTTGAATGTGATTTAGTACCAAGGAGTAGGTTAATTAGCGGTACTGATAATAGAGGTGGTAGATTATTAACAATCGCGACGGGCACTGTTAACTTTTTAAAACCTAGTGGTAAAGACAAATTAACAACTGATTGGACCGAATTAGTTGACGTTCAAACAGGAGGACCATCAATAATTAATAACGAACTTCTTGGTATTACAAGATTAAGTTATCGTATTAAAAATTCTTATGTTGCGTCATGTACTATGACATTAGAGGATGTTAGAGGTAGGGCGTTATTTGAATCGGGTGACAATTCTGTATATTCCGCATTTTTTAATTTTCCACCACCAATATTTTACTTAACACTAAAGGGTTATTACGGTAAGGCGTTAAAAACAAGATTGTGGTTAAAAAGTTTTAATGCGTCAGTTAATACATCAAACGGTAATTTTGAGTTACAATTGGAATTTACTTCAGAAGTTTATGGTATTTTAAAAGACATCCAATATGGAGCAATTTTAGCGGTACCACAAATGTATACTAAAAGAGTATCTACAAATATACAAAATAGTCCTGTTGCAAATACAAACCAAAGTTCAGCACCTGTTAACGACGTTGTTGTTAACGGAGGATATGAAAAAATGAAATTGGTCTATGACAATTATAAAAAGAAAAAATTAATTCCTGAGGATTTTCCAGTCATTACAATACAACAGTTAATAAATAAATTAGATAATTTCGTATTTGACACTTTAGTAAAACAAGGAAAACAATCCTTCACTTCATATACCGACTTTGAAAACTATAAAAAGATAATCCAACAATATATGGATGAAATATCTTTAGAATCTAATTCATGGTCGGCAAAATATATGGATACTAAAAATCCTTTTATTGTTACTGAAAATAATATTAATTACAAAGTATTAACGTTTAAACCTGAAATTAAAGATACAATATCACCATTAAATGAGTTAGAAGAAATTGTTACAAGATTTAATAAACAATTAAATGAAAACTCTACGTTTGGTAGCCAAGGGAGTAAAAAAATATCATTTTCAATAACCATAAGAAACCTAACCGCTTTGGGATTTGCTCAAACTGATATAAATGATTTTGAAACTTTAAAATTAAGAAACAACGGAGTTGACCCTACGGAAGAACAAATTAATAATTTTCAAAATAGTACAATTAACACATTCGCAAATGCTGATAGTATTCAGGCGAATGGGGGATACGCATTTTACAGATTTAATGGACCAAACTATTTTTATAATGTTATTGACGGAGTAAGAAGTCAATTAAATTCATATAACAAACAAATTGAACAAGAATTATCTGACGAACTTGATAAGATTCTTGAATCAAATAAGGGTATTGGTTTTAAACCAACATTAAAAAACATGATGGCGGTTGTTTTTGCACAGACCGAAGCATTATTACTTTTATTAGATGACGTACATGTTAAGGCTTTTAATGTAAGGGATAGTTTAGTTAGAAAAAATGCTGTAACATTAGGTAATTTACCACAACTTTCTGATGTAAAGAATGAACCAGACGCACCTGTTTATCCATGGCCTCAGTTTTTAGTTTCTAAAATAGTTAATGGTAATGAAACTTTTCAGAGTGAATATCCTGGAGATAAAAATTTTATATCATTAACTAAAGCGAATAATAAGGAACTATGGCCTGAGGTAGAGTTTGTTGAGGAGTTCATTAAAGGATTTACCCAAAGACAATTGGACCCACAACAAGGACAACCAACGATAAATGCGGACCAAATTGACAGGTTATTAATATCGGGATTTGACACTCAACCTTCAAATATTGTTTATTCTAATTTGGAAGTTGTAAAATTTTTATTTGAAATTGAAGAAAGATTACAAACCATATCAAAATACCAAGGGTATACTAGGTCAGATTACAATCAAGTAATACCATTTATTGCTGAGGCTGAAAGTACAAGTATTGTAAATGCAATATTAACTAAAAGCATTGAACTTGTTAAAGTGTTAAAAGGGGCAAACTTTACTCCTCAAAGTTTTTCTGATTATTTAAGAAGTATTACCAATAACGGACAATCGCAAACGCATATTAATTTTTCAAGAGGTAATATAACCACAGATTATTTAAAGGAAGAAATTAATAATAGTTTTAAAATATTAGAGAACGACTTACCAAAAATTCAAGTAAAATCAACAAAAGAAAATACTTTAATATCTTACTTGGATTCGACAACACATAATGAACTTTCGTTTACTGACCTATATCCTTTTATTGATAATAATTGGAATAAATCAAACTTGGCTAACGGAAATGCTAATTATAGTTTTAAAAAGGCTTTTGATACAAGATACTCATTATTTTTTAACGAAAATATAAGGAAATTTGCAAACTATACTTCAGAAAGCGTCACAAAATATGATGGTAATACTGATACAAATAGACCATTTACTGACTTTAGAACTCTAACAAATACAATAACAAATCCTGTAAATTTAGATAGTTTTTATACTAATAGAACTTTGTCAGAATACGTTTTAACTGAAGGTAAATTAAGTGTTGAAAGTGGAACAACATCCTCTATGTTAAACAGTCCTTATTTTGCAAATGCACTATATTACGGAATTCAAAACGACAGATATGGGTATGACGCTCCATATAAAACAGCCGCTTATTTGTTTTTAAATTCGTTGCCACTTGCAACATTAAGAGAATCGTTTAGGGATTTTGACCAATCAAATGGAGTGGAAACAGGAATGATTGCGGCTAACTTTAAAAAATTCGGAGCAATAAATTGTGTACCTAAATTATGGGCAATAAAAATAGGTTCAATATGGAATAGATATAAACACGAAATTGAAAATTCTTCAGACTATGTAATAGAAGCTGAAACAAGTTTAAGACTATTTGAATTTTTTAATGGAGGTATAACTAACTGGTCATTTAATATTACAATTCCTGTAAATACCGGAACAAATCAATACCAAATAAATTACAATAGTGATAACGTAAATATTACACTATATGACCCGGCTTATCAGGGTAATAATGTTGTTATGAATTTAGGATTCTATCCTTATCTTATTAATGACATATATTATTTCACAAACAACGTTAATATTTTTGACCCAATAACCGCAACAAAACAAATAATTGAAACAGAAATTAATGCTAAAATTGCTGCTGGACAAATAAAAATATTTAAATCAAGTAATGCGTCAATTTCTGAAATTGGATGGTCCGCAGGTCAAAATTTATTTTGTAACACATGGTCTATTTTAATTAAAAAAATTGATGACGACACTTGGGTTACTTGTCCTTCTTTTGGTACAACTCAAAATGAAATAAAAAATCATTTAAGTGATATTGCGGTAAATGCAACAAGTGCATATAACGGTTCATGTAGAATGTTATGGGGAGCACCAAATTATGGATATTTTGTATATAATCAGTTTGATTTAGGATTTTCAGATAGTTACAACAAACGAATTTTAACAGGTGGTACCGAACAGATGGCATTTCATTTTAATGGGTTCGAACATATTGAAGATATATTTTCAGTTTTTGAGAAAAATGAATTAGATTCTTTTGAAAGTATGTTTTTAGATTATGCAAAATCTACAAGAACAACTACTGATGATTTTAATTTTCAAACACATTTAAAGACATTATTATCTGGAACGTATTCTTTAAATGGAGCAACCGATGACGTTAATATAATTGAAGTTCAAAACAAACAACTTCAAAAATTTTCAAACCAATTAAAAAAATATTTAAATTATAATATATTAATATCTAAGGCCAATCCTACAGGTTATAAAGAAAGGGCTTTTAGTAGTCTATCTTCATCACCATTACCCGACTCACAAGTAGAACAATTTTATAATACCTCCACCGCAAATGCATTACCTTCACAAAACAACTCAATTACATTATCGGTTTCACAACAAAATTATCCAGAGGCTTGGAAGACTTTAAAGTTATATGTTGGGTTTTCAACTATACCTGAATTAAAGTATAAAGATAGTGGTTCATATATTACAGATTTTTTCATAACTATGAATATAGGGTTTACACCTGTTAACATCGAATATTACGCACCCTTAATTAAAATATTTGCATCTCAAAAACTACTTAATAACAATTTAACCAAAGATAATTTTACAACATTAATTGACGATTATCTAAGTGGGCAATCGACATTAAAGAACGAAGTCTTTATTCAGGTTTTCCAAAATCTTAAAACTAAATTACCTGATGACGCTTCGACAGGGGAGACAATTGAATTCTCACCTGTAGATGCTTATCTAACAAAAGTTGAATTATATGATTCGTTTAAAGCTCTTAATGATAAATGGATTGGGGGAAATAATTACGGAACAGAAACTCTATTAGAGGACGTTTTATTAGTTGATAAAGCGAATAGAAATATTGCCGATTTAATTATCGCTGACACAACATTCATTAAAAAAAGTTTACAACAATATAGTAATAGAACTTCAATTTGGAATATCATTAATGATTTTGTACTTGAGCATAATCTTATTCCAACATGGAACCCTAATTTTATTAGTTATTATAATCAGTTAGTACCAACAGACAATAATACCGATTTAAGTGACCCCCAAGAATTATTTGCGGATAAATATTTTGGTACATTTGATGTAGTTGATTACCAAGAAAATAGACCAAAAATGGTCTGTGTTTATAAAGACACACCATCATCTCAATTAAATAATAATAATAGAAATAACGGATTTAATAATGATGGATTTGACCTTAAAAATTTACAAACACCACTTGTTGAAAATTTAACATTAAAAGACCAAAAGAAAGATTATGCGTTGTCTAATAAAGTAGTTGGATTTGTTGCCGATTTTGGATTACAAAACCAATCAATTTTTACAAATATAACTTTAAGTCAAACACAAGGAGAACCAACTGTTGAATCTTTAGATGCTGAATATTTGCTTGCAACTTCTAACTCAGGAATAAAAACCACAACACAATCAATAAGTTTATTAAATATATTTAAAACAAGGGCTTACACTTGTGATATTACCATGATGGGTAATGTGATGATACAACCCAATAATTACTTTATCTTGAGAAATGTACCACTTTTTGATGGTACCTATATGATAACTGAAGTGGTTCATGAAGTGTCGAACGGAAGTTTTGAAACTACAGTAACTGCATTTAGAATGCCCGTTAGAAATTTACCAATTGTTAGTCCACTACTTACGACAGTAAAACAGACTTTATTAACCTCGGTTCAAAACGCTTACCAAAATAAAGTACAATCTCAACAATCTGAAACTACAACTACAACTAATAAAATACAAGAAAAAACAAACACTTCTAATATTGTTTTGAATATTTTAAAACCGTCTGACGTTCAGAACTGCGAACCCTCAAATAGTGAATATCAAAACTATACTTCAGTAACTCCTGATGAGAAAAAATTCACATTATCAGGTATTGCTGGTATTGTTTCGGCAACAACTACCGACGCAAGCTCAAGAAAGTTATTGATGATTTATTTAATGGCTCAAACTTATAATACGCAGTCAAGTGCGTTTATATGCTACAATAATAATTTAGGAAATGTTTCATTAGATGTTACAAGTAAATGGGGAGGTAATTTACCTAACTTATTTAGTAAAGAATTTATTTGTTTGATAAATCAATCATCGGCAATCGGCTCTTATGTTTGTTTTAAAAATGAAACAGACGCTGTAAAATTCATCAATCAAAAATATATCAAAAAAATATATAAAGACGCTGTTAGCGATTTTTCAAACGCTGATAATTTTAGTCAGCAATTTGTGAAACAATTAATTGTTGACACTTCAGCAAACAACGATTTAAAATATTACGACGAATATAAGAAGACTAATCCACAGTCCGTAACAAACTATGAAAAAACTATTAAAGACTATTTTAATTTAATAACACCATTAGGTTTTTAAAAATTTCAATAATCATAGATATTTATAAATAAAAATTCATATGAATACAAAAGAGGCTTTAGACAGATATCTTGGTAAAAGTACAAGAATAACCGAAACTGATAAAGGTAACGGATACAAAGAAGTTTGTGATTTAGACACAGGAGAGTGTTACACTTTAAGAATGAAAGACGGATTAATTGAAAGAGTGAATAACACTATGTATGTGAATAAGAAAATAAATGTTGAGACAACACAAGGATTTAAACAATTATTAAATGGATAAGAAAAACCTAATTTCAGAAAAAATTTTGATGGAGATTAAAAGATATAATTCCATTAACAACTATATTACAGAACAAGAAGTTCCACCTGCACCTGGTGATGAAGCAGTTCCACCACCTCCTGGTGATGAAGCAGCATTACCGCCAGCACCTGACGCGGCATTACCACCGGCTCCTGATGCTGCCGCTCCCGCCCCTGACGCAACTGCTGCACCTGTAGATATTGCAAATGACCCAGATGTTGAAAAGATTGGTGAAGAGGGTGAAGATGCGGGAACTGAAGAATTAGAAATTACTGATTTAGTAAGCGCTCAAAAAAATATTGAAACAAAGCAGGACGAATACTTTAACAATCTATTTTCACAGTTGAGTAATTTAGAAGGTAAATTATCTGAAATGGATACCGTTTTTCAAAAACTTAATGATATTGAAGCGAAAATTGAAAAGTATCGCGAAAAAACACCACAAGAGAAATTGGAACTTAGAAGTATAGATTCGGGTCCTTTTAATCAAAAACTAACTGATTTTTTTGTTGATAAGCAAGATGATATTGAAAAATCAGGTAAAAATGAATATGTTTTAACAACAGATGAAGTTGAAGACTTTTCACCTTCTGAAATTAAAACTACTTTTAACAATTACGACGAAGACACACAAACATTCAAACCGATAAAATTCTAATTATCGGTTTGACAAACACGGCTGACACACTTATACTTGTTTATTAACTATTAATTTATATATATCATGGCGACAAATTCACTAGATGCTGTTCTCGCTCAGTATGAAAAAGCGAAAGGTGGCTCAAACGGAGCTAACAAAATGTCTCAAGAAGACAGAATGAAAAAGTATTTTGCGGCTAT
>SXGQ01803024.1_pt1 | contig 28710 bp, 45 predicted proteins | sample 3178371 | NCBI WGS metagenome assembly SXGQ01 (sample SAMN11356859, study PRJNA531348) | freshwater metagenome | isolation source: freshwater sample F1-20 | place: China: Fuxian Lake, Yuxi | collected 2017-12-25 | reverse complement strand
TATTTCCCGAGCATGCTCAAGCCGGTGCCCATCCGACTTCGCGCGGGCCTCTGGATGATTGCCCGAAACCGCGAGACGATTCCACCTTTGCCGGCCGAAGGCCGCACATCGATGGATCTGTCTTCGTATAGTGAATATATTTCTGAATCTGGAGGATACTCTCAGAAAGGAGGAGAGCAGTCCGTAAGAGAAAGAGCTAGAAAAAGCATAGAAATAGCAGTAGAAAATGGAATGCCGATTAATCTTGTGCGTAGTAAGATATTTGAAACTGAAAAAGAATACGCATTAAATCTTATTTCTGATAAAATAAATTTTGGTGATATTTCTGCCATTAATAGAGATTACATTAGTTATCTTATAAGTGAAAGATGTCGCGGAAGTAATAGTAATATTGAAAAATTAAAACCAATATTTGCAAAACTAGCAAGTGCAAATATAAGAGATGTATTTTATATATTAGAGATGGATAATGGCAAAAAGCTTACTGATGCATATTTAGAATGGAGAGAGAATAATAAAAATTTATTTAATACGAGATACTTTTCAGAAGGCTTAATAGATCTTGATAGAATGGCATTGAGTAATAATCCTGATGAATTAAAAAATAAAATAGTTGACGCCATACAGTATAAAGATAATATAAACTCTTTGCCAAATAATACTAGTTTATTAAATAATTTATTTGATATATTTCCACCAGATTTTTTTAAAAAAATATATAGAAAATATGCAGAAAATTTAGCAGTTAATTTTCCGATTTTATTTTTAGAAAATAAAATTACAATACCAAATGCATCATCTGATGTTTCATCAAGTGGAAAATCTTTTTCTAAAGTTGGTTCTCCAATAAATCTTTATCCGGATCTTGTTGATACTGCAATCTTAAGTATACCAAGAATATCCACAATGTGGGACCTAGACTTTCTGAAGGTTATTGAAGTAAATATTTCTGGCGATTCTATTCAGAAAATAAAAGATCTTATATCTTCAAAATTAGAAGGGGATAGTTCTGGTGAATTCTGTTCTTATGCTGTAAATTACATATCTAAAGCAAAAAATAATTCATCAAATAAAAATATAGATCAGCTTTTTGATGAATTAAGAACTCAAATTTATAATTTCTGTATAAAAGTACCGTCGCCACCTATTTCATCCAGACCTCCTCCACCTCCACCTCCTACTTCTTCACCTATTTCATCAAATATTCCACCCCCACCACTACCTACATCACTCCCTCCATTACCTCCTCCTTTTCCACCCACATTACCACCCCCACCGCCTCCATTACCGCCCACTCAACTACCTCCATTACCACCTCCCCCACCTCCTTCGTTGCCACCCCCTCCTCCACCTCCATTACCACCGCCTCCTCCTCCACCCCCACCAAAATATTTATCTGCCACCTCATTTGATAATAAGATTATCAAGCTATCAAAGTTGTTTTCTATGCTAAAATCTTTTGGTATAAATACTTCAGATTTAATTAAATTATTATAAATTAGGATAAAAATATGGCAACTGATAGATATTCTGATAATCACAAGATTGTAGTTGGTGGTATAGCAGGAACAAAAGAATTTGAATTACAAGCAAATACAATAAAGCATTCCGCAAACTCTGATTTGTATATCGCAACAGAAAATTCTTATTTTGTATCAAATTCTTATGCAGAATTTATTTCTAATGGGGTTAAATTTTCATACACTGACGCGTCAGGTATTAATTTTTATCAGGATTTAATTGTAGATTCTGATGTAAATATAATAATGGGTTCTGGGTCTGACATAAAGATGTCGGATACATCAAAGCTCTATGGTGCAGAATTTGACATTTGGGCAGGAGTTGACACTTCTTCTGGAACACTTTCAATATCTGCAAATGAAGGGCACAGTCCAAAAATAGTTTTATCTCAATCTGGCAACTCTATTACGGAAACTGCTGGATTATGGCAAGTATCGGCAGATACTATTGTTATAACAGGAGATACCGTAGCAATAACAAACTCAACTCCAAGAGCAAATACGACCATAATGCCAGGCTCATCATTTTTAATTTTAGAGTCATATTCTGGTTCTGGCGATAGCAGCAATAATGCACAACTTGGTGTTGGTGATGAATTTCAACATACTGTAAATGGAAATATTATTTGGTCAATGGATACTATAGGTTCAGGATATTTATATGGCCATGTTTTTGCTTCACTCCCAGACTCTATCCCAGATGGTTCCGTAATAACCCACCTTGGCTTTTCATTAGATAGAGATGGTGACACAAATTTCTTAACAACATCATGTTACATAAGAAGTTATGAATTTAGCAATGGAAATGATGTAGAAATATATGCTCAATCAATATCAAGTTCTACTGGTCACATAACATTATTTTCTGATGATCTATTTAACGCAACTACGTCAGCTTATGAGACAATGACTCTTGATAAAAGTAATTTTGCTTATTCTATAAAGGTTAGATTCAAATTAGAACAAGGTGGTTCAAGATGCAATATTTACTTAACATCTGTTAAGATAGGCTACACAACCACAAAGCTCGATCCAAACATTTAATATTTAGGAGATAAAATGCAACTGCCGATCCTATACGGAAAGTCCACTCTTGGCAAAATCAAGATGTGGTCAGCCGAAGTTATTCAAAATTCAGATGGAACCGCAACTCTTCGTATTCAACACGGTTATGACGATGGAAAAAAGCAAACCGATGATAGAGTGATTCAGTCTGGTAAGAATATTGGCAAGATAAATGAGACCACTCCTTATGAGCAGGCCCTATCTGAAGCTCGTTCTGACTTTAACAAAAAGAAGGACGAAGGCTATGCAGAGAAGGTAGAGGACATTAAAGATGAGTCCTCTGGATTCTTTCTTCCAATGCTGGCCCATAAGTGGTCTGATCACAGCGGAAAGATTAAGTACCCTGCTGCCATTCAGCCAAAGTTTGATGGATTCCGCTGTCTATCCAAGAAGGAAGATGGTGTAGTCCATCTTTGGACAAGAAAGGGAAAGGCTCTTGACGTTCCGGTTGAGATTAAAGAAGAGCTTTCCAAGATCCTAAAGGAAGGAGAATCTCTTGATGGTGAGCTTTATCATCATGGCTGGACATTTCAGAGAATTGGCTCTGCAATAAAGAAGCGTGGCGTAGATACTCCATCACTTCATTATTATGTTTACGATGCTCCCGCCACTTCAAAGACATTCAAGGAGAGATTCTTGGATCGCTGGAATGGAGCAGAAAGAGAGCTAACCTCTCCACCAACTTTCGTGGAAGGTACAGAAAGAATTGTTCTTTGTCCAACTAAGCTTGTTTCTTCTGCAGATGAGGTTCTATCAGCTCAAGCCGAATCAATTGAAGCAGGTTATGAAGGAGCAATGGTAAGAAATCTTGATGGAGAATATTCCTTTAAGTACCGAAGCACATCACTATTAAAAGTCAAGTCTTTTGATGATGCGGAGTTTGAGATTATTGGAGGCAAAGAAGGACAGGGCAGAGAAACAGGTCTTGTAATTTTTAAGTGCAAGATGGAATCTGGATTGGAGTTTGACGTTAGACCTCGCGGCTCTGTTGAAGAGCGAAGTGAAATGTGGACCAACCTAGAATCTTATGTTGGCAAGCCATTGACCGTAAGATATCAAGGCCTTACAGATGAGGGACGCCCAAGATTTCCTGTCGGCCTTCATGTTCGACCAGAGTGGGATTAAACAGCCCTATGTGAAGATTCCATCATAACTTTATTTAAGATTGCATTTACTGCTGACAGCCCCTCCATTTTTGTGGAGGGGTTTTTCAATAATCTTTCTAGCAAACTTTTGTTTAATTTTATATTTTCTACAGCTTTTTCTGCAACAAGTTCAGAATCACTTGATTTTTTTCCAGTAAGGCTGGAATTAGAATCAACTCCAATGTCAGTTCTTCCTACCTCTTCTCTATTGACAAGATCAAATCCTACTCTGCCAATTGCATCCTCTATTTTTTGCAAATCATTCATATCTTTAAAATGAATTACAACACTATCTTTATGCCTTAGAGCTACTAGTGGGTGCGATGGAATTTTAAAAGTTAATTCTCCAGAAAGATTTTCTTTAGCTATCTCTGCCAACAATGCTGGTAACTTTCCATAATTTTGATAAAATTTGGCAGATAAATTTCCATTATCATCCAGCTTGCTAAAGGTCATATATTTTTTATAGCTCTGACTGCTTGGTGAGCTTCTCCTACCAACTAGCTCATACTGAAGCCAAGTAGGACTGTTATCATTTTCTGTCCACCCTCTTCTTGTGGCAGTTTCCATCATTGCACCTTTAAGGCTAGACCACCAAGTAAAAAGAGGATCAGATGCCCTATCCTCTCTTGACATTCCAGCTAATTCTCTTGTCTTTTTTTCATAAAAAGAAGATATATTTTCACTTAATTCAAGTGTGTAATAATCATAAATTTGTTTTCTTAGCCTATCTTCATTAAAGGTTATTTCATTTGGATCAAAAAATTTTAAAATAACATTTGCAATTTCTTCAAGTTTACCAATATTTATTTGCTGACTTATTTTAAATAATCCAAGTATTTTATTTTTTCTAGTCATAATTTCTCCAAATTATGAGTTAATTTTTTTATTTATCTTATCCCAATCAATAATTTTCCAAATATTGTTAAAATAAGATTCTTTATCTGATTGGTAATCTAAAGCCCAAGCGTGCTCCCACCAATCTATTAGCAAGAGTATATCATTTTTTATTTCATGATTTTTTATGACTTTTATTTTTCCTGATTTTGAAAGATAAACCCAACCAGAGCCTTGGATCTTCATTGCTTCTTCTTTCATTTTATCTTTTAAATTATTAAGAGCACCAAACTCTCTATCAATTAATTCAGAAATTAATCCGGTTGGATTATTTTTGCCGCTTGGCTCCTTAAATTGATCAAAAAATATTGTATGTAGAAAAGCACCGGCCTTTTGAAAGTCTCCACCAATCCCATTGTTTGCCTTTTCTACATATCCTTTGTATAGTTTGCCCCAGTGGTAGTCTAAAGTTTCCTTTGACATAACTGGAGATAACCCATCTTTCTTTACTGGCAGCTTAATGTGCTGCCATTTTTCTTTTGAAGAAGCAAATATTTGGAATAACTTTTCATTTTTCATTTTTTCACCATACTTAGTAGATCATCCATTGCAGAAATACAAATAGATTTTTCTCCTTCAACCATAATTCTTATTACTGGCTCTGTTCCGCTCTCCCTGATAATAATTCTTAGTCCGCTCTGAGTTAGCTGATCTATTTTTTCCTTTAGGTGATCAATATTTTGTATTGGAATTTTTGTTATTTCCTGATGTGTTCTATAAAATCCATCCAAATGTTGGTGCCATAAAATTGGATTTAGTGCCAGTAATTTTGCTGCAGTAAATGTACCACAGCTTGTTGGCATACCATCTCTAAATAGAATATGTCCAGAAGGCTCTCCTCCAATTTCTGCAAAATTTGACTCCATTAGCTCTGCGACATTTGCATCTCCAACTGCCGATCTATAAAGATTGCAGCCTGAATACTTAAGAGATCTTGATAAGCCTTCGTTTGTCATAACGGTACCAACAATCGCCTTTGATCTTCCCCTAAGAAGCCACAGTATGTCATCACCATCGTATAACTTTCCCCACCTATCACAGACCTGAATTCGATCTCCATCCCCATCCAACGCTATTCCGGCAATTGCGCCAGATGAACGAACGGTCTGAATCATTTTTTCTGGATGGAGAGAGCCACAACCTATATTTATATTATCTCCCTCTCCATTTCCAATTGATATTACTCTTGCTCCAAACGGAGAGAGTGCTTGTCCAATAAGGTGTCTTCCTGCTCCATTTGCTCCATCTACAACTATTTTTTGTCCAATCAAAGAGTTTTCCAGGCCAGAGTCTTTTATGAAAGACCATATTTTTTTCATCCAAGGAATCCATCCAGATGAAATTTCATAAGACTTACCAGACATAGAGTTTTTATCAGGTTGAAAGTTAAAATAATCTTCAACAGAAGCTCTTTCGTCTATATTAAGCTTCTTTCCAAGTCTATTTAGCGGTTTTAATCCATTATCCTCTGGACCGTTGTGTGACGCGGTTATCATTATTCCGCCTTGCAAACCCTTATCAATGATAAATTGGCTCAATGCTGAGGTCGGCATTATTCCGGTCACTATTACATTTACTCCGGTACGCATCATTCCGGCCACTAGGTAAGCCTCCAGCCTATCGCCAGAGGTTCGGGTATCTCTCGCTACTGCAAGCGTAACGGACGCGCTGGTAGCCATCCTAGAGGCCGCAAAGGCCAATCCAAAATCGTAGGCAAGATCGGTTGTGATTACCTCGCCAAACCTTCCTCTTAATCCATCGGTTCCAAATTTCATCTGTACCCCTTTCTATTTTCAATAGATATTAGTTGAAAAAGATTAGATTGTCGCTTGACCTTCAACCTGCCGTGCTTAGATTATGCAGGCCGGAAGAGTATATCCGGCCCAACACCAACCGCGAGGCGAGAATGAAGAAGCATATCTCAGACTTTTACGATCATCTTTCTACAAATTATCCAGATGTTGGAAGGAATCGGTATTCTAATCGTGATGCAATTCAAATTGCATCAGATAAGCTTTTTGAGCATATGAAGTCTCTTAGCACAACTGAGTTTCGTGTGCTAATTTCTGATCGTCATTGGAATTCTTATCCAATCTATACTTGTGGCTACACCCAGTTTCCTGCCATAAATCTTAAGAACTATTACTGTATAATTTCTAGGGCAGTAACAAAGCTTATTTATACCTCTGCAAAGCACAAGAAGGATCTTATTGCACTTTCTGCTGGGGCATTTCGTATTGCAACTATTAACTCAGCACTTGGTAAGGATAAGCTTAAGGCTGCAAGAATTGCCCTTAAGTCACGCGATTCTCGCGCTAGGAAGCTTGCGGTAAATATTCTTCCTGTTAAAGATCTTTTTCAGATTCTTAACACGGAAAAGGACAAGTCTATTCTTAATAGGCTTTCTATCCGCATTGGCTACATTAATATGCTTGACGTAGAGAAGTCGTCTGGCTATCGTTACAATAGAAGCAGAGCATTTCTTAATGATGAGTTTAACGCAGAAGAAATCAGGGAGCTTGTCCAAAAGAAGGAAGCCGGTGATAAGATTCCATTTTATGAGCAAGATATCTTTAGAAAGCTAACATATCACATTTCTGAAGAGCAGGTTCCATTTTACCTTGATCTATTTAATAAGCTTTCTCAGTCTGACAAGGAAACAAAGAAGATCTTTCTTGCCAAGCTGACAGGAAGGGGTAATGCCTGAGCCAATCCTAGAGCCTTCGCCATTACCTTGGGATTTCTGGGATAGCGTTGATGTTGACTTTCCAAAAGAAAAGATGTTCTTTTTTATTCCAATAAAAGGAACATTAGATATTGCTTCTCTTGGTTGGTGGGATGGAAAGGAAATGATATGGCTTCTAGAGTATTATCATGCCTCTGGTAATGAATTAGTTTTTTATACCTTTGAAGATGAAGAAATGGGGGAGGTATCCAGACAAGAGTGGTTTTCTTATGTTCAAGAAAAAACTCCACAATGTATGGATTGGATTCTTTTTAAGCTATCGGAGTTAAGATTAACATGATGGAAGTATTTTCTGATCCAAAGGTTCTTTTTCCAACAATAACTTCTATCGCTGCTGGAATTTGGATTCTAAAAGATTTTATTCTAAAAAGAGAACTTTATCCAAAGCCAAAGGTAGAGTCTGGCATAAAGTCTCTAAGGATATCAAACGGTAGGAGTGTTGCTCTCGTTTGGATTAAGGTAAGAAATTCTGGAATAGCCAGACTTTATATAGACAAAGCAGAGTTTTTTGTTAGGCATCTTCCAAGAGATTTAGAGCATCGAACAATAGACATTGACGGCGTACCAGCAATAGATTTTCCAATTAAAGCGGTAGACACCACCCCACTATTTCCCCCAAATTGGAAATACTCTTATGTTGATGGTGGCGGAGAAACAGAATACCGCTTCACTGTAAGCATACCATCTTCACCGGGTCTATACTCCATTCATACGAAGATTTTTCTTCGAGAAAATAAAAGCGATTTTATTCAGGATATAACTTTTTATAAGATGGATTTTGAAAATAAATTTAAAAAAGTTTATACCAGCGATTGACTTTTCTCCAGCGGTGGATACATTATGGGCATGGAACGACCCACTTGGGATCAGATTTGGTCCGACTTTGCAAAGATTATAGCACAGAGGTCTTATGACCCTAGATTTAAGGTCGGTGCAGTTATCGTAACTGACGACAACACTCAGGTTCTTGCTGTTGGCTACAATGGAAATCATCGTGGCGGAAAGAACATAGTGGAGTCCGACGAGCCGGGAAAGTCTGGCTTTATTCATGCCGAAAATAATGCGCTGATCAAAATGGACTACAACAATCCAAAGGGAAAGAAGATGTATGTCACTCTATCTCCATGCTTGGCTTGTGCAAAGCTAATCCTAAATGCTTCAATTGATGAAGTATTTTACTTAGAAGATTACAGAGATTCCTCTGGAATAGATCTTTTGAGGGAGTTTGGTGTTATTGTTAATAAAATTGGTGATCAATGATTATATTTTCAATCCTAAGTTTCTTTTATCTTTTGCCTATGCTTTTTCTTTGGCTTGCACTTCGTAGTGCTTATCAAAGAGAGGTTATGACTAGGGATGATGCAGAGGGTCTCTTTCCATTTACCCTAATGCCAATCTTAAACTTTATTGTTACAATCTATATTTTTAAGGAAACTCTTTCCGAAGCCAAGTTTTACAATAAGCTTATGAATATTATTCTAGGAGAAAAGAAATAATGCACAACTTAACCGTTAACGATGCTCTTCTTGATACCTTTAATCCTCAGCTAGTTCAAATTGATAATAAGGAATATTCTAGGATTTGGAATAACTTTTCAACAATTCGATCAAATCTTGAAACAAAGCAGAGGGCTGCAAATGTAGCAGCTGGTAATCCAAATAGGTATATTTATGTTAATAGTGGAGATGTTCTTTCTCAACAGACACTATTGACCGAAGCACATTATATCTCAATGCTTTTTAATGTTAATTCTTTTTTGCTTATATCTGGGGCACTACAGGGAAATAATAATTCAAGGTATATGGATTGGCAGCTGCTAGAGAATATATCTTCTTGGCTTATCTCAAAGCCAGAACTTGCAAAGAAAGCTCTTTTTTCTAAAACAACTAGCGACGATATTAAGGCTAGGATTGTATCTAGAAATCTAATAAATATAGAATTTCTCTTTGAGTCTGTAAAAAACAGGATGATTCTGTCTCTTCCCCTTAATATGCAGTCTCATGCTCTGGAGCTTTGCGATCCTTCTGATGCTTCAATCTTTTTGGATTCAGATTACGATAAAGTTCGGCTTGCAGCCTACATTAAGCTTGGTCCCGTATCAAACGTGGATAAGATGATCAAAGATCCTCATGCTCCGGTCAGGCGTTATGCTATCAACATTCTTTCTGCTGGCGATGCTCGACTTGCTTCCTTTATAAATGATCGTTCTGCCGATATTTTCTGTCAGGCTCTTCAAAAGATTGATGCAGCACTCATTCCAATGATGCTTGGCAGCACTCACCTTAAGAAGAAGCGTGCAAAGGATATTCTAAATAATCGGCTACTTGGAGCAAGTAGTTGATTTAATTTAAATTCTGAAAAGAATTAATTCGGCGGGGCTAGACCCCGCCTTTTTTGTACTAATATTTTATCTATCATTTTGAATGGAGATAAAATGGAAAGAGCAGAAAGACTTCAAAAAATAGCATCACTTTCAGATAAAATTGAGAAGAGCAAGGGAGCAGTTCTGCTTATTCCTGAGCTTCAGGTATCAGCTGCATTAAAATATCATATTGACAATAGAATTAAGCTTGCTTCAAACACATTTCGCATTCACTCTTCAGAGTACCTCTCGCTATTCAATGAGGCAAGGGACCTTTGGAAGATCGGAGCACTCTCTGTTTGCGAAGAAGATGAGTGGCTATTAAACACCGACATTGGTAAGACTGCCATGCTAAATGGCGTTGAGGTTCCTCTAGATCTTCCAATAGAGATTGATGACGATGAGTCCTACTATGTTAAGACTGCTGCAGCAAAAAAGAAGAAAAGCCCAGGAAGATTAAACTCTCCAAGAAGAATTGGAAAGGGTGATCCAGGCTATGGAAAAAAGAAGTTTATTGTTCACGTTAAGAATCCTTCTACCGGAAATGTTAAGACAATTACATTTGGTGATGCTAACCTTTCTGTTAAGGCTGGCAATCCAGAAAGAAGAAAGTCATTCCTTGCCAGACATAACTGCGATAATCCCGGCCCAAAGACTGGTGCAAGATATTGGTCTTGCAACCTACACCGCTATAAGAAGCAGTTGGGTTTAAAGTTTGAGGGCAGATGGTAGGCTTACCTTTTAAAGAGGTTGAGGAGGGCGACGGGTGGTTTATCCGTCGCTTTTCTGATAGTGTTCACGACGAAGAGCTTACATGGCACAGGGATGGAGAGGATAGGGAGATTGTCCTAGTTGCTGGCGATGGTTGGGAGTTTCAGAGAGACAATGCCCTTCCTGTATTACTTAAGAAAGGAGAATGCCACTCAATCCGTAAGGGTGAGTGGCATCGTTTGGTTAAAGGCTCTGGAGAGCTAATCTTAAAGATTAAGAAATTCTAGAGCGACCAAATCTTGTTGCTGATTCTGTTGCCTCTTCCATCTGAGAGCGAACTCTTAGTCTGCGAAGTGTTGCAAGCTTCTTGATCTTCGGATCTACTTTTGATGAAGTTTTTGTAATGCTATTATTTAACTTTGATGCGTCTTTTTTTACATATTTTGTTTTAAAATTTTGAATAGCTTGATCATTATTTTCTGAAAAATCACCATCATACACTTCGTTTAATACGCTCAATACTGCTGCAACCTGTCGATTATATTTTCCACCCTTTGGATCTGCAACAACATCTTTTCTTGGGCTAGTCATTATTGCATCAATATCAGCTTGTGAAGCACCACTAAAGAAGGCTGTTAAGTAAGTATCCCCTCTTGGAGATACTAGCAGCATCTTGGTTAGAAAATCATAGGCATCAATACTTGGCCCTTCTGAGCTTGATATAGTCTCAATCATCTTCTGAATTCTTCTTCTTTCATTTGCAGCTGTTCCAACTGAAAGTCCAAATCCTCCTGGTTTTGCGGCTCTAATTAAAACTGCCTTTACTCCAGCAAGAGTGCTAGGATCAAATTGTCTTGTTGCTTCTGCTGGCTTTTGAGCTTCAGTCTTTGCTTTTTCGGCTGCTTCTGCTGGCTTTGCCTCTGCTGCAGCACCAGCTGTTGTTGCGGCAGAATCTGAGCCAGCAACAGGAGTAAGTTCGTTTATATTTTTAACTAGCTGAGGCCAATTTTTATAGGACTGATTTAATGTTTTTGGCACAGATCCATCCTTGCTATAAGTTAGGCTTTTTCCATCTGCACCTATTTCAAATGTATATCCAGCATTATCTCTTACTGTTTTTGTCCAAAGGTCTTCTTTTATTACATTAGCATATGTTTTTGCTACTGCACTACTACTATTTGCTTTTTGTGTAGGTTGCGCTCTGCCTTTATCACCACTTTGAGTGGTAGCTGCAGAATTACCAGCAACCTCTGTTAGAGGCAATTGTTTATCTTCAACTATTTTTATCCACTTATCTTGGATTGGTTTATATTGATTAAAAAATTCTTTTATATCAGAACCAAAACTAGTAGTCTTTTCAGATGGTGGAGGTTTTAATTTTTTTGCTTTAAATTCTTCTGAGATTTTTGTGTAAAGATTTTGCAAAGTTAAGGATTTTGCAAAGATATTATTTCTTACAAAATCAGTAATTCTTTTTTTTGCAGCAGAATCTATATCATCCATATCTCCGCCACTATCACCATAAACATAGTCTGTATCGAGCATTTCTTCTGTTATTGGAGATATCTCTTTGTCAATTTTTGCCCATTCTGCTTTTGTATCTTCAAATGTTGCAGCAATCTTTCTCATTTCAGCTAATTTATTAACAGAATTAAATTTTTTGATAGAAATATCATTTAGCACTTTAGATGCATTTAGAGTTGGGCTTAGCTCACCTGCTTTTACCGTTAGGGATGGAATCAAGGTTCTCAACTCATTTGAATCAATAACTTTTGAGTCTTTTCCTACCAAGTGAACAGTAAGATTAGAATTTGTAAGGCAACCGGATAATGTTTTTCCGGGCAAAACTTCCACATCGCCTACTGTACGACCTTCCTGCTCTACATATATAGAGTCTTTCATGTCATTGAACAGATTAAAGTTAGGATAAAGATCAACTCTTTGCCCAAAGCTTTTTGTTACAATCTGTTGCTTTTGGGCTTCCTTCATCAACTGTGTTAATTTTGCTAATCTTAGGCTGCTCATATTATGCCCCTCTCATTCTTAGTCTTCTCATTGCTGCTTTTTCGGCTGGAGTCAAATTAGCCTCGATTTCTCTTCTAATTCTCTCTCTGCGCTCTTCGGCTAATTTTACGAAACGATCAGAGTTAAATGCTGCCTTTTTCTTATATGGAGCATTTTTTCCAAAGTCTACAACTGCTTTTACTGCACCAGCTTGATCTGGAGTTACATCACCAAAAAATCTCTTAAATTCTTTTTGCCATGGAACACCACTCATTAAATTTGTTTTTTCTTTTATATGCATTGTTGAGGCGTCAATAAACTCTCTAAATGCTGCATCAAAGGTTGGCGTCCAGCTGGTCTGAATTGAGTCCAAATATCCCTTTTCCATCATAATTCTTGATGCCTTCTCTATTTCGTTTTCTTTGGCTAATTTTACGAAACGGTTTTCAGAAAAGCCAGCCGTTATTCCAAAGTACTTTTTAACATTTTCTGTTGCCTTATTCTTTCCTGGATTTATCATTCCTGGATTTGCTGCTTCGTAAATGTCGTGAATTGTTTCCTGAACCATCTTAAACGCGGGAAGTAACTTAGTTCCTTTTATTGTCTTTTTTGTAACAGGCATATTTAATTCATCTGGAATAACTGATGCCAACTGAGGATTTCTTTCCATAAGTTTCTTTGCAGTATTTGGAAATCCAGATAGTCCAGCACCACCAAGAGCATCAACCAAGCTCTGTGTCTGCTTCTTTTCGTAAGAGAGGAATCCCCCACCTTCAACGAGTCTTTCGTTGTAAAGAATTCCTACCATCTGAGCCAATATATTTTCCTTTCCAGAAACTACTGGTGCTTCTCCCTTTGGCTTTGGCTCTGCGGGACTTGCATCTGGAATTGCAGATGGTGTTGGAGCTTTGCCAATAAACTTTGCCAATCTCTTTACAGCTACTATTGCTCCGCGAGCATCTGGCGAAAAGCCAAGGTCATCAGCAGCTTCTCCCCAGGTCTGACCAGAAGAAAGATTTGAATCTGGAATATTATCTGCACCTCTTGTTGCAGCATCAATAAAGCCTCTAAATCCAGCATCAAACTCTGGAGTCCAATCGGTTTGAACTGATTCAAGGAATCCATTTTCAATCATGATCTTTGAGGCTCCAACGTAATCAAGAGCTTCTCCTCTTGTTCCGGTTGGAATTGAGCCACCGCCACCTGTTTGTGCAACAGGGCCAGCAACTTGGCCCGAATCCTTCGGGGCGTTTCTCTGAGCAATTCTTATAGCATCAGCCATATCTTTTGCTAGAGCTGTAAAATAACTTGATGCAGCATTTATATCAGCCATAAGATCTTCGTCATTTTTCATATCTTCTAAACTTGCACGACCGGTTCCCCTTAGCTGTTCTAATATAGCCTCAGAAGAAACTTCTTTTACATTTCCAGATAATGCAGCACCAAGAATTATCATTATAATATTATTTTTTTCTGGACCAGATATTTCTCCAAGATCACCAGACTTTTCATCGGACCATGAAGTACTAGCCCAAGGGTTAAATGTTACAGTGACATCATGATCCCAAATTGGTTCAAATAATTCTTCTGCTTTGCTTACAAATTGCTTTTCTAACTCTGTTTTTCCGACCAATGCATCTCTTGAGCCAAACCATTTTTCCATAAGAAATGGTGTTGCTAAAATAAGTGGAATTCCAACTACAACTGCTGCTGCTGCTCCAGTTCCAACGCCTAATGTTGTTCCAACTGCTCCTACGGCAGTACTTGCTGCTCCTCCGGCTCCAGATAATAATGCTCCTCCGCCTCTTAGCGCTGCAGAGCCAGCACCTCTTAGTGCTGATCCGGCACCTCTTAGTGCCGCTCCTGCCCTTCCTGCACCAGCCGCACCTTGTCCAACTGTTCTGGTTGCTTGTGGAACTCCGGGTGGAACAGTAGGAGGCCTTACTGGCGTGGTAACGCTTGTCGCACCAGACGTTACCGCTCCTCCTACATTTCTAGCTGCAGCTTGAGCCGCCGATGTAATCTGTTTTTCTGCCGCAGTAAATCCACCAGAATAGTTTTTATTAAAGAACTGTATAACTTTCCCCCTTTCTGCAGGATTTAATGCAGAAAACTCCGAAATTACTTTTGTTGGGTTTTGATTTAAAACTCTCTGAAATACCTCACCAAGACGTGCTGAAGGAAATTTACCGTTTACTACACCGGAAAAAAAGCCATCTATTGCTGCAATTTTAACTAACTCATCAATTATTTTTCTTGCTGAAATTTTTCTCATAAACTCTCCATAAAACTATTTATACACTCTAAATAAAATAATAGAAAAAATTATTTTTGCTTAAGCTTTTTAAAAATTTTGCAGTATATATATAAAGCCCTCTATATATAATAACTAAGTTAATAGATAATACTTCCAACAGGATATATAATATGAGTATTAATAATAAAAGAAAAGTTGTTGCTGTATCAGGTGGTTGTGATCCATGTCATTCTGGTCACGTTAGAATGATTCTTGAGGCAGCTACTTACGGCGATGTAGTGGTTATTTTAAATTCTGACGATTGGCTTATAAGGAAGAAGGGCTATAAATTTATGTCTTGGGAAGAAAGAGCAGAAATTCTTCTTGCATTTAAAGGGGTTGTGTCTGTTGTTCCTGTTGATGATTCAGATGGAACTGTTTGCGAAGCTCTCCGTCGTATTCGTCCAGATTATTTTGCAAATGGTGGCGATAGAAAAGCAGGAAACACACCAGAGGGCGACGTTTGCGCCGAGCTTAGAATCGAAATGTTGTGGAATATTGGCGGTGGAAAAACCCAATCTTCCTCTTGGCTGATCGATGCCGTGAAAAAAACTTAAAAACTTTTGTTTCACACTTGATCTTCGCCCCACGGTGGATATATTCATAGGGTCGAGGTGCGAATGATTAAGTCCTGCGTTCATTGTGGCGAAGAGTTTGATACAAAGTCCGCTGAGAAGATTATGGTAGGCGGAAAGATCAACGAGTGTTCTGACTGTGTTGTTTCTCTTAAGACGGAAAGAGCACCCGTATCAATTGGGGTTGGGGCAGGGGATGGAAAAACAACCATGATCACTGTAATGCGATTTGATAATAAGACTAATGCCAATGCTTATATGAAGGCTTACAAGAACTCTACCGGATTTAACAAGGGTAAGAGCTGCCACCTCGGCTCAACAAACATTATGCACACCGATTCTTTTGGTGGAAGAATGGTTGGTGAGTATGGAGGGAATGGGAACCACAAAGGTCGAGCAGACTAATATCTTCTCAATATAAAAAATCTTACTTCATCAATTGACCTTTTCCTCGCGGTGCGTACATTATAGGGGAGCATGGTGCTCAACGATATAAGGAGGTTTTCATGCCTAGGGTGTCTCTAGGAGTTTCTTCGCGAAACTGCTCTTTCTAACGGTCAGCCATTTCATCTTATTGCGTGGATTCCACGAGGCAATACCGTCATTTACGGAACGAACGGAGAGAAGTCCTCTCCTAAGTTTCGTAGATTCTTTGCAGATAAGAAGGAAGTTGCCTATTGCTGTCATGCTGAAATGCAGGCAATTGAGAAGGCAAGGGCTAATTCAAGGGACGTTCTTTGGGTTGCTCGCTTCAGAAAGGATGGTTCTCTTTGCATTTCTCGTCCTTGTCGATACTGCATGACCCATATTCGTCGTGCGGGAATCAAGAGGATTCATTATGTTGATGCTGATGGTAATTGGGTAAAGGAAATTCTTAACTATTAGGAGTATAAATGTCGCAACTTAAGGATATTCTGTCTACTGTTTCTGTTGATTCTGATTGGCAGCCAGATCATCAAACCCTAATGGATCTTTTTAAAGCATCTGCTAAGAGTATTTTTTGTGATAATAACAGCTATTATACTCGAGGAGAGCGAGGTAATGAATTTGCTATTTTGATGAATCCAAATGCTCTTGCTTGGACTTGGAATAACTTTTATGATAATAGAGGCTCAATCTTTGAGCTTTATTGTCGATACTACACCTGGTCTGATTATTATTCTCCAAAATTTAAGAATGGAATTGGTGCAGAAAATAAGGAGTTTATTAAGGGTATCTTGACAGATGTTTGGAATAAGCTTCCGGATGATTCTGATTCAGTTGAGATAAAGCAAGCAAAAGTAAATATCTCAACTCTGCTTGATGATCCTAACTTTGAAATTGATTATACAAGGCGGCTAACTCAAGCTTATATTGAGAATAACAAGGAGAATGTTAGGTTCTGGACAGATTCTGGTCTTGCCAGATCAAAAGATTCTGACTTTTATTCTATGGTGTGGTCTAGGGTTGAAAGAAGCAAGGGATATACCGACAAAAGGGATCATATTATTTCTTCTGCAGAGAAGTGTAGTGTATTTCCAGAGGATATTATCTCTGAGCTTGTTTCCTCGGGTCATGCAAAGAACAAGCAGTCAGTTGTAAGAATTTTTACAAGAAGAATTGAGGAGACAAAGCGTCTATCACTTCCAGATGAAATGATTACAGAGCGAATTGCTTATCCACAATCTGTAATTGGAAAGTTTGCTTCCTGTGAAGATTATGGTGTTCAACAGATGATCCTTCCACACCTAAAGCGTCAAGACCTAATGTTTGCTGCTCCTGTAGCATCAAAGCTTGGTCTTAATCGCTTGGTTGAGCAGTGTATAGCAAGGAAGGATGGTGATTATAGCGATTGGAAAGGACGCTATCGCTACTAACCAATAGATAGGCGGGAAGAAAAAACTTCCCGCCTTTTCTATTACTTTTTCAAAATAGGGCATGTTTATCAAAGAATCTTATATTAAAAAAATAGGCCCTAACAAATTCCGTGTTTATTCTGAAAAAGGAAAAAACATGGGAACATATAGCTCAATGAGCAGTGCAAAAAAAAGACTTCGCCAGATTGAGTATTTTAAACATGAAAATTCTTCTGACGATAATCATGTTTTTCCTCGCGGTGGACAAGGTGATGTTCCTCAGTTCTTTAGAAAGAATCTTGATTATGGGGAAAGAAACGAGGTCCTTAAGAAAAAACTTTCAAAGCTAAAAGCAGCAAAGGCTGCGCTACAAGGATTTGGATTCAGAAAAGAAGCTGCTGCTATAAAGAATAGCATAAAATCAATGCTTCTTGGGGCCTTCCTTGGATTGAGTCTTATTGGTGGTGCTGCATATAATTTTGGCGGAAAAGAAAAAATTGAAGAGGCAATTGCAGATTTTTCCCTTGAAGAATCTCCAAACTTAACAAAACTAAAAGAACAGTTTCCAATTGGAACACAAACTGATGATATTATAAATCAATTATATCCAAATATACAAGTTGAAAACAAAAAAGATATAATTATTGAATTTTTAAAAGAATATAATCCAAATCTTGTATTTGAAGAATCTGGATTGCAGCTAAAGCAATCAGAATTATTTCCTCATACAAATCGAGCAGAAGTTGCTTATCCAGATCTAAAAGAGGTTATGGCAAAATTTGCAAGAAGAATAGGCAAAGAATACTTTGTAGATGAAGTTGGCACGGTCGGCGGAATGGATATGTCCGATATTGCAATAAGTAGCCTAAAGACAGATGAGGGATACAAGAAAAACGTATACAATGATGATAAGTCATTGGTATGGCCAAGAGATAAGGACAAGACAAGCGTCGGATGGACAATTGGATATGGTCATAAGCTAACTCCAGAGGAGCTTAGCTCAGGCGTAATTACTCTTAAAAATGGAAGAGAAATTAAGTGGAAAAAAGGAATAAGCGAAGAGGATGCAAACAGAGTAAAAGTTGATGATATCATAAGGCATACAATTGATGAGGTTGGAGTAAATAGCGATACGCCAATAACAAGAGGTATGTATGATTCCCTGACAAGACTTTCTTTTAATTTTGGAAGAAAAAATCTCAGGCAGTTTATATCAAACATAAAAGATGAATCTGGAAACTTATCTTCTGATCTTTTTGCAAAAGAAATTTCTGGCTGGACAGGGGTGGATCAGCCTGAAAATAAAAAAGGAATAATTATAGATAGAATAGGAAGTCTTCTTGCCGCGAGAGGAATACTGCTTCCAGATGATCCAACTCATATAGATATTGAGCAGGATACAATATCACCAAACTCTGTAATGAAATATCCTGATAAAGAAATGATTCAAAAATATATAGTTCACTTGACAGGAACAAGAATAAAAGAACTTACTCCAGAGGATGTAAAGCCAATATTAAATGCACTATCAAAAGAAGATCCGCCACCATCTACACCATCAGAAGCATTTAAAATAATGAAAGAATCAATAAATTAATATTTATATAAAGTGCTTCTTTTTTGATGGTAATATCAATCTAGAGGTGCAAAATGGCTTCAGATGATATTTTTGAAGATGATAGCTCACAAAAAAAGGTAGTGCAAAAAAGCAGCAAGGAATCAGCCAAGGTAGATCATCCTGCCCATTATAACTCAGGAAAAATTGAAGTTATTGATGCCATTGAAGATTGGAGCCTAAACTTCAGTAGAGGTAATGCAATAAAATATATTGCAAGAGCAGGACTAAAAGATAAAGGTACAGAAGTAGAGGATTTACAAAAAGCTCTCTGGTATATTCAGAGAGAAATTCAGAGATTGAGCTAATAAAAAAGGAGGGCATAAGCCCTCCAATTTTATTTTATAAAATTACTTTTTTCCAGCTACTGCACCAGCGTTTTCAGCTAGAACGTCAGCAAGAAGCTCCATGAACTCAGCTAGAATCTGGTGACCCTCTTCTTTGGTGAATCCACCACGAGCTTTTACTACTAGGCTTGCGGCAAATGCAGCAACCTTACCGAATGGAATTTTTACTTTTACCTGCTCTGACATATTAACCTCCAATTTAAGAAAATATTATTAGCATATCAATTTTCTATTTATATCTTTTTTCACTAGCATGAAGTTAGAAAAAATTATAAGCTCAAAATCAGAAGCCTTTGTTGAGAAACTAAGATCATCTTTAGATGACTCAGATTTTATAGAAATATCTATAAAAGATTCCTTTGGCCAAAATATAAAGGGAAAATTGGTTGAAGTTTTTTTTGATCAAAAATCAAATTCACCAATAATAGTTTTATTAAAACAGTATGAGGCAGAGCCTGTTAAAATAAAGTTGGAGCAAGGCGAAAAAATAATAGCACACAAAATAAAGGTATTTACGGTTTGAAAAAACCATCACCAGAAGAAATAGAAAAATTAATATTAGGAGAATTTGGTGATAAAGACATTGTAACCAAAATATCTTCTGATGATGGTGGCTCTATATTGGAGATTTATGTTCAAGGAAAAGAAATATCAGAAGAAATTAGAAAGCTTATTCCTTTAAATTACGAGGGCTGGAGAACAGTAGTCTTTTATAATCCAGATCAAAAAAGGATATAAGAATTTTTAGACAGGATTACCCGACAAGGGTATTATTATGCTGCCCAACGAAATTCATCGTTGCAGCGATTTAAACGACAAAATAGGAGTTAAAATGTTAACATTAGTACTATCTGCACTACTTGCTTGCTCAACAGCAGAGAAGGTAGAGGCTCCAGCCACAACTGAGGCTGCAACCACACCAACTTCAACTGAGACAACTGCAGTAACAACCGAGGCAACCGCAACCACTGATGCAGCAGGAACCACTTCAGTAGTAACCTCTACCACTGAGAGCACCGCTGGAACCACCTCAACTGTGACTACAACCCCAGCAACTCAGTCAAGCAGCAGCTCTTCAAGCTCAACTGCAGCTCAGTAAAAAATACTTCACTGAAGAATTAAAATGTCAGCGTTGGTCGGACGACACCGACTAATATTTTTTTATATAGAGTGAAACATTCCTCTGAAAAAGAAATATTTTGGAAAGTTCTAATATGGAGAATAGTATTTTCAATACCACTCTCAATGCTTATAAATTATATTTATTTTCATTCAATAAAAGTGGTAATAGGAATGACTATAGTCTCTAATATTATTGGTTATATAACTCATTTTTGTTTTGAGTTAGGGTGGCCAAAAATATGGAAAATTATTGTAAAAAAAGATCAAAAAAATATTGAGGAGACAAAATGAAAAAGTTAGTAACCATGGTTTTAGTAGCAGCAGTAGCAACACTCGCAGCTTGTACAGCAGACAAGGGCGATAGCTCAGACAGCACATCTGTTGTAGATAGCGCAGAGTAACTTACTTATAAGTAAGTTTTGCCACCAAGAAATAAAACCTCTTGGTGGCTCTTCTTTTTTTAGTATTATTTTTTTAGGCAGAACAAAATGAATAAGCTAAATGAAATTCTTGTAAATTGCTCAGTCCTTCCGCTTGGATCTCGTGGTTTTCTTATTCCAACAGAAAGAAAAAATCCTAGATTTCCTGCTGGCTCTAAATTTGAAATAAAAAAGAAATTAAACAACGGAATTCTTGTAAAATTTAATTCTTCAAATTCAATATTTGGAATAATGGAGTCTGAATCATTACAAATACTTGGGATGAGCCTTTCAGAATATTTTGAAGAATTAGATAAAAGAAAGGCTCAAGGAATGAGCCTGCTAGCAAAAGCACTAATAGATCTTAAGAAAGGAGAGTAGAATGCAAGCTAGATATATTTGTCCTGATAAATCGTGGATCTTAGTAAATGTTCTAGAAAAAGTTGGAACACTATATCGAGTTTATCCAGTTGATTGGATTGGTGTAGAAAAAGAAGAGCTTTATGTTCCTGAAAATCTTTTAGAGTTTATAATAACAGATAGGATGTAGTGGAAGATCTTTTATTTGAAATACTTAATCCAATATTTGGAACCATATTTTGGATTATTATTGATAAAAAAAGATTTTGGACGGCATGGACAATATTTGTAATAATTAATTTATTATTTCTAATAATATGTTATTTTAATTTTGATGATAAAAAAAGTAATAGACCATAGATTATATAGTGGTACGGCTCAATGTGATGCTGTAATTGAAATATTTTCTAAATTAAATTTATCAGAAGAACAACGCATAATAAAAGGTTTTGAATCAGAAAATATAGATTATATTTTAAATTATGCAGAGCAATTAAATTATTACGTTATAGTTTATCTTTATGATTTAAACTCAAAGCCACTAAAGTAGTTTTTTTAAAAATATTTTTATTTCTGATGCCGGAACAAACCTACCAAGAAATGTAACAGGAATAATAGAAACACCTGACTGATTTCCACTTGAGTCATATGACTTTACTGGCATTGCAGATGTTGCAACTATCAATCCGGCAAGCTCTCCATTTCTATTCCAAACGCCTGAACCTGTCTGACCAGGTACTGTTCCTCCAGAAAATCCGTTTGTTACCATTCCACATGGTTTTATTTTATTTCCAGTAGAACTAAGATATCCTTCTGAATAATGTAAGTTTAGACCAAGTGGATGACCAAATGAAAATAAACCTTGTGATAAATTCTCCTGTTTATTTTCCATATGTATCGGGCCAGTATAATCAGTATATCCACTAGAAATTTCTAAAAGAGCCAGCTCATTACAATTGTTCCAAGCTTTTATTGATGCAGTATGCGTTTTTCCTTCACGATCTGAAATCTTTAGGCCTATATCTCCAGATTCTTTTATTTTTTTCATAGAATCTTCATGTATTATCGTTAGAATTTTTGAAGATTTATTGTCTGATTTAAATAAAACGCCGCTCCAGCTTGCCGTCTTCCACTCTATTAGAAGAGTTCTTTTTTCTGCAAAATTTCTTTTTTCTTCCAATATACTAATTGGACCGTCTTTTGGAATTAAAAGCTCTTTGCTAAAAATGATTAAAATAAGAATTGATACTATAATATTTATATAGCCAAGACTCTTCTTTATTTTATCCATAAAATTCCTCTATTAAATAAAAAAATAATAGCAGGGATTCCAAATGAAGAAAATAAAAGTAGGAGACATAGTTCTTTATTCTGAAGAGTTTTTTACGGTAGAATGGATTGACGATTCTGGCGAAACAAATTTGGTTGGTTTGAAAAGCCAATCTGGTATAATAAAAGTAGTCAGCTATTCTGAAAAATTCTTAATAAAAGCAGAAGAAGAATGAGGTTAAAATGGCACTTTTAGATAGAAAAAAGAGAAAAGGTCCAGAAATAAGAGATCAGTTTTTTATTTTTGGTGGTTTTTGGTTTGAAAAATTTGAAGAAGATAAATTTACATATTGCAGAAAAGTAGAGGACATATCTCAAATTCCAGATAAATATCTAGAAGATTGGGCAGATTGGAAACCAAAACCAATTAATAAAGAAAAATATGGTCTTTCATCATACGGAAATAGAACTGGAAAACTTTTCTAAATTAAAGAAGATTGTGCTTAGAATAAAATCTGAGCACAATTTTTTTTGCTCTAAAAAAGTTTTTAAATCAATCTCTCTTAACAATCCATAATTATCTATTTTATATATTTGAATAAAAAATTTATCGCCTAAAAAACAATCAAGATCATTTGGATTATTTTTTAATATTTTAATATTTATCAATATATTTTTAAAATAAAAACCAATATCATCTTTTAATATTTCTCCAATTCCAATGTCAAAAGACATACCTGTTTCATCAATTAATATTATTTGTCCAGGAAATATAGTTTCTTCAAAATTTTCTGGATAATATTTTGTTTCTTCTCCATATACAAAGCCTATGTCTCTACCTGGTATAGAAAATGCTCTTTGTCCAAAAAATAGATGACCAATTAAAGCCTGACCTATTTTTAATTTAAAATTTCTTTCTAAAAAAGAATTTACAAGTCCTATTACCTCAACTCTATGGTTTATTTCGTTTAAAAAAGGATGATTATGTTTTGAGGGTTTCACGCTTAATAGAAAAAAAATTCATAGTTTTTAAACGAACTATAGACGAATGGCCCCACCGTGATTAGCTTATTGAGGCAAGGAGGTAGCATGGTTCGCTACGGTTATGCCTGTATTTCGAGTTTTCTAGAACAAAAGCTTGGCAAGTCTGCGCCAACAACAAACAGGACAATGATCCGCAAGACCTTTGATCAAAAGGGCGTTAATTATGCTTCAGAGCTTGCACTACAGAATTGTAGAGACCTTCTTCCAATTCTGAAGTCAAATGTTGAAAATAAAATTTATTTCTTTCGTCTTTCTTCAAACCTTTTTCCTTGGGCATCTGAATACGAGATTGAAAGCCTAAGGGATTACAAAGAAATCTCCCTAGCACTAAAGCAAGCAGGAGAATTTGCAAAAGAAAATGGAATTAGAATCACTAGTCACCCAGGACCATTCAACAAGCTGTGTTCTGAGTCAGAATCAGTAGTCAATAATACAATTACCGATCTTAAGATTCATGGAGAAGTTTTTGATCTAATTGGTATACCAAAGACACACGATGCAAAGATCAATATTCATCTTGGTGGAGCATATGGTGAAAAAGAAGTTGCAGTTGCTAGATTCATCAAAAACTTTAAGAGATTGCCAGAGTCTGTAAGCAAAAGACTTACAGTTGAAAATGATGACAAGCCATCGCTATACTCCACAAAAGAACTTGTTGAGGATCTTTTCCCTCATACCGGAATTCCTATTGTTCACGACCAACACCATCATCTATTTTGCGATGGTGGACTAACACAAGAGGAGGCTATGAGACTTGCTGCTACAACATGGCCCGCAGGGATTAGACCAGTAATTCATTATTCAGAGTCACTTTCTGAAGAAGTTGGCGATCCAAAGATCAAGCCACAAGCACATTCTGACTATATCAGAAAAGAAATCAATACCTACGGAATGGAAGTCGATGTTATGGTAGAGGCAAAGAAGAAAGATCTTGCACTAATTAATTATTATAACAGGGAAAAATCTACTACATAGATAAAATAAATTACAAGGAGATAGTTTATGCCAAGTTATGATGATGATGATGATAATGACTTCTTTTCTGATGACGAAGAATCTTATGATGAGTTTGAAGACGGTTATGATGATGAAGATTTTGAAGATGGATTTTCAGAATCTGATATTCAGGTAGATGAAGTTTTTGAATCACTAATAGATGACCTAACAGAAGAGCAGCTAGAAGATCTTTATAATAGAATTGGCGATCATCTTTCAAAATAGTAAAATATTTTGAAGAGGAAAAAATGTTAAGCAAATCTTATTTCTTTCACTATAGGGCCGGATCTTCTCCGGCCACTATTGCATTCAGAATTGACCATATTCATGGACTAGTTGTTTGGGATGCCACATTTTGCTCAGATAAAGACCGATTTTCAAAGAAAATAGGAAGAGAAATTGCTGATGCAAGATTAAATAAAAACATCATAAGATCAACATATAATTATTTTTCTTACGATAAACAAATAAACGTAAGAGATATTCGATGGAAAATTGTTGATATGCTGGGGAATCACCCAGATAGTCCAGATAGCTTTTCTAAAGAGTAGCCGCGCTAAAAAATAAAACTTTACGTTAAAAGATTTTATAGACCGCAAGAGTTCAGCGTGGTATAAATATAGGGTCGGGAGGAGCGCAGCCGCCGACAAGAACCCCATTCCCCGGAGAAACCGTGTAGATAGCAAATTACTTTTGTCTTTTAAGAATTTTAATTTTAGTTAATTTTGCGATTTTAAAAAGGGATTAAAAAATGGATAACGCAAGCGTAGCTTTTGCAGCAGGATTTGATGAGTTTGGCTGTTTTCACATTACTGATTTTGAGGTAGGAAACGCAATCCTAGTTCAGACAGATGATGGAAAGATTCGTGGTCTAGTAAAGGAAGTGGTCCACAAGAGTGGAACGATCTTCTATCGTCACCGCTCTGGAACCGGAGTATGCAATATTAACGATGTTGTATTTCTTTCAGACTCAGAGCGAGGTTGGCTTGGAAATGCTTGATGAAAAAAAGATGGAAGAGATAATTAAAAAAATCTTTATCATCTTAAATGAAGAAAGAGTGTCACCATACGATGGTCTTATGATTGCAGAGGAAATTCTTCAATCTTCGGTTGAAAGAATCGCTGCTGCTCAAAATCTAAATCCAGACCAATTGCGCTATAAACTAGCAAAACAGCTTTTTGGTGGAAACTTTGGAACTAAAAGTGAACCACAAAAGAAAGTCCTAGTTGTAGGCGAAGATCGTGGCTGGATAGGAAACACAAAGACAACTACTGAAAATAACTAAGGAGTTTATAATGGCAAAAGCAAAAAATACTGATAAGGATATCTCAAAGTTATTTGAGTCAACTACAGAAGAGACCCCTGTAAAAAAGACAGAGGAGGTAGAGGACGTACAGAGTGCATCAGACCTTCTAGAAAAGATGAAGAAAGAAGGCAAATCCTATATTCGCATTAAGAAACTTTTTTAAGGAGAAAAAATGAATACAGATACCACTACTCAGCAGTCAAATTCACGCAGTAAAGTTCCAGCACTTGCAGATCGAGAGAAGGTAGTAAGTCGAGATTTTTCAGGATTTAGAGTTCGACTTTCACGCGATTCCGTAGGAAAGAAGAAGCTTTCAAATCGACTTACTATTACTGTTCCAGATTCTCGTAGCGAGTCTGTTATTAAGATGACAGTAAGAGAGGCTCGCGCTCTTCAGACTTTCTTGAATCAGCACCTTCCAACAGAGTGATTCTATAAACTAGCCGGAGAGGTTTGCGCCTCTCCGGCATTTTCCGTGGTAGATAAATGCGAAAGGTTCATTGGGTTTCTTCTTCTAATGACAAAAAGACAGGCAAGGTAGTTGCCTCCTATTCAACAAAGGAAAGCTGTCCAGATTCCTGTTCCCTAAAAGAAGGTGGGTGTTACGCTTGGGGCTTGTTTTACCTTGGCGTTCTTTCCTCAAAGATTGACAAGGGAACAATTAAGCTTAAGTCTATCACGGATGCCCTAGGAGAGCGGCTACATACGGCAAGAATTGTTCGGCACAGAATTGCCGGAGATATTGTTGGCGATGTGAAAGAAACACTTAATGAGTGTAAGCTTGTTGAGAGCGAAGGTCTTATTAACATTGGCTATACTCATAATTGGCGAGCAGATGAAGCTCAGCCTCTAAAGGGCTACTTTAGAGCTTCCTGTGCAAACCTTGATGAAGTGATGGAGGCACGGTCTATGGGCTGGTCTGCAACACTAATTGTCCCAAAGGGAACAAAGAAGTCGCTTAGTCTACCAAACGGTGAGAAGGCATTTATGTGCCCCGCTCGTCACGGAGTAGAAGGAAAGAAGGACATTACCTGTAACGACTGCACTCTTTGTCGCGTTGATAGTAAGACGGCAGAAAAGACTGTAATGTTTGAGGTTCACGGTAATGCAGCTACAATAAAGAAGATTGGAGGAAAAGTTGGCAACATTACCTAAAATTTTGAAAAGTTATAAGGTAGACAAGATCCTTGGCTATCGTCAGCTTCCACCAGAGAAAGACGGAAAGATTCTTGTTGGATGGGAAGAGCGTAACGAGCTTCCAGCAGGAAAAGATCTTATTATCTGTAGACCAGCAAAAAAGTCAAAGGGAGAAGTAACCATAGCTACAAAGGATGATTATATAAGCTTCTTTGCAGTTACGGCGGCATCTAGTCCAGCAGACTTTCTGTTAAAAATTAGAGATCTAAATACCGAACTAGAAGATCTAAAGTTGCAAATAGACTTTGCAAAAAGTATGGCAATACTACTTACGCAAGGTACTAAGTTTTCTTGGTCAGATAGGGAATTTTTAATTATTGATCAGAAAATCTCTTAATTTATTATATAGATTAAATAACAGCCTTTCCTGCTGACATAGTATCCTGTAGAAGTCTAAATGTTCTTAGTGCTTCTTCGTTACTGCTGTCAGCAGGAGCGGCTCCTTCTTCTGACTCTGGCGCAACACTATCACCAATTTCAGATATATGCTCTCCGGCTATACCGGATATTGTTTTGCTATTTGCAATATAATCTTCGACTCCGAGATCAAAAAATGAAGTTGCTAAAGATCCAAATAGTGAGCCAAATCCTAATATAGTTCCGACTATTCCAGCTACTCTTGCTACTACAGCAGATGTTCCACCAGTAAAGAATAGTAATACTATTGAAATTATATCTTCTACTGCTGAAGCAACAGAAAACCAAATGTTGTACCAATGCTTTTTATAAAACATTGCAATTTTATTTAGCTTTGTCACTCTAAGCAGTGTTTCTGGAATATTTTTAAATTCCTCAATAAGTCCAGAAATGTGCTTTGGATCGAGCAGAGACTCTTCGTTTCCAAGATCTGAAAAATTAGATACTATTTTTTTCAGAGATTCTTGAACCATAGAATAAGAGTTGTATCCGTCTTTAATTGAGTAAAAAAGAGTAATTATAGGAAATACTTTCCATATAAATCCCCACACTCCAGAGAGCACTGTTTTTATTCCAGTTCCTACTGATCCGGCAGCACCAGAAATACCTTCTGCTAATCCCCTTAGTCCAGACATAAAATCGCTCTTTTTTATCATTAAATACTCTGGCGATGCATTTTTTAAAAAATTTTCATCTGAAAGCATTTTATCAAATGCTTCTTTTTTTCTAATAAGAGCAAGCTCAATAGAATTTCTTGATGCAATTTTTAAATTGCTACCATGCAATGAGGAATATATATTTATGTCGCGTATAATTGCAGTAGCTCTTTTTCTTCCTATTTTTTTAGAAGCTGCTTTAACGAATAGCGTATCAATAACGAACGACGCAGATGCTTCAATATTGCCGGATGACATTACTTTTTCTAAGAATCCAGGCTCAGAAGATGCTTCTTTTAGAGTGCTCTTTTCTTCGGCAGTAAGAGATTCTGCGGATTTTTTTGCAGCCTCAGCTTTTTCGCCTAAATCTTCTGCAACCTTAGCAGACTCTTGAATAGAAGCTACGTCTAACTCTGGTGGAAGCTCTTCACTCTCAGCTTCTTCTTTTACCTGCTGCCAGATTTCTATGCTACCTTCTTGTGCAATTTTTAATAATTTTCTAATCTTACCTAAGCTTCTCATTATAACCTCGGAGCAATAATGTTTATCAAAAAAGATGCAAAATTAGTAGTAGATTTGATTAAAACATATCTTCCAGAAGATCTTGCAAATAATAAAGATATTATTATTGCCGGTGGATTTGCTTTAAATGCATTCATTGTAAATGAAATGATGCAGAGTCTGTCTGATAGTTTGGCCAGCTCCTTAATCTCAAAGAATATGTTTCAAAATCCATTGGTTCCATTTTCTGATGTTGATCTATGGATCACAAATGATTCCAGTGATTCTGGAATAGACATTCTAT
>SXGQ01055080.1_pt1 | contig 28714 bp, 16 predicted proteins | sample 3178371 | NCBI WGS metagenome assembly SXGQ01 (sample SAMN11356859, study PRJNA531348) | freshwater metagenome | isolation source: freshwater sample F1-20 | place: China: Fuxian Lake, Yuxi | collected 2017-12-25 | reverse complement strand
TGATTTGCATGGCATCAATCTCCTCCCATCCGGAAAGCTTTGAAGTGTCCACGTAAACGCGCACCCGGTTCGCCCGGACATTGCCATTCACCGGGAACGGGGTGTCGGCGAGTTGCTGGCCTTTGCTCGGGTCCTCACCCGCCCAAATCGGAATTTCCGCTCCGCCCTCCCCAATCGCGACGACTCTCGTGATCCCGCCGGGATTCGACGTCTGCCGGATGACAATCTTCGCAAGATCGGCAGGACTCTCAAACTCGGCCTCAAGCCACTCTACGCCGCCATCCGCGATCGCCGGAGCCCATGCGGTGCTGTGATCGCCCGCCGTCAGCGTATCCGGGGCGCCCGTCGCCTGCTCCTCTCCCCACGAACGCATGGAAGCCTTTCGACGCACCTCCTCTCGTTCGCGAGCCTCGGCAACGAGTTTCTCCAAAATGTCCGCCTGTCCGTTCAACACCCGCTCCAATTCTGTAATCCGTTCCCGAGCGGCTTCCAGCAGTTCGTCATTTCCAATCGGCTGCGGCTGCCCAATGCGCGTCGAATCCGCCACTCCCACAGCGACAGGGTCGCGCGCCACATCGGTATCCACAGTCTTCCCGCCACCGCGAAAGGCAGCGGCACGCAACGCCGCAACTTCGTCTTCCAAGGCCAACTGATGCGAATACTGAACCGCCATCAGGACAAGCATAACCGCAAGAAGCGCCGCGACTGCAGCCAGAAGGTGATTCGTTTTCATAGTGATGGATAGAAGCGGGTGATTAACCGGAATCAGCGCGCAAGTTCCAGCCACGCGCGCAATTCCCTCATTTCAGTTAGTCTGACGAGAGAAACAATCGCTTTGTTAGGAAACGGCTAACATTGCCGACGTAACTCGCTTCCTCTGCGACTCTGCGCCCGAATTGACAAAGCGGCATCCACCGGTTCACCGTCTTCCCATGCGGGAGATCTTTGTGAATCAAGACTACACCAAAGTCGGGCACTACAAGTCGATCCTCGAATCCGCATCAATCCCCTGCTTTATCCGGAACGGCACCTCCCACAACTCGGTCACGGAACTGCCATCGCCGCTCCTTTTTCCAACCCTGTGCGTCGAGAACGACGACGATTACGAGCGCGCCCTCGAGCTCCTCAAAGCCGTTCACAAGCCCTCTGATTCTAACGCGCCGGACTGGAAATGCCCGAACTGCAATGAAACGATTCCGGGAAGTTTCGATTCCTGCTGGAGTTGCAATCACGAACCGGTAACCAAGACCTCCATTGCCGCATCTGCCGAAGCAACTCCCGAAAACATCCCGACTCAGGACGGCACGAACGAATTCCGAGTTGCCGTAAACAGACTCCGCATGATGATCCTCATCAAAGCCGTGGTCGAAATCGGGTTTTACATCGCGGGCGAATCTGCATTTTTGAAACTCGACGTCTACCCGCCTAATGCGCTTACCGGTGCCGATAGCGCGTTCTCAATCTTCGCATTTCCGATCCGGATGCTTTCGTTGGTTCTGTGCTTCTTCCTGATGAGAGTCGGGCGGACGCTGTTGTTCATTTCCGTCGCGACTTCAATGATCCTCTACCACGGCACAACCGGCGGAATCCCGTACCGCGAAATCGGCGGCATTACATGGCTGGCCGATCTTCTATTGGGCGCGATCCTCGCCATGATGTTCTTCAGTCCGGCATCGGTGTACTTTCAGAACAAGCGCACGGAAACTGGTCGCTAGAATCTCCTGTCCGCCGGGTTGTCCGCGGATGCGCTCGGCCTCGAAAAGCAAAACCGCCGTCTGCGTTTCCACAGACGGCGGTTGCGAATTCAATTGGAGCGGTCGCTTTAAGCGAGCAGCTCTTTGACGACATGCCCGTCGCGGACGATGTCAATCGGACGGCTGCCCGGCGCCATGAGACGGCGTTCGGCATTGATGCCGAGGCAACGGTAAACCGTGGCGGCCATGTTCTCCACCGTAAGCGGATCATCTGCAGGCTCGGAGCCGGTCGGATCGGATGCGCCGTGGATGTAGCCTTTCTTGAATCCACCGCCCGCAAACGCGACGGAGAAGACTTTCGGCCAGTGGTCACGGCCTGCATCACGATTAATCTTCGGAGTGCGTCCGAATTCGGAGCTGACCATGACGAGCGTTTTGTCGAGCATGCCGCGGCGCTCAAGATCCGTGATGAGCGCTGCGAATGCCTGGTCGAATTTCGGCACCTGGCCTTCGATTCCCTTCGCGATGCCGGCGTGCATATCCCACCCACCGTAGGTGAGCGAAACGAGACGCACTCCGCTCTCGACGAGGCGGCGGGCCATCAGCATGCGCTGGCCAGCGTCGTGATTTCCGTATTCGTTGCGAATCGCCTCGGGCTCAGCCGCGAGATTGAACGCCTCACGAGCCTGCTGCGACGAGACAAGCGAGTAGGCGGACTGATAGAAGCTATCCATCGCCGAAAGCGCATCGCTCTTCTCGAGCGTCCGGAAATGCTCGTCCACGGTGCTCAGAATGTTGCGGCGGCGGTCAAAACGCTCGGGCGTGAGACCGCTGTGCATATTCAGGTCACGGACGGAGAATCCCTTGCTGGCCGGGTCACCACCAAGGCTGAATGGCCCGTAGGCGCTGCTCAAATAGCCGGTTCCAGCAAATTCATTCGGAACTCCGGGGACGCAGACGTAAGGCGGCAGACTGTTCCGGCTGCCAAGCTCGTGCGAGATCACCGAACCGATGCTCGGATACTGAATCGCGGGCGACGGACGATAGCCCGTAAACATGTTGTGCGTCCCACGCTCGTGCGCAGCTTCACCATGCGTCATCGAACGAACAACCGTGAGCCGATTCGCGATCTTCGCGGTATTCTGCATGTATTGCGAAAACTTAACGCCCGGGATGGACGTATCAACCGTGCCCAACGGGCCACGGTACTCGATCGGAGCGAGCGGTTTGGGATCCCAGGTTTCCTGATGCGCGCATCCACCGGGAAGGAAGATATGGATTAGCGACTGTGCGGTCGCTTCATACTTATCGGTTTCCGCAGCCTGCAAACGGAACAGGTCGCCCATGGTGAGGCCAAGTCCGCCGACCAGACCAGCGTAGAGGAATTCACGGCGGCTCACTTTCTTGAAGTGCGCCGGGTCATCGTGCCATGTGATGGGTTTGGAGTCGCTCATAGTTCTTATTGATTGTGGTTGAATGGACGGGTGTTTTGTTCTGAACGCAGCGCCCTAGGATGCGCCCGAAACACATGAAAGCAGCGGTCAATTCCGATTGCTCACCAAGGATATCAGGCGACCGTCAGGACGACGTGCCAGCGTATTGACCCCCCTTAAACGCTGTTTTTAGAGAAAAATCACGACTTTTTTACCTACACCGCCACGCTTCACTTCTTCTCGGCATCGGCAATCTTCTTCTCGATCTTCTCACGGATATCGGACTCGAGCTTCACAGCTTTCTTCCAGAGCTTCAGCGCCTCATCCTTCTTTCCAAGCTTCTCCACCGTGTCGGCCAAATGGTCGAGAACGGTGGCGTCCTCTTCGCCCGCAGATGCCATGAGTTCCACAGCACGACTCAGGTGCTTCTGGGCGTCTTCAAATTTGCCCGTTTTGAAATACCACCACCCGAGACTGTCGAGGTAGGCAGCATTCTCAGGATCAAGCTCCACGGCTTTCTGAATCAACTTCCCGGCCTCCTCAAGCTGCTCCCCGCGGTCGGCCCACATGTATCCGAGGTAATTGTAGCCCTGCGGATCGTCGGGTTTGATTTCGATGCACTTTTTCAGAAGTTCCGCCGCTTTCTCAAACTTTCCAGCCTGCTCGGCTGCCGCGCCGTAGCTGAAATAAAAGTCCTCCGTAGCGAGTTCCTCGTGGCGCCCTTTGATTTCCTTTTGAGCCGCCTCAAATGTATCGAGCGCCATTTGATGCTTCTTCGCAAACGAGTAGGTGCGGGCGAGCCAGAACGTAACCAAAGGACGGTCCGGGAACTTCTCCCGAGCGGATTGGAGCACGACAATCGCACGGTCGTAGTGCTTGGCTTTAATCAGCGTGAGGGCGAGTTGCACATGGTTGTCAGGCTTGGAAAGGTCCAGCGCCAGCGACCGCTGGTAATATTCCAGCGCTTTCTCGGTCTGGCCGGTTTGATCGTACACTTCAGCCAGCATCATTCCGAGATCGTTGCGTCCGGGATTCTCGTTTACCAACCGCTCCAGAAGAGGCAGCGCATCGGCCCTGCGTCCATCGGCCACGAGCGTGGTCGCCAACTTCTCGCGAAGATTCTCGAGCGCGGGATGTGTGGCCGGTTGCTTGAGTTCGAGCGCCTGCTCGTACTTGGCGATAGCCTTCCTGTGGTCCCGCAAAAGCGCGAAGTAATCGCCATACTGGGCAATCGCCGACGCGCTTTCGGGAGCAATTTCCAGTGCCTTCTGATAAACGGACTCGATTCGTTTTTTCTCCGCATCCGAGGGCGTCTTGCGGTTCTCCAAGCCACAGTCCTTCCGAAGAAAACCCGCAAAATCGAGCCAGAAATCGGCGTCGCGCGACGGGCTCTTCATCGCCCGTTCAATCAACTCGGCGACCTTTTTGCCGGATGTATCGGCGGAGGCAAAATCCAGCAGTGCCTTCCATGGCTGGAAATCATCGGGAGCCAGTTCCAGAGCCTTTTCCGCGAACTGCCGCGCGAAATCCGGCTTCTGCAAATGGTCCGCGTAAATCCTCGCGAGATAAAGGTGCGCAGTCGGAATCTTCGGCGCGGCGGCGATCGAGTCCTTCAATACCTGAATCGCCGAAGTCGGGTCATTCGTTTTCAGCAACTCCCTTGCGACCCGAACAGCAAGACGCGCGTCCGCAGGATCGAGCGCAGCCGCTTTCTGATAAGCTCGAAGCGCCTTGTCGGCATTCCCCCGCTCCGCATGCCCTTCGGCCTCCGCAAACGCAGCAATGGCTGCCGCCTTGTTCTCCTCGGACAGCCCGGGTAGAAGGTCCGCAGGAACCGGACGATACTCCGATGGCCAGGCGTCTGCGTACTTTGACGCGTACGGCTTCGAAACATCGGGCTCCGCAACCGGGGCTGGAGCCCCCGCAGGCGCGGCAGGCGGAACAGCGGGCTTCTTCAGAGAAGCAGCAGGTGGTTCCGCCACACCCGGCCCCTCGTATAAATCGTCTGAAGCAGGCGGCCGTTGTCCCGGCGGCGGCTTCTGCGGTTTCGCAGCGCTTTCGGGCCTTTCCTTCGCAGGCGATTTCTGCGCAGGTGATGGCTTCTTTGACTGCGCTTCCGCCTCAAAGAGAACTCCACCTGCGGCGAGAAGCACCGCAGTCAATAAACCGGCACCGTAATTCCGCGAACTGCGGAGCGTGGTAAACCGGACGCGTTTCATACGCCGTTTGAGCGACTAGCTCTTGTAACGCAAACGCTTCTTGTGGCGGTTGAGTTTCATCCGCTTCTTGCGCTTGTGCCGGTTGATTTTGGATTTACGGCGCTTTTTGATACTGCCCATGCTTAGTGTCTCTTGTGTGGTGAGGTTTAAAAGTGGACGCGGAGAAAAGCAGGCACACCGCCATGCGGCAAATGTTTTCTCGCAGTCGCTGGGAAAATCACCCGTTTTCTCAGTAAACGACCTTGTTTAGGGGATACTCGATGATGCCTTCGGCCCCCAAAAGCTTCAGGGTCGGGATGATTTCGCGGACGATCTTCTCGTCCATAATCGTCTCCACGGCGACCCATCCTTCCTCGGTGAGTTTCGAAACCGTCGGGCGACGCAATGCTGGCAGCGCCTTGAGCAGGCCGTCCAGCGCAGCTTCGGGAAGGTTCATTTTCAAACCGACCTTGTCCCGTGCAGCGAGCGCGCCTTGCAGAAGCAGCACGAGTCGCTCGATTTTCTGGCGCTTCCATGCGTCGGCGTGCGCGGCCTTGTTTGCGCAGAAGACCGGGACGCTTTCCATAATGGTTTCCAAAATGCGCAGCTTGTTCGCGCGGAGCGAGGAACCCGTCTCCGTCACATCCACAATCGCGTCCACGAGGTCCGGCACCTTGACCTCCGTCGCACCCCAGGAAAACTCCACCTCGGCTTTCACGCCGTGCTTCGCGAGAAATGCACGTGTCATTTCCACCGCCTCGGTTGCGATCAATTTCCCCTCCAAATCCTTCACGGATTTGATCGCCGAATCCTCCGGAACGGCGAGAACCCATCGCGTCGGGCGTGCACTTGTTTTACTGAAGACAAACTCGCCGAGCCTCACGACGTCGCTGCCGTTGTTCTCGATCCAATCGCGCCCGGTGAGTCCGCAATCAAGATAGCCGTGCTCAACGTAGCGGCTGATTTCCTGCGCGCGCAGAAGGCGGATGACCAGTTCAGGATCATCGACGGTTGGCTTGTAGCTCCGGCTCGAAACCGAGATCGAAAAACCCGCCTTGGCAAAAAGTGAAATGGTCGGCTCCTGAAGACTGCCCGATGGCAACCCCACGCGGAGCGTGCGTGAATTATCTTCCATAAGGGCGGCGGGTTCTAGGGGCGCACGCGCCGGTTGGCGAGGAAATATGCGCGGGCTACACCACGAACTCGACAATCCCAAACCGCTCCTGCGTGTGGAAGTTTTCCCGCAGCGGCGGCGACCACGCGCTGAGTTCACGCGGCACGCTGCCATCGCGGGCCGGACGATCGATCCGGCAAAAGTTCGCGCGCCATCGCGTTCCGGCGACGGGCACCGCTCCTACGCTCTCAAAAGGAATCGCGAACTCCGCAGCCCATCCGCGCGGCGCCACCGAAGCAGCGACACGCAGTCCGTCGCAATTCCACGCCCAGTCGCCCTTGTATCCACTGCGACTACGGCGGAAGACGATATCGAGTATCGCGCCGATCGGATTGGTTTCGACCTCGTAGTAGCTCTCCAAATCGCCGATCGGGTCGAAGAAAACCTCCACCGTTTCTTCGCTGTAAAGCGGCGCGTCGCGCTCGGTCAGCGTCGCCCATGGGAGCGCATCGTCGCATTCAAATAGCACGCGCCACTCGTCTGCGCTCCACGCCATCCGGATGCGCGTGCCTTGATTCGGCGCGCCTCCACGCACGGCCTCGCGCATTTCCAGCAAGTCGGCCTCGCGCCAGTGTGGAAGCGCGGAATCCGGCGCAAGCTCGCGCGGAAATGCAGCGCGTTTACAGCGTGCGAACGCGAGTTCCACTACTCGATGACTTCGAAATGGCTGTAGAGCCGGAAGCTGTCGTAGCGGTCGTCGATGTCCCGCTGAGTCAGCGTGCGCATGCGCTCAAGGCTGAACTGCTCGACGTTGTACGACGCCAGAACGGATCCATTCACAACCGCTTTGCGCAGGTCGGCAAATGTCACGTCGCCTTTCACTGCGCTGGCGAGATAACCCGCCAGACCGCCGGCAAACGTGTCGCCCGCACCGGTGGGATCATGCACGTCTTCGAGCGGATACGCGCCGCATGAAAAGAAGTCCTCATCCTGCCCGAACAGCAAGCATCCGTGCTCGCCTTTCTTGATGGCCACAAAACGCGGTCCCATCGCCTGAATCATCGCACCGGCTTTGATGAGCGACGTCTGCTGCGTGAGCAGACGGGCCTCGCCGTCGTTGAGAATCAGCATGTCCACGCGCTTTAGCAGCCGCAGGAGTTCGTCCTTCGCAATGTTGATCCAAAGATCCATCGTGTCCGCGATGATGAACTTCGGATTCTTCACCTGGTCGAGCACGTGGTTCTGGAGGTTCGGTCCGATATTTCCCAGCAGCACAAACGGCGTCTCCGAGTATCCCGGCGCGAGCACGGGATTGAAATGCTCGAAGACATTCAGCGCGATGCTGCGCGTCTCGCGGACGTTCATATCGAGCATGTATTCGCCGGACCAGCGGAAGGTCTGCCCGTCGGCGATTTGTAGGCCCGCGAGGTCGATGCCGCGCTTTTTGAAAAACTCGATGTGCTCCTGCGGAAAGTCCTTCCCGACCACGCCGACGAGGTTCACCGGCGAATAAAACGACGCGGCAACCGCGCAATAGCTCGCCGACCCGCCAAGCAAATCGGCGTGTTCTTCAAACGGAGTTTTTACGGTATCGAGAGCGATGGAGCCAACAATGAGGACGGACATATTTGAATGATTCGGTTTCGGAGGGCGGACGAGGTAGCCGCCGGCGGCGTGCATGGCAAATGCGGAATTGCCTTCCTTGCCATGAAGCTCACAGCGCGATAGACGGGCCGCATGTTGCGAATTCTATCCGTCATTCTCTCCCTCAGCACACTTCCATTGCTCGCTCAGGAGCAAACCGCGCCCGTATTCCCGGGGGCTCAGAAGGACGGCACGGTCCTCCTGCCAAACCAGTGGTCGCTCAATCCGATCGGAAAACAAATCCAGGTGGGCGATTTTCCCGTGAACATCGCGCTTCACCCCGACGGCCAGTATGCCGCGGTTCTTCACTGCGGATACGGTCAGCACGAGGTCCGCATCCTCGACATCGCGGCGGATAAGATCGTCAGCACCGCAAACATCGCCGATGCATTCTACGGATGCGCGTTTTCGCCCGATGGGAAAAAACTGATCATCAGCGGCTCCGGCGATGAAGTGCTGTGGGTGTTCAATTTCAAAGGCGGCTACCTTTCGGAACCCACGAGCATCCGCCTTCGCCCGAAGCAGCAGCGGGGCATCCCGGGCGGACTCGCGATTTCGAAGGACGGCTCCACGATCTACGTCGCCAACGTCTGGGGCCAGAGCGTGAGCCGCGTGCGCATCAATCCCGGCGAAGACGGCTCCGCAGGCGCGGCGGATATCACGCATTTCGTCTTCGCCGCTCCGGTGGAAAAAGCGCCCGAGAAGACAGGCGAGAAGACTGACGACCCGAGCATCACCAAACGCGCCGAGCAGATTCTCGACACCACGAGCAAGGACGCGCCGTTCCCGTATACCTGCGTCCTCGATGAGGCCCGCAACCGCCTTTACGTGAGCCTCTGGGCGCAGAAGCACGTCGCCGTTCTCGACCTCGCCACTTGGGCCGAGGTCGCGCGCTGGCAGGTGGAGGAGCATCCGAACGAAATGCTCATGACCAAAGGCGGGAAGCAGCTCCTCGTCGCAAATGCGAACCGCAATTCCGTCAGCGTCATCGACCTCGATTCCGGCCGCGTCGTGGAGACGCTCGTCGCCGAACTCTTCGCGGATGCGCCTCCCGGCAACACGCCGAACTCGCTCGCGCTTTCGCCCGATGGCGAGCGGCTTTTCGTCGCGAACGCGAACATCAATACCGTCGCCGTCTTTGAAATGGAGGAGCCGGGGAAATCCCGCTCGCTCGGCTTCATCCCGACCGGCTGGTATCCCACGAGCGTCCGCGTCGCAAAAGGCGGCAAGCTGATCATCGCGAACGGAAAAGGCGTCGTCTCGCGCTCGAACCGCAACTACACGCAGCCCGGCGCGAAGTCACCGCCGGCGGGCGTCTCGCAATACATTGCGGGGATTTTGCAGGGCACGCTCAGCGTCGTCCCGCTGCCACCGGAGGAGGACGACATGGAGGCGCAGATGAAAAAGTGGAGCGCCATCGCCTATTCATGCATGCCGACGACCGCGAAGAAGATCGAAGCGGCGCAGCTCGATGGAAATCCCGTTCCACGGAAGGTCGGCGACCCTTCGCCCATCAAATACGTCATCTATATCGTGAAGGAAAACCGCACGTTCGACCAGGTCCTCGGCGATCTCGGGCGCGGAAATGGCGACCCTTCGCTCTGCATTTTCCCCGAGCCCGTCACTCCGAACCACCACGCCCTGGCGCGCGATTTTGTGACGCTCGATAACTTCTACGTCGAAAGCGAAGTCAGCGCCGACGGCCATGAATGGAGCATGGGCGCCTACGCGACGGACTGGGTGGAGAAGCACTGGCCGGTCAGCTACGGCCACAATTCCTCGAAGAAATTCCCCTACCCCAGCGAAGGCGCGTTTCCCGCTGCGACGCCCGCAGGCGGCTATTTGTGGGACCGCGCGAAGGCCGCCGGCGTGACGTATCGCAGCTACGGCGAGTTCACGCTCAGCCCGAAAGCGGACGGCACGCCCGGCAAGGCCAAGGTCCCCGGTCTGGAAGGGCACATCGATCCGGAATACCACACGTTCGACATGGATTACCCCGATGTGAAACGCGCCGCCCGCTTCATCTCCGAGCTGAAGCGCTTTGAAGGCGAGGGCGAAATGCCGCGGCTGCAAATCGTCCGGCTCCCCAACGATCACACCAGCGGCGCGAGCCCCGGCAAACCGACGCCCGCTGCGCACGTCGCCGACAATGACCTCGCGTTCGGCCAGATTGTCGAAGCCGTCAGCAAATCGAAATTCTGGGCGCAGACTGCGATCTTCGTCGTCGAGGACGATGCGCAAAACGGCCCGGACCACGTGGACGCCCACCGCACCATCGCCTACGTCATCTCGCCCTACGTCCGCCGCGGCAGTCTCGACAGCACACTTTACTCCACCGCGTCGATGCTCCGCACCATGGAACTCATCCTCGGCCTCCAGCCCATGTCGCAGTTCGATGCCCTCGCGATGCCCATGTTTGCTTGCTTCCAGAAAGACCCCGACCTCCGTCCCTACACCGCGCTCGTCCCGAAAGCCGACCTCGACGAACGCGTAAAGAAGACCGCCTGGGGCGTGAAGGAAACCCTCGAAATGGACTTCACCAAGGAGGATGCCGCAGACGATCTCGTGCTCAACGAAATCATCTGGCGCAATGTCCGCGGTGCTTCCGAGCGGATGCCCGCTCCCGTCCGCCGCGCGTGGGTTCTTTCGGAGGCGGACGATGATTAGACTAAGCGCCGCCGCCACACACGGTTCACTTGGGACGATGTTGAAAACGCTCGTCCTCGCCCTTGCCACCGTCACTTCCGCCGCGATCGCCGCCGAGCCCGCGGAGCCTGCTTCCATGGCCACTCCCGGCAGCAGCGCGACCGGTCGCGTGCTCTCGATATCGCTGGAGGAAGCCGTCCAGCTCGCGCTGAAGAAGAACTTCACCATCGAGATCGCGAAGATGGAACCCAAGGCCGCGTCCGAACGCCTCACGCAGGCAAAGGGCCGCTTCGATCCCATCTTCGACTTCGGCTACTCGCAGGGCGAAGCCACCACGCGCGATCAATTCCGCCGCGACGCCGCGGGCACCGGCGGGCACTTTGAATTCAACGCCGTCTCCCAGAGCCGCACCTTCAGCACCGGCATCAACGGCGTCACCGCCTGGGGCCTCGGCTACGATGTCGGCGCCAGCACGCGCACGCGCAGCGGCTCGTTCAATTCCTTCTACGAGGATGTGGATAGCGAGCTCTCCTTCAGCCTCCGCCAGCCCATCCTTCGCGGCGCGGGGACGGATGTAAATCTCGCCGGCGTCCGCGTCGCGCGCAACAACGTCGCGCTCTCCGAGTGGGATGTGAAACAGCGCGTCATGGAAGTCATCACCGACGTCATCGAGACCTACAACGACCTCCACTTCTCCCACGAAAATCTCGCCGTCGCCCGACGCAACAAAGCCCTCGCGGGGCAACTCCTTCGCGACAACATCAAGCGCGTCGAAGTCGGCGTAAAGACCCCGCTCGACGTCACCACCGCGCAAGCCGAAGTCGCCGCGCGCGAAGAGGCCGTCATCACCGCGCAGCGCGCCGTGAAGGACCAGGAGAACTTCCTCAAACAACTCCTCACCCGCGACATGATTCCCATGCTCGGCGCACGCATCCGCATCACCACGCCGCCCGCGCCGGGCTTCATCGAAAACGTCGTCGCCGGCATCGGGCGCGCACTCGAACTGCGCCCTGATTACCGCAAGGCCAAGCTCGACCTCGAGAACCGCCGCATCACCCTCGTCGTCGAGAAAAACGCACGCCTCCCGCGCCTCGACCTCACCGCCAGCCTCGCGATGAATGGCTTCGACGACGACTTCGGCACCAGCGCACAGCGCGCCGCAGGTCGCGACCAGACAAACTGGACCGCCGGCGCCACATTCTCCGTCCCCCTTGGCAACCGCGAAGCCCGCGGCCGCGTAAACGCCGCGCAAATCGACATCGCCCAATCCCTCGTAAACCTCCAGCGCCTCGAGCAGGACATCGTCGTCCGCGTCGATAACGCCAGCGGCCTCGTCACCACCGCACGCCAGCGCATCGAAGCCACCACCGAGTCCAACCGCCTCGCAAAAGAAAGCCTCGTCGCCGGCGAAGCCCGCCTCGTCGCCGGCACCGGCACCACATTCGAAGTCCTCGAGCTCCAGCGCAAAGTCGCCGAAGCCGAAACCGCCGAACTCCGCGCCCGGTCGGACTTCAACAAAGCCGTCGCCCGCTACCACCTCCAGGTCGGCACCACCCTCCAGATTCACGGCGTCAAAGTGGACTAACCCGCCGCCTCCGCGCACCAAAGCGACGCCATGCCCATCGAAAAATTCAACGTCCTCGGCGTCGCCGTCTCCGCCATGGACCTCGACATCGCCACCCGCGCGGTGCTCGACGCCTGCGCCACCCGCACCAAAGGCTACGTCTGCGTCACCGGCGTCCACGGCATCACCGAGGCGCAGAGCGACGCACCCTTCCGCGCCATCCTGAACGCCGCATTCCTCAACACCTGCGACGGCATGCCTCTCGTCTGGGAAGGCCGCCGCGCCGTCGGCCCGTGGGTCGATCGCGTCTATGGCCCGGACCTCATGCTCCGCATCATGGAAGCCACCCGCGACGGAAAATACACCCACTTCCTCTACGGCGGCGCACCCGGCGTGGCCGATGCCCTCAAAGCCGCCATGGAGGCCCGCTTCCCCGGCGTAAAAATCACCGGCACCTACTGCCCCCCCTTCCGCCCCCTCAACGCCGACGAAGAAACCGCGCTCGCCCGCACCATCGCCGAACAAAAACCCGACCTCTTCTGGGTCGGCCTCAGCACCCCGAAGCAAGAACGCTTCATGTCCGCCTACCTCCCCAGGTTGGAGACTACCGTCATGTTTGGCGTCGGAGCCGCATTCGACTTCCACACAGGCCGCATGAAAGAAGCCCCCCGCTGGATGATGCGCCTCGGCCTCCAATGGCTCCACCGCCTATGCAGCGACCCCAAGCGCCTTTGGAAACGCTACGGCATCATCGTCCCCACCTACCTCATCCGCATCCTCCTCCAGCGCACCGGCCTTAAAAAATACCCCATCGAGCCACAAACAGGCGCCCGATAGCTCACCATCGCACCCCGCCGCGCCGCAGATTGCGAAAACGACGGCACCCACGATAGAAAGACCTCTCCGCGGTGTCTGTCCGCAGACATCCCGCTCGACGTTCGCACCATCCCCCTCAGCGCGCCTTGAGACGCGGGGTTCCTTTGTGGGCGCTGAAATCAATCAGACCCATTCTCGCGAGCAGGTAGATTTCGTTCCGCGAATCCGGATGGTCGGCGATTCCCTCCCATTTCGCTGCTGCGCGGAGAGTAGCCAGCGTCTGCTCCAGCGCTGATTCCAGACCGGGCGAATATGCGATGCGACTGCGCAGCAGCGTGCATGATTTCAAAATCCACAACGGACCGGCCATGAATACCTGCCCGAGAAGATACGCTGGCCCGGTCACACGGTGCATGTAGCGGTCCATCATAAACGCCCCCGCCGAAGCGTCGCCCAGATCGTGATACAGACCCGATTCGTGATATCCGAACAGTCCCCCGTCCGCCTTCCAAACGCGGTATCCCGAAACCCACGAAGCCGCGAGCCCCGCAAACCCCACCACGTCCGGCAGCCATCGTGGAAGCGACTGGCGGAACTGCGAGCCAAGGAAAACGGTGGCGTAACGGAAGAAGAGGAAAGCGAGCCAGCAGCAAAACAGTCCGCCGATGATCAGCACGACGGCCTTCGTAGTCTGGGAGCGATTGAAGCGATGAATCATCCGGCTGAACGCTTAGCCGCGGAACACGGCACTGTCAAAATCCGCAATACTGCCAACTGCCAACTGCCAACTGCCAACTGCCAACTGCCAACTGCCCACCGGCCACTGCCCGCAACTTTCCACCTGCCGCACGCCGAATGAGCGCTAAGACGCGGCGCAGTCACGCCATGGATTCCGCTCATCACCGCTCACTTTCGACGCTGCATCGACTCGCATGAAGGCCCGCCACATTCTCCTCATTGTGTGGGTCGCGGTCGTGTATGCGCTCCATCAGGACATCTGGAACTGGACGAAGGCCGGTCCGCTTTTGCTCGGCCTGCTGCCGCCGGGGCTGGCGTATCATCTCGGGTATTCCGTGCTCGCGGCGGTGACGATGGCGCTGCTGGTGAAGTTTGCATGGCCGGCGGAGCTGGAGGACGACGAGCCGCAGACGAAAACCCCGCCGGAGGATAAGGCGCCGTGATTCCCGCAATCGTCGTTTTTGTTTACCTGGCGATCGTGCTCTACGTGGGGCTGTTCGCGTTTCGGAAGAGCACGGGGTCGAAGGAGGATTTCTTCCTCGCGAGCCGCTCGCTGGGGCCGTGGGTTTTTCTGCTGACGGTCTTCGGCACGAACATGACGGCATTTGCCATCCTCGGCAGTTCGGGGCTGGCGTATCAGCGGGGCATCGGGGTGTACGGGCTGATGGCGTCATCATCGGGACTGATCATTCCGCTGACGATTTTCCTCATCGGCACGCGGCTGTGGGCGCTGGGGAAAAAGCACGGCTACATGACGCAGGTGCAGTATTTCCGCGACCGGTGGGAGTGCAACGGCGTGGGCACCGTGATCTTCGCAGTGACGTCGCTGATGATGATTCCCTACATCGTGATCGGCATGATGGGCGGCGGGCATACGCTCGAGGAATTGAGCGGCGGCTTGGTGCCCTACTGGCTCGGCGGTGCGGTGGTGGCAATCGTGGTGATGGCGTATGTGTTCTTCGGCGGGATGCGCGGCGTCGCGTGGGTGAATGCGCTGCAAACCGTGCTGTTCCTGGCGTTCGGGGCGATCGCGTTTTATCTCATCTCGCGCAACCTCGGGGGATTCGACCGCATCATCGGGGAAATCGCCGCAAGCCCGAAGGACTCCGCGCTTTTGACCCGGCAGCGCATTTCGCCGCAGGAGTTCTTCAGCTACACGTTCATCCCGCTTTCAGCGATGATGTTTCCGCACATGGCAATCATGTGCCTCACCGCGGAGAAGGTGACGTCGTTCAAGCGCACGGTGGTGTGGTACCCGATCTGCATTCTGCTCATCTGGCTGCCGAGTGTGTTCCTCGGAATCGTGGCAGCGCATCAGTTCCCGGGGCTGAAAATGGGCGAGTCCGACGACGTGATTCTGCGCCTGCTCGTCGGGAATACGGATATCATCGTCGCCGGAATCCTCGGAGCCGCAATCATGGCATGCGTGATGGCGACGGACTCGCAGATCATGGCGCTGAGCACGATGTTCAGTCAGGACGTCTTCGCGCACTACGGCGGGACGAAACGCTACGGCGAAAAGATGCAGGTCTGGATGGGCCGCGCGTTCGTCGTGGTCATCGCGGTCATCAGCTACATCCTTGCGCTCGTGCTCGAGGGGCAGAAGTCGATCTTCGATCTGGCGATCCGCTTCGGCTTCTCGGGCTTTGCCGCGCTCGCGCCGGTGATGCTCGCCGCGCTCTTCTGGCGGCGCAGCAACAAATGGGGCGCGCTCGCCGCCGTGCTGTGGGTAGTCGCGTGCATGGTCTTCATGTGGTGGCTGCAAAGCTACTCGAACGGCATGGCGCCAAAGCCCGGCCAGCCGCCGGTGGCGATTTTCCCGGAGCTCGGCAGGCTGTTCCTGCGCACGCCTTCGAATGTGACCATCCACGGCTACATGCCCGTGATGTTTATGTGCATCGGCTCGGCGCTCTGGATATTCGTCGTCAGCCTGCTCACCAAGGCGCCATCCGCGGCAACCGTGGAGAGGTTCTTTCCAAAAAAGTCCGACAACTGAACCCACCAAGAGCGAAAACGAACGCATCCGCGACTCATCGCAAGTGCCTGCCTCAAGGAGTGGAGCCGGTGAAGGGAATTGAACCCTTGACCTGACGATTACGAATCGTCTGCTCTACCTCTGAGCTACACCGGCGGTTCCTTCGAAAGGGCGCGCAATATCGGAACTCGACGCGCTTTTGGCAAGCGGTTTGTCGAATTTCGCGACCCACGCCACTACTGTTGGTGACGCAAATCCTCGGCGAGCGGATCCGTGGGATCCACGCGCGTTTGGTCGAGCTTTTTGCTCGAAAAGCGATGCCGTTCCTCAAGCAATGGAGCCACTGCACGATCGATGGCGAGGACTTTTGCGCGGATCAAATCGTAGTAGCGCTTGAGCGATTCACGCTTCGCATAATCTGTGCGGGCAGCGCGGGATTCCTCCCACGCCGCTACCACGGCGGGATCGCGCTCGGCGACGGTCCGCGCTTTGCGATAGCGAACCCGGAGGTCAAGATCCGTCGAAGTGGCAGGCGGCAGTAGTGTGTTCCGTGACTTGTCTCGGGAAGGGTCGGCTTTCGTGGGCTTTTCAGCCTCTTTCACCGCGGGTTTCGGCTCCAGACGCGGCCCACGCTCCATTTCGCGACGCCCCTCGGGCGTCGGGTTCTTGCGCAGAAGGTCGAGAAGCTTGTCGTCACGCGGAGCTGTAGAACGCTCCGGGAGTTCGGGCGCGGAGGGCTTCTCCGCTGCCTCCGGCTTAGCAGGCTCCGCCGGTGCGAGAGGCTGCGGTGCCGCTGGCGCGGAAGCGGGAGCCGGTTCCTGCGCGAAAAGCGGCGCAGTGACGAGAACGAGCAGGAGCGATTTCATGAGCAGGAAGTATCAAATGAAGTGGCCGCGTAGCAAGCCGCCGCCCTAGACACCTTCGAGACGACCGGTGCTATCGCCGTGTTTGTCCACACGGACACCCATCTGGTTCATCATGGTTACGAAGAGATTCGACATTGGAGTCTCCTTCGCGAACTGGATGTGGCGGCCCGGCTTGAATGCGCCGCCGCCCGCACCGGCCAAAAGAACCGGCAGGTCGTGGTGCGCGTGGCGGTCGCCGTCGGCGATCGCGCTGCCAAGAACGATCATGGAATTATCAAGCACCGTGCCGGATCCCTCGCGGAATGTTTTCAGCTTCGCGAGAAACTCGGCGAAACGCTCGATGTGCCAGCGATTGATTTTCGCTATCTTGGACTTCTTCTCGGCGCTGCCTCCGTGGTGCGAAATCTCGTGGTGTCCGTCATTCACTCCGAGCCACGGATAGCTGCGATTGCTGCCCTCGCGGAGCACCATAAAGGTCGCGATGCGCGTCGAATCCGTGGCCAAGGCGTGGGCGAGCAGTTCGTACTGCAATTTCACATGCTGTGTAAAATCACCCGGAATCCCCTCCGGCTTTTCCATCGCCGTGAGCTTCGGCATCTGGGCTTTGAACTTCTCGGCCTGCTCGATGCCCACTTCCGTCTCGCGGAGAGCGGTCAGGTATTCATCCAGCTTCCGCCGATCGCTCGCACCGAGGCTTCGTTGCAGTGCTTTGGCATCATCCCGCACAAGGTCCAGAATACTTCCCCGGCAGGACTCGCGAAGTGCCTTGCCCGCGGCAAGGTCGGGATCGGGTGCGGAGCCGAACAGGCGCTCGAAAACGAGGCGCGGGTCCGCGATGGGAGGCATCGGCGAGTTCTCATTCCGCCACGAAATGTTGTTCTGATAAGCGCACGCATAGCCGCTGTCGCATGCACCCGCCGAGCGACTGGAATTGTCACACGTGAGTTCCAGCGAAGGCAGCCGCGTCTCACGGCCGACTGCCTGCGCTGCGACCTGATCTGCGGAGACACCGATTCGGATATCCGCACCCGCCGTTTTCCGCGCACGCACTCCGGTGAGAAAGGTCGCATTTGCCCGCGCATGATCACCCGCGCCGTCGCCGCCGGCGCGCGCATTCACATGGGCAAGGCCGCTGAGCACGCTGAACTGCTGCTGATGCGCTTTGAGCGGCTCCAGCGTCGCGGGCAGATCAAACCCCGCGCCCGCCTTGGAGGGGGTCCAATTCTCCATGTCCATGCCATTCGGCAGGTAGATGAAGCACATCCGCTTCGGTGCGCCTCCGAGCGCTGCGCGCGCGGGAGTCATCGCCTCGAGGAAAGGCAGCGCGATGCAGGCTCCGATTCCCTTTAGAAAAGTGCGGCGTGGAAGAACGAGCGACGTGTTCCTGATGTGCATGCCCCTTCTATAGATCACGTTTCGACCCGCGCCAACAGCGGTTTTTGTTCGTCAGGCGCGGCGGAACGGACGCGAGAGCAGCGCACCAAGAGCGATGAACAACGCCGTCGCGAAAAGAATCGCGAAGCGCAGTCCCGACGTCGCGGAACCGCTCGTTTTTGCGTGCAGACCGATCTGCAAATCCGCCTGCGTGTCGACCGCGACAGACCGGCTGAACGTAATCACGCGGCCCTGCTCGGGAACACTCGCCTGAATGACTGCCGGAGCGGAAACTGCGGCGTCCTGCTGCTGGATGAGCCGCTCGGCGAGCCGTGTGAGCGCGGCGTTATCATCCGCGCTGTTATTATCGAGGACCTGCTTCGCATCCTGCTGCGTATAGCCGAGTTCGCCGCCGCCGCTGCGGAGCTTCGTCACGAGACCGTTGCTCTCCGCGACCGGATTGTTGTTGCGGATATTCAATCCCACGAGCGCCTGCTGGAGCTTGAGATTGTGAAGCTGCACACGGGCATCCTCATTGAACGCCTGATCGTGCTGGCTAAGCCCGAACGCATTTCCAAATGCGCGCCGCGCCTGCTGGGTGTCGCCCTGTTCGAGCGCCTTATTCGCCAGAGCGAGCTGCGCCTCGGCAGCCTTGGTCTTCTCCACCTTCTGGCTGATCTCGCCCTGCAAGTAGGATTGCACGTCAACGGTCTGCGCAGGTGTCGCTACGCGCTCCTCCTGCTTCTGCAAAGAGCCGGTCCACTTTTTAAGCTCCCACTTGTCGTTCAGATAAACGCGCCAGACGATATTCTCGAGAGGGAGGTCAAAACGCGGCGCCGCGAGTTGCAAGTCGAGCGCCGTGGTTCCTGGATTCCCAATCCGGCTGCTGTAAAAGAACGTCACGGGAACCGACTCGCCGCTTCGCGATTGCTGCTCCAGCGGAATGAGAATCTGTTCCCCCTCACGCCACGGCCACACGCCATTCTGATTCACGTAGGCAAACCAGAACCGCGCATCCTTCGGCAGCGTCACCGAAAGCAATCGCTTGTCGCCGGGGAGCATTTCCATGCGCACTTCCGTGAGCATCGCGCCGCTGTCCGCGATGACGGATTTCAGCGTGATGTTATTCACCCGTGCCGGGAGAAGCTTGGTCGCCTCGTGCCGCTCCAGCTTCAGCGGGAGCACAAATACAGGCTCCACCAACCGGTATGCAAAGCTCGCCGAAGCTGTCGCGGGATCCTGCTGCAGAGCGCGCGGTATACTCTGCCATTCGGTCGGCTGAAGCGCCGGCGGCAGTGCTTCGACACGAAGTTGCAGACGCCCGCCGGACTGCACCGTGACAAATCCGCGCTGGAGATTGACGTCGAGCACCTGCACACCGGTCACATTGGTCGCCGGAGCCTGCGCCGCGATGACAGTCTGGTAAGCGGCCTGAAGCATGTATTGACCGATGACACGGCGTCCGAGCTTCACCTCCCATGTTTGCATCCCGGCCTTCACGGCATCCTTTACGGCAAGGAAATCCGTGACCTGGTCGCCGGTGAACCGGACATTTTCCGCACCCACCGGGAGCGCGACGCGGAAGGACTTCAGGCCGGTGTTTTCGATCTGGTACTGCAGGCTCGCGCTGACCTTTGCCTGCGCTTCGCCGATGATTGCGTGCTGAAGACTCGTGACCTGAACCCACGCATCCACCTGCTCCACATCCAGCGTGAGATTCCACGGTGTTTGCAGGACGCGGAAAGCAAGGACGCCCTTTTGCTTGATGCCCGATTTCTGAGGGTCGAGTTGAGTGATTCCGTCACGCGTCGCGACTTGAAGACGCATCCCCTGCTCCGGCACGACCACAAACGAACCGCGCTGTTTCCCAGCCTCACGGAAGACAAGTTGCGGTGCTTTCCAACCCTTCGCAGTCTTCAATCCGGACCCTGTGAGCGATACGGAGTACTGCTGTTTGCCTTCGGTTCGCCCGCGCAAATGCATCGTGATGATACGCGCATCGCCGTTCTTCGATTCCGTCCAGTGACTTACGGTTTCGCCCGTGATGGATTCCACGTCCAGTCCCGCCGGCAACTCGAAGCTCAGCCGGAAAATGCCTGCACGCGTAATATCCACCGCGGCGTTCACCGCCAGAAGCACGCGATCCTCGCCGAGCGAAAGTGTGTCCTGCGATTCCACACGCACATCCGGCTCCACCGCGGAGGCTTTGATCACCGCAGTCGATGCGGCGTCCGCGTAGCGAAATGCGCGACGCACGGTGAGGCCGGGAATCTGTGCCGAAAGCGCGCCGGCAAGATTCGGCGGATAGTCTTCAAGATTGATCGGCGACAGCGTCTCGGAAGTCACGGTATCGAGCTGCACTTCATTACCCGTGGCCACGCCAAACATCCCGATGTGGCTCGCCGCACCATCGGGCGCTATGAGGCCGACAGTCTGCGTTACCGGCAAAGGCCCGGTCGCGACTTGCGAACGCACAAGGAGACTGAATGAACGCGATTGCCGCGGCGCAAGCGTCACGCGCAGCTTTCCGGTGTCGGGGTCAAAGCGCCACTGCGAGACAATCGAGGCGCGCGGCTGTCCTTTCGCCTGAGCCAGCGTGAGCGGATCGATCACATCGGTGATCGTAGCTCCTTTCGGAACCGAGAAGACGAGTTCGGAAAGCTCGCCCTGCGCCGGTTTGACCGCGGCGTGGTGTAGTCCTTCAACAACCCCGGCCGTCGGAATGTAGAGCTGCGTAATTTCCGCATGAAACACCGCCTTTTCCTTCGCCACATCGCGGCTGCGCGGCTGCCAGCCGATCCATGCATCATTCACCGGGGCGAGGATGAGAGTGGCCTCGGTGTTCTTTCCAGCCGACTTCCGTTCCATGGAGACGGCCTCCTGCGAGATGACATCCACATCGAGATTGAGCAGCGTGACCGAAACGGAATTCACCAGTCCGGGCTGCGTCGGCAGCACAATTCCAGTTCCCGCATCGCCCTTCACCGCGGTGACTTGATATTGGACTTCGACGTCGAACGCACCCGCGTCGAGTGCGAGAAGATGATGCGCGCGTTTTCCGTTTGCAGTCGTCTGGACGAGCTTCAGCGCGGCTTCGGGATACACTGCTTTCGTGAGCACCGCGGGATCGTAGAGCAACGGGAGCCGCTGCCCCTTTTTCGCCACCCAATGAATCTTCGCCGTCGCTGTGGCGAACTTCTCCTCCACGCGAATCTGCTGCGTCACCGTCTCGGCAACCGGCGCATCCTTCGGCGGCTCCTGGGCCTGGAGCGGGAGCGCGAACAGCGACAGTCCGGCGATCAGCAGCGCGGCAATCGGCGTTCCGCCACCATCCGACGGCGGTGCCGGCTTCGGTTCCTCCGGCGAATTGAGCAGACGACGGATTGCCGGAATCGCGATTTGCAGCGTGGCAAAAGCGCCGACCACTGCCAGGAACGCCCCGCCACCGCGATTGGCCTGCAATGCGGCCCACGCGAGAAGGAGCCACCCACCGGCGATCAATCCGCGGCGCTTCGTGAAAAGGACGAATAGAAACACGCCGAGCGCGAGCAGCACCGGGACCACAGCCTGTGCGGAAGCCCGCCATGCGTGCTCGATCGGCGTATTGGAAACTTCGGCCGTAAATGATGTGCCGGGCTGCTGAACCGGCGCGACAAATGCGACTTCATCCTCGTCCGGGATTTCTCCATGGCGGATCTGATTTCCGAGCGAGAAGAGAAGGACGAGAGCCAGCATGAAAAGGACGACACCCGAGAGCAGCGCCGATGCGTGCCGGCCACTGCCGCGGTAGATCCCCGGCTTCAGCGCGGAGCGCCAGAGAAGAACCGCCACTAGAATCAAAACAAGAGCGCCGACCGCGAGCGATCCGGCCTGCTCCGGATTGCCCTCAAACATCGCGGCGATACCTGCGAATCCGGACCGGTCTGCGGTTCCACTCACCGGCGTAAGCGATCCACCGCGATATGCTAGGCGTTGAGCCGTGTCGGGCACGAGCTTCCACTCCGCGAGCATCACCGGCGCAGCGAGCGAAGGCGTGGCGAGCGAGAGATTCACGGCATCCTTCGAGCGCGAGGCGAGCTTGAGCCTGATGTTGAGAATCGCATTCGGGTCCGCCTGCTGCGGGAGCGGGATGAGATTCGCGTTCGTGTCGGTGACCGGCACGACGTTGGCGTCGTTCACGGTGGCGGACCACAACTGCGTGTCCGCCGGAAGCGTGATGCGGAAATGCGTGTTGCCGCGGCTCTTCACAAAGTACTGCGCATCGGTGAGCACCTGGCCCTCCTTGGAAACCCGCGTGGTGAGCGACGCGCGGTCAACGACCTGGCTGATCGAGTCCCCTTGCGCGAGCGGCCGGAGTTGCAGCTTCAGATCAAATGGACGCGCGGAATAGCGATACGCGGCAAGTAATGGGGCATCGAAAAACAACCGATACTCCGGCGGAACCTCTCCCGTTTCGAGCGGGAGAAGTCCCTGCGAAACGCTCACGGGTGCCACCTGAAATTGATACGCGCTGATCACGAGCGTGTGACCCTGCTCCGACTGCACTTCGAGCGGACGCGCGCCTGTGAATGCAAGCGTCTCGCCCTGCGGTTTGAATGCGCGTTCGTAGGTGGCGAGCAACGCGTATGCGCCGCTGACCGGCGTATGAAGCTGGACGACAAATCCGCCGTCCGCCTTTTCCCACGCACGGATGTCTTTTCCGGAAAACTCCACATTGGAGTACTCGCCGGATAGCTCGACCTTTAATGCGGAAACCGGTGAGCCGGAGATGGTGTAGTTCAGCACGCTGCTGCCGTAGGCTACGCCTTCCGCGATGGAGAAAATGTGCAGCGCATCCGCCTGAATAGTCTGCGGCAGACGCTCAACGCGCAGCGTCGCAGTCCACGCCGAATCGCTGAGGCGGAATGCTGTTTGGAGGCCCGCCATTTTGCGCGGGAAAAACGCCGTGGCGATTTCGGTGAGCGCCTGCGTCTTTGCCGGAGTGAGGCGGAAACCTGCATCCGACGAGGCCGCGAGATGGCCCCGAACGGATTTCGCCTTCACGACCTCCACGCGGGGAAGCGTCCACTCCGGAGCGCCGAGCGCCTTGTTCTGCTCCATTCGAAGTTGCACGACCTGACGTCCGGAAACGGGCTGGCCGTACACGATTCTCAGTTCACCTTCATTAGCGTCCACATCACGCTGGAAGTAGTCCGTCATTCCCGGCGCAGCGAGCTTCGCCACGGCATAGCCTTTCGGCACGCGGAGCAGCAGCTCACGCAGCGGAGCTTCACGAATGTCGAGTTCGAACTCGGCGTCGATTGCGAGTTCGTTCTCGCCGTGGTGATACGCGAGCACTTCGGACACGGAAACCTCGGGAAGGATCTGATCCGCGCCGATGCGCAGCGCAAAATCGGTGCCGGAAAACCGGTATGCAAACCGCTGGGCGTTCGCGGCCACCGGGAACGCCGCCTTTGTCGCGTCGGTCTCCGGGAATTGCTCCGGAGACAACTGCGAGAGCCCCTTGGCCTGCACGACTTCCAGCCGCACGGCACCATCATTCACGATGCGGAAGAATCCGGCGAACCGCGTCGCATTCTCCGGCCGGATCTCAATTGCATCGACCGCCTGCGGAAATGCGCCGATGGGCGTTTGCGTCTGGACCGTGAGCGAGAAGGCGCCTTTCTGCGGCTGATTGAATTGTACGTTCAGCCGACGCTCGCCGGCAACTGTGCCAGGTTTCACGTCCCACGCCAGAACATGCTCTCCAGTCACCCGCGTGACCTCACCCGCTCCGCGGATCATCAGCGCCACCGAACTCATTTCGCCCTGCATCACCGTGCTGTCGATAATTGCATTCTGCCGCATCAATCCCGGACTGACGCTGATTTGCGAAAGCATGACGGATGAGTAAAACAACCTTCCCTCGGATTCGGCGGGCACATTTTTCCACGCGAGCTTCACGGAGCCATCCGGCGGCAGGAAGCTCGCGAAATCATTCCCGGTCCGCTCGGGCTTCGCGGCTCCGGCAAAATCAAACTGCGTGTCCGCAGCGAGGCCCTGCAACACGACCGGCAGAAGTGTGCTGGTCGCGGTCTTGAACTCCACCGCATTCCACGGACCGTTTTTACGGACTGCCGCATTGAACTTGAACGCAAGCGGATACTCGCCGGCCTTGTCGAACGTGAGCAGGTAGCGTCCGTTCCCAGCGCTCACGCGCCAGTCCGCGTGCTTCGGGAGTTCCGTGAGCGCGACACCACCCGAGAGCAGGGAAATCGAGCCTCCGTTGGGATTTGCGACACGCGCCGTCGCGGTTAGTTGGAAAGCCGCGGATTGATCCGAGAGCTGTCCGGAGAGCTTGAAGTCGCGCAGCACAACCTGCCGCGATTCCGGGTCCGCCACCGCGATTTTCAACGGGAGCGTGTATGCGGTTCCGTGGAATTGAAACGCGAGCGGCTCCGGCTCCTCAGCGGGCTGTTCACCACGCATTTGCTCGGGAAGATATTTCACTTCCATCGGCAGCAAACCGGTCGCGCCTTCCGGCGTCACCGCAAAGTCAGCCGTCGATTCAAGCCGCACAAAACCGTTGAACAATCCGGCGTTCGGCGGCGTAACCGTGAATCCCGGAACGGGGGATTTCCACACCTTCATGTCGCGCTCAGCCACGATGCTGACCACGAGTTGTGCGAGCGGTTTTTCGCCCTTCTTCGGACGCAGAATGAGCGTGCGGGCGCCGCCGGCTTCCTGGCGGATGCCCCAATCCTGCAATGCTTCACCTGTGACTTCCTTGATGTCGCCCTCGCCCGCGATGGTGAGCGCGAACTCCTTCGGCTCACCCTGCAGCACGTCGAGCGTTGCATCGATGTGTGTGCGCACTTTCTCCCGCGAGACTTTGACCCAGTGGCGGATGCCCGTGGAGAAGATGACCTTCTGCTCGCCGACGGGCGCGCCGAAAGTGCCCTCGATGGTGAGCTTCGCTTTTCCGTCGGCGACGCCGCCGTTAATCGACAGGTCTTTGACTTCGGCGGTCTGCGCGAATGCTAGGCATGGCACGATGAGGAGTGCGGCGAGTTTGAGGAGTTTCATAATTTCGAGTGAGTGGAAAATTGCGCGTTTAACGACCGGAAATGCTCTTGGCCTGCCGGATCATCCATTCGAGTTTTCCGGGGCGCGGGTCGGCGCCGTAGATGGCGGGAATGCCGTTGATCATTCCGAGCAACCGGTCGGTCGAGACCTCCGCGGCGAACGGACTTTGCGCCAGCATCTCGGCGAATGCACCCGCAGTCGCTGCGAGCTTCAAGCTACTGCTGCCCTGCTCCAGCGCGGGCGCGGGCGCGGTAAATGGAACCGTCCACTCCTGCTCGCGGTAGTCCGAGGTGCCGGGCACTTTAAAGCGGACGCGCACCGTCGCGATTTCACCCACGCCGTTCGGATTCACTTCCACGGTATAAAGCGCGTTGCCGGATTCCGCCGCGCCGATTTCCGCGGCGTCCACGGTGTTGTCGCGGAATTGCTCCTTTTTGAGCTGATGCTTTGCGTAGCCGAGCTGGCGGTAGGATGTGACGCGGCGCGGATTAAACTCCACCTGCACTTTCACGTCCGACGCCGCAACACGCAGTGCGCCGGCGAGCGCGCCTGCAAACTCCGTCGCCGCGGCCTCGGGTGAGTTAATAAAGCCGTAGCGTCCATCGCCATTGCGCGAGAGCTGCTCGAGCAGCGTGTCGTTGTACCCTTCCCAACCCACTCCGAAACAATCGAACGCAACGCCCTGTTTGCGGTGATTTTCCACGGTCTTGCGGAGCGTGTCGGGATTCACGTTGCCGAGATTTGCCGCGCCGTCGGTAAGCAGGACGACGCGATTCACGCTGCCGACTTGATAATGTTTCAGCGCCGTCTTGTAGCCGAGGTCCATCGCCGCGCCGAGATCGGTGCCGCCTTCGGGGCGAATCTCCGCGACGCGTCCGGTGAACTCGGCCGCCCTGTTGCCTTCCACGCCATCGCACCACAGGCGCGGAGTGCGGGAGAATGTGATGATGCTGAGCTTGTCCTGCGGCTGAAGCTGCTTCGCGAGAACGCGGAGCGCCTCCTCCAGGATGCGCACGCGGTCCGCGCGCTCCATCGAGCCGGAGTTGTCGAGCAGCAGCGTGAGATTCAGCGGACGCCCTGACTGACGGCCCGCAGCGGCGGTCTTGACGGAAAGCCGGAGCAAATCACGATTGTGCGCAAACGGATACCGCGCGCGCTCCGATGCGAATGCGAGCGGAGCACCCGCCGCCGGTTCCGGATCGCGGTAATCGAGCGCATTGATGAACTCCTCGGTGCGCACCGATGCGACATCAGGCATCGCGCCCTTTTCGAGGGACGCTTGCGCAAGCTTGAACGACACGTCGCTGACGTTGAGCGAGAACGTGGAAAATGCGTTTTCCTTCGTGGAAATTTCGGGCTGCGGGACCGGCGGCTCCGGCTTCTGTGGCGGCGCAGGCGGCTCCGGCTCGGCGAGCCGCTTCTCCAACTTCTCGGTGACCACGGCGGCTTTCGCCTCGGCTACCTTTGCGCCTTCACCGTCCTTCGCTGCGGCGAGTGAAGGCAGTTTAATCGCCGCCAGCTCCTCCAACCGTTCCGACTTTGCAGCGGCCGGCGCTCCGGGCGCGGGAATGGCGAGACTCATGCCACGGAGTTGGGAAACGGTGTCCTCTTCTCCACGCGCCTTTTCATTCTTCGGCTGCGGATTTGCGACCAACGAAGACGTGACGACGTTCTTCACCGCCCTGCCATTCGCATCGAAGCCCGTAGTTTGGATCGGCTCACCGTAGTTGATGAATCCCTCGAACTCCACTGCCTGCGGCGCGAGTTCCAATGTCGTCTCCGGAGCATCGGCGCCGGGCTTCTCCGCTCCCCTCGTATCGCGTGATTCCTCGCGTTTCAGCCCCGTCAGATTCAACACGCCTCCAAGAGCCGCTCCGTCCGCAGTAGAACGATCCACGTGCGGCGAGTTGCCGCGAGTGCCTCCCGACGTGAATTGCTGCGAGCCGGCTGCGCCTGCTCCTCCGGCGAATCCGCCGTTCGCACTTCCAAACCACTGCTGCCCGGCTTTGGCATCGCCACCGGCTGGAATATCCCAGAACACGGCACCCTCGGCTGCAGGCGCGCCCGGCTTCCCATCGCCTGCCGCAAGTGCGCCACTTCCGGCTCTGACCGTTCCAGCGACGATTCCGCCGCCTTTATACGCCCAGAACTCACCCGTCTGCCCGGCAGACAAATCTCCAAGATTCACGCGGCCCGCTGTGGAGAGCGGGGCTGAATGTGCGTATCGGTCGCCCTCCTCCACCGTTTTCTCGTCCGCTTTTGAATCAAGCCGCCTGAACGGCCGCTGCCACTCCTTCGACACCTCCCACATTGCCGACGAACGCGCTGAATCGTACGCGAGTCTGCCAAAGTCCGCCTCGCCCTTCGCGCCCCCCTTTTGCATTTGCTCGACCGCTTCACCCTCGCGATTCGCCCCGGCGGCGTTCGCGGCGAGGTCGGTACGACCGCGCGACATCGTCTGCTTCAATGCTTCGCGCACTTCATCATCGCGCACCGCGGCATCGGCGAGCTGCTGTCCGCCTCTTCGGTAGCGTGTCTCGGATTTTTCGTCGACTTCCCGCGCCGCCACAAGTTTGTCCGCCTCTCCAAGAGTCACTCCGTCCGCGTCTGAATCACGTTCGGCAAGCATCTTGCGGCCCTTTTCAATTTCCCCGCCAGCGGCCGGCCGACGCTGCATTTCGCGCTGCAAACCTTCCGAAGGCTTGCCATCAATGAAGTCATCAGCGGCTGCGACTCCATTCTTGAATGAATCTTCCTTCAATGGAGCAAGCCCCAAGCCGGCAAACGCAACCGGCGCAGTCGTTGCAGTGTCGGGACTCGGAACCACCCCGGATGCCGGCGCGGGACTGGGCGCGCTCTGCGGAGGCACGGGCAATCCGGCCGCCTCGGCCACGGGCTTCGCGGGCATTGCCGGCGCGGGTGGAGTTTCAAGCGCTTTCAGAGAATCGATGTTTTTCTTCGCCACACGCTGCCGATCGGCCGGTGCATCGGCTTTGCTGGTTTCAGCACGCTGTCCCTGCTGCGACTTTGAAAGATCAGCGAGCTCTTTGGATTTCGACATCGGCTTGCCGTTAACGGGCGGCTCGCCCGGGCCCGAGGCTGCAGCGACCTCCGACTTATCGCCCGAGTAACGCCCAGCCAGAGCAAAGCGCAAGTTAGCAACTGCCGGATCCACTCCGTTCGAGCCACCCGGCTGACCGAGTTGATCCGAAAGCGCAACCACCGGTCGCGATGGTGCCTTGGCTACCGGCATCGGTGCCGACGCCTGACCTGCGTCCTTCGCGCGGGCTTCCGCCTCCGGCTGGGAACGCACGAGAGCTTGCGCCACGACCGGTTCGGCAGGTGCAACCGGTTCACCACTCGTCACCGCAGCCGTCTTGCCTTTCTCGCGGAAAAAATTCGCGCTCGGCTCGGGCTTCACGGAATTTGCGAGCGACTTGGCTGCGTCCTGAACAATCCCCGCGTCCGCAGGCTTCGCTTCCATCGGAACCGGAGCGGGCGCATTGTTGGCAACTTGCAACGAGTCCACCACCGCACCGCTCACATTGGCGAGAAGCGACTCGGAGGTCGGCGCAGTCTCCGGCGCG